>Ga0302324_100007544_pt1 | contig 23112 bp, 23 predicted proteins | sample Palsa_T0_1_FD_201949 | JGI IMG/M metagenome (GOLD analysis project Ga0302324, IMG submission 201949) | Peat permafrost microbial communities from Stordalen Mire near Abisko, Sweden - Palsa_T0_1 | ecosystem: Environmental > Terrestrial > Soil > Palsa > Peat permafrost | place: Sweden: Abisko...
AAAGTTGTCCGTGACGAGTCCGTGGTCCTGATCGCTACTGGACACGGCTCAAACCAGCCAGATGCCACAATCCGGGCCTGGGGCCAGCCTCCCGTAATCCAACTGGACGTCGAAGCTTTCCGTGTGCACGTAACCTGAACGGGAGACACAACGCCCGACATCGTTGTCCTGAACTTCCGCCGGCCCTAACTTTATATCCGCAGAAGCGAACTCGCGTCCCTGATGCTCTACAACAAGGAGCGCACCAACGAATATCTCAAAGAATACGACCTTGAGGCAGTGGTCGCAACTACGACTTTCAGCGTGGCATATTTCACCGATTTTGACTGCTGGCAGTACCGTGACTTCAGGGAGAACATGGGGACTCCCGGAGCATCGAACTCGCTGATGCAGACATACGCTGTCATCGTCCCAGACAAGGCTCCCGTCCTGGTCACCGCTACGGGGAGCGCCCAGTTCACCAACGAGCTGCCGGGCATCGACCTCCGTACTTACGGAGGACAGGGAACGAAGTTCCCGGGCAAGAAGGCCGGAGAAGACAGGGCGTACGCCATACAGAGGGAAGCAATCGCGACGGCCAAGCCCAGCCCCCAAGAGGCGCTCGTTGGGGCACTACAGGAGCTCGGGGTCAAGAAGGGGAGGGTGGGCATAGAGTTCTCGAACCTGTCCAAGGCTTCCAAGAAATATGCTGAGAAGAACCTGAAAAAGGTGGACTGGCTCGACGCGACCGAGTTCGTGAGGCTGATACGCATGATCAAGACCCCCGACGAGGTCACCAGGATGAAGAAGGCGGCAGAGATCACCGAGAAGGGCCTCCTGAAAAGCTTCGAGGCGGCGGGCGAGGGTGTCACGGCGGGCACTCTCTACCAGACATACCTCTCCGAAGTTGCAAGTCACGGTGCCGTCCCGGACCATTACATCTACACGCCCAAGGGACTGGGGATCTCAAGTTCTCCCCACTACAAGTTCAGCAAGGGCGAGTTCCAGATGATAGACTGCGGCGTGGTCTACAAACAATATTACTCGGACACGGGCTGGACCATGGTCATCAACGGCAACAAGGAAGCGGAGAAGATGCATCATAAGCTGTGGGAAATATTCCAGTCCAACGTCGACCTCCTGACGCCAGGGACGAAGCCTTCCGCGATTCTGAAGGCGCTGGGCAAGTCCTACAAGAAGGCCGGAGTCGAGGGGATCAACTACCAGGGCCACGCAATCGGCCTACAGACAAGGGAGCACCCGGTGATAAACTCCTCACCCTACAAGAAGATCAGGGACGACATCGTTGACGTTAGCGTGGAAATACCGTTGGAGGAGGGGATGGTCATCAACATAGAGACCCCCATGGACGTCAGGGGGAAGGGGGCGTATCAGCTGGAGATGACCTACCACATCGGTAGCAAGAGGCCGGTCGGGATCAACCCGAACCGGGACGGATTCGCCTACGTAACCGACTAGTCAAGCCGGGCTCCAAGACGCGCGGCCCATCGACAAGGCTATAATCCAAGGGAGCAATCGGGACCGATTCAAACTTTGCCCGAAATGATTGCCGCTGTCCTCCGCGAGATCGGGAAGCCGCTCTCGGTCGAGACCGTAGAGGTACCTGACATCGCCGACGACGAGGTCCTCGTGGAGACGAAATACTGCGGGATCTGCGGGACTGACCTCCATATCGTGGAGGGGTTCGGATATGTCCCGAAGTTGCCGCACATCCTTGGGCATGAACCGTCCGGCCTGGTGAGTAAGGTGGGGAGCAAGGTAAAGTCGCTCAAGCCGGGAGACCGGGTCGTCCCATACCTCTTCGTGACGTGCGGGGAGTGCTGGTATTGCAAGAGCGGGAGGGACAGCATGTGCTCGAACCTGAAGGGTATGATAGGCGTCCTCTCGGACGGGGGGTTCGCGCAATACTTCAAGGCCCCCGCACGGAACCTGTTCCGGCTCCCCGACGGGGTGCCCCTCGATGTCGGTGCTCTGACCCCTGATGCAGTGATCACTTCCGTCCACGCAGTTTATGACAGAGGGAACGTCCACGGCGCGCGTTCTGCCGCCGTGATCGGAGTGGGCGGCGTGGGCCAGGTAATAGTCCAGCTGCTGAAGGACCTGGGCCTGAGCGTCGTGGCCGTCAGCAGGAGCGACGCGAAACTCACCGTCGCCCGGAGCATGGGCGCCGAGTTCGCGTGGAAGCCAGGCGAAGGGGACCTGGGAGAGAAGGCGCGCGCACAATTTGGCGATGGCATCGACGTTGTCTTTGACTGCGTCGGGTCGAAGGACTCCATGACCGAGGCCCTCGCCATGGTGAAGCGCTGCGGCCGCATAGTTATGGTGGGAGAGGAGGAGGCTCAGATTCCGGTAACTAGCACCCAGGTGGCTCAGTTCGAACTTGAGATAGTGGGCTCCAGGAACGGCACGCGTGCGAACATGGAGTTCGGGTTGCAGCTGCTCGGCCGCGGTGTCATCCGGCCGCTCATCTCGGACGTCTACCCGCTGGAGAGGATCAACGAAGCCATCGACCGCGTGCGCAAGGGCGCCTCCGGCAGGGTCGTCGTCAAGATTTCATAGTAGACGCGGCAATTAAATATAATACGAACGCGCCCGATGGGACGTTGCAAAAGCAGGAGAAGCTCATCATCACGGCCACGGTAGCACCTTCGTGGATCTACCCTGACGCGAAGAATAATCCCAAGAACGTAGACGACGCAATCGAGCAGGCCCTCTCAGCGTGGAAGGCGGGCGCCGCAATAATCCACATCCACGGCAGGATGAATTTCAATGTTGACGAGTGGAAGCTCGTAATGAAGACGCTGCGCGACAAGACCGACGCCATCATCCAGATCGGCCTCTCGGCGCTGAGGATAGACGACAGGATGCCTGTCGTAAAGATGAAGCCGGACATGCTCTCGATCATAGCCAATCACCACGACGAGTCGTTCCCGAACTTCAAGATGAGCCTGCTCCACGACACCGAGGAGCTGGAAGACTACAGCAGGCTATGCACAAAGTACGGTATACGGCCGGAGTGGGAGGTCTGGCACGCAGGCTCGGTCTGGAACCTGAACCACCTGGCGGATGAGGGACTGATCAAGCCACCGCACTTCGTGACGCTATTCTTCGAATGGCCTGGAGGCATATGGTCTCCAGGGACCGCGGAGGAGCTGATGCACAGGCTGAAGCAGCAGCGTGAAGACTCGATCTGCAGCGTGAGCATCATGAGCCATGCGCAGACCACGATAGCTGCCATGTCAATACTGCTCGGACACCACCTGAGAGTCGGCACCGAGGACAACCCCTACTACTTCCCCAACAGGCTCGCCAAGGACAACGGAGAGCTGGTCGCCCGCATGGTGCGGATCGCGAAGGAAGTCGGCAGGGAAGTGGCAAAACCCGACGAAGCCAGGAAGGTCATCGGCATCCGCAACAGCTGACCGGTGCGGCAATTGAAATGTTACGTCGCTCCGAACAGCAGAGACCCTAGGTTTCCAGAGGACATCAAGGACTACCTGACCTCGAAAGGTATCGAGGTCATCAGCAACCCATACTCGGGCTCCCTTACCGAGGACCAACTCATCGAGCTGATCAAGGACGCGGACGGCACTCTGGCCTCCAACGAACCCTACACAGCAAAGGTGTTCGACGCCCTCCCGAAGCTCAAGATAGTCTCGCGGGTCGGTGTGGGATACGATGCAGTCGACGTGAAGGCGGCGACTGAGCGAGGGGTGATCATCACGACCACTCCTGTGCCCGAGCTCGCAAAGTCCATGGCCGAGCACACTTTCGCCCTCCTCCTCGCCTTCTGCAAGAAGGTGCCTCAGACCAACTCGGCACTCCGTGAGGGAGAATGGCGCACGGGAGTGTGGGGCAAGCAGATCGTCGACATCTATGGGCTGACGTTCGGGCTCCTCGGCGTGGGAAGGATCGGGAGCGAAGTCGCGAAGAGGGCAAAGTCATTCGACATGAAGCTGATCTATCACGATGTAGTAAGAAGGGAGGACCTCGAAAAGTCGCTGGGAATGGAGTATGTCCCCTTCGACAGACTGCTGGCGGAGTCTGACGTCCTGTCGCTCCATTCCCCTCTTACTCCGCAGACGCGCGGGATAATCAACGACGCTGCATTCGCAAAGATGAAGCCAACTGCAATCCTGGTCAACACCGCGAGGGGTGCGGTCGTGGACGAGCCCGCGCTCGCGCGAGCATTAGAGCAGGGGCGGATAGCGGGGGCCTGTGTAGATGCGTTCTCCGTCGAACCTCTTGCTCCCCCCCATCCGTTCTACAAGCTACAGGACCGTCTCCCCAACCTTCTCATCACGCCGCACCTGGGCTACGGTCCTCGCACCGGAAGGGCAATGATCTACCAAGCTGCAAATCAGGTCATCGACGCTCTCGCTGGTAGAGTCCCCCAGAACATGCTGAACCCAGAAGTGATACCGCGAAGGCGCGCCTGAGGTCTAGCCCACCTTGAAGGCGAAGCGGCTCCGCCGAACCGCACGCCCGCTCCAGCTTCCTGTCTAACTTCATCGTTGGGAGCTCGAAGCCGTCGACGAGTCTGAACCAAGGAGGAGCTTCCTCGTCGTCCTGACCTCCGCCATCTTCGGATCCATCATTCCGCTGATTCCCTACTTTCTGGTGGGCCAAGACGTGTCCCTCGGCGCAGCCGGGTCCGTTGTCGTGGGCGCAGCCGTCCCGTTCATAACCGGTTACTATGAGGCGAAGACCATGGTGAGGTCGCTCTGAAGGAGCGGGCTCCAGATGACCGCAATCGGCCTCGCAGCGGGCCTTGCTGGCTTCCCCTTCGGGGACTTCGTCGGAGCTTCGCCGGCGTAGCGCACTTTCGAAGGTCCATTACTATCGGACACCCAATCTACTTATTAGCACATGAAGCAGACCCCTGCGGCTACGTTGGACGCCCAAGTAACTCCTCCCACTGGAAACCCTAACAGCTCTGCCGCTAGCGACTCGGCCAGGGCCATGAACCCAAGGTTTGAGCTCCTGGTCACGATAGGAATCCTGCTGGGCCTCCTCATGGGCGCTCTCGACAACTTCGTCGCACTCACCGCCCTGCCCACTATCCTTCTTCAATTCGGGCAGCCGAACAGCGGCACCTTCGTCATAAGCGCCTATGTCATCGCCTCCACGGCGAGCATACCGATATTCGCAAAACTCTCGGACCTCTGGAGCCGGCGCAACGTATTCCTCATCAGCTTGGCCGTCTTCATCGTAGGTTCCATCCTCTCCGGGGTAAGCCAGAACCTCACCCAGCTGATCGTCTTCCGCGCGATCCAGGGATTCGGGAGCGGCGGCTTCTTCCCGGTCGGCATCGCCATCGTCGCAGTGGTCTTCCCGCCCAAGACCCGCGCAAGGGTGATCGGGGCTCTATCGGGTGTCTTCGGCATAGCAGTCGTCGCCGGGCCCCTCATCGGAAGTGCCATCGTCCAGTTCACCACTTGGCGCTGGGTCTTCTACGTGAACATCCCCGTGGGCCTGGTCGGATTTGCTATCATTCTGCTGACTCTCGGCCCTCTTCGCCCCGAGCGCGTCCGGAAGTTCGACCTGCCTGGCGCCGTGCTGCTCGTGAGCTGGGTGGCCGCCGTGATGTACCCGCTTTACCAGATAGCAGACGCCGGATGGGGGTGGACGGAGGCCCGTACCCTAGGCCTATTCGGTCTGGGCGGCGTCCTCATCATCGCCTTCATCCTTTGGGAAATCCGAGCCGAGAATTCGCTCGTACCGGTCAGGCTCTTCAAGAACCGCGTGATCGCAGCCGGAGGCGGAGCGACCCTCTTCATTGGCATGGTCTTCTTCCCGGTCGCGACGTTCCTCTCTCTCGTGGTGGGCGTGGTCCTTGCGCCCGGGTCGAGCGGGTCTTCGGAGACCGTGCGTGATATCCTGTACTTCCTGGTCATCCCCCTCGTCATCGGGGCGGCGCTGGGCGGTCAGCTGCTCACGAGGCTGGCATACAGGGTGGTGACCGTCGTAGGGGTTGTCATAGGGATTATCGGGATGTCCGGTCTGACCGGACTCTCGGTAACGACTCCCCTCTGGAAGTTCGCCCTCGGGTTCATCCCCGTCGGCGGAGTCGTCCTGCCTCTGATCCCGCTGGGGTTCGGGATCGGCATGACTTTCCCGGTCTTCCTACTGGCCGCACAGAACCAGGTCGAGACCGTTGATGTCGGCGAAGCCGGCGGATTGATACAGTTCCTCCAGTCGCTAGGGGGCGCGGTCGGCCTTTCGGTGTTGGCATCATTCCAGGCGACTCGCTTTGCCGCCCTTGACCCGTCACCGAGCGCCACTTGCGCAACGACCACTCCGACCCTGCCGCTGTGCTCGGGGTTCCTTAGCTCACTGGAGACGTCGCTGCTCGGCTCCTATGACCAGACATTCGAGGTGATGGTCGGGTTACTCGTCGTCGCACTGGTCTTCGCGCTGTTCCTCAGAGGACGCCTAACAAAGGCGCCTGCCGCAGGGACGGCCGCTGCCGACGCCGGACCCGCCACCGTCGGTCCTTCCCCGCAGGTTTCCCCCGCTCAGGCCTCCGAAGACGCTCAGGGCGCCGCCTTCGAGCGGTCGACGTAGCTGCGATTCCTCAGGTCCGGCCTACGGTCTCGAGGAACGACTGCGCACCCATGGTGATGTATTTCATATCCGACGCGAGCGATATGAACCTGAAGCCCCTCTGAACGGCGAGCGTCGCCTCTTCGATCGTGGTTGCCATCACGCCTGCGACTTTCCCAGCGTCGTCGCATGCCTTTACCACTTTCATCATGGCCTCCACTACCCTCGGGTTGGCCCTGTCGTCAAGGAGCCCGAGTGTCATCGTCAGGTCTGACGGACCCACGAAAGCAACGTCCACGCCATCTACCGCCGCGATTCCCTTGATCTCTTCCACCGCCTGAGGCGTTTCGATCTGTGCGATGAGCATCGTTTCGTCGTTCGCGTTCCTGATGTATTTCCCAAGGGTAAGGCCGTAATCGGATGCCTTACTCCCGGCGACGCCCCTGATGCCCCGAGGAGGGTACTTGCAGAAGCGGACGGCCCTCTCGGCCTCCTCGACCGTGTTGACTAGCGGGACGACCAGCCCTTGAGCTCCTGAGTCGAGCGCGCTCTTGAACAAGCCCTGGTCGATCAGGCTCACCCTGACCAGCGGAGTGGCCTCACTTCCGTTGAGGACCTGGACCATGTGACTCACGGTCTCGATAGATATCGGAGAGTGCTCCATATCGAAGACGAACCAGTCGAAAGCAAAATTCCTGAGCAGGTCCAGAGAATTCGGACTCCCAGAGGATATCCAGGCTCCGGCAGCAATCTCCCCTCTGGCGAGCTTCCTCTTCACGCTGTTCTCCAAGTGCTATCGCAGTCGGTGGCCTCTTCAGGTCTTATAAGCTGAGGCTGTCCCCTCTTGGATTCTTCTAGACCTTGCGCGGGGTGAGCTGTCGTGTGAGCAGTCCTATGTTCCGGACATCTTCAAACCCGTCGACCACCGACTCCACGTCTCCGGCGGCCTCCACACCTATCACCGGCGAGGCGTTCTCGTGGAACTTCTTCCGCACCAGCGCTTCCGGGCTAGGTTCGAGGGCGTCCTGCTCCTCTCTCAGAACTTCGCCGCTCTTCAGTCTGACCTCGACCCATCGCCCCGACTCGTCGAGAGAATACGTCACACGGTCTGACAGTTGCAGGACTTTCTTGTCCTTCAGCTTCGACTTGAGGAGCTGCGCGTCGACCCTCCCGAACATCAGGGCTAGCGAGAGTATGAAGTAGTGGCTGGTTTTTGCGACATAGATAGTCGAAGGCCTTCGCTTCTCCGCCTCCGGCTCTGAGAAGAGGCCTATGTTCTGGGCGTTCTCGCCGAACTTGACCTCCTCGATCTCCAACGGGTCCAACTTCGAGTTTCGGTGAAGCCTGATGGCAGCATCCAGGACCTGAGTGCACGCGAAGCTGGTGGGATAGCGCTTGAGGAACAGGTCCTTCATCTCCCACTTCTTTCCGAGCCCGGTCAACACCGGCTTCAGGTCATAGTTTCCCTGACCGGCGTAGGCCTCAAGAAAGCCGAACCTCCCCTCCAGTGCGTCCTGCGCTATTCCTGTAACTCCCTCTTTCGCCATCAGCGCTGCGAGCACTCCGCTCTCGGCGCCCCTTCCCGAGTCGATGCCACCGAAGTAAGCGCCGACCCTCACCGAGAGCGTGGAACCGAAGGCCAGTGTGCTAGCCAGGCTCAGCGTCTCCGCCATCCTCTGTTCCGACAGTCCGAGCAACCTTCCGCTAGCTAGGGCAGCGCCAACAACCCCGATTATCGATGTCGGTTGGAAGGCCCTCGCGTGGAACCTTCCGGGGGCCGTCATGCCCAGCCTGATCATCGCCTCGCACCCGACTATGTGTGAGAGCAGTACATCCCTGCCGCTCGACCCCTTTGCTTCGCCCAGAGCGACGACCGCCGGCAGGATAACGGAAGTAGGGTGTAGTCCGGCTCCGACGTGGAGGTCGCTGTAGTCGAGCCCTTCGATGAGCATGCCATTGAGCAGCGCCGCCTCCAACGGAGTCGCCTTGAAACCGAGGCCCCACGCCGTACTGTCACCACCCGCAGAGACCGATTTTATCGCACGGGCGGTCTGCTTCGACTTGTCCAACGTGGACGAGAGCAGGGCGGTGCCGATTGCGTCGAGGATGGTCAGCTTGGACCTGCGATAGACCTCCTTTGGGACCGAGTCCGGCTTGAGGTTCGCGGCAAAGTCAGTCAGGGCCCTTGAGGCATTCTCCACGAACGACACTAGTCCAGCCCGAGTTTCTTGAGCGTCTTCTTCAGGACCGGGATGCCGACCCGCGCTGCCTCCTCGGGGAGGGGATATCCCCACGTGTCGAGCGATATGCTTCCAGTATAATCTATCTCCTTGAACGCGTCCACTATCCCGTCGATGTCTAGCTTCCCCATCCCGGGCGGGTAGTGCAGCTCCGACGTCCTCTGGTCGCTGTCGGAGAAGTGGATGTACTTGATCCTCTTCCCCAGGTGTCGTATCGACTCGATGTATCCCTTCGGCTTTCCGACCCCGAAGTGGCACGTGTCGTAGAGGACCCCGAAGTACTTGGGGTCCAGCGCATCGCATAATTTGACCAGGTAATCCAGGTCCATTCCGAGCGAGAACGGGTGCGGCTCGACGAGGAGCCCTACTTCATACTTGGAGGAGAACGCTATGGCTTCTTTGTACAGTCTTATGATCACCTTGAGTAGTTCGTCCTCGCTCTGGTTGTTGCCTCTCGGCCTCACGCCCTCCCAGTACATCACTTCGTTGACCCCCAGCGCATGCGCGAGCTTCACCCCTCCCTTGATCAGCTGCATCGTCCTCTCATACCCGCCGTTCGGGTCGAACGGTGAGAACTGGTCGCTATCGTTGTCGTTGACCGCACAGACCGGCATACCGATTCTCTTGGTGTAGCCGATGAACTGCTCCAGCAGTTCAGGCGTCTTGACCTTCGCCAGCTGCGGCGTGAAGACCTCCCAGCTGTCGTATCCGATCGACTTCATCCTGTAGATCGCTTCTTCGAGAGGATAGTCCTTGAAACTGATACCTCCGGCCTTGATGAGCGGTGTCTGGCGCGGCAAATTCGATGCACCCCGCCTTCCGCTCTCAGTCCTTTATCTCTTGCCGAGGGCGTCGAAGAAAGGTTATAGACCGTCGGGCGGGAAAAAGGAGCCGACATTCCAATGGTAAAGGCAAACATCGTTCGGGAACAGGACGGCATTCCTATGCTCTACAAGGAGTTCAAGCGGGGTTTTGGGATCAGGATAGTCCACCCCCAGAACCCCAAGGCGCCGTCGAAGAACCTGAGCGTCCAGATGCTCTACGTCGCCCCGGGCGGCAGGATAGACCCTCACACCCACGAGAATGAGGAAGTCTACATCCTAATCGAGGGGACCGGCAAGGGCTACTTCGGGACCGGGAAGCCGATCGACATCGCTCCTGTCACCTTCTTCCATCTTCCCGCCAACGCCGAGCACGGCCTAGAGAACACCGGAGACGTCATGATGAAATTGATCACTACCACCTCGCCTCCCTTCGGGATTTGGCCGGAGTGGGAGATAGTCCAACCGAAGAAGGGCAAAGGCAAGAAGTGACGATGTTTGGCGAAGAAGGGCAGCCCCGCTGAGCGCAAGCCATCATCAGAAGCAAAGGGCCTGAAGTTCTCCATCGGGCTCGGTGGCCCACTGGTCTCCCTGCTCCAGCGCGCCTTCCGCGCCGAGGAGCTCGGCTACGACTTCCTTTGGGTCCCAGACCACCTGTCGGACATCCAGCCTGCGACCTCCATCTACGATGCTTGGTCAGTCCTCGGCTACATCGGTGCGCGTACCGAGAAGGTGATGCTGGGGTCAGGAGTCACTGATATCCAGAGGATGCACCCGGCAAAGACTGCCAGCACGGTCGCGACGCTGGACAACCTGACCGGAGGGAGGGCGATCTTAGGGATAGGCGCGGGCGAGGTGATGAACACCAAGCCGTACGGCATAGAGTGGGAGACCACCGAAAAGAGGATCCAGCGTCTCCGGGAGTACATCGGGGTGGCGAAGGCGCTGTGGTCTTCCTCATACGAGAAGCAGGTCGGCTACGACGGCAAGTTCTACAACTTCAAGGAAGCGCACCTGAGCCTGAAACCGTTCCGTCAGCCCAGGCCGCCAATCTACATCGGCGCGTTCTCTTCGAATTCGATGCTCGAAGTCACGGGGGAGCTGGCTGATGGCTGGTACCCCGGGGCATATTTCTCACCGGCCACCTTCCGCCAAAAGTGCAAAGTGATACACGAAGCAGTCTCCCGGTCCGGAAGGAAGTCGGGAGCGATAGACCTGATGGCCAACGTGCCTGTGGTCTTCGCTGACGACAATGAGACGATGGACATGGTCAGGAACTCCTTCAAGAAGAGCCTGGTGATCAACCGCTACATGCTGCGCCTGCTGGGCGAAGAAGAGGCCTACGAAACGGTCTCGAAGACTCTCCTCTACCAGCTCATCGCGCCTACTCCCGCCTACGGCAAGGTCCTGGACAAGATGGTACGTGAGCTTCCCGTCTCGGAAGATGCTCTCGACCGCGGGATAAGCGAGATGATGGCCGTCGGAACGCCGTCCCAGTGCGTCGAAAAGGTGGCGCGGTTCGTCAAGGCAGGCGCGACCCACATCTTCCTCAGCTCAATTGTGGGGAGCGATGACGAGACGCTGGAGACCTTCGCGGCGAAGGTAATCCCGGCGCTAAGGTGACAGAGCCTAGCCTTTCTTCACGGGGTTCCGGAGAGTCCCTATCTTCTCGACCTTGGCCTCGACGACGTCGCCATCCTTGAGGAAGGGCTGGCCCGTCGCGGCTGCGATGCCTTCGGGTGTCCCTGTCGAGATGATGTCGCCAGGACGCAGGGTGTTGCCTATTGAGGCATATGAGACGAGCTCGTCGATCCTGATGAGCATCTCACCAGTGTTCGCTTTCTGCTTCCTGTCGCCGTTGACGGTCAGGGACAGTTCCAGGTCGTGAGGGTCTCCGATCTCGTCGCTCGTGACTAGCCATGGGCCGAGCGGGAGCGAGGCGTCCATAGCTTTCCCCTTGACCCAGTTCAGGCCCAGGCTCTCGTTCTTCTGGCTTTGGAAGTCCCTGAAACTGATGTCGTTGGAGACCGTGTATCCTGCGACGTGATCATAGGCCTTCTCTTTCTTTATGTCCTTGCCTTCCTTCCCGATGACCACCGCGAGTTCCACCTCCCAGTCTACCTTCTTCGAGGACTTCGGGGCTATGATGGCCTCCTCGGGCCCGACGATAGCGTTCCTGAACTTTGTGAAAAAGTACGGGTAAGGCGGCGGGGGCGTCTTTGTCTCTTTGCCGTGCGACCCGTAGTTGACGGCCACCATAATTATCTTCTCGGGATAGAGTATCGGGCTCTTCAGCTTGACTGACTTCAGCGCAATCCCCGTGCCACTGGTGAGCTTTGCCTCTGACCTGGAGAGTTCCTTCAGAAGGCCCGGCTCAAGAAGCTGCTCGACGCTCGTCGCGGACCTGAGGCGCTTCAATTTCGCGGCCGCTGCAGCCTCTGAGATGTCATAGATGCGTCCTCCCTTCACTATGCCGGCCCTGACGATGCCATCCTTCTCGAAGTTTGCGAGTTTCAAGTCTGTGGGTCCTCTAGCTTCGAGAGTACTGGCAACAGGCTATAAACTGTCCCAGTCACGCAAAATCCCTTCGACATTCGGCTGCTTGCAACTTTAAACCCGCCCCGTTCCGGTCGTCACGCTTATGTCTGGAAGTAAGACGGAGCTTTTCATACTCTACCAGATGGGGTCGACGGAAGACTATACCTGGTACAGCGTAGCGGGTGTCTTCCTGTCAGAGAAGGCCCTCCGAGACTACGCCCAGGAGAAGGTCCTCGACGGGGAGCTCAAGCTCCTCCAACCTGGGCCTTCCGGCCAGGTAATCCTTCCTGAGCCTGTGGAGTTCGTCGGTGTGGTCTCGCATGAGGGGGAGGTCCCTGACGTAGAACTCGGGCAGAAGTTCTGAAATCGCAGCGGGCTGGTCATCACCCCGTCATCTTAAAATAGCGTTGGCGGTGCGCCGAGCCGAAGCATGGGGGATTCAACGCGCCAGCTCTCGGCGAGCCAGATTGACACCTTTTTCACGGCGCTTAGGGGTCTCCACACCGAGCCGCACCTTGCCTCGGACGCCAAGCAGACGGTCGACACGCTCAAACAAATCATCGGCGACTCGGACGTGAAGTCGGTGGTGGCCGCGGGCCTACCTGCTCCGGTCAAGCTACTTGTGGAATCTGCCCTGAAGGGGGTGAAGCACTCTTACGCAGAGGACCTCAAGCCGGCGGACGCCCTGGATACAATATCGAAGGCGGACCTGGGTATCACCTGGGTCCAGTATGCAGCCGCCAAGAACGGCGCACTGGTCGAAGTTGCCTACGACGACGCGATAAAGCTGTCATCCTGCCTGCCCAGAGTCCATGTGGCCGTACTGTCGTCGAAGACCCTCCTCCCAGACCTCGACGCCGCCTTCGCCAAGGTCGGCCAGATACTCAGGGACGAGGGCGGGAGAAAGCCGGTGATATCGCTGATCTCAGGACCGTCCAAGACGGCAGACATAGAGCTGAGGCTCGTCTACGGCGTGCACGGGCCGCACACCCTTCACGTGCTCCTGTTAGACTGGATTTAGTGATAGAGATTGACCGACGCACGAGAAAAGCTGAACGAGGACATCGAGCTGGCCATTGCAAACCATCCGGCCTCTGACAAGATGTGGCGGGCCATGGCACGCGGCAGGGACAACAGGACCGCCGGCATAGCGCAGATGCACGTGAACGTTGAGGAGATGAAGGAGGGTGACCGCCACGTCAAGGTCGGCGTCGCGGCGAACCCCGCAATCGTCGAGCAGTTCGCTGAGAGTATCAGGAAGAACGGGGGCCAGGTCTTCATGGCAAAGACGGGCGAGGACGCGATTCGGTATGTCGCTGAGATTGCAAAGAGGACCTCTACCAGCCTAATCGTAAAGTCAAAGTCTCTCACCACTGAAGAGATAGAATTCAACCACCACCTGGAGGAACACGGGGTCCGCTGCGTGGAGACCGACCTCGGGGAGCTGATCGTCCAGCTCAACAACGAAAAGCCGGTCCACCTCGTCGCACCGGCCGCACACCTCTCCACATCCGATATCGCCGAGATCTTCACCCGGGAGCTCAAGAAGGAGATACTAGCGGACCCGGACGCCATCCTCCGTGAGGTGAGGCCCTACCTGAGACCGCTTTTCCTGACGGCCCAGATGGGCGTGACGGGCGGGAACATCGGGGTCGCGGAGACCGGCTCGATAGTCATCGAGACCAACGAGGGCAACGGAAGGTTGGTCGCGAGCGCGCCCAAGGTCCACGTCGTGATTATCGGGATGGAAAAGATCGTCCCGTCGTGGGACGACGTGAGCCGGCTCGTCCAGGCGCACGCCGTGAGCGCGACCGGCCAGAGCCAGACCGTCTACGTCTCGATTATTTCGCAGCACTCGCCTCTTGCAGGGTCCTCCGAGGGCAGGGAGTTCCACGTTGTCATCCTGGACAACGGGCGGAGCAAGATGAGGGACGACCCGTGGTTCAACGACGCCCTGAACTGCATCAGGTGCGGTGCTTGCATGAACATCTGTCCCACCTACGGCATCGTTGGCGGCCACGTCTTCGGGTACCTCTACCCTGGACCCATAGGCATCCCCTGGACCGACGGAGTCCATGGAAACGAGAACGCCACGTTCGCGCACCTGTGCATATCCTGTGGTCTCTGCAAGGAGATCTGCCCCGTGGACATAGACATGCCTTTGATGATCGCCAAGGTCAAGGAGAAGGAAATCGCCAGGAACGGCCAGCCGAGGGTGAACGGATTCTTCACTTCGTCGGAGCGACTGGCCAAGCTCGCTTCTGCGACGTCGCCTCTATCGAACTGGGCGATCAGAAACTCGGCCAGCCGTTATGTGATGGAGAAGGCGGTCGGAGTCGACAGGAGGCGGACCCTCCCATCGTTCAGCCGCAAGAGGCTGCGTCAGAGGCTCGAAGGGACCAAGCAGGGTAGCGGGGTGAAGGGCAAACTCGTCTTCTTCCCGGACATCTACGCGGACTACAACGACCCCGAACTCGGGTACCGCGCAGTCCTCCTACTCCGGCAGATCGGTTACGAGGTCATAATCCCCGACCTTCGGTGGGCGGGGATGCCCTACATCTCGTATGGGGAGGTCGGGAAGGCCGAGGAGACGGCGCGCTATAACCTCGGCGTCCTCGAGCCGCTCCTCTCTTCCGGCTACGGGATAGTCTCGACCGAGCCGACGGCGGTCTACATGCTCAGGGAGATGTATCCCAAGTTGGCGCCGGGCCCTGTCGCAGCGAAGGCGGCAGAGGTCAGCGGCGAGTTCTTCGCCACTGTACAGAGACACCTCCCTGAAACCGTCCTCAAGCCGGCCTTTGCAACCGAAGAGGCGGTGGGTTTCCACATCCCTTGCCACGAAAGGGCTCTAAACGGGGGAGTGCCGGCGGTCGCGTTCCTCGAGCGGGCCGGCTACAAAGTTCAGGTGGTCGAGACGGGCACCTGTTGCGGTATGGCCGGTACCTTCGGGATGAAGCATGGGGCCCTGGGTTACGACCTTTCGATGGCTGTGGGGGAACGCCTCTTCGACCTATTCGACGAGAGCAAGACTAAGCTGGTGGCTAGTGAAAGCAGCGTATGCTCGATGCAGATAAACGACGGGACAGGGCTGCGGGTCTTGCACCCGCTATACTTTGTTGAGCCGGTTCGTCCCTAGACTATCGCGCGACCGCTGCTGGTGTCGAAGACGTGCACGCTCTCGTCCGGGAAGCCCACCCAGAGCTTTTGACCCACTGACCCCTTGAAGTTCCCGCTCGTCACGATCTTGAGCATCTCGCTGCCGATCTTGAGGTCGACCACTGTATTGGCCCCTAGAGGCTCGACCACGTAGATCTCAGCCTCGAATATTGAATCGGCGGTCTTGGTCGGGGATAGCAGGAAGTCCTCAGGCCGAACGCCGAGGGTCACGTCGCTCGACCCGCTGCTCTTGACCGGCTTGGCCATCACGTCCGTCAGCTTGTACTTGAATGCGCCTGTGTCCAGATAGGTGGCCCCGCTGCTGTCAGAGACCTTTGCCTTGAGCAGGTTCATCGGGGGGCTCCCTATGAAGCTCGCGACGAAGGTAGAAGCGGGCTTGCTGTAGATGGCGTACGGCTCGTCGTACTGGACGAGTTCGCCGCCGTTCATGATCGCTATCTTGTCTGCCATCGACATCGCCTCAGCCTGGTCGTGTGTGACGAAGATTGTGGTTACCTTCAGCTCGTGCTTGAGCCTCTTCAGCTCAGACCTCGTGTATAGCCTCAGCCTTGCGTCGAGGTTGCTGAGCGGCTCGTCCATGAGGAAGACCTTGGGCTGCCTCACGATTGCCCTGGCCAATGCGACCCTCTGCTGCTGGCCTCCGCTGAGCTGGCCAGGTTTCCTCTGGAGAAGCTCAACGATGTTGAGCATCTCGGCAGCTTTCTGGACGCGCGCCTTTACCTCCTCCTTGGCGACCTTCCTCATCTTCAGCGGGAAGGCAATGTTGTTGTAGACCGTCATGTGCGGATATAGAGCGTAGTTCTGGAACACCATCGCGACGTCGCGCTCCTTGGGTTGCAGGTCGTTGACCTTGGTATCCCCGATGAATATGTCGCCAGAATCGGGCGTCTCCAGCCCCGCGATGCATCTGAGGGTCGTGGTCTTGCCACAGCCCGAAGGCCCAAGAAGAACCACGAAATCTCCGTCTATGATGTCGAGGGATAAGCTCTTCACGGCCGCCATAGTACCGAACTTCTTGACGATATTTGTCAGTCTTACACCGGTCATGCGAGGCTCCCCCCTATGATATCGAAAGCTTAAAACCTTACATTTTTCCCGGTTTTGCTAATTTGCCGGGCCACGTAAGGGCGCCGAGGCTCATTTCGACGCCGTGCTCGGCGAGAGCGTGATAGTTTGTCGTCCGAACAGCTGATGTCGCTTAGGGAGCACCTGTCCGAGCTAAAGCGACGGTTCAAGGTGGCCTTTGGCAGCTTCATCGTACTCCTTGCGATCCTGCTGATAGTCCCGGCCGACCCGGAGACCTTCCTGTCGCAGGGCTACACAGGGTTCACGCCCGTCATAGCGTTCTTCATTTCAAGGGTCAAGCTGGAACTCTTCCCGGCTGGCTGGAAGTTCATAGCGGTAAGTATCAACGAGCCACTCGAGATCTACATCGTCGCGTCGGTCCTGTTCGCGGTCATCTTCAACGCCCCAATCTTCGCCTATGAAACGATAAAGTTCGTCAGCCCGGGACTGAAAGAGTCGGAGCGCAAGCTGATCTATCCGTTCGTCGGGGCCATCACAGGGCTGTTCGCGTTCGGGGCGGCCTTCGGCTTCTTCTTTCTGGCCAAGTTCCTTCTTGCCGCCCTCACGCCCTTCTTCACGTTCACTGGCATCGTTCCTCCGACCATCGACGCCGCCAATTTCTACTTCATAGTCTTCCTCACTATAGCCATGAGCGGCATCGCGTTCACGGTGCCGGTCTACGTGTACACGCTGATCCGCTTCGGCGTGGTCCAGGCTGCCAGCTTCAGGAAGAACAGGATAATCATCTGGGCCATCACCTACATACTCTGCGCTATCATCACGCCAGACGGAGGACCGTTCCTTGACGTGTTGCTGTTTGTCCCCATCATAACCCTCTTGGAGGTGGCCGTCTTCATCGGTGGCAGGAGCAGGGCCGGCGTCCTGAAGAAGCAGGCGAGGGACGACGCACGCTCTGGCGCCACCGCTCCTCCGAGCGGGCCTGCCCCACCCCCGCCACCTGCACCATCAGGAGTTTCGGCGCCCGACCTACAGGTAGGTACGACGGTAGTGGCCCCCGCTGCAGCATCCGCAGTCAGGACGAACTGTCCATACTGCGACTTCCCAATCTCGCCGGGGACGGCGTTCTGCCCCAACTGTAACAGGGCAATCGAGTAGTCTCCTGCAAAGGCATCCCAGCCAAGCTGTGATTCTGCTTCCCGAAACTATTATATATTGGTAATTAGTTGACAGTAATTACTTTAGAGTAATATGACGCTTCAGATCTGCCTTATGGACGACGACAAAGTCCTATTCTCATTAGCGCTTCCCTGGAGGGGCTCAGGCGAGCTGCCCTACCAGCTTACAGAGACGGAGGTCGACCGCCTCTCCACCCTCTACTCGATAGGCTCCAACCGGAAACGCCTCCGGGTAATGATGGAGCTGGCGAAGGGGCGCGAGGTGCGCTTCTCGGATGTGATGCAACTGGTCACGAACCCTAAGCTTGCCCAGGATAGCCTTCAGCCTATGGTGAGGGAGGGCCTGGTGCTGCACGAGAAGGGTCTCGGTTACAGGCCATCCGGGACGGGCCTCAAGGTGCTCCTCCTCCTGACCGTGGGACTGGGGAAGATCCTGGCAATCGTTGAGGGTGAGACAGGAGGAAAATCGAATGAGTGACCCTGACGATATCGACGAAGTGCTCCGCGACCTGGACCGGTTCGCCAGAAGGCGTCCCGAGTACACACCGATAGACGAGGCGGCCTTCATCAACATACCTCAGGTCGAGACGGAGGACGCCTTCGGGCCGGAAGACGAGCTGATAATCGGGGACGACTACGTGACCTACCTGATTTTCGCGGAAGAGCACGAGATCACCGACTTTGTCATCTCCACCGAGGAGGACTCCATCGAGGTGAAAACGAATGATTTCATTTTGAAAAGGGAACTGGGGATGCGAGTAGACCCTGACGGACCGAGCAGCACCTATACCAACGGGATACTCAGCGTCAAGCTGAAGCGGATCACCGACCGCGATGCGGTGGGTTAATTACTATCCCCGCGCTATATCGCCTGTCCACATGTCGTTGAACAATACGGATAACTCGAGGCGTCTGGCACAGGCTACGAGCTTTGATCAGGTCTTTGAGCTGGTCAAGAGGGCGAGCGAGAGCTCGCTGGGCCTGCACCGCGCCGGGTTGACGCTTGTGCTGGGCGACATCTCGAACAACGTAGGGGCCTACCACGAGCTCGGTTCGAACGCGATCGTGATGAACCGCAACATAGTGAAGATAATCTGGAGGTCCACCCGCTCCAATACAAGGAGGAACGCATTCAGCTTCATGATCCTGCTCCACGAATACCTGCACAGCCTCGGGTTCACTGACGACGCGCAGGTGAGGGACCTCGGCAAGAAGATCTCAGACGAGTTCCTTGGAGAGGGGCACCTCGCGGGCGAGATGGCCGTAAAGCCACTCGACAAGTTCTTCCCGATGATTCCGCAGTTCGCGATGTTCCGCGACAGAGGCCGGTTCGAAACAGTCAGCAGGTTCGACTCGTCCAGTACACCATACATCCGGTAGGTCTGAAAGGCAGAATCGCGCAGATATCCTCTAATAGAGCACGGCAACAAGGCCGCAAGACGCGGCACGTCGACAGAATTCAACGTCTTCTCCGTTTCCGTCGATTTACTCTACTCATGGAGTAGGATGATTATTGCCCTATTCTTCAGCATCCTCTTCAGCCTAGCCATCGGTATCACGGCAGCGCGGAACAGAAAGGCCGAGACGGTGATAATCCCCACGCTCGACGTCCTGCAGTCAATCCCGATACTGGGTTTCTTCCCGATAGTGATCTACGGAATCTCTGCGGTTCTGCCTGGCGCTACCGGCGTCGACCTGGCAGTGATTTTCCTGATCTTCACGAGCATGTCTTGGAACATAGCGTTCGGTGTCTACGAGGCTGTGAGGTCGATACCTCAGGACTACCTTGACCTTTCCTCGATGTCAAACACCGGCTCGCTTCAACGGATCGTCTCGATATACATCCCAGCCTCACTGAGCAGGATAGCGTACAACACTCAGATATCGTGGGCGGTCGGTCTGTTCTACCTCATCTCAAGCGAGGTGATCAGCGAAGGGACCTCGAACCTCAACGTCCGCGGCATAGGCGTGGACATCTTCAAGTTCGGTGTGGCACACGACTACACGGCATACGCCTACTGTCTAGTAATCCTCATCATAGCCGTGATCATCTGGCAGTTCGTGTTCCTCCGGGAGTTCACTCTGTTCGCCGAGAAGTACAGGTTTGGCGACGACCCACACGGCGCGCACAAGGACTATCTGATGAGGGTGTATTCCTGGGTCAACCAGAGGAGCCTGTCCAAGTTGTTCCTACTCAAGCCCGGGAGGGCCATGTCCGGTATCGCCACCCCCCTGACGTCGCCTCTGACGAGATACAAGAGGGGCCTCAAGTATTCGGTCGTCTTCCTGTTTCTCGTATTCCTTGGTTTCGAAGTCCTTGCTATCGTGAACAGCGCCAGGACCGGGACTACGGCGATAAATCTGTCAGCGCTCCCCGGAGACGAGCTCAACGTGCTTGTCGGACTCGCGTATTCTTTCGTCCGCATCTGGTACGTCTACTTCATCTGCGTCATCGTGGCTGTCCCTGTGGGAATCGTGATCGCCCTCCACGAGAAGGCGTACAACGCGCTGGTGCCCGTGATAGAGGTAATCGCCTCCGTCCCTGCTCCCGCGTTGCTGCCTGCACTCATCCCATTCACACTGGTCGCCGGCTCGTGGGCCGGTGAGATCACAGCGGCGATCGTGATATTCCTCGGGATGGTCTGGTACTTGCTCTTCAACGTCATGGCAGGGATCCGGACTCTGCCTGGTGACCTCTGGGAGCTGAAGAGGAGCCTGCGCGTGTCGACCCTCCAGGCATGGCGGCACATTTACCTGCCTTCGGTGGCCACGGCCTTTGTCACGGGCTCGATAACTGCCATCGGAGCAGCGTGGAACACCCTCATCGTGGCTGAGTACTTCGGCAGCTCGGGCTCCGCACCGCTGACACAGGTTGGCGATGGCATAGGCAAGATAATCGTAGTTGCCACCAACAGGGGCGACCAGCTGACGCTCGCGCTCGCCGTCCTTTCGATGACCGTCCTCGTCGTCTCCTTCAACCTTGTGGTCTGGAGGCGCGTCTATCGGTACACCACCAAGCGGTTCGCGTACAACCGCTGAGCGGTTCACCAGAAAGGATTATCCCTCACACTGTCGGGGGGTGACCGCTAAAGTTGGCGACACGCCAATCCTCCTCGGCGGACGGGACCGTACTAGCAGCAAGCCCGACTCTGACCGGGGCTGCCAGCTCAGGTGCTGCTGTTGGCGGGATCGACTCATGGAAGGGCCCGATCATCGAGGTAGAGCACGTTAACCTGAGCTTCACGAAGGAGAAGGCCTCCCTTCCCGTCCTTGTCGACATATCCCTCTCGGCCTACAAGAACGAATTCGTTGCGCTGACCGGACCTTCCGGCTGCGGCAAGTCCACACTCCTGCGGATAATCGCCGGCCTGATAAAACCGAGTTCCGGCCACGCCAAATTCAAGGGGCAGCCGATAACCGAACCGCGCCACGAGCTCGCGATGGTGTTCCAGACCTTCGTGCTTCTGCCCTGGAAGACGTCGCTCGAGAACGTGGTCTTCGGCCTGTCCTCGAGGACCGACTTGGACGAGGAGACGAAGCGCAAGATCAGCACGCAGGCCCTCGAGAACGCCGGCCTCAGCGGCTTCGAGAACGTCTATCCAGCCGAGCTCTCGGGAGGTATGAAGCAAAGGGTAGGGATTGCGAGGGCCTTGGCGCTCCAGCCCCAGGTACTCCTGATGGACGAGCCCTTCAGCGCCCTGGACAACCTCACTGCAGACAGGTTAAGGCGCGAGATCTACTCTCTTTTGATAAATCCCTCTTCATCGATCGAGACCGTTATAATGGTAAGCCACAACGTGGAGGAGATCGTCGAACTCGCGGATAGGATCGTAGTCCTCTCGTCGCGCCCGGGCCATGTGGTCGTCGACATGAAGAACGAGCTGCCGAGGCCCAGGAACAAGAAGTCCGACGAATTCCTTCAGTCGGTGGACAAGCTTTATTCATACCTAGCCTGAGGATAGAGCAGAAAGATGGCAGATAGAAAGGGTCAGTCCGCGGACCAATCGAAGAAGGCTCCGCTGATGCCCGGTAACGTAAGGGCCGGACAGGTCATCAGCCTCGTGGAAGTGACGGGGGGGCTCGGTTCCAAGATTACCGCTGCCAGGCTCGCCGATGAGCTGGGCGCAGACATTGCGGTCCTTATACCTATACTTGATACGGCGGAGCTCCTTGGGCTCGTCAAGGCAGAAAAAGGCGAGGTCGCCCTCACGGAGTTCGGCCACAAATTCCAGAAGACCAGCAAGGAGAAAGTGAAGCTACTTACAGAGCAGTTGAGCAAGATAGAGCCGTTCAAGACCGCGATTGAGATGGCGACAAAACACGGCTCGGTCTCGACCGAGGAGGTCGCAGAAGCTCTCACCGAGAGGGGCATAGAGTGGTATCACGAGCCAGAGCTTAACGTGGACCTTCTACGAACGATACTCATTCACTGGGCCATCTACGCTAAGCTGCTCACATACAACAAAGACGGAAAGTTCGAGCCTGTGAAGAAGTAACGCCTCAGGCCTCTTCGTCCGAGTCCTGACCTTTCCTCTCAGGCAGGTTCCTCTGGGCGCTCCTGTTCTTGCGCCGCGTCATTTCGAGGAAGTTCATCGTGCTGTTCCTGCGTCCAAAACCGTAGTATCGGTGGACGTCGCTCGCCTTGTCCATATCGAAGCCCACATTCTCCGAGTAATAGACCGAGAACCTGATCCCCCTTTGCGACGCCTCCGCGACGTGCTTGTTGAAACTGTCGTCGTCGTAGTGAAGAGGTATCCTGGCCTTCTTGCTCATCAGCAGAAGGTTCGTCCCGCTGTAATCCTCCGAGGGAGAGATCACAATGGAAGAGCCCAGCCTCACCAGCGTGAGGACCGTCTTGATGTCATTTTTGGTCATCAGCGGAAGGTCTGCTGGGACTATCAACCACCCATCGTATTTGCCGAGGGCCGAGATAGAACGCTCGACGGCCTCGGTTACCCCGCCGTCTTCGTCTTCCGGTATCGACCCAACACCGTACCTCTGAGCGAACTTTAGTATCTCAAGGTTCGACGAGACCACGTATGTGTGGTCCAGCTTTTTCGCGCCGGCCACCGCCTGCAGAGTGTCCTCGAGCATCGCGACCTGGAGCTGCTTCTTCTCCCTCGCTGTGAAGAGCGCGCCTAGCCTTCCCTTGGGATTGTCTCCCTTAACCGGTATTATGATGGCGAACCTGCGCACGCTTTAGGCCTCCAACACCATTTTCGCGAGTCGGCGCTCGTCCTCGCGGTCCTTCATAAGGATTGAACCTTTGACGGCTCGGACACCCTCGCTCTGCAGCGCAGAGACTTCAGCCTCATCCGCGTTGTCTATCACCAACGAGTCGATGAGGCCCTTGTATAGGCGCGCCACAGAGGTCGAGTTCGGCTCTGCCCCGATAGCCTGCATCATCTTCGCGGCTGGGCCGGAGACCGGGGCGCCGGCTATCATGGGAGAGACCGCCGCCCTTCTGGCGTTGCTCTTCGCTATAGCCTTCCGAACGCCCTCCACGGCGAGGATGGGCATCATGCTGGTGACCGGGTTCGCCGGGCAGAAAACTATCCGGTCCGCTGACTCGAGCGCTGCCAGTACCTT
>Ga0302324_100007546_pt1 | contig 23110 bp, 16 predicted proteins | sample Palsa_T0_1_FD_201949 | JGI IMG/M metagenome (GOLD analysis project Ga0302324, IMG submission 201949) | Peat permafrost microbial communities from Stordalen Mire near Abisko, Sweden - Palsa_T0_1 | ecosystem: Environmental > Terrestrial > Soil > Palsa > Peat permafrost | place: Sweden: Abisko...
CCCCAAACCACACCGATCCAGCCGTAAAGTTCAACGACGGACTCTTCGAGGCCTTCAACTCGGCCGGCGGATCCGTCATGTCCGCATATGGAAATCTCTTCCAAGCGCAACAAAACGTTAGCTTTATCACTGCACGACACTCCGTCAAAATCGGCGGCGAAGTCCGCCTCAACCGCGACACGACCTACTTCGGCACCAGCCCCAACGGCGAATACGACTTCGGCGGAGGCACCGCGTACTCGCCCGTAAACATCCCGTCGCAAAGCGGCCTGCACAACATCAAAGCCGGCGACCCGCTCCCCGACACCCTTAGCAGCCTGCTGACCGGCAGCGCCTTCGTCTACACCACCGCAGTCGCAGCTCCCTACTCCTCGGGAGGGAGTCACATCGGCCCCGCCGCCATCTCCCGCAATGCCGTAGGTGTCTATATTCAGGACACTTGGAAGCTCTCCGACAGATTCGTCCTCGACTATGGCTTCCGCTACGAGCTCTATTCGCCCATAACCGAGCGTGCCAAGCGCACGTCCGGCTTCCTGACGGGCGGAAGCCAACAGGAATATCTCGATAACCCACAACCTGGCTATCGCTTCGCCTGGACCGGCGTCGGTCCACGCATCCAAGTCGATTGGCGTGCAACCGACACCCTCAACATCCACGCCGGGGGAGGAATCACCACCATTCCCCCTAACATCTGGCAGGACAACGCGCTGACCGGTGCAGTCCCGTTCGTGATTTACCCACGCATCGTCGCCGCACAAGGTGCGCCAGTTCTCTACGGCTTCCAGATCACATCCGCCGAGCTTCCAAACTTCTACACTCCTTCGGGCCAAAACGTCTTCGCCAGCGGCAAGACGAACACGGTCCCACCCAATACCGTGCTCGATATCGATCGCTATCAAAAGGACTTAGCGGCCCTTACTCCAGGCGCAAATGTGACCCCGCTGAACCTCACCGGAATCGACCGCAAATTCTCCAACGCCTATCTCCAGACCTGGACGCTCGGGGCCGAGCGCCAGTTCGGCAAGCTGACTGCGGATGCTGCCTACATTGGCACAGCAGCCGTTCGCCTCCCGCGTTTGAGCTATCCCAACGGCTACTCCGGTGCCGGTCCCGGCTTCGCCCCCTACACCCAGTTCGACAGCGCCGGCAATATCATCGGCGGCTTCGGGACAGAAAACCTCATCATCGCCAATTCGCACTCCACGTATCACGCCCTGCAGACTTCGCTGCAGGGGACGGTCCCACACGGCGGCCCGGGAGTTCAAGCAAGCTATACCTGGTCAAAATCGCTCGACGACACCAGCGCAGTCATAGGGGGAACCGGTAGCACCGGCGCGGTGACCATCCCGTTTCCACAGAACCCCTTCAACACCCACGCCGAAAAAGGCCCATCCGCCTTCGATGTCACTCACGGCTTTACGATGACTCTCGCCCAGGATCTCCAACTCGAAAAGGCTTCATGGCTGCAGCCGGTAAGTCGAAAAGTCACAGCAGGCTGGGAATTGCTCAGTATTTCAACAATCAGCAGCGGGTCGCCATTCACCATTTATTCCGGGATCCAGCAGACTGGCGCGGGCTCCGGCGGCGTCGACCGCCCCGACCAGATTGCGAAGCCCCAACTGTCTACCGCACGCAAAGTCCGCGAAGACTACTTTGGACTCGGAGCCAATAACGCATCATATTTTTCGATCCCCATCGACGTGCCCGGAGGCACCGGCCCCAACCAGGGAATTTTCGGGTCGCTCGGCAGAAATACCTTTCGCGGACCAGCCTTCTACGACTTCGATTTTTCGTTGATCAAAGACACGCCCATAGGGACTCGCTCCACCGGAGGCGAACTCTTCGACGTCCAGTTCCGCTCCGAGTTCTTCAACCTCTTCAACATTGTCGACATGGGCTTGCCATCGAACATCATCCGAGGCTCCGGCTTCGGTGAAATCAGCAAGACGGCGGGCACTTCGCGGCAAATTCAATTCTCGCTGAAGCTCCTCTACTGAATTTCCGCTAAGAACTCGAGACTGTCGCGGCATTTAGCGATTATTCATTCCCCCCAGGATCGACCCAACAATCCCGCCAACGACACCGCCTTCGACGCGCTCTTCCCGCCCGGCTGCTGGAAGATATTCGATCAGCGCATGAGCCAGCCGAGAAATCGGCAGCGACTGCAGCCATACCCTTCCCGGCCCGGTCAACGCAGCCAGAAATATACCATCGCCGCCGAAGATCATGTTCTTAATCCCCGGAATGCGCGTGATTTGGAACGACACGCTCGTCTGAAAAGCGCCCACATGTCCCGGATGCACACGAAGCGTCTCTCCTGGGCGAAGGTCTTTCACAATCACCTCGCCGGAAAGCTCGATCCATGCTGTTCCTGCACCGCCAATATGCTGCAGGCGAAACCCATCGCCGCCAAAGATGCCCGCACCCAGCGATTGCTGAAATCCCAACCCAAGCTGCACCTGTGGCGTCGCACAGAGAAACCCATGACGATGAATCAGATATTCGTATCCATTGCCAACCGGGACCGGCAAAATATGCCCCGGAACTTTCGTCGCAAAGGCAACTTCGCCGGCCGCCCCAAAGGCGCGATACTCAGTCATAAACAGGCTGCCGCCACCGGCAACCCGTTTCAGAGCCCCAAAAAATCCGCCGCCGCCCGCCATCTGCGTGTGCGTGGTCATCTGAATGGAAGCACCCATCCACGAAAGTTCTGCTGCCTCCGAGATGATCGACTCATTTGGTTCGAGAATGAACTCGAGCACCGGCATAGTCGTCCCAACAATGTTGCTTTGCATCGCTACCTCCTGGTTGAAACTTCGCAACGCCAGCATATACCTGCTGTTCGCTGAGTACGAAAAAAACGCGTTGGCATTCGGTCAGCCCGGCATCAAGTCCGCGTACCTTGTCCGTTTATGAAAAGAAATGGCCGCGACCGCAGCTCGTGACAAACGATCGAGCGCGCTCAGGTATGATTTGAATCGAGCTCTGGAGGCAAAGAATGCGGAAACTGGCTTTATGTTTGTGTGCTCTGATAACGGGGGTTGCAATGGCGGCATCGACAGGCAGCGTCTACGACTTCACCTTGAAATCCATCGACCATCAGCCAGTCAGTCTCTCCAGTTACCATGGCAAAGTTCTTCTGCTCGTCAACGTCGCGAGCAAATGCGGCTATACGCCGCAATACGCAGCGCTCGAAAAGCTCTACACGACCTACAAAGACAAGGGCCTCGTCATTGTCGGCATTCCCGCGAACAACTTCATGAGTCAGGAACCTGGAACCGACGCCGAAATCAAAACCTTCTGTACCAACAAATACAACGTTACCTTCCCCATGATGTCTAAAGTCTCGGTGAAGGGCGACGACAAAGCCCCGCTCTATTCCTTCTTGACAGACAGCTCCACCGATCCCAAATTCGCCGGCGACATCAAGTGGAATTTCACCAAGTTCCTCTTCGATCGCAACGGGAAACCGGTGGCACGTTTTGAGCCCGCCGTTACTCCGGACTCGCCCGAAGTAATCACCGCTATCGAGGCTGCGTTGAAGCAATAACAGTTGCAACATGGGTGAACGTGAGTAGCCTTGGTGGTCGGAGCCGCTCGGTTCCGACCACCTCTCTGATGCCTCCCAGAGCACCGCGCAGTGCAAGTATTACTGACTAGTGCAAGTATTACTTAGACATACGCGAAACTCTTACATCAGAAGTCTTACATTTAACTATCCAAGCACGACCCCCCCATTTTCTGTTGAGATTTGCTCCAATGCTATGTAAGACTCTTGTCAGCATGAAACTTGAAAAGCCTTAGTTTACTTTTTTGTTGCGTACTTGCGCGACAGCAATGCGGTTTTATTTCGACCGCATGTTCGTTGAGGTTTGTCCAAAGGACGCTGCCCAGGTTAATGCCCCGATTGAGCAGCGCAGTATCAAGAAAGAGGCTCTGAATCTTTCTTCATCTGTGCTCTGCTTCAATCCCAATGGTACTGGGTCAGAGTTCTTATGCTGTCATCGATCGAGCGGTATCTACTGTGTTCCTATCAGCAAACGTCGTCTGTGCTGTTTGGGTACTCGATGCAGGTCACACCGGCATCGGTATGCTCAAGAACCGATGTTACTTCCGATTTAGTGGCCTCATCCACGCCCGCTGCTATTGAGCGCACCATTCTGTCCCAGATTGTAAATCCCTTGGTTATTGCCAATTTCGCTGTCACCGGCGAATTAAGACGAAGTCCCTCGGCTAACTCAATCAGAAAAACAGCCAGATACATCCGACGAGAACACAACTTTCTTAAGGGGTCATTATGAATACTTATCAAACATCCATACTTCCCAAGCTCACGCGACGTAACGTGCTCAAGGGCGCCGCGGGTCTGGCGGCATCTTCTTTGTTGGCCGGGCGAGCTTCGTTAGAAGCAGCCACCCTTTCCGCCAATGCCGGCAATCAACCGTATCCGTCGGGATCTATAGCCCAAGTCCCCCTCACGCTTACTTCCAACACTGTTGGTGCTGTATCCGAGGGTTTCGCCGGGCTCGCTTACTCCAAAGAAAAAATGCTCGGTACTTTATTCACTGGTTGGGATACGACACTGATTGGCATTTTCAAACTCCTTGGTCCCAGCGTTCTTCGCATCGGCGGAAGCACCGTCGATGACAGCGTCTGGAATCCCAATGGTCCCGGGGGGCAGCAGGCATATGTCGCACCCACAGATGTCAATAATCTCGCCGCCTTTCTAAAAGCAACCGGCTGGAAATGCATCTATGGAATCAACCTCGGCGGCTATGCCACCGGAGCGACCAATCCAACACTGGCAGGAGAAGAAGCAGCTTATGTCCACAAAGCACTCGGCTCCTCGCTCGCTAGTTTCGAGATCGGCAATGAACCCGACTTCTACGGCAATGCCGGCAATCCATGGGCAAACGATTGGTCATTCGGCAAATTTATCGGAATCTGGAATGAATTTCGCACCGCGATCGTCCGCGCCGCACCAGGCGCGGCAATGTCCGGGCCGTCCGATGCAGGCGATCCAACGACTTGGACCGTTCCCTTCGCCGAAACCATAACCAGCGCTAAAATCAATTTGATCACCCAGCATTACTATGTCACCGGCCAAAGCGACTCGAATGCAACGGTGGCGAATCTCCTTGATACGAGCCTGCACCACGACGTCCTCCGCGAGCTCGCTGCATTAAATGCCGCCTCTCAAGAAGTCGGAATACCGTTTCGCATCAGTGAGTGCGGCACCTTTTTTTGTAACACTCCCGCCACGCCTACCCCCGACATCGCAGGATCCTACACCGCCGCGCTCTGGTCGCTCGATTACATGTTCATGTGCGCACAGGGTGGCGCCTCCGGCGTCAACCTCGAAAGTGGTGGAAACGTATGGGGATTTCCTCCCCTCCTCAATGAAGCGGACTACGTGTGCGATGTCTGCCCGCTCTTTTACGGACTGCTCTTCTTCACTCTTGCCGGAACCGGCACTGGCTTCGAAACCATCATCTCTCCAGGCTCCCTTAATGTGACCGCGTACGGCCTGCATAAATCGGTCGGCGGCTTTAGCCTCGTCGTACTGAACAAAGAGTTCTCTCAAAACATCCAGCTTGATATTGTGCTTCCGCGAACCGTCAGCCAAGCCTCGCTCATGGAGATGACCCAACGTTCGCCGGGAGCCAGCGGCCCCAATATAATGGCCACTTCGGGTGTCACGATACAGGGGGCTGAGGTTGGCTTAAATGGCGATTTCTACCCTGCGGCGCCTTACCGACTCACCCCCAGTGAAAACCGGCTTACTTGCTATGTTCCCCCACTTACCGCCGTCCTGATCCAGGCGACTTAGCCGCCTCCTCAGGGACTGAAATCGCAACCTGCTCGCTTCCTCTGAATGTCAATGGTAAGAACCCCTTCGCCGGAACTAAAACCTTGCTCCGGCGAAGTATTTCACTCCCGGTCCGTTCTGGCCCACCCGCATCCCATATGCGATACTGCAAGTAAATGTACAGACGGGTCGTTCTGAAGCTTTCCGGAGAAGCGCTCGCGGCTGGGCGCGGTTTTGGCGTTGATGTGACCAAAATCCACGAGATAGCCGGTGAGATAAGCGAGGTTCACAAACTTGGCGTCGAGATCGCCATTGTCGTCGGCGGAGGCAATTTCTTTCGCGGCGTGGCCGAGCAGGCTAAGCACATGGACCGGGTCTCGGCAGACAATATGGGCATGCTTGCTACGGTCATCAACGCGTTGGCCATCCAGGACGCCCTTGAAAAGCGCGGCACTTTTTGTCGTGTCATGTCCGCGATCGAGATGAACCAGGTTTGCGAACCTTATATTCGCCGCCGCGCCGTCCGTCATCTCGAAAAAGGCCGCGTCGTCATCTTCGCTGCTGGGACGGGGAACCCTTATTTCTCCACTGACACTGCCGCCTCCCTTAGGGCAATGGAAATTAAGGCTGACGTCCTGCTCAAAGCCACCAAGGTTGACGGCATTTACGACTCCGATCCGGTGCTCAATAAAGAAGCCGTGAAATTCGATGAAATAACCTATATGGATATCCTGCGGCTCGGGTTAAAGGTCATGGACGCGACTGCGGTGAGCTTGTGCAAAGACAACAACCTGCCCATGATCATCTTCGACATGAACCAGCCGGGAAATATCCAAAGGGTGATCTGCGAGGAGAAGATCGGCTCGCTGGTCACAGCCTAAGGCCAAACCTCATCGTGCCCGAAATATCCGCAGCTCTGCTCGATCCACCCGCTCCGGCTAGTTCCCCCTCGACCTCCGCGGCTACAACGCCGAAGTTCGAGAAGATCGCTCCAACCCCCACGAAGTCTCGCCTTCCAGCGCTTACCGGCCTTCGCACATTTGCGGCCCTCAATCTCGTCTTCTTCCACTTTTCCGATCCCAAGGACTTTGGCTGGTTCGCCCCTATAGTGGAGAACGGCTACACGTCAGTCAGCTTTTTTCTGCTATTGTCCGGCTTCATTCTCGCCTACAACTATTCCCAGCGCGCATGGCGCGGCCAGATGCGGCTTGGCGAATTCTGGCTCGCCCGCTTCTCTCGCCTCTATCCGGTTTATTTATTCAGCCTAGTCATCTCTCTCGGCATGCTGGCATCCGAATTCCACGCGCAAACCCGGTCAATGTTTGTCGCTGGCATCGTCTTGACCCCACTACTGCTCCAAGGCTGGAGTCCTACCCTCTCCACCTTTTGGAACACTCCCGCCTGGACAATGTGCACCGATGCCTTCTTCTACCTCATCTTTCCTCTCGTGGTGCGATGGAAACGCCCCAGAAAGCTCCCCTGGCTCCTGGTCCTGCTGCTTTCGCTGTGGCTGGCGGGAATGGTATGTCCCGCGCTCTATACCTGGTTCCATCCCGACGGAGACCTGAATCCGGGCCGTTATTCCAACGGCTGGTGGATTCGCGCCCTCAAGTTCACTCCGCCTCCGCATGTGCCTTCCTTCGTGTTCGGCATGGCGCTCGCCGACCTTAACGACCGCATTCCTGTAGCTAGCCGCTGGCGTCTCCTCTTCGGTACTGCGGGACTGGGTAGCCTCTACTTTGTTCTCGCCCATGGCTCCTATTTGCCGTACGTCTTCCTTCACGACGGATTCCTGATGCCGCTCTTCGCCCTCACCATCCTCGGCCTCTCAGGCAAGAACATCCTCTCGCGCATCTTCGGGTTCCTACCCTTCGTCGTCCTCGGCGAAGCCAGTTACTGCCTTTATCTTCTCCACTTCAATCTCTGGACCCTGATCCATGACTCCGGAATCCTCCAGAAAACCGGCTTGATCCGGCTCGACCCTTGGTTCAGCTATCTGCTGCTGGTCCTCGGCGCAGTGATGACCATGAAGTGGATCGAACGCCCCGGTCAACGCCTGATCCGCAATTGGTTCAAGCCGCAACCAGTCGCATCCATTCCCGGGTAAATCGACAACGCTGGCTCTTAGCGCATTTCCCTCAGCTCTACGTCTCAATTTTCTAGAGGATTTCAGCCGAACGGCTCTTCGCCGCCCCCCGGTTTGACCCCTCCCGCAAAGGCACATACCATAAGGAAGTAGGCCGTCCAACACCGCGCGAAATCCGCGTCGGGTCCAATTCCATCCCAGGATCCATGCAAGTTGGGCCGCCGAAATTGGAAGGCACAAGTTGAGCTCAACGGAAACTCTCGAAACTACACCGAACTCCGAAATCACCACGGTCGGCGAGCCTGAATTGGCGACTCAAGAAGACCTCCACCACGACTCACATGGCGATCATGCCACCCACGACCACAGCGGCCATGATCATCATCACGAGACGCCGGCGCTTAATCCCGACTGCACCCGCGAAGTCGCCATCGAAGTGCCTGCCGAAGAAGTAACCCGGCACTTCCGCAAAGTCGTCAAGCGTTACCAGAAGCAGGCCCGTATCCCCGGCTTCCGCCTCGGTAAGGTCCCCGATACGTTCATCCGCACCCGTTTCGCCGAGCAGATCCGTCAGGATGTCGTCGAAGAAATCCTTCCCGAACACTTCCGCGCCGCCATCGACAAACAGGACCTCAAGCCCGTCTCCCAGCCGCAATTGACCGACCTGCACCTCGTAGATGGCGAACCGCTCCGTTTCAAAGCGGTCTTCGAAATTCTCCCCGACTTCTCCATCGACGGCTATCGCGATGTAAAAGTGCCCAAACCCGAAACCGACCTAACCGAAGCCGAATACCAATCTGAACTCGCTCGCGTTCTCGACTCTCGCTCCACAATGGAGCCAGTGCTTGAAGAGCGTGCGCTCGCTCAGGGCGATTGGGCCGAAATCGATTTCCACGGCATAGACGGCCAGACGGAAACGGTAGAAGGCGTCGAAACCGATCCCATCGAAGGCAAAGGCGTGCTCGTCGAAGTCGGCGGCCCCAACACCCTCCCCGCCTTCAACGAAGCCCTGCGCGGCGCAAGCGTCGGCCAGGAACTCAAGTTTGAAGTTACTTATCCTGATGACTTTGGCGAAAAGCGGCTCGCGGGCAAGACCATCGCCTACGGTATCCACGTCAAGGCAATCAAGACCAAGATCCTGCCCGAGTTTAACGACGAGTTCGCCAAAGAACTCGGCGATTACGAAACCATCGACGCCTTCACCACCAGCCTTCGCGAGCAAGCCGGAGCGGAAAAACGCCGCCAGCTTGAAAACGCAGCTAAAGACGCCTTAGTGGGCGCATTGGTCGAGCGATTTCAGTTCGCCGTTCCGGAATCCCTCGTGCAACAACAAGTCGATGCCCGCCTCGACCGCGGACTGCGTGCCCTCGCCTCTCAAGGCATGCGTCCTGAGGATATGCGTAAGCTCGACTTCGACCGCCTCCGCGTCGCCCAGCGGCAATCGGCACTCGAAGAAGTCAAAGGAAGCATCCTGCTCGATAAGATCGCCGAAGCCGAGCACACCGAGGTCGCTAACGAAGAAGTCGAACAGCAGCTGCAACTGATCTCGGTCCAAAGTCGTGAGCCGCTTGAGACGTTACGCAAACGTTTGACCGACGATGGCAGCGTCGCTAGAATCCGTGAACAGTTGCGCCGGGAAAAGATCAGGGCGGCGCTGTATGATCGGCTAAGCTGAGAATTACCGATTTACTATAGAAAGAAGTTTGAAGATTCCGGACAGTATGAACATGCCGGACCGGCAACGAAACTGATTCGAAGATGGCAGCGGAAATTACCGCTCCGCAAGAGCAAAGGAACCGATGGCACTTGTACCGATGGTGGTAGAGCAGACGAGCCGGGGCGAACGCGCCTACGATATTTATTCCCGTCTGCTGCGTGACAACATTATTTTCCTGGGCACTCCGATTGATGACCAGATCGCCAACCTGATCATCGCCCAGATGTTGTTCCTCTCCGGCGAAGATCCGGAAAAGGACATCCAGCTCTACATCAATTCGCCAGGCGGCTCGATTACAGCCGGCCTGGCCATTTACGACACCATGCAGTTTATCCGCAACGGAGTCGTAACGTATTGCATCGGCCAGGCAGCGAGCATGGGAGCATTCCTTCTCCTTGCCGGCACCCCCGGCAAGCGCTTTGCCCTGCCCAATTCGCGCATCCTGATCCATCAGCCTTCCATGGGCGGCCTATCGGGGCAAGCAACAGACATCGATATCCACGCCAGAGAAATCCTCCGTATCCGCGAAATCACCAACCGGCTCATGTCCAAGCACACCGGGCAAGCGCTCGAAAGAATCGAGCGGGATGTTGAACGCGATTTCATCATGAATGCGCCGCAAGCCAAGGAATACGGCATCATCGACGAAATCATCGACCGGCCTCGCACCTGAGCGCGCACGACGGCCGCGAACGCAAGCAAGTAGTTTTCCAAAGGGGTCAGCATCATGAAACCGCGCACGGGATCCGACGACACACTTCGCTGCTCGTTTTGTCATAAATCGCAAGACGCCGTGGCCAAGCTGATCTCTTCGCCCAGTGATTATCCGCGCGCTTACATCTGCGATGAATGCGTGGCTGTCTGCAATTCGATCCTGGAAGATGACCGCAGCGAACTCCAGCCCGGCGCGGCCCCCGCCCACCTGCCCAAACCCCAGGAAGTCAAAGCCTTTCTAGACGAATACGTCATAGGCCAGAACCAAACCAAGAAGAAGCTCGCCGTCGCCGTCTACAACCACTACAAGCGCATCCAGATGAACCGCGTCAAAGGCAACGAGGTCGAGCTTTCCAAGTCGAACATCCTCCTCGTCGGTCCAACTGGCAGCGGCAAAACCCTCCTCGCCCACACCCTCGCCAAGATGCTCGATGTCCCCTTCGCCATCGTCGACGCGACCACCCTCACCGAGGCAGGCTACGTCGGCGAAGACGTCGAAAACATCATCCTCAAGCTCCTCCAGGCAGCCGACGGCGACGTGGCCCGCGCTCAGACCGGCATCATCTACATTGACGAAATCGACAAGATCGGCCGCAAAGACGAAAACCCTTCGATCACCCGCGACGTCTCCGGCGAAGGCGTCCAGCAAGCTCTACTAAAGATCCTCGAAGGCACCGTCGCCAACGTGCCGCCGCAAGGTGGACGCAAGCATCCTCACCAGGAATTTACCCCCGTCGATACCACCAACATTCTCTTCATCTGCGGCGGAGCATTTGTCGGCCTCGAAAGAGTCATCGGACGCCGCGTCGGCAAGAAAGCCCTCGGCTTCAAAGCCATCACCGACAAAGACCGTGAGCAGATGGAAAGTTCCACCCCGCTTCGTACCCAGCGAGATACCGAACTCCTGCGCCAAGCCGAACCCCAGGACCTTATCAAATTCGGCCTCATCCCGGAATTTGTAGGGCGCTTGCCTGTGATGGGCATCCTCGATGAACTCGACGAAGCCGCATTGATCGAGATTCTCTCCAAGCCCCGCAATGCCATCCTCAAGCAATACCAACGCCTCTTCGAATATGAAGGCGTGCATCTCCGGTTCAGTGAAGGCGCGATCCGCGCTATCGCCATCGAGGCCCTCAATCGCAAAGTAGGCGCCCGCGGACTTCGCATGATCCTCGAAGAACTGATGCTCGACCTCATGTATCACCTGCCCGGCAACAAACGCATCAAGGACTTCGAAGTCAGTGCTGAAATGGTTCTCAAGCGCGATTTGTCGATTCCCTTGCTGGAAAAAGCCGGCTGACCTTGCTCCATGCCCATCGAAAGCCGCCCGCATCTTTCGATGCGGAGAAAGCCGATCCGCGTCGGTTCTGCCGCATGTCCCCGGCCATCTCCTTCCGGCCTGTATACTGACCTTTAGAACAGAAGGACAGTTACTGTAAGGTGAAGCACCCCGGCCAGGCGGCCTTTTTCCTCAAGAAAAAGCCCACATAGCCAATCTGCTCTACATTACATCAACTGTACTTCTGCAATAACAAAGCGGTCCCATTTCATTCGGATCGTTCCATAGCGGCAAGCTGTTCTTACTCGTTCCCTGCGAAGAAGGCCGCAATGCCGGTGCGAAACTGCGGTGACTGCCGTCCAATGAGTCGGAGCGCTCTCAGTTTCATCGAATGTGAAGAACGAAAGGACTTTCCGTGACCTCTGCAAAAGACACTCGCGACCGAAATGAACTTCGGAAGCTGCCCATGATGCCGATCCGCGACATGGTCATCTTCCCGTACATGATGACCCCGTTTGTAGTGGGGCGTGAGTCCAGTGTCCGCGCTCTTGAAGAAGCGCTTACCGCCGACCGCAAGATATTTCTCGCGACACAGCACGATGCTTCGATCGATGAACCCAAAGCCTCCGACATTTATCCGGTCGGCACCATCGGCAACATCGTCCAAAGCGTTAAAATGCCCGACGGCAACATCAAGGTCCTCGTCGAGGGTCTCGAGCGCGCCCGCGCCACCGAGATGAACGACGCGGACGGCTTCTTCGTCGCCACCGTCCGCACCGGCAAAGGCATGCTCGAAATGACGCCGCAAATCGAGCAGCTCATGCAGCGCGTCACCTCGCTCTTCGAGCAATACGTCAAGCTCCAGCAATCGCTCAACTACGAGACCATGATCGCCGCCGTCCGCATGGACGAACCCGCGAAACTCTCCGACAGCATCGCCGCCAACCTGCAACTCGAGATCGCCGAAAAGCAGGAGCTCCTCGACATCTTCGATCCCGCCGAACGCCTCGCTCGCGTCGCCGACGTCCTCGACGTCGAGATCGAAAAGCTCAACATGGACCGCACTATCCAGTCCCGCGTCAAACGCCAGATGGAGCGCGCCCAGAAAGAGTATTATCTCAACGAGAAGATCAAGGCGATCCAGAAGGAACTTGGCCGCGGCGAAAAGAGCGAGTTCGATGAACTCAAGAAGAAGATCGAAACCGCCGGCATGCCCAAGGATGTCTTTGAAAAGGCCATCCAGGAGCTGAAAAAGCTCGAGGCCATGCCGCCCATGTCCGCCGAGTCAACCGTCTCGCGCAATTATCTCGACTGGCTGCTCGCCGTTCCGTGGAAAAAAAAGTCCAAAGAAACCCGCAGCATCGATCACGCCGAAAAGACCCTCAACGAAGATCATTACGGCCTCGAAAAAATCAAAGAACGCATCCTCGAATTCCTCGCCGTCCGCCAGCTCGTCAAGAATCCCAAAGGCTCCATCCTCTGCTTCGTCGGACCTCCCGGAGTCGGCAAAACCTCCCTCGGCATGTCGATCGCCAAGGCCACCGGTCGCAAATTCGTCCGCATGTCGCTCGGCGGCGTCCGCGATGAAGCAGAAATCCGCGGCCATCGCCGCACTTACATCGGCGCACTCCCGGGTCAGATCATTCAATCGATGAAAAAGGCGGGCACGAAAAATCCCGTCTTCATGCTCGACGAAGTCGACAAGATGGCCTCCGACTTCCGGGGAGACCCGGCATCGGCACTCCTCGAAGTCCTGGACCCCGAACAAAACACCACCTTTCAGGACCATTACCTCGACGTCGAATACGATCTTTCACAGGTACTCTTCGTGGCCACGGCGAACGTGCTCCACACTATCCCCGGTCCTCTCCAGGACCGCATGGAAATCCTTCGACTCCACGGCTACACCGAAGTCGAAAAGCTCGAAATCGCCAAGCAATATCTCGTCAAAAAACAGCGCGAAGCCACCGGCCTCAGCGACAAAAACGTCACCTTCTCCGACGACGGCTTGGCAGCCATCATCCGCGGCTACACCCGAGAGGCCGGCGTCCGCAATCTCGAACGCGAAATCGGCAATGTCTGCCGCAAAGTCGTTCGCCGCGTCGTCAAGAACGGCCTCAAGCACAAAGAAGAAATCACCGCCGCCAATGTCAAGGACTTCCTCGGCGTAGCCAAGTTCCGCGACTCCGCCGTCCACGAAAAAAGCGAAGTCGGCCTCGTCACCGGCCTCGCCTGGACCGAAGTCGGTGGAAGCATCCTCTCCACCGAGGTCCAGGTTCTCGACGGCAAGGGTAAGCTCACCACCACCGGCCAACTCGGCGACGTCATGCAGGAATCCGCTCAGGCGGCGCTATCCTACATCCGCAGCCGCGCCCAGCATCTCGGCCTCAGCCGCGACTTCTATCGCAACGTCGACATTCACATCCACGTTCCCGAGGGAGCGATCCCTAAAGATGGGCCATCCGCTGGCATCACGCTCGCCACCGCCCTGGCCAGCGCCCTCACCAAGATTCCAGTCCGCCGCGACATTGCCATGACCGGCGAAATCACTTTACGGGGCAAGGTCCTCGCCATCGGCGGCCTCAAAGAGAAGCTCCTCGCCGCCCATCGTGCCGGCATCTTCGAAGCAATCATGCCTGCCGAGAACGAGAAAGACCTCGCCGACTTCCCCGATATCCTCAAGAACTCAATGAAATTCCACTGGGTCGAGCAGATGGACGACGTCCTCAAGATCGCTCTCGAAGGTCCAATCCCAGAGCTGAAGGAAGAAACTCCTGCCGCGCTCATCACCGCGGTACCGCCCCACATCGCCGACCACATTCCGGAGCAACGCCCCCACCAATAATCAGGTAACTGAACTTGGCGGCCCTTTCCCCTCGGGCCGCCAATTCGTTTTGTTGCTCTGGCTCACGAACTTCTTCATGTCCCGCGCGTCTGCACTCCCAGTGAATTTTTATGAGGCTCACCTGGCCATCGGCTGATCTAATTCGCTGAGGTGCAACATGGAGTTGAAACCCTTCCTTCTGGATATGTGGCTGGACGCCCACGAGCACGGTATCGAATTCAACCTAGCTGCAAGCACCGGCCCGTTATGGATATTGAATGAGATACTGGGCCTCGCTAACGATGAAGAGCGCCAACTCTTCATGAATCACAAGGTCATTTACAGCCGTCCGGCCGGCGCTCAAGGTCTGCGTACAGCAATCGCCGACATGCAAGAGGTGGATGTAGACGCTGTGCAGATCGTGACGGGCGCCTCTGAGGCACTGCTGGTTCTCATGTGGCTGGCGGCAGAACCAGGCGCCAACGTAATCCTGCCTCAACCGGGCTTCCCAACCTTCTCCGCGCTGCCCGAGTCTCTTCGGATCGAGACTCGCTACTATACCGTTCGCAAGGAGAATGGTTTCGCCATTGATATCGAAGAAATCAAGAAACTCACCGATCGAAATACGAAGCTGGTCTTGATCAATAGTCCCCACAATCCCACCGGCGCCACGATAAGCGATGCGGACCTAGACACCCTGCACGAGCACACGTCATCACGCGAAATTCAACTCATCAGCGACGAGGTCTACCACCCTATCTTCCACGGACAACCGACAAAGTCGGCCGCCCGGCTACCAAACGCCACCGTCATCCATGATTTCTCCAAGGCTTTCCCCCTTTCCGGCGTCCGCACGGGATGGATGATTGAGCATGATCCCGAGCGTCGCAAGCGCTACTGGACTGCCCGTTCCTACTTCTCCATCACCAACAATTCAGCTGGTGAGATGCTGGCGGAGATCGCGATGCGCCATCGCGACACCATCCTCAGGAAGACGCAGCAAATCGCTACTGAAAATCTTCGCCAGCTCGACGCCTTCATGCCCGAACATCGCGAAACCATCGGCTGGATTCGTCCTCGTGGAGGAATGACCGCATTTCCATGGCTGCTCAGCGGAGAAAACAGCCGCACCTTTTGCCAGGCTGCCGCAGAACGTGGCATCCTCCTCGCACCTGGAGATTGCTTCGACGATCCTTCGCATTTCCGCCTTGGCTTCGCAGCCATCGGCGAGAAACTTCCAGTCGCGTTAGACCGGTTCGGAGAACTCATCACAAATTGGTCGGCAGCCAACCTGAAAACCGCATAGCGCAAAAGGGAGGATGGTTGACGGGGCGCGACTTCAGCGTGCCGCAGGTGCAATGGAAGGAAATACGGCTTCCGCGGCTAAGGGGACAAAGAAACTCATTGCATCCCCTAAGTCTTTCGTGAGCAGGACTCTGTACGCAAGCCGATTGGAATCTAGAATTGAGACGCCGGGGAGTTGGGAACACGATCGCGACAACAAACCTCACATTTCTGATACGCTTCAGTGGTCTTCACTGTAAGGAGCAATCAACATGAAACACCGCATCACCCGTCTGGCCCTAACCAGACTGCTTCTCTGTTGTACCGTCTCGTTCGCCGCAATTGTCACCGCCCAAGCCCAAATGTCCATGTCGGTCACCGCCAACCCCACTCCTGCCCAAACCTATGACAAACTCCTCTCCGGCATGGAAAAAGAGATCACCAGCGCCGCCGAAGCCATGCCCGCCGACAAATACGACTTCGCCCCGCCCCAGGGAGAATTCAAAGGAGTTCGCACCTTCGGCCAGCAGGTTAAACACCTTGCCGAAGCCAACTACGAATTCTTCGAAGGATGGAATGTCGGCACTCCAGTCGACTCGGACGCTATTGAAAAGCTCACCACCAAGGCCGATATTCTCAAGGCACTCGCCGATTCCTACGTCTACGCCCACAAGGCGATCGACACGATCACCGCCGCAAACGCATTCGACTCCCTCGGCAAGGACAAAGGCACCCGAGCCGGCATGGCGACCTTCTGCCTCGCCCACTCCATGGACCACTACGGCCAGATCGTCGTCTATCTCCGCATGAATGGAATTGTCCCGCCGGCAAGCCGAAAGAGCAGCACCTAAGCCTTAAGATTTCGCACAAAGGAAATGTCCAAACGAAAGCCAGCTTTGGTATGAGACCAAGGCTGGCTTGAGTGCAATATGCTGATAGTTAGATCTACTTACCGCTCGCCACTCCTCCACCGACCTCCGTCTGCGGCAACGCCCAGCTAAACAAAACGCTGCCGCTGCCCATAACTACATACTGGCGACCGTCCAACATATAAGTGATCGGGGAGGTCTGCATAGCCTCTCCCAACCCGGCATGCCAGAGAGTTTTGCCGTCGCTGGTGGCCAGCGCCAGCAGGTTTCCATGGGCATCGCCAGTGAAAGTTAGGCCCGAATCCGTCGTTAGTACGCCTGCACCGGAGCCGTTCGGCCCGACCTCATGACTCCACCGAATTTTGCCCGTCTGATAATCGATGGCCTCGATCACGCCTTTGCCCCACAGGCCATAGTCGGCGCCTGCCCAGCCGTACTGCCCGTCCGCGGGCTTGGCAAAATAGATGCTCCAGCTGGGGTGGGCATCCACAATGAACAGACCCGTTTTCGGATCGAAGCTCGGCGAACGATAGTTCGTCAGGCCCCCTTCATCGGGTGCAATCAAACGGCCATCGGGCGCGGGTTCCTTAGCCGGATTCGGGATCGGTCGACCTTGCGCATCGATGCCAGATGTCCAGTTAACCGGCCCGAAAGGCGCTGTCAGCAAACTCTTTCCAGTTGCACGATCGAGCACAAAGAAGTACCCGTTGCGCGAACTCTGCATCAGCATCTTCCGCGGCTGGCCATGAAAATCCGCGTCGACCAGCACCGGAACCTCGATCGCGTCCCAGTCATGCGTATCGTGAGGCGAGGCAGAGAAGCCCCAAACCAGTTTCCCCGTATCCGGATTGAGCGCAACAATGCTACAGGTATAGAGATCATCTCCAGGCCGATTTGTGCCACTGAGCACCGGCGTCGGATTTCCGGTCCCGAAATAAACAAGATTCAAGTCGGGATCGTAAGTCCCCGTCATCCATATCGTGCCGCCAGTCGTCTGATTCGGAGTGCCCGCCGGAGGCGTACTGTCCCACTGCCACTGCACTTCGCCAGTGTCGGGATCGAACGAACGAATATAGCCCGGTAGATTGTCAAGGTCGCCAGCTGCACCGATAATGACGTGGTTTCCGACGACCAGCGGCGCCATAGTACTCCAATAACCCTTGCTCACATCGGCGACCACTTTTTTCCAGCGGACCTTCCCATCCTTAGCATCCAGAGAAACCAACTGTGCGTCTGGAGTTACAAAATAAAGCCACCCCTTGTACATCGCCACGCCACGATGGCCAATATGTTCACCCCCCGCGGTTGGTGAGTTGTAATGCCACAGCATATGCCCAGATCGCGCATCGACGGCCCAGATATTGTCCGGCACCGTGAAGTACATAATGCCATCGACCACCAGCGGCGAAGACTTGATCTGCGCCGCTTGGTTCGTCTGAAATGCCCAGGCAAGACTCAGGCCGCCAACATTCTGTGGAGTAATCTGCGTCAGTCTACTGTGTCGCCGCCCCGAGTAGTCGCCATGGTAAGTTGGCCAGCTATCCGCGGACGGTTTCAGGATTTCTTCGTTGGTCAGGTTCTGCGCGCTCAGCAAATTCGGCAGAACCGCCATCAGCGATAGCAGGCTCGCAGTGGCACATGTCTTCTTGGTGAAAAAGTTCATATCTACGGATAACCTCTCGAAACCAGACTCAGCGCATTGTCTGCAGATAAGCCATCAAATTATGAATATCGGCATCGGTGTACTTGCTGAAAAGCTCAACGTGCGCATCGACGGGCGAATCGACAACATACTTTACTTGTGATGTTTCCCACGAGTGGTAAATACCACTTGAGTCACGCAAGCCAATCGTGAACTCATCCTGGTAAGCCAACACTCCCGCGATCTTATCTCCCGAAGGCAGCTTTACTGTGACTTGACTCTTGGCGCCACGCGGATACAGCATTCGCTCCTCAAGTTGCAGCCCTTCATAGCGATTGGCAATGCCAGCCAAATCGCCGGTAGCGGAATGGCATTTCACGCAGCCTCCGGCCCCATCAAAGTACTGCTTGCCGGCCTCCGCGTTGCCAGTTTGTAAATCGGCAACTTCGACGCCGCGGCGTCCGCCCTTCTTTACCACTGCCGCAGCGGCCTCTTGCGCATGGATAAACGCCGCTATTTGCAACAGCTCTTCGCTGGAAAATTTGAAGGCTGGCATTCCCTTATCAATGCGGCCATTGAGCACTACGTCCGATATCTTGTCACCGCCCCTGTCAGTGCGCACCAGCCTGGAGCTAGTCAGATCCGGCCCCGACTCGCCACCCATCGCGTCCCGGCCATGACAAAAACCACAGTCCTTCGCGAAAATCGCGCCCCCTGCAGCGGATGGACCCGACACATGCGACCCGGGCACGCTTGCGGTCGCAGCTGGCTCCGGCTTGGGTGTGGCAATAGCCGGAGTTCCCAGGTAGCGAAGCAGCGCGGTCAGCTCTGCCTGCTGCACTTCCGGGAAAGCCGGCATTTGCCCTTTGCCATTGTGGACGAGCGTCGTGATCTGCTGGTCGGTCAGCCGCTGTTTGACGCCCAGCAGCGACGGAACCGTCGGCGGATTACCCTCTCGATTCTCTCCGTGACAGGTAGCGCAGTGCGCGGTATAGGAGTCCGTACCAGGCGAACCTGTAGCCGTGCTGCCCGGCTGCTGAGCTGATGGATTGCCAGACCGCCCGCCATTGCTGGCCGCATAGATGGATAGTTGTGTGGCCTGGAGCACTATCAAAGCAGCCGCCAGTGAAGTTAATCCGATTCTCCGAAATCTGTTCATAAGTGGAAAAAATCCATTCAGCATTCCGATTCAGTATGACTCTCGCAAGAATTACGTTGTAGATCAATTGCCAGGAACATGCTTGACCTTCTCCCACACACCGCCAGCCGCGTGGCTCTTGAGCATTGCCTCCACCAGGCAAGTAGAGCGATATCCATCTTCAAAAGTCGGCAGCATGGCTGACTTGGCCTCAGCCGCCGCTCCTTCGCGAATCCACCCGTACGCATCACGGATCAGGTTGAAGAATGCATCCGCCCATCCTTCTTGATGACCGCCGGGCAAATGTACGTAGCCTCGAGCGCCCGGTGAAACAAGCGATGGATCCTTCGCCATCACCGCATTCGGCTGATCGCGGCGGCCAATCCAAAGTTCGTTCTGCTGCTCTTGCTTCCATTTTAGCGAGAGTTTCCTGCCGTTCACTTCAAGCTGCAGGTCGTTCTTGTGGCCGGGTAACACCTGCCCCACAGAAAACGCACCTTTGGCCCCGTTCTCAAACCGAAGCAGAACACTCCCCAAATCTTCAGCCTGCACTGAGATCGGTTTCCGGTCTCCATCACTTTTGGTCGAGAAAGCCTCAGCCGAAGCACCCGAAGAATAACGAACCGGAACGACGGTGGTGAGCTCCGCCAGAACAGCAACAATCTTCAATCCGGAAACGTGTTCCGCGACGTCGCACCAATGAGAACCAATGTCTCCCAATGCCGAACTGGCTCCCCCCTTGGCGGGATCGGAACGCCACGAGTAAACATTCGGATCGGTCATCCAGTCCTGAAGATAATAGCCATGGACAAAACTCACATCGCCGCATTCCCCACGTGCGATCATCCCCCGTGCCTGCTGCACGAGCGGATTTCCTCGATAATTGAAGGTCACTACATGTGCGACCTTCGCAGCCAGAGCGGCGTCGCGGAGAGTTCGCCCCTCTTCGGAGTTCAAAGCCAGCGGCTTGTCTGAAATAACATGCTTCCCAGCCGCCAAAGCCGCAAGTGTAACCGGCAGATGCAGGTAATTTGGAGTCGTATTATGGACCACCTGCACATCCGGATCGGCAAGCAGTGCATGATAGTCGCCATAAGCGCGATCGACTTTATACGCTGCAGCCTTTTTGTCTGCCGACTGTTGCGACGAACCCGCAAGGGCAATCACATCGACATCGCCCAGTCGCCGCACAGCATCGATGTGGTGTTCTGCAACGAACCCTGGCCCAACCAGCCCCATCCCAAGACTCTTCATCGGCCGCTCAGTGCTTTCCTTCCGCATACTTACTGCAAGTTCTAATACGCTGTGCATTTCCGTTCTGGGGCGGGCTTACTTTGCCGTGGTAGTCGTAGCTGGATGCGCATGGGAGGTGGTGCTGCCATCGGTCATGCCCAGCGCCCACTTGATCGCCTCAAAATACATCTTACGAATGTCGGGGTCTTGCCAGGATTCTTCCGTATGTCCGAGCGTCGAGTAGAACACTCGCCCTTTTCCGTACATCTTGCTCCAGGCAACCGGAAAATCATGGTCCATCCGATGGATCCGCGGATTGTTCGAGTAATCCAGCCTGCTGGCGTCGAGGCTAAGCAAAACATTCACATTGTCGCGAGACCAGTTCTTCGGCTGATAAATCTCGTCGTACTTTACAAACTCTTTCGGAAAATGGCTGACTGCGGGAAAGTCCGGGGACTCATTGATGATCGGCGCATTGAATGTCCCCCAGGGATGCTGGTCGAAGTATCCGCCAATCATCTCTCCATACTCCGGCCAGGTATAGTTCGTATCCAGAGCCGCATGAATTCCAACAAACCCTTTCCCGTCGTCCTTGATGAAGGAAAGCATGTCCAGTTTTTGGCTCGCATCGAGATCCAATTCGCCCGTCGTACTCGCAAAGATCAGGACATCGAAATAGTTCAGGTTCTTCGTATTCCTGCTCAGGTCTTTTTTTGTAATCAGCTCAGTATCGGTGCGGATCATCGTGTCCCAAATCCCGCTCTCATGACCCATGTTGTAGATCGCGGCCAGTGCCGAGGAGATTGAATCATGCTCAAAGCCTTTGGTCTGGCTGATTACCAAGACGTGCTTCAGGTGGATTTCCTTGGCATGTGGCGGCGGCGGTATGGCAGGATTGACCGCTGTCTGGCCCCAGCCAAATTGAACCCCTGTCGCCAGGACCAGCACCGCGGTGAAAGAAAGGAGCGGGTTCCTCAGAGCATTCTCGCAATAGATGGGAACCGAAGGAATACGCTTGACTCGTCTTTTCCTTAAAAAAACGCCAACATAACGTGCGCTGGAAAGGTCACAGCAACTGCGAAAAAGCGATAGAGTACGCAAATGAGCTCCTTTAAGACTGTCAAATATACCCCTGTTCCGCTAGGAGGCGGTCTCCCAGGGTTGCTTCACGATCCATTTAGAAAACGCTTTCATGCGTCGGTCAACAATGAGGGTAAAACCGTTTTATCAAGGCTTTTCGATACAATTCCGACTCGCTCGAATTGTAATCGCTTGACACCATCTTTTGCCAGTCGAGCACCGTGGGCACTCAAATATTGCGGATTGCCAGCAACTGCGGTGACTTCTTCGAAACAGACAAAATCAGTTCCCCAAAGAGCGTGTTTGCCCAGGCGAACCAATCCCGCGTGAACTTCGCGGGGTCGTCCTTATTGAAGCTCTCATGCATGAAACCCTTCCCCGCATTGCTCTTCTTCAGCCAGCGAAGGCACCGCAGCTGCTCTTCTTCATCCTCCGTTGTGAGTGCCCGTATGATGATCGACATCGGCCAGATCATATTCAGTCCCACATGCGGGCCGCCAATACCTTCCGCCACCGACCCTCGAAAGAAATAAGGATTCGCAGAGCTCAAAACGAATCGCCGCGTTGCCTGATAAAGAGGATCCGTCACCGCACAGCAACCCAAATACGGCAAGCCGAGTAAGCTCGGCACGTTAGCATCGTCCATGAACAGCGCATTCCCAAATCCATCGACCTCATAAGCCCAAATCTCTCCCGCCTCCGGATGCCGCGCCGTCGCATATCTCCCTAGCGCCGTCTTCACTTCCGTCGCAAGCCCACTCGCTTCGCGAGCCGCCGCATTGTCATGGGCAATCTCCGTGAACATTTCCGCGATCCACAATAGCGCCTGCACCACAAAGAAGTTGCCAGGAACATTCAACGGATAGATACACGCATCATCCGACGGACGAAACCCGGAATAAATCAGGCCAACCGGCTTCGCTGGATTTCCATATCCATCGCCGCCCAGCGTATCTGTCGGGATAGGCGACGTCCGTTGAAAGTGATACGGCCCCCGCGAAGACTTGCGTTGCTGCGCTTGCAATGTCGCCACCACCAAACGCATAGCCTCGCGCCAGTTCGCGTCGAACGGACTTGTATCCCCAGTCTCGTTCCAATATCGATGCGCCAGCCGCACCGGATAGCAAAGCGAATCGACCTCCCACTTCCGTTCGCCGACGCCGGGCTTCATTTCCGTGTCGTCGGTCTTGCTCCAGGGCAGCGGAGTCTTGCTGCTCAGGTCCGGCATAAATGCATTCGCATAAGGATCGGCCAGAATGCATCGGACCTGCCGCCGAATGACTCCCTGGACCAGCTTCGCCAGTTCAGGATCAGCCCCGACGAATTGCATATACGGCCAAACCTGCGCCGAAGAGTCCCGTAGCCACATCGCTGCGATATCTCCGGTAATCACCACAGTATCCGGCTCCCCGGCGAATGATCCATAGGTAACCGT
>Ga0302324_100007547_pt1 | contig 23110 bp, 8 predicted proteins | sample Palsa_T0_1_FD_201949 | JGI IMG/M metagenome (GOLD analysis project Ga0302324, IMG submission 201949) | Peat permafrost microbial communities from Stordalen Mire near Abisko, Sweden - Palsa_T0_1 | ecosystem: Environmental > Terrestrial > Soil > Palsa > Peat permafrost | place: Sweden: Abisko...
GCTGACGTAGTTGGTTCACAGAGAATCCTCCTCTGCGAACCAAACTACCGGGGGAGCCGCAAACGTCGGCTCAGCCGCACGCGCAAGCGTCCGCCGCCGCAGCGGCTTCGTTCAAGTCGGGTTTTCGGTAAATTGCCCAGCCCAGGCATCCAGCCACGAGCAATTTACCTATAACGTTTTCCGGGAACTCCGCTTCCGAGGGCGCAACGCCACTTGTCCGGAAAGCCGACTATACGGACATGTGCGGTCGGCCTTCCACGGCGAGGTAAGTACCCGTCCCCACACTCCCGAAACGGGCATGCTCCTGGGCGAGGCGCTACCCTTGAAGTTTCGAAAAAGAGTTTCGCTATCAGCGAGGCCCCTTTGGGGCTTTAAAGTGGTTCCCCGGGGGCCCTTCATGCAACTCATCTCAATCGGCGCGGGAAGTCTCAGTAAACCTCATTACCAGCCTTTGCTCGCGTGGTGTGATGCGCAATTCCTGTTTCGTTTAGAATCAGTCGTGCCCGAACTGAACATCGCCCGCCTCGCCAGACAAGTCAACCGCGATTCGTCTAAATTCTTAATCGGAAGACTACAATTGCTCCGGAAAGAGTTTAGGCGCGGTTCGCGCGCTTCAGGTAGCGCGATATTCAGCTCTTCCACAACCTTCAAAGATCACGCATTTCATCATGGGGGACGGACAGAACTTCAATTCAATATTGGGGTTGAAGGAGACCGTATTCGGTACGGTGTAGCCTTCTCTCTCCAGTTAAGCCGAGCTTTAACTTCGCTGGATAGCCTACTTCCGAAGATAGAGCTGTTCAATGAATTTGTGACAGAAAATACAAAAGCACTCAGAGATCTGCAAATGTGGCACTACGCGGGTGCACGTTCGCCTGAACGAGCGCCAACACCGATCACTGAGGAGTTGATTAGAGAAGGCGTGTTTATCTTTTTGGGAACTGCCGCTGCGTCGCGTGAAGTCACCAGCGAGGCTATCCTCACCCTTTTTGACCGCCTCTTACCCCTCTATGTTTTCGTGCAGTCGAATGGCAAAGCTGCGCCGACCAGCATCCCATCGAAAGGTTTTCGGTTTCGGCCTGGTTTCAGGAAACGCGTGATGAGAACAAGGATTTCTAGGACACAGGCGCAGCTGTCTGTGGAGTTGCGCGAAGCCTTAGTACAGAAACAGCTATACGCTGAACTCTGCGAGGAATATAACGCAGCTGACATTGGGACCGAAATCCCGAATGGGATTGGCGGATTCATCGATGTTGTAAGAAAAACTAAGACCGGTTATGTCTACTACGAACTAAAGGCGGGTCGCCTTCTACAGGGTTGTATTCGAGAAGCGATCGGGCAGCTCTTGGAGTATTCTCTGTGGCCTACGACGCAACCAGCAGAGGAGTTAGTAATTGTCGGGGAGGCGAGCCCCGACAATGATGGTCGCGCATATTTGGACACACTAAAACAAAAGTTTTGCCTGCCTCTCCTCTATCGGCAAGTCGAATGTCCACGGGTATGAAGCTCAACAGTGACTGGGACTTGATTTTTGCCAGCCAGACATCGCCGCCGAAGCTCAATGGCTAAGCAGTCTCGGCTGGGCGTTGTTAGCTAAGCGGAGGAAGATGCAACTACAGGACACCTATCCCCGGAGAGATCGTAAACCTGTGGCGAGGCCACAAAACAACCGGACTTGAACTGGCCAGATGCTCACAAGCACACCTTCCCAGTCGCCAAGCTTGAGCTCTATCTCAATCCCGGTCTTGTTTCTTTGGGTGACGAGTTGGGAAACGAAGTGTTCATTGAATCATTGAATAGGGTCATCGCCCTGATTTCTTCGATTCTCTGCACCACGGTGTTGAAATAGACGACGCAGATCTCTTGCGGCCTCTGTCCCTCGATGATCGATGATCGAACGCACTTCGGCCTCGAAGATTGCCAGCTGCCGAACGTTGATCGAGCCCAGCAATCGACAAAGACCACCACGACTCCAAACACTCCAACAGCTTCCCTCTGCATGCCGGGGAGAGTACACACATTGCCAGATGGGGCTCCGGTTCGGCCCCAACGGCGTGGTGTCTGTCCAAGCACTCTTCAGAAACTCGAGGTCGTAAAACTTGGTCGGCGCTCATTCCGCGGAAGCGGTCGTCCAGCAGGCAACCCTCCGGCAACTCCAGTCCGGCGTCGATCAGGATCGGGTTGACCGCGAAGTCGCGCCTTGTTCCATCGCCGGGGATTGTGGCTTACACGTCTCAGTTTTGTGTGCTGCCGGTGTTAAGGCCCACCAGCTTCTGGACGCCAGCAGCCGAATGTCATTTGCCCAGAACCCTTATACTGGGCGTCGAACATGACATTCGAAGATTTGCTTGCACGATTTGAAAGTGGCTTTTCCCTGGAACGCCTTGATGAACTACGGACAGCTACAGCAGGACTTGTACTCAATAAGGCACAAAGGAAAAGGCTCACAACCGGGATTGAGTTTGCACGGACACGAGCCCGGGTAGGTCGTATTGCGAACCTCTTACTCATTGGTCTCGTAACGGATGAGGACTATTGGCTCGACTGGATCCGGCGATCTGCCGTTCTCCGCCCCTCTGCCTATGACCTGGATATCGTCGTGCCGCAGAAATTGCTTGGTATCCTCAAGCGGATCGCGGAGATTTTGAGCCTCCCCCCTAAATTCATTGAGTTCCTCGGGAACTTAGAGACACTGTTCGCTCTGGCCTTCGCTGCACGCACGCTTCGGCGCCACATAATTCGTCGGCTTACAAACGATCATCTCCTCGTAAAAAGCTGTCTTGTTACCGTCGACCTCCTCTTCATTGGAAGGACAGAAGGTATGACACTGGAGACCGTAAAGTTGACTCCTGAAGATGCTGCTGCCGCGCTCTCCTACCTGATTTTCCTGACCCGCAAGACAAGTGGACCGTCCGGAATACTGCTGAGTGGCATCGACCCCGATTTGATTCAGACCGGGTATTATCTCAACATTCTGGAAGAGACCAAAAAGGTCACCAGCTACTTCACCTGGGAACTCCTGGTCTTTCATTTCGGCTATTCGATTTTGATCGCCGATGATCTTTCGAAGGTTACAGTTGCGGCTCCTTCACCCGAATTCGCGAAATCCCTTCGAGCTGGTTTCATTCGACAGGAAGCTCAGACTCACTCGTTTCTTATGCAATCGCCAACGAACAGAATCTCGCTTACGGAGGTTGCAGCGAAATTTAAACAGTTCATGGAGCAGCGTCAGTTAATTCGTCGTCAAAGCAAACCGGATCGATGGGTGTTTTATCTGCCGGCGATTCCAATACTGACGGAGTACTTTTCTCAGCCAGCGCTCTTCCGCGAGGAGTACCGAGGACTCACGCTTCTTTGCAAAGACTTGCTGGCGACGATGGAAGAACTTTCGACCTTTGAGGTTGAAGGTGTCCCGATGATCAATCTCATCAAAGCGCAACGCATGATGTATGTGGTCCATCGTGTGCGAGTCGAAAAGCTGAAGAGCGTTTGGAAGGCAGACCCGAAAGCGGCAATTCAGTCGGTCGCGGCCGTCTACGAAGACGATAGCCTGATAAATTTCCTCGGCTACTCGTTACCCGCCGACGATGCCAAGAAGATTCTCGCCCTCCTCGAGTGGAAGCCAGAGCAGAAAGACTACTTCGACATCATGTATCAACCGATCGTTCGGGCTGCGGGAAATAAGATCCTTATTGCTCCGAACCTGTTCTCAACTTCGAACCTCCCTCGCAACACCCTCCAGTTGACGCAGAAGAGGCTCGGAGAGAAAGGCGACGGCCTTCTCGCCAAACGACTTTCTGATGAGCTTAAAGAGCAAGGCTTCCTCGCGTGGCCTGATGTTAGTTACAAATTTGGAGGAATAGTAGGCGACTGCGATGTTGTGGCACTCAAGGGAGAATATCTCTTCATCTTTGAATGTAAGAACTCACTACATCCGTGCAGCACGGCGGAACTGAGAACATCCTACGATCACTTGGTTAAAGGCCAGTCGCAGCATGAAAAGTTCGCCTCACTGTGGCCAGACCAGAAGTTCAAACAGTATTTTTCCAAACGGCTCGGCGTGAAGCTGGACAACGTGCAGTTCCTGAAAACGGCGATCATCACCGGGAATCGAATGTTCGGTGGCTTGCAACTCGGTGACAGCAAGGTCCTGGGTTTCCACGAGTTGGTCAGTTTCATAATCGAGGCTAAGGTCGTCATTCTTGATCAGGAGTTCATCGAACGGGATCAGGGGCCTCTTAAGCCAGCCCAGCTTTCCGACTTTCTTACAAACGCGCCCTGGGATCAACATATGCTAGCGGCGATGACACGCCGGGACAAAGTCACCTCCTTCAACGGATTCGAAGTGCACGTGGAGGATTACTTTTTGAGGATGATCGATCTTGCAAAGGAATGGGGCGTGGAGCTTACGGACGAGGAGAAGACTCTCATCGAAGGTCCGTGACGGGCTTAGCTTTCACTCGTGCCGCTCGAACTGCCAAGGGTGATGGTTGCGTAACCTCAATTGCCGACTACAGGCCCAACCACTCGTCCACCCGTCTGATCGCCTAGCGCCAGGTAGGTGGACGAGAAACCGGCTTGTCGGAAATGGAGTCCGAGCATCCATTCATTGCATCAGCTGGGCCGGTCGGAAGCGGAGCGCTTCCGGGTCAAACTCCCCAATCTCAAGACCTTGTAAGAGTCTTCCTCGACCTGCACGAAGCCGGACCGATGCGGGACAGGACCGATGCGGGACCGATGCGGGACGACCGATGCGGGGACCGATGCGAGACCGATGCGGGACAAGACCGATGCGAAGACCGATGCGGGACAGACGGAACGATCCCCGACGCGTCGCCTGGAGAGGGCGGCCATTACCGACGTTTGGACCGGTAGCCTTTCGGCAATATGTCACTTGGCGCCACCTCCTTGTTGCGGGCTTTACCCAGCAGGCTTAACGCCCTGGCTGCGAGTTCATTTGTCGGTGGCTTTCGGTTGCGTGCCCACTCTTCGTGCTCCAGATGGGCCAACTTTTCTGCAACCGCCACATTTATGAATTGATTCAATGAGACGCCCTCCTTCTCAGAAAAAACTTCAGCGGTTCGCCGCACCGACGGCATTAACCGCAGCGGAAATTTCGGGATTGCCGTTTTACGCCGTTCAGTCGCCATCTTGCTTCCTGCTCCTTATTTGCTTGAGTAGTTCCGTGGGAGAAAGTACTGGAATGTCAAATCGCTTACCGGCACTGGCGAAGTGCTTCGTATTCCCCGTCACCAAGGCCTCAGCCCTTCCGTTGATAGCCACGTCCATGACCATGTCGTCGCTCGGATCAGATGTTAAAGGCCGGTTCTTGATGAGCACCTCCACTGGTTCGGAAAAGGCATCTTGTGCTTCGATGAGCTCCAATATCTCGCCTCTATTCAACGCTGATGCGTTGACATGTTCCGGACGCAGAGCGACCTCGCGGTCTCCAACCCGGGCTTGAAGTCCATCAACGTCACAACTTCTTCACGAAAGATCATCCGCAACACCTCTCCAGCCGCTCCGCCGCTCGACCGGACAGCGGTCACGAAAGAAGCTGTGTCGAGCACTATCTTCAACCCCCAAATGGTATCACAGGTGATACCATCCAATCTCCTTGCACTCCGCTGGCGCTTGAGGCGGTGGCTGCGCTTAACGAAGAAACGACTTAAGCCGCCGCAGCGCCCGAGCGCCGCGCAGCGAGTCCCACTCGCTGATTACCAATACCCGCAGGGAGTAACTTCCAGTTAACTCCCCCTGCCTCCTCATGTTTATTTTCCAAGGTCCTTGTGCGCCACAAATAACCCGTGGGATCGTGAATCCAGCAACCAACTGAGGGGTCCGTAACCACCACAGAACCTCTAACAATAAGCAACCAAAGGAGTGACCGTTCATGGCAACCAATCCAAGCCAAACCTCGGAAGGCCTCACCCCCCGTCCCCCTACGTGCCCACCCCCGCCGAAGTAGAGCACCGCCTGACCCAACTGCGAAGCCGTCTCCCAAACCGCCACCCGCCACCCACTCCCGAGCAGCCGGAGCCTCCGCGCGCGGCCTCACCTCAACCACCCACCCATCAAGAGCTCGACAAAGCCGCCCTCCACGGACCCGCCGGACGCATCGTCAACTCGCTCGCGCCCCACACCGAAGCGCATCCCGCTGCACTCCTCCTCCAATTCCTCGCCGCCTTCGGCAATCTCATCGGCCCCGGCCCCCACTGCATGGTCGAATCCACCCGCCACGCCCTCAACCTCTTCGTCATCCTCGTCGGCGATTCCAGCAAAGCCCGCAAAGGCACCAGCTGGAACCTCATCGCCAACCTCTTCGCCGGCGTCGACCCGTCCTGGCTCTCCACCCGCGTCAACAGCGCGCGCCTCACCGCCAACGGCCTCGTACGGGCCCTTCGCGATCAGCAGCCGCCCACCGACCGCCGTCTCCTCGCCCTCTCAGAGGAGTTCGCCACCGTCGTCCACTCCCTCAAGCGCGGCAACGGTCACCTCTCTCCCCTGCTCCGTTGCGCCTGGGATAATGGCAACCTCCCCACCCTCGACATGCACCACCAACACCGCGCCACCGGCACCCACCTCAGCCTCATCGCGCATATCACCCAGCGGGAGCTCACTCAAACATTCCAGCGTCACCAGGCCCATAACGGCTTCGCCAACCGCTGCCTTTGGACATGGGTCGAGCGCAGCAACTGCCTCCCCGGCGGCGGCAGCGCGCCCGCGCATGAACTATCCGCCATCGCCGGCGCACTGCGCGACGCCGTTGCCTGGGCCGCCGCGCGGCCCGAAATCCTCTTTCGTCGCGACCAAGAGGCTCAACAGCTTTGGGCTGACCGTTATGAGGCGCTCAGCTATCGTGATCCCGGCCTGCGGGGCGCAGCCACAAGCCGTGGCGAAGCCCAGGTCCTGCGCCTCAGCGCCCTCTATGCCGCGCTCGACTCCAGCGAAATTGTCTGCCTCCCCCACCTTGAAGCGGCCTACGCGGTATGGACCTACTGCTACCGAAGCGCCGTCCGCCTCTTCGGCCTGGCTACCGGAGACCCCATCACCGACCGCATTCGCGAGGCCGTCCAAGCCGCCCCCAACGGCCTCGCAAGGAATCAGATCGGTCGTCTCTTCTATGGCCACGTCGGTAGCGAACGCATCGATGCTGCGCTCGAACAACTTGCCGCCTTCGGCGCGCTCGCCGCCTACAGCGAACAAACCAGCGGTCGACACTCTACCCTCTGGTTGGCCGTCCAACACCAGTAAGCCGCGGACACACTTTACGGAAAATAACCAGCCGAGTAAGCCTTATCTCGCTTATCTCGCTTATCACTCAATCTTTTTCCGCATGCAAGCGCCGGCCGGGGGGGCTTATCTCTCTTTTCACTCACAAAGTGCATTCTTTTTTCGAACGCTGGCGGAGTCAAGAACGCGACGGGGAGATCATTGGCGGCTGTCCCATGCTCTCTTTACCAGCCGATGGCTACGAGGAGAGTCTTCGGGTTTGCGCAGCCTATGTCGCTCGAATATCCACCCGCATCGTTGTACGGGAACGCATACTGTTGCATGTTGATGGCCTGGGCTTCTATCCACTGCGCGTAGTGGTCGTAGGGCTCCTGCTGATAGAAGCTTGCAGGATTTCCCCACATTCCTTGGTTGGTCAGAGCTCCGGCCGCATTGAATTCGCGAGTGCCCGATATAGGAGCGGTATGGCGGAAGATCGCGGCGGAAAGGTCCGGATTGGCGCCTAAGCCTGAGCCATTTGCTCCGGCAAGCGGAATGGTAATTCCGTTGAAGGACCAGATGCTCGATATGTAGTTGGCGTAATAATTCTGGTATGGTCCACCAGCATTAAAGCCAGCCGCTCCCGGCTCAATGATCCGATACGGGCCATAGGTTGTCTCGTCTGCCTGGAAGTCATAGGGGGCGGCGCCGTTGAGGTTATAGGGAGCCGCGGCTAGATAGCGTTGCAAGGTGACAGACCGGTCTTCCGTGAAGGTCTGCTGGTTTTCACCGAGCGCCACATTTGTTCCGTCGCCGCAAGACAGATTGAATGCTATCTTGACGCCGAGAGCATCCACGCGCGTGGTGTCCATATTGATGGACGTGGGTCCGACTGTGAACTCGATGTAGTCCCAGTAGTCGGTGTTATCCTCATCGACTGTCGGGTCGTTCAGGAAGAAGTACATACGTCCCGACGAGTTAGCGCCCATCGCATAAGTCGGATTCTCAGCAATCGTACTATTCACTGTGTTTCCGTTGATGGTTGCCGTATAGATGATCTGAGCATCGGTGTACTTCCCATTCGTCCGGTTCAGGAACTTGACCATCAATGTGTCCCCAGCGGGCAAGGCTGGTATATCGCTGGCATCCCAGAAGGGCGCGCCCCCCCAGAGGTTCGCGTTGAGTGCAGGCGTGGTCGCGGTGACGGTTGTGCTCGAAGGCGAAACTCCCATCGTGTTGTTGGCCAGGACCTGGTAGTAATACTGAGTGGACGCCGCACCCAGCGCATCCTGAAACCAGTTGCTCTTTGTGGTGCCAATCAGATTGCTGGTTGCCGGCATAAAGGAGGATGTTGTGCTCCTGTAGACGTAGTACGTCGTTGCCACCGATCCCACCCCTGAATTGGTCGAGTTCCACATCAGATCGATTTCGTTGGCGTTCTCTGCCATCGCGGTCAATCCGGTGAGCGCGCCGGGAGCGGCGGGTGACGGCGTTGTCGGGAGTGACGTGGCGGAAGCCGTAGCAGCTGACGACGCTCCAGAAAGGGTGGAAGCCACGACCTGGTAGTAATACGTTGTCGAGGGCTGCACTCCAGGACCTGGAGGGATGGAGGACTCGCCCTCGGTAAGCGTGGCGGGATAGTTATTGTCAACGTAGTTGGTGATTCCGACGGTGGTGCCCATCAGATTGGCAGCCGACGGTGTGAATGGAGTGGTTGTGCTCCGGTATATCGAATAGTTTACCGGGGCGGTGTTTGGAGCAGAGGCCGTGCTGGCAACCCAGCGCAGATCGATCTGTTGGTAGGAAGATCCCACCGCCGTCAGACTGGTTGCAGGAGCGATTACGCTGTAGGCCGGCGTGGTCGTGGAAGCCTGCTGCGACCCCGCCGATGGGCCGTACGAATCAACCGCTTCTACGAGATAGTAGTACTTCGTCAAAGCCGCGAGGCCGGTATTGGAATAAGTGGTGCCGGTCACGCCGCTTGCGATCAAAGTGGTCGGATTCGGAGCCGTTCCACCATAGATATTGTAGGAGCTGATATTGCAGTTGGCCGGAGGAGCAACCGGCTGCCAGGCCAAGCTGATAACACTGGGGTAAAGTGCCGTCGCCGTCAGACCCGTCGGAGGCGAGGGAAGCGTGGTGCAAGGAGTGGAGTCAAGCACCTCAATGCCATTGATCATGGGCTGGTTGGCGGCGCCATCGGTGAAGGCGATTACGATATTGCCGCTGCTGTTGGCGGTTGCCAGGTACTGCTCAACCGCTGCCGTGAAGCTGGCGCCGGCGGTTGCAAAGATATCGAAATTGGTCAGCACCGTTGCCCCGTTGATGGCCACATCGAATTCACGAGCGCCGACTGCCGTGAAATACAACTCGGCAAAGTGCAGACGAACATAGTAGCTGCTTCCGGCGGTCAGACCGGGAATGGTGTAAGTGACGACTCCTTGCCGCGCCGACTGGTAGACTGCCGCTGGAGCGGCAGTAGCACTGACTCCAGCCGGGATGGTGATGGTATTCGTCACCGCGTATGTGGTTCCTCCGGTGCTGTAATCTTCGTCCGCAACAAAGGAATTGTCGCCGCCGCTCGCGTTGCTTTCGCCTGCACCGCCGGCGTCGATGGATACGTAACCCGTGCTGGATACCGGCAGCGTGGTGGTGGACTGCTGCGCCCCGGCCGACGCGCCGTCCGCATCGACCGCTTTGACGACGTAGTAATAGAGTGTCGAAGCCGCCAGGCCGGTGTTGCTGTAAGTGGTGCCCGACGTCACGGTGGCAATCAGGGTGGCCGGATTCGCAGTCGTTCCGCCATAGACGGTGTAGGAGCTGATGGTGCAGTTCGCCGGAGGAGTCACTGCCGTCCAGCTCAAGCCGATGGCGCTGGAGGAAGAGGCCGTCGCCGTCAGGTTGGTCGGGGTCGAGGGAACGGCGGAGCAAGCAGTGGATGTGCCCAGCACCTCGATGCCGTTGATCATGGGCTGGTCGAGGGCGCCGTTGGTGAAGGCGATCACCATGTCGCCGCTGCTATTGGCGGTTGCGGAGAACTGCTCGACCACCGCCGTATACCTTGCACCGGCCGTGGCGTAGATGTCGAAGTTGGTCAGCACCGTTGTGCCGTTGATGGCCACATTGAATTCACGGCTGCCGGCGGCGGAGAAATAGAGCTCGGCAAAATGCAGGCGCACGTTGTAGCTGGTCCCAGCGGTGAGGCCCGGAATCGTATACGTGGAGACTCCCTGCCGCGCCGACTGGTAGACCGCCGCTGGAGCTGCGGTGGCGCTGACACCGGCGGGGATGGTGATGGTATTCGTCACCGAGTAGGTGCCCCCACCGGTGAAGTCTTCATCCGCGACAAAGGAATTGTCGCCCCCGCCCGAGTTGCTCTCTCCCGGACCGCCGGCGTTGATGGATACGATCGAGGTGCCGGAAGACACGGGTTCGGTGGTATTGGTTGCCTGGTTCGAGGCTGCCGATGCGCCTTCGGCATCGTTGGCTTTCACGAGGTAGTAGTAGGTTGTCGAAGCCGCCAAGCCGGTGTTGTTGTACGTCGTGCCAGACGTCACGGTTGCGATCAGGGTAGTAGGATTTGCAGCCGTTCCGCCATAGACGCTGTAGGAGCTGATAGTGCAGTTCGCCGGAGGAGTCACCGCCGTCCAGCTCAAGCCGATGGCGCTGGAGGAAGAGGCCGTTGCCGTCAGATTGGTGGGCGCCGAGGGAACCGCGCTGCAGGATGTGTTGGCCAGAGTCGATGTCTGCGCCTGCGCCCCGGCCGACGCGCCGTCCGCATCGACCGCTTTGACGACGTAGTAATAGAGTGTCGCAGCCGCCAGGCCGGTGTTGGTGTAAGTGGTGCCCGAGGTCACGGTTGCAATCAGGGTGGTCGGATTCGCAGTCGTCCCGCCATAGACGGTGTAGGAGCTGATGGTGCAGTTCGCCGGAGGAGTCACCGCCGTCCAGCTCAAGCCGATGGCGCTGGAGGAAGAGGCCGTTGCCGTCAGATTGGTGGGCGCTGAGGGAACGGCGGGGCAAGCAGTGGATGTGCCCAGCACCTCGATGCCGTTGACCATGGGCTGGTCGATGGCGCCGTTGGTAAAGGCGACCACGATGTCGCCGCTGCTGTTGGCGGTTGCGGAGAACTGCTCGACCGCAGCCGTATACTTTGCACCGGCCGTGGCGTAGATGTCGAAGTTGGTCAGCACCGTTGTTCCGTTGACGGCCACATTGAATTTGCGGTCGCCGGCGGCGGAGAAATAGAGCTCGGCAAAATGCAGGCGCACGTTGTAGCTGGTCCCAGCGGTCAGGCCGGGAATCGTATACGTGGAGGTGCCCTGCCGCGCCGACTGGTAGACCGCCGCCGGAGCGGCGGTGGCGCTGACACCGGCGGGGATGGTGATCGTATTCGTCACCGAGTAGGCGCTCCCGCCGGTGAAGTCTTCGTCGGCGACAAAGGAATTGTCGCCCCCGCCTGAGTTACTCTCCCCCGGACCGCCGGCGTCGATGGATACGACTTGCTGGGCAACCGCGCTCGCCGCGGCTGCGAAGCCAAGAACATAGACAACCATCAAGCCAAAGATGGTTCCAAGAACAATCCTTCCCCAACCAACCGAACGCTGAGTCGACATACAATTTATCTCCAGTTTGTGCCGCAGCTACCCTATGTACCGCGGGTTGTGTCGCAATGGCGGGTGAGCATTGACACTGCAAGGCTCACGATCTCAATGTCATTCACCTTCGGTTTCCTCTTACCGGATTTCGATCCCGCTGGATTTGGGTTGGTCGGCAGTGCCGTTGGTGTAGGCGATTACGATTTGTCCGCTGCTGTTGGCAGTGGCGGTGAACTGTTCGACCAGGGCCTTGTTGGCTCCGGCTGTTGCGTAGATATCGAAGTTACTCAGCACCGTTGTGCCGTTGATGGCCACGTTAAAGACACGTTTCCCTGCCGCTGTGAAATAGGTTTCGGCGAAGTGAAGCAGAACGGTATGCTGGCTTCCGGCGGTCATGCCCGGAATCGTGTAAGTGAAGGTTCCGGCGCGTTCCGACTGGTACACAGCCATCGGCGCGGCATTGGTTACGCCCGCCACGACGACGGTGTTTCCAGATGTGTCTGTGCCCCCCCCGGTGAAATCTTCGTCGGCGGCAAACGATGCATCACCGCCGCCCGAGTTGCTTACCGCCGGACCGCCAGAGTTGATGGCGATGAAGTCGGAGCCCGAACCGCTTGCTTCCGTGGTGTTGGTTGCCTGGTTCGAGGCCGCCGACGTGCCGTCCGCGTCCACCGCTTTCACCAGGTAGTAGTAGGTTGTCGAAGCCGCGAGGCCGGTGTTGGAGTAGGTTGTGCCCGTCACGCCGCTGGCGATCACGGTAGTCGGATCCGCAGTCGTCCCGCCGTACACGGTATAAGAACTGACCGTGCAGTTCGCCGGAGGAGTCGCCGCCGTCCAGCTCAAGCCGATGGCGCTGGAGGAAGAGGCCGTTGCCGTCAGATTGGTGGGCGCGGAGGGAACGGCGGAGCAAGCAGTGGATGTGCCCAGCACCTCGATGCCGTTGATCATGGGCTGGTCGAGGGCGCCATTGGTGAAGGCGATCACGATGTCGCCGCTGCTGTTGGCGGTTGCGGAGAACTGCTCGACCACCGCCGTATACTTTGCACCGGCCGTGGCGTAGATGTCGAAGTTGGTCAGCACCGTTGTTCCGTTGATGGCCACATTGAATTCACGGCTGCCGGCGGCGGAGAAATAAAGCTCGGCAAAATGCAGGCGCACGTTGTAGCTGGTCCCAGCGGTGAGGCCGGGAATCGTATAAGTAGAGGCACCCTGGCGCGCCGACTGGTAGACCGCCGCGGGAGCAGCGGTGGCGCTGACACTGCCGGGGATGGTGATGGCATTCGTCACCGAGTAGGTGCCCCCGCCGGTGAAGTCTTCATCCGCGACAAAGGAATTGTCGCCCCCGCCCGAGTTGCTTTCCCCCGGACCGCCGGCGTTGATGGATACGATCGAGGTGCCGGAGGATGCTGGTAGCGTCGTATTTGTTGCTTGGTTCGAGGCCGCCGACGCGCCGAAGGAGTCAAGCGCTTCCACCAGGTAGTAGTAGGTTGTCGAAGCCGCGAGGCCGGTGTCGGAGTAGGTTGTGCCCGTGACGCCGCTCGCGTCCAGAGTAGTCGGCGACGGGGTGAAGCCGTTGCTTGTGCTGCGGTAGACATTGTAGGACGTGATGGTGCAGGGAGGGTTCGCGGGAGCGGCCGTCCAGCTCAAGCCGATGGAGCTCGACGAAGCCGCGGTTGCTGTCAGATTGGTCGGCCCCGTAGGGGGAACCGAGGTGCATGACGGGGCGGCCAGAGTCGATGTCTGCGCCTGCGCCCCGGCCGATGCGCCGTCCGCATCGACCGCTTTGACGACATAGTAATAGAGCGTCGAAGCTGCCAGTCCAGTGTTGGTGTAAGTGGTTCCCGACGTCACGGTTGCAATCAGGGTGGTCGGATTCGCAGTTGTCCCGCCATACACGCTGTAGGAGCTGACCGTGCAGTTCGCCGGAGGAGTCACCGCCGCCCAACTCAAGCCGATGGCGCTGGAGGAAGAGGCCGTCGCCGTCAGTCCAGTCGGGGTCGAGGGAACGGCGGAGCAAGCAGTGGATGTGCCCAGCACCTCGAGACCGTTGATCATGGGCTGGTCGAGGGCGCCGTTGGTGAAGGCGATCGCGATGTCGCCGCTGCTGTTGGCGGTTGCGGAGAACTGCTCAACCACAGCCGTGTAGTTCGCACCGGCTGTGGCGTAGATGTCGAAGTTGGTCAGCACCGTTGTTCCGTTGATGGCCACATTGAATTCACGGCCGCCGGCGGCGGAGAAATAGAGCTCGGCAAAATGCAGGCGCACGTTGTAGCTGCTCCCGGCGGTGAGGCCGGGAATCGTATAAGTAGAGGCACCCTGCCGCGCCGACTGGTAGACCGCCGCCGGAGCAGCGGTGGCGCTGACACTGCCGGGGATGGTGATGGTATTCGTCACCGTGTAGGTGCTTCCACCGGTGAAGTCTTCGTCGGCGACAAAGGAATTGTCGCCCCCGCCCGAGTTGCTTTGCGCCGGACCGCCGGCGTCGATGGATACGATTGCCGGTCCGGAGGCCGCTGGTGTGCTCGCGCTTACTTGCGCCCCAGCCGATGCGCCGTCCGCATCGACCGCTTTCACGACGTAGTAATAGAGTGTGGAAGCCGCCAGGCCGGTGTTGGTGTAAGTGGTGCCCGACGTCACGGTTGCAATCAGGGTGGTCGGATTCGCGGTCGTTCCGCCGTAGACGCTGTAGGAACTGACGGTGCAGTTAGCGGGAGGGGTCACTGCCGTCCAACTCAAGCTGATTGCGCTGGAGGAGGACACCGTGGGGGTGAGTCCGGTTGGCGCCGATGGAACCGCCGTGCACACCGGGGTAGCCGGCGTGGTGGCGGCCACTTGCGCCGAGGCCGCCGAAGTACCGTCCGCGTCAACGGCTTCCACTACGAAATAGTATTTCGTCGAACCGGCGAGGCCGGTGGCGAGGTAGGTGGCGCTGGTGATACCGCTTGCAATCAGATTGCTTGTTGATGGCGTGAACCCGCTGGTGGTGCTGCTGTAGACGTTGTAGAAACTGATGCTGCAGTTGGGCGGAGGGTTCTCGGCCGTCCAACTTAAGCTGATCACGCTGGAGGAAGAGACGGTCGGAGTCAACCCGGTTGGCGCCGTCGGAACCGTGGTGCAACTGCTGGTCGTGGTGCGGGGATCCGGCACGGCGACGATCGGAAAGGAAACCGAACCGCTCCCGAGCCCGGGAGCCGTGGCGGTCACAGTCACTGTTCCAGGAGTGAACTGGCTGCGCAGCGCGACTCTGGTCAGGCCGCCTTCCACCTGCAACTCGGGGTCGCCCGGCGAGTGATAGAAAGCGTCCGGCACGCCGCCTATATAAGTAGAGTTGGCGTTGGAGTAGGTATTTGTATTTGTAGATACATATTGCTGGGTGCCGCCCTGGTAAGTAGCCGGGCCGGTCACTGAAAAAGTGATGTTGTCTGCGGCCAGCGGTTCCCAATTCCCATTCGCGTCCTCAATCGTGGCCGTAACAAAAGCCGCGTCCGAACCATTTGCCGTAACCTCGAAGGTCGGGCCATTGGGCTTGGTCAACTCGGGAACGACCGTGAGCACGATCTTGCTTTCGGCTCCAGCTGTGGTCCTGCTGTCTGTCGCTACCACAGTTCCCGCGGCGTTCAAGCATTCCGCTGTCACCGTGCCGGAAACCCACGGCACAATCCAGGACGTCTGGAAGGGTATCAGGGTATCGGTCTCTGTCTGATTCGCTGAGTCGTTCGAGGTCCAGGAGTTCGGGACCTCAATGGCCCCCTGTTGTATGCCATTGACCAGCAGTTCGACCGATGGGCAGTTACTGAAGGCGTTTACCTGAACATTCCCGGAGGAAAGATTCCAGTGGCCCGCCAGGTGAACGACCGGCTGGATGGTGAAGGGCGTCCAGGCGGCTTGGTAGACGTAATACAACAATTTCGGCAAACGGTTCTGGTCCAGCAAGGAAGCGCCCAGAGAGCGGACCGCGTTGGAGTTCCCGGGAGCGGTGGTGCTGGTGCCGGCTTCCACGTATTGACCAGTTTCGCCAGGAGTATCCGCAAGGTACCACTGCGCCATTCCCATGGTGTCGGCAGCCCTGCCTTGGCGCCAGTTACCCAAGAAGGGCGCAACAAAGGCGATCTCGTAATTCCAGGCCAGGCCTTGCGCCGTGCCGGTGCCCCAATATTCTGATCCCCAGGCCGGATTATTCGGGAATTCGTTCTTGACCCCAACCTCGCATCCTTCCAGGGTGCAACCTAGCAGATAGCCGTTTACCGGGTCAGGAGTACGGTCGGCGGCAATGCGCGTATTGATTGGATCCCACATCGAATTGATGGCCAACAGGGCCTTGCCGACAGATTCCTCCATCGTGCCGTTATTCGATTCCCAATCGAGAATCGACGGATGGCTGCGGTCGCGAATGATTATGTCGCGATGCAACTCTTGCTTCAGCGTCACCATATCTGTCGTTGGGTCGGCGAAGGCTTCTTCGTTGTCTCCGCTCGGCTGGTCAATCATGATGCCGTAGGCATCGGCTGCGTTCACAAACTCCTCGCTGCTTGGCGAGTGGCCCGGGCGATAAATATTTCCTCCCTCTGCGGCCAGCAGCGAGAGGTCGCGCCATTGCTGTTCTTCTGGTACCGACGATCCCAAACCCGGATAATCGTAGCGCCCGGAGCCGCCCCACAAATTCATCATGTGACCGTTGAAGTAGGGGTAATCCGTATCCCAGGTGATGGTGCGGATGCCGAGCGGACTCTGCGCGACATCGACCACCACGCCATTGACACTGACGATGTGGTTGACTGTGTACAAATACGGCTTACCGTATGTGGAATTGTTTGGATACCATAACGTCGGATTGGCGACGGTTATCTGTTGGCTGAACATCGGAGTCGCAGAGGACGGAAAATTGCCCGGAGTCGTCGGAGCCACCGTCTGCGTGACGGGCGTGGCGGTGGCTACGACGTTTCCGTTCGCGTCCACAATCTGCGTTGTCAGGGTTACTGTTTGGGAAGTCGTATTCTCGTTGAGAACGTTGGTTTCAACCTGAATGACAGCCGAGTTGGCTGTCGCCGTGCTGCCGGAAGATGGGACCTCGGACACGGTTGCGACGTAGGTACCCCAGGTCTTCTGATTGGAATACACATTGTTTGGGATATGAACCTTGCTGGTAATGAACATTTTTACCGGCCTGAACAACCCAGCCATGGCCTGACCGAAGCGAAAGACCTCGGAGAATTGAGGATCTTCAAACCACGTATTGCCCCGGGAAACCCTCACCGCGAGCACATTTTCTGTCACCCCATCGGCAGTAATGTATGGCGTGAGATCGACAAGGAAGGGAATGAAACCCACGACGTGCGAAGCCTCCGCATTGGCAGCGACGGCACTGACGCCGGGCAGCAGCGTGTCATTGATGTAAACCTGAGCGCCGGTATGCGCACCCTCAAACTCGACCATGACCTTGCTGTTTGCATACGTGGGGTCCACCTTGAAGTGCAGGCGATACCAGTTGTTTTGTCCACACAGAGACCCTTGTCCACCACCTGCCGCCTGATTGATAAACGTGCGCCAAATGTTCGCATCGTTGGGAATGCCCACTTGCATCCAGTCGGGAGTGGAAAGGGTGCTGCCGCAAGCGGGTCCGGTGTCGGCGCTGGGAGCAGCGACCTCGGAATAGCCGGTGGCCGCGAAAGCGGTGGAATCCTGATTGTTCTCGTACCACCAATTGCTTTGTGGCAAAGCGGCACTCGGATCCGTCGCCGCCGCATTGCCAACGAAATTGGGAACTCCCTCGGAGAGATTGATCGTGATCCGAGCGGATGCCGGCGGGGCTGGCTGCGCGTTCGCTCTGCTTGCGTACATGGCCGCCAACAGATGCAGGATCAGCATCGGCACTAGCCACCAACTCGATAGACTCAAAGTCCCTTCCATGCGGATGTATTTGGAATACATGGCGCTCCTTTTAGACCGGCGGCTTGACCTGCAAATTTAGTTGGTCCGGATCTCAATTCCCATGACGAGGGGCTGGTCGGCAGCTCCGGTAGTAAATGCGATCACGATCTGGCCGCTGCTGTTGGCCGTGGTGTTGAAGGTCTCCAGCAGAGCCGCGTCTTTGCCCACAGTGCCGTAGATGTCGAGGTTGGTGAGCACGGTAGTGCCGTTGATGGCGGCATTGAATTCACGATCTCCCGCTGCCGTGAAATAGGTCTCGGCGAAGTGAAGCAGGACGGTATAAGTGCTGCCGGCCGTGAGCCCCGGAATCGTGTAAGTTGTGATTCCGGCTCGTCCATGCTGATAGACCCCCATGGGTGCTGCGTTGGCGCCGGGCTGGGTTAGGTTGATGGTTGCCGTAACCGGGCTGTTATCCCCTCCGCCGCTGAAGTCTTCGTCAGCAACAAAGGAGTAATCGCCTCCGCCGGAGTTACTTTCTGCCGCACCGCCGGCGGCGATGGCCACTACCTCTGTGCTTCCGCTGGCCGCTTGCGTGGTTGCGGACTGCTGCGCTGATGGCGCTGAATTGCCGTCCGCGTCCACCGCCTCCACAACGTAGTAATACGTCGTCGAAGCGGTGAGACCGGTATTGGAGTAGCTGGTGCCGGTGGTGCTGGTGAGCAGATTGCTCCCCGAGGGAGTGAACCCGCTGGTCGTACTTCTGTAGAGGTCATAGGTACTGATGGTGCAGTTAGCCGGCGCAGTAACCGCCGACCAACTGAGACCAATCACGCTGGAGGAAGAAGCGATGGCTGTCAACCCCGTCGGCGCAGAGGGAACCGCGGAGCAGGATGCAGCCGCCGTCTTCGCGCTGGCCTGCGTGGAGGCCACCGAATTGCCGTCCGCGTCCGCTGCTTCCACCACGTAGTAGTAGGTGGTTGAAGCTGCCAGACCGGTGCTGGAGAAGGTCGTACCGGTGGGAGAACCCAGCAGGTTGCTCGATGAGGGAGTGAACCCGCTGGTGGTGCTGCCGTAGACCTTGTAAGAACTGATGGTGCAGTTAGCCGGAGCGGTGACTGCAGACCAGCTCAGGGCGATGGCGCTGGAGGAGGAAGCGGTGGCCGTCAGCCCGGTAGGCGCCGCGGGAACCACGCTGCAACTACCGCTTGCGCTGCTGCGCACTTCCATGCCCATGAGCAGCGGCTGGTTGGCCGCGCCCAGCGTGAAAGCGATCACGATATCCCCGCTGCTGTTGGCAGTAGCGGTGAAGGTCTCGAGCAGTGCTGCATTGGCTCCGACGGTGGCGTAAACATCCAGGTTCGTGAGCACAGACGTGCCGTTAATGGCCACGTTGAACTCGCGGGCACCCGCGGCCGTGAAATAGGTCTCGGCGAAATGCAGCAGCACTGTGTACTGTGCTCCCGCCGTCAGGCCCGGAATGGTGTAGGTAAAGGCCCCGGACCGCCCGTGCTGATACACCGCCATTGGGGCTGCATTCGCGCCCGGTTGGGTGAGATTGATGGTGGCGCCAGTGACGGCATTATCGCCACCGCCGCTGAAGTCTTCGTCGGCAACAAACCCGTAGTCGCCGCCGCTGGAGTTGCTTTCGGCCGGGCCGCCTGCGGCAATGGCTACGATCTCCGAGCCGGATGCAGCTGCCTGCGTAGTGGCTGATTGCTGCGAGGATCCCACCGAATTACCGAACGCGTCCACTGCTTCCACCACAAAGTAATAGGTCGTGGATGCCGAAAGACCGGTGTCGGAGTAAGTCGTGCCAGAAGACACAGTCGTGATCAGGTTGCCGGAGCCAGGGGTAAATCCGTTGCTGGTGCTGCCGTAGAGCTTATAAGAACTAATGGTGCAATTAGCCGGAGGCGCGACCGCTGTCCAACTCAGGTTGATGGCGCTGGAGGAAGTCGCCGTTGCCGTTAAGCCCGTGGGCGCGGTGGGGGATGCGCTGCAACTGCCGCCGCTGCCTTCTGTGGTGGCCGTTGCCTGCAACGAAGGACCCGATGCGCCTTTTGCGTCGACCGCCTCCACCACAAAGTAGTACGCGGTCGAGGCTGCCAGGCCAGTGTTGGAGAAGCTCGTCCCGGTAGGCGAGCCTACCAACGTGCTCGACGATGGAGTAAACCCGCTGGTCGTGCTGCGGTAAACATTGTAGGAACTGATGGTGCAGTTAGAGGGTGGCGCAACAGCCGACCAGCTCAAGCCGATCACACTGGAAGAAGTTGCTGTCGCGGTGACCCCAGTCGGATCTGAGGGGATCGCACTGCAGGCGGCGCTGCCGCTTTGAACAGCCTCGATTCCGTTAATGAAGGGCTGATCCTCACCGCCATAGATGAACTGCACCAGGATCTGTCCGAACTTGTCGGCGTTGGTCGTGAACTGCGGATCATAGGCTATGTTTTCTCCGCCGGTGACCTTGAACACATCCAGGTTGGTCAGAACCGGGGTTCCATTGAGCACCACATTGAAGATGCGCTCTCCTGCCCCTGTCCAAAAGGTCTCGGCGAAATGCATTTTCACTGTGTATGGAGCATCCGCGACCAGGCCATTCAGAATGTAGGTAAAGGGCACATAGCGCTGATCCTCGTAAACAGCTTCCGGAGCCGAATTCGCATTGAGGGTGACAGTATTGGTTGCGGTCGCGACATCGCCACCGTTGAATTCTTCGTCCGCCACAAAAGTGCCGACCGCCGGACCACCCGAATTGATGGCCAGGTCGGTCGTCGTTCCAGGAGTGGCTCCCACCGGATTGCTGCCAGTGGCTGGAATGATTTCGATGGCGTTGATGGTGGGGTTTAGATCAGCAACTGCACTGGTTCCGGGCAGAGTTTGAATTTCGATGATGCCATTCTCGTTGGCAGTGGTATAGAACTCCTCCGCGATCGCGGTTTGCGCGCCGCCCGCGGTGGCAAAGATGTCGAAGTTGGTCAGAACCAGGTCGCTGTTGAGGGAGACGTTGAAATTGCGCTGGCCCGCAGCGGTGTGGGCCCATTCCACAAAGTGCAGCCGAACGTTATAGCCCGCCAGCGGATTCAGACCGGAGATGGTCCATGCCGCCGCTCCCCACCGTTCCGTGTTGTATACCGTCAGGGGCGCTGGATTCGTCACCTGCGAAGTATTGACTGGGGAAAGAGCAGCCGGCGGCCCGATGTTGAAGTGGTAGTTCGTGCTGCCGCCAAGAACAAACGTTGCAGGCAAGGGTGGGTTGGAGTTCATATAGGTGCCAACCGCATAGCCGCCCGCACTCAATTGCATGCCGGTGCTATTACCAGGCGCCTGGGTGGTCACCGTTGCCTTGGCAGCGGTGGACTCGCCGCCAAAGTTTGCCGATACGACGGTGTAGTAGTAAGTCGTGCTGGGCGCGAGGCCGGTGTGCACGTAAGACGTGCCCGTCACTTGTTGGGCAACCAGGGTGCCCTGGTTCAGAGCAGCGCCCTGAGTTGTGCTGGCATAGATGTCGTAGGTGACACCCGACGTTGCGCTTGCTGTCCAGGCCAGACTTACTGCATTGCTATTGGTTGCCGTAGCCGTAAGTCCGGTAACCGGTGCGGGGGCGCCGGCAGACCACTGAGAATAGTCGACGTAATTAATAACCAGGTTGGAGGGGAAACCTTGGCCGTTGGGTGTTCCGCCGTTTCCACCCACCCCGGAGCTGAGGATGAAATTAATCGGCTGATTCAGTTCCCAAACGTCGGTTGCTCCGAGGTAAGCCAGGTTGACAGCGCCATACTGCACACCATCCAGAAGGTATGCCATTTCGTACGGTCCCCATTCGGTGCTGAAAACATGGAAGCCGTTATCGAACGTAGCACTGCCGGTCAGGTTCACGGTAGAACTCAACCCGCTGTACTCATAGTAGGTCTGTGAGTCCGTCTCTCCGCCATGGACAGTCGCTCCCTGATGCTGGTTGGTAGCGGCCTGTATTTCCATCATGTCCAACTCGCCACACCAGGGCCAGGGCACGCCTCCGCTGGTGCTGGGATTGGCGGTACCGGGCGCTGTAGCCGCCGGGTAAGCGTTGGCGCCCAGAGCCCAAAAGGCCGCGCCCATGCCCAGAGCAGACGGATTCTGGATGCGGGTATCCATTCTTCCGTATGGTCCGGCGGCATAAGTACTGGTTAACCGCGCCGATGTGTACGGCACCGCATTGTTCGGGTTATAAGTCATGGCGATCACCAGGTCGCCATTCCCATCCAGGTATGCGTTCTGCAGGCTGTCACTCGTGTTCTGTATGGTTCCATCGCCCCATACCGCGGTGGGCTGTACGTTGTTCCACCACTGCGAGTGGTTGTAGGTGGTGCCCGCCGCGCCGGGGAAAGTACCGCCCCACACCTGAGTCCATTGCGCATACACGGTCGTTGGACCTAAAAGACAAATGGCTGCCAGGAACAGAAGCATGCGCTGATAGGTGTTAAGCAAGCTGGGGACACTGTTCGCCGTTTCGCCGGAACGTTTCGCGGAATGTCTGGGTGGGATCTGCTGATTCACTGCAAACTCCTTGAACATGTAAAGCGTTGGAGAAGTTACTGGGGGAGGGAACTCTCGCCCAAGCAGCTTTGTCTACAGTCGGGCCGGGGTTGTTTGCCGCCGGCCCGATTCGATGCCTTCGTCTATCGCACGTCGTCTATCGCACTTCAATGCCCATGACGAGTGGTTGGTTGGCCGCGCCGTCGGTAAAGGCGATCACGATATCGCCGCTGCTGTTGGCGGTGGCGGTGAACGTCTTTGCCAGGGCTGCATCAGCGCCGACGGTGGCGAAGACATCCAGGTTAGAGAGCACAGACGTGCCGTTGATGGCCACGTTGAACTCGCGGTCACCCGCGGCGGTGAAGTAGGTCTCGGCGAAATGCAGCAGCACCGTGTACTGTGTGCCGGCAGTGAGACCCGGAATGGTGTAGGTGAAGACCCCGGCGCGCCCGTGCTGATAGACCGCCATCGGCGCTGCGTTGGCGCCTGGCTGCGTGAGGTTAATGGTGGCGCTGGTGACGGCATTATCGCCGCCGCCGTTGAAGTATTCGTCGGCAACAAACGAGTAGTCTCCGCCGGTTGCGTTACTCTCCGCCGGGCCGCCGGCTGCGATGGCCACAATCTCTGCGCCAGAGGCCGCCTGCGTGGTAGCGGACTGCTGCGTCGAGGCGGTTGAAGTGCCATCCGCGTCCACCGCTTCAACCACGTAGTAGTAGGTAGTGGAAGCCGTAAGACCGGTATTGGAGTAGCTGGTGCCGGTAGTGCTGGTGATTAAGTTGCTCGATGACGGGGTGAACCCGGTGGTCTTACTTCCGTAGAGGTTATAGGTACTGATGGTGCAGTTAGCCGGCGCAGTAACCGCCGACCAACTGAGACCAATCACGCTGGAGGAAGAAGCGATGGCTGTCAACCCCGTC
>Ga0302324_100007549_pt1 | contig 23100 bp, 19 predicted proteins | sample Palsa_T0_1_FD_201949 | JGI IMG/M metagenome (GOLD analysis project Ga0302324, IMG submission 201949) | Peat permafrost microbial communities from Stordalen Mire near Abisko, Sweden - Palsa_T0_1 | ecosystem: Environmental > Terrestrial > Soil > Palsa > Peat permafrost | place: Sweden: Abisko...
AGCGGACATCATCCCGGTTTTGCGGGCATAGTTGAATAATCCGCCGGCGTCCACCACCGGGCGAACGTCGCCCAGCGGCTTGATGGAATGCACTTTTGCGGTGGCTTGAACGGTCACAGTGAGCTTGTCCAAATCCACCGTCACCACGTCGCCGGTTTTGAACGCGTCGCAGAGACGGTCTGCGATTTCGCACGGATAAAGTTCGCCCGTGGCGACGGAATTGCGGAAGAAAATGCGGGCGAAACTCTCCGCCAGGACGACGTGGCAGCCAGCCGCGCCGAGAGCAATGGGAGCGTGCTCGCGCGAACTGCCGCACCCGAAATTGCGCCCGCCGACGACGATGGGATAGTCGCTGTCCATTTGCCCCGGTTTGACAAAGCGGACGGGGTAAAGGGAATCGGGCAATCCCGCCAGCGCGAAGCTGCCGAGCTTATCGTATTCTTCGGGAATGGTGGGGATTAAATTGAGATATTGGGCGGAAATAATCTGATCGGTGTCGATGTTATCACGCACCACATAAACCGGCCCGGTAAATATACTTTGCATCGTCATATCCTGCAGCCAGCTTGAATGGTTTTCAATGAGATTCCGCGGGCTGTGTCGCGGCGGCAATTTCCGCCTTGGCCTCCGCCAAATCGTGCTGAAAGAACGGATTGTCCATCATCTCCCGCACGATGGCCTGGCCCAGGACCCGCCCCGCGCGCACGTCCGTTAAAAAATGGTAGCCGGTCAGGACGCGATCCCAGCCGATCTGCCGGCCCAACTCCAATATGGCCTCGCGCTTTTCCGGAAACAATTCCGCCAACACCAGCGCTTCGACGGTCCCGACAGTCGAATGGCCGCTCGGATAGCTGAAACTTGATTCCGGTTGCCCAAAGGTCAGACTCGCATCCATTTGGTACGGTCGCAGGCGCTTCCAATGATTTTTAGGAGTGTTGATGGGTTCGCGAATATCCTTTTTGATCTGCGCCAGCAGCGCTTCGGTTTTCGGCAGTTTGCCCGGCTGAAAGACCGGACCAATGGCCTGCGCAAAATAGAAGACGCTCAGTCTGGCGGCTTCTTTGGCTTGCGCGGTCTCCGCGCTGGTGCGCGCTTTGACCAATTCGCGGGACATTTGCAAGTCCGCAGCCTCTTCCGCGGAGCCGGGCGCGGGCGGCGGCGCCAGCAAAGCCACGCCATCGGGGCGCCCCGGCGCGAGATAGCGGTCGGTGGCGCGCAGCGGCCACGCGAGACACAGGAGCAGCAAAAAAGTTGTATAAAACCGGCCCGGTCTTTGGGAAGCGTTCGAGAGTTGCGCTGTGGGTTTCATGATCGTTTAATTCATCTCGTGTTTAAATACGCGTGAAGGGCCTCGTGCCGCTTCGGCAACGGCTCTTTCGCCAGGTCCCCCGCCGCCTTGTAAAATTTGTCCATATCGCCGCCTTGCGCCCGAAGCAACGCCTGGAAGGCGGGCACCAGGTCGTAATAAGCGGCCACGGTGTTAAGTTGGGCATTGTTGACAGGCTCGGCAAACCATTCGTCGTAACCGGACTTGCTCACGCCCCAACTCGCCTTGAGTGTGGCGTAATGGATGCGCATCTGCGCGATGATTTCCGCCTTGCGCTGGAGTTTGGCCGCCTCCGGCAATCGGGCGTCATCATAAACTTTTTGCAAGTCGTCCCGCGTGGCCATGACCAGCTTCACAAAATCGTTATCGTGCAGCACACCTTCCGCGTAACGCTCGTAACCGCGCGCATCAGGCGACTCGCGAAACCAGCGCCGCACTCCCTCCTGCGCCACCATTGTGGCCAAAGCTTCGTTAAAATCCGTGTCGCCTGCGATGAAAAGAAGCTCATGGGTTAGTTCGTGAAAAATGGTGTCGGCCAGGTCGGCTTCCGATTCAAAGATGAACGTGTTCAACAACGGATCCTTAAACCAGCCGAGCGTCGAGTAGGTCGTGACATCGCCGACGCACGCGTCCCAGCCCTTCTTTTCCCAGATCGCGGCGTAGCGGCGGGCGCCGGTCTGGCTGAAATAGCCGCGATAACTCGCGCTGCCCACAATGGGAAACCACCACGTTTTCGGTTCCAGTGAAAGCCGGGGAGCGACATTGACATTCCACACTACAAACGGGCGGTGCAGATCAACGTATTTGAGGTAGCTTCCGTCGGGCCGGAGTTTGAGTTCCTGCGCGGCGAATTGGCGGATTTTCAGGACCAGCTCCAGTTGCGCCTTGAGCTTCGGGTCCGTGCCAGGGTCTTTGATCAACTCATCGAGGGGAGTTTGATGAACTAAAATTTCATATTGACCGGCGACGGCCTGGCTGTAAAAACGGATCGTTTGGCAGCCCGACAGCGCCAGAATCATCAGCAAGCAGGCGCAGGCCAAAACCAAAACCCGCCTCCGGGCGCCCGTTTTCATAAACTTGAACATGACTGGCGGCAAAGAAATGGCGCGCTTCACCCCTTCCGCATCTCCCTGGCCCAAGTGTCCCGCAACGAGATGGTGCGATTGAAGACCAGCTTGCCGACCGCGCTCTCCTGGTCCAGCGCGAAGTAACCGAGACGCTCGAATTGATAGCGCAACTCCGGCGCCGCCGTTTTCAGGCCCGGTTCGCACTTGGCGGCCAATATCTCCAGCGAATGCGGATTCAGATGCTGCTTGAAATCTCCGGCGGCGTCCGGCTCGGCGACGGTGAACAGCCGGTCATACAACCGGACTTCGGCCTCGAGGGCGTGCGCGGCGCTGACCCAGTGAATAGTCCCCTTGATCTTGCGGGCCGCGGTGGCGCCGCCGGTCTTGCTTTCCAAGTCGGCTGTGCAGCGCAATTCGAGGATGTTCCCGGTGGTGTCCTTTACCACTTCGTCGCATTTGATGATGTAGGCGTACTTGAGGCGCACCTCGCCGCCGGGACACAAACGAAAATACTTCGGCGGCGGGTTCTCCATGAAATCCTCCCTTTCGATGTAAAGCGTCCGCCCGAAGGGAATTTTGCGCGTACCCGCGTCCAGGTCTTCGGGATTGTTGATAGCGTCAAGCTCCTCGATTTTGCCTTCGGGATAATTGGTGATCACGACCTTGACCGGCCGCAGCACCGCCAGGCGGCGCAACGCCCGCTTGTTCAAATCCTCCCGGATGGCGTGCTCGAGGACGGCGACGTCCGTCAAGCCGTTGTACTTGGTGATGCCGATGTTGTAGGCGAAATGGCGCAGGGCCTCGGGCGTCACGCCGCGCCGGCGCAGGCCGGAAATAGTCGGCATGCGCGGGTCGTCCCAGCCGAGAACAATCTTGTCGTTGACAAGCTGGAGCAGCTTGCGCTTGCTCATCACGGTGTAGCCCAGGCTCAGACGGGCGAATTCGTATTGATGCGGCAGCGGGCGCGGCAGGCCGAGATTCTCCAGGATCCAATCGTAGAGCGGCCGATGCACCTCGAACTCCAGCGTGCAGATGCTGTGTGTGATGCCTTCCAAGTAATCACTCAGGCAATGGGCGAAATCATACAAGGGATAGATGCGCCACTTGGCGCCGGTGTGATGATGGGCGGCATGACGGATGCGATAGAGGATCGGATCGCGTAGCCAGACGTTGGGCGAGGCCATATCGATCCTGGCCCGCAAGGTTCGCGCGGCATCAGGAAACTCGCCCGCCTTCATTTTCTGGAACAGATCGAGGCTTTCCGCGGTCGTGCGCGTGCGGAAAGGGCTGTCTTGTCCCGGCCGGTCCGGCGCGCCGCGATAACGGTCGGTGTCCTCTGGCGAAAGATCGCAGACGTAAGCCGCTCCCTTTTCGATCAGCGCGACGGCGTAGCCGTAAATCTGCTCGAAATAATCGGAAGCATAGAATGGTTCCCGCTTCGCGCTGGCGGCGTCCGCGCCAGTCACTGGTCCAAGGTAAAAATCGGATTGGCCGTTGCTCTCAATGGCCTTGGGCGTCCCGCCCGCCGCCTTCAATCCCAAACGATCGTCCGCCCAGCCGCCGATCAGCCATTGGACATCGGCCATGATGGAATCAACATATTCGACCTCCTCCTTGGTGGGATTGGTATCGTCCATGCGCAGGTTGCAGACGCCACCGAACTCGCGCGCGATGCCGAAATTCAGGCAGATGGACTTGGCATGGCCGATATGGAGGTAGCCATTGGGTTCGGGCGGAAAGCGCGTATGGATTCGCGGATAGCGCCCTTCGGCCACGTGCGCCGCCACGATGTCGCGGATGAAATCCGATGGCGCCGGCGCGGGCACGGCTGCTTGCTCTGGACTTGGAGTTGTCATGCAACAATCAATCAAAAATCATCAATGAAAATGGTACTCCTTTACCGAACGCATGGCAAGATCGCGCGCTGTACGAATTCAAATTCGAACGATTCAATCCCTGCAAGGTGCGCTTGCTTGAAGCGTGCCCTTGCGCGATAGTCGATTGCGTGATTAAAACATCGGTCATGTCGTCTCGACTCGCACACAAAGTGAAGCGGCGATTCGGACAGAATACCAGCCAAGTCGGGGCACGATTAGTTGAGGACGGATTGCGACGCCGGGATTTTCCGCAAATCGAACTTCGGGAAACAGTTGCGGGACGCGTTGGCTATCTCGCTGGAACGCGCTTCGCGGTTTATTGGATCGCGCGGGTGATCGGACGTGGCATGACGCCAGAAGTGTTCGCCAAAGAATATGAATTGCCCGTCAAACGAGTCCGGGCCACGATGGCCTACGCGGTGGCGTTTCCAGATGAGATCGAAAGCGACATTGCGCTTGCGGAGGCCAATCGGCAGCGACTGGAGAGCCAACAGGCGGCTGACTTTGTCTCGCGAAAGACGCGCAAGCAAAGAACCTTGAATAAGTGCCGAAAAAGCACTACGTGAAAAATGGATAACGACGATCTCAAAAACTCAATCCACGAACAAAGAGTGAAAGCTTTCGAGAAAGAGTTAGAGAAATTGCAGGCACTTCACGCACAAGCCGAGAAAAAGTCAGCGGATGAATGGGCGTCGTTCCTCAACACGCAACTGACTCCGCCGCAATTGAAGCCTCCAGCAAAGCTGGAAGTTTCCCAACGAATAGATTTATTCAAACCGCAAGAGTAATTTTGAATATCATCCTATAAATCCTGTTTATCCTTCCCAAGAATCGAGGTTACTCACAGATTTGTTGTGCAACTTACCCTAGATTACTTCACCGAAACGCGCAGCAGCTCCTCCGAAGTTTCCGGGTTGGGATGCGCTTGCAGACGCGCGGTGGTGGATACTTCCGGCTTGATTTGCGCCGCCCCTTCGCCGCCCCATTGCGAGCGGATGTAGTTAAGCACGACGGCGATTTGCTCATCATCAAGATTCTCGCGCAAGGGCGGCATGGAAAGGTTCCAGGTCTTGCCTTGCACCTGAAGCGGGCCGTTGAGGCCGTTCAAAACGATGCGCACCAATCGCTCGCCGCTCGGCGCTTTGACCCACTCGGAGCCGGCCAGCGGCGGTGCGACGCCCTCCTTGCCGGCGGCGTCCTGCTGATGGCAGGCGGCGCAAATTTTCTGGAAAATCGCCTGACCTTTGCTCCTGGCATCGTCGGCGCCGCCCATGACCCATCGCAGAAATGACCGCAACACCGGATCGGGCGTGCTGTAACTTAAATAAAGCGCATTGTTCGTGCCAGCGTAAAATCCCGGTGGTGAATCGAGGGACGGCGCGTTGGTTTTCAATTTCTCACGCAACACTGCCAGGGCCATCGAATCCTGGCGCAAGTTTTCCAATTCCATTGCATTGCCGGAGGCTTTGGCCAGGGCGGCCTGGCGGTCGGCTTGCGCCTGTTGCCATTGCTTTTGCAAGGCCGCGTTTTGCGCCTCAAGAAGATCCACCGTGCTTTGGCGGGCCAGGTAAGCGGCCACGCCGCCCAGCACGCCCGCGCAGAGAATGGCGGCGATGAACTTGGGGCGGCTCATGCTCACAATCCAAAGAGTCTTCGATGTTCCAGGATGGTGTAGCGGTCGGTCATGCCGGAAAGATAATCGCAGATGGCGCGGGGCCAGCCGGTTTTCCTAGCCCGCTTGCGCGAGGCTTCGCCGATCTCAAGCGGATGCGCCACGTAATACTGGAACAATTCCTCCAACATTTTGACCGCGCGGCGGTTCGGCTCCGCCACGGCCGGATTGGAATAAAGGTTCTTGTACAAATACCGGTTTAACTCCGCGTTAAGATTCCGTCGCGCCGGACTGTGACGCACTAACGCCCGAGGCTGGCGCCGGACATCATCGGCCGTCTTGACCCCCGAAGCCAGAATGGCGGCTTCGCTGGTCTCGACCACGTCGCGCACTTGGTCGTCAATAATGCAGCGGACGATGAAATAGCGGCGGATTTCGGCGGCCAATGGGCCGTGTTCCTGGCGCACGGTGTCCGAGGCTTGCGCGAAAACCCGGACGTGCCGCCGCAAATCCTCTTCCGAAAGCAAGCCGGCTTCCAGCCCATCATCCAGATCGTGGCTGCCGTAGATGAGTTCGTCAGCCAGGTTGCAGATCTGCGCCTCCAGGGCAGGTGACTTGGCGGAGAAGCCTTTGCGCAGTCCGGGTTGGTCATAGGAAGTTTGGTGTTTGATCAATCCCTCCCGAACTTCCCAGGTCAGGTTCAAGCCGCGAAAGCCCGGATACTTCTCCTCCAGTTCCTCGACGACGCGCAAACTCTGGCGATTATGCTCGAAGCCGCCGTGCTCGCGCATCAATTTGTTCAAGACCGCCTCGCCTCGGTGGCCGAAAGGGGAATGGCCCAGATCGTGCGCCAGCGCGATGGTCTCGGCCAGGTCCTCGTTCAGGCGCAAGGCGCGGGCCAGGCTGCGGGCCATGGCGGCCACTTCGATAGTGTGGGTCAGGCGCGTGCGCAAATGATCGCCCGTGCCGTTGAGAAAAACCTGCGTCTTGTATTCCAGCCGGCGAAACGCGCGCGAGTGAATGACGCGGTCGCGGTCGCGCTGGTATTCGGTGCGCCAGGAAGGGGGTGGCTCGGCATGCACGCGACCAAGGGTTTCGCCGCTGAATTGCGCATAGGACGCCAGCATCTGCCGCTCCCGCGTCTCCAGTTCTTCCTTGGAACAAGGCATGGAAGGGACTCAGTTGGCCAGCAATTCCTGCACGGAAATTCCCCGCAATTCAAACAGGCGCTTGATCGCGTCCTCGATCAGGTTATTGGGGCAGGACGCGCCGGCGGTGATGCCGACGGTAATCTTGCCCGGCGGCAACCAGCCGGCGGTTTCGACTTCCTTTTGCTGCTCCAGGCTGAAATGGCGGATGAGCTGGTCCGAAACCATCATGGCCGCGTTCTTGACGAAGAAAGTGGAGAGGCGAGCCTCGCCCATTTCAGCCAGATGCGAAGTGTTGGAGGAATTGTAGCCGCCGATGACCAGCAGCAAATCCATCGGCTCGCGCAACAGTTTTTCCAGGGCGTCCTGCCGGTCCTGCGTCGCGCCGCAAATAGTGTCGAAAAAACGGAAATGCCGGTCCAGTTCGCCTTCTCCGTAACGGACGATCATGGCGTTCTTGATGCGGCGCTGCACATCCTCAGTTTCACCGCGCAACATGGTGGTCTGGTTGGCCACGCCCACGGCGGTCAAATGAACGTCTGGATCGAAACCGGGGGAATAAGCGCCCTTGAACTTGTCCAAGAACTCCTGTTTGACCCCGCCATGCAGGATGTAATTACAGACGTAATCTGTTTCCGACAAAGTATATACGACAAGATAGTGGCCCGGTCCGTGAGCGGTGGCCTGGGAAGTGGTGGCTTTGGTTTCCTCGTGTTTGGCCTTGCCGTGAATGATGCTGGTGACGCTTTCCTTGGAGTATTGCCGCACCCGTTTCCAGACGCTCATCACGTCGCCGCAGGTGGTATCGACCAGCTCGCATCCTTTGGCGATCAGTTTCTGTTTGGTCTCCACTTCCGTGCCGAAAGCCGGGATGATGACGACGTCCCCCGCAGCCAACCGGGCCAATTCCTCTTCCGTGGGTTTGGGGGAAATGATCTGGATGCCCATGTTGCGAATCTGATCGTTGACCTCCGGGTTGTGGATGATTTCCCCCAGCAAGTAGATGGATTTCGGCGGCGGGAACACGCGGCGGGCCGCGTAGGCCAGGTCAATGGCCCGTTCCACGCCGTAGCAAAAGCCGAATTCCTTGGCCAATTTGATGGTCAGCAGCCCATCGGCGGAGAGGACGTGGCCTTTTTCGCGGATGCGGTTGACCAGTCCGCTCCGGTAATGGGAAAGGACTTGGGCTTGGACGGCCTCCATGACATCAGGCCGGCGCAGGTTGATCTTTTTTCGCTCATCAGGTGTTGACATACCTTGGACAAAATACCACGACTACGCTGACAGTCGAGGAGGATTGTGCGGCAGGCGGAAGGATGAAAGTATAGGCGCTTCATTCTTCTTCCGTCATCCTTCACTCTTTCGTCTTGCTGGGCCAGGTGACGATGATCACGACGCAGGCCAGGGCAATCAAGAAGAACAAAAATCCGCTGCCGAACAGATGACCGCGCATTCCAAATATGTGTGCCAATATCATAATGACTTTCCTTTCAAGACCATTACGGCGCGGCCCGGATAATATTGCGCGGCATGTTTAAGAGCGCATTGCCAAACAACGCTCCAAGGCCATTGGATCATTTTTGCAAAACAGTCTCCCGCGCGCATTTTAAAAAACGTTCGGCGGCGGGCGTCAGTCCGTGATTGGACCAGGCGGCGCCCACAATCAATGGCGGCAGCGTGGGCGAAAATGGAATAAGCTTCAAGCGCTGTCCCGCCGTGCAAGCCAGTGATTGCGGCGCGATGGCCACGCCGTTCCCCGCTTCGACCGCCGCTATCAAGCTGCTGACGCTATCGTGCTCCTCCGCGATGCGTGGCTTGCTTTTGATGACGGCAAACATGGCGGCCAGATTTTCGTGGGCGTCGGGATAATCTTTGCGGCTGTAGGTGACGAGCGGTTCCCGCGCAATCTCCGCCAGTTTCACCGTGCGCCGCCTCGCCAAGGGATGTTTGGGAGCGACCGCGAGGCACAAAGAGTCGCGCGCCAACTCTTCGAATCGCAATCCGCGCAACATGGCGGGCAGGCGCACCACAAAGGCCATCTGCAATGTGCCCTCGCGCAATCCGGCCAGCATCTCCTCGGTGGAGAGATCATGCAATCTCACGCGGACGCCAGGTGACTCGGCCTGAAAGGCGCGCAAAGTCCGCGGCAGAAAACGCGCTGTGAGCGACGGCGCGTAGCCGACATGCAGTTCACCGCGCGCGCCAGTGGCGATGGCGCGGGCCGCTTTGACCGCGTCCTCCGCGCGCTGAAGCACCGCGCGGGCTTCGGTCAAAAACACATGGCCAGCCTCGGTCAGCCGCACCGACTTTGCGCTGCGTTGCAAAAGCAAGAAGCCGAGTTCGTCTTCCAGATCGCGGACCTGGCGGCTCAGGGCCGGTTGTGAAACATGCAGCTTCAACGCGGCGCGGGAGACGTTCTCCTCTTCGCCGACGGCGATAAAATAACGGAGATGGCGCAGTTCCATTTCTTGAGCATACCCCATGGTTATGCTAAGGCAAGAAACTTGGTCTTTCCCGCTTTTACACGACATATGGCATTCTTTGGCCATGATGAAAATACGAAAAGCAAATGAACGGGGCCACGCCGGACATGGCTGGCTGGACACTTATCACACCTTCAGCTTCGGGGATTATTACGACCCGCAATGGATGGGCTACCGCAGCCTGCGCGTCATTAACGACGATCTGGTGATGCCGGGCATGGGCTTCGGAACGCATCCGCATCGCGACATGGAAATCATCACCTACATCCTGAGCGGCGCGTTGGAGCACAAGGATTCAATGGGCAACGGCCGCGTGATCCGTCCCGGCGAAGTGCAATACATGTCCGCGGGCACGGGCGTGCAGCACAGCGAATTCAACCCGTCGAAAGACGAGGCGGTGCATCTGCTCCAAATTTGGATTCAGCCCGATCACAAAGGCGTCAAGCCGCGTTACGCCGAGAAGTCGCTGGCGGACACGCCCGCCGGAACGCTGCAGCTCGTCACGAGCAAGACGGGCCGCGACGGTTCAATCGCCATTCACCAGGACGCCGATCTTTGGCTGGCCAAATTCAAAGACGGGGATCACGCTATACACAAGCTGGCCAAGGGACGGAATGCCTGGGTTCACGTCGCCGAGGGCGAAGTCTCCCTGAACGGCAAAACACTGCAGGGCGGCGACGCGGCCGCAGTCAGTGAAGAGGGCCTGCTGGAACTAAGCGCGGCCAAACCGGCGCAAGTCCTTTTATTTGACCTAAACTAAAACAAAGCAGAATCACAAAACAAAAGAATAATATGAGCACTGTGTCCGTCATTTACTTCTCCGGCTCCGGCCACACCGCCAAGCTGGCCGAGGCCGTGCATAAAGGCGCGGCTTCGGTCGCTGGCGCGAAGACCAATCTTATCGCCATCAACGGCGATGACATTGTCAAGGGGCGCTACGCGAATGAAACCGTGTTGGCGCAACTGGACGCCAGCGACGCGATTATTTTTGGCAGCGCCACTTATATGGGCGGGCCGGCGGCGCAGTTCAAGGCCCTGGCCGACGCCACCGGCGAACGCTGGGCGCGGGCGGCCTGGCGTGACAAATTAGCCGGCGGCTTCACGGTTTCCGGCGGCCCGAGCGGCGACAAATTAAACACGCTCCAGTATTTTTTCATTCTGGCCATGCAGCACGGAATGATTTGGATCGGGTTGGGGGAGTCACCCATAAACGACAAAGGTATCAACCGCCTGAGCAGTTTCAGCGGCGCGATGGGGCAGGCCGGTTATGAATCGCCCGACGTCGCGCCCAATGACGCCGACAAACTAACCGGCGAAATCCTCGGCCGCCGCGTCGCGACCTTCGCCGTCAAATTTACAAAATAAAACTATGAAGATCGCCACCATCATTGTGCGGGTTTTGCTCGGGCTTGTCTTCGTCGTATTCGGCCTGAACGTGTTCTTCAACTTCATCCCGATGCCGCCTCCGCCCAAAAATGAGGCGGGCGCGTTCATGGTTGCGCTGTTCAGCAGCGGCTATCTTTATGCGATCAAATGCTTTGAGATCGCCGGCGGCCTGCTTCTGCTGATTGGGAAGAAAGTGCCTCTGGGCCTAACCTTGCTCGGTCCGGTGATTGTGAACATCCTGTTCTACGACATCTTTCTCGACCACACCGGACTGGCGATGGGAATCATTCTGGCCGCCCTCTCTTTATTTTTGTTGTGGGCTTATCGCACTGCATTCGCAGGGCTATTGAGTCAATGACGCCTCACAGCACGCGGCATCCAACTCATTGGCCTCATGAAATCCGCCCCTCCGACACGACCGATCCATGCCAAAGTCAGGATTGGGTACGTCCATTTGAAGGCGGCGGACTTGGAAAATCGCTGAGATTCTATCGCTACGTGCGTGGTTTTTAGACGCGGCTGGCTCATATACGACGTGACAGAGCCGATGGCAACCGCTTGGAGGATTTGCTAAATTTGCTATGAATTCCCTAATTCGTTTCCATTGAAGAGGATTAGAGCCAATTGAGGCAAAAGCGATTCTGGCCTTATTTTACGAGGGAAAATCGACTTTTACGAATGGTGGGTTGGGAGGGACTCGAACCCTCGACCAATGCCTTAAAAGGGCACTGCTCTACCAACTGAGCTACCAACCCAACATGCCCAAATTCAAACAGGCACAACAGCATCAGCCTCAACGGATGTCGCAAAGTCGCGGAAAGCCGGCAATTGCCCGAATCATCGGGCGGTTACTATGCCGTACAAAGGCGAGGAGGCAAGCAGTTTTGTTTTTAATCCTCTCAATTCTTCAATCGTTCAATCCACCGTCCACAAGGTCACGGAGTCCTGGTCCTCGATGAAGAGCCGGTCTCCCGCCAGCACGGGCTGGGAGTAGGTGGCGGTGTCGGCCACTTTGATGCTGGCCACCTCGGTGTAGGCTTTGTCGCTGGGCTGGAAGACGATGAGATGCGATTTGGGCGTCAGCGCGACCAGCGCCGAGCCGGCGTCAAGAACGGAACCAAAGGAACCGCGCTCCGTGTTGGCTTCGCTCCAGTCGGTCTGGCCGGTTTTGGCGTTGATGCAGTAGAATCCCGCCTTGTCCGACAAACCATAGAGCAGACCATCTTTCAAGACTGGCGTGCAAAATCGCGGCGATAGGTCGGGGTTGGCCCAAAGTTGCTTGGCGGTGAACGATTCCCCCTGTTTCTCCAGTTGCACCGCAACGGCGCCACGACCCAATCCGGTGTAAATAATGATCTGGCCATCTATGACGGGGGTGGCGGTATTGACACCCATGCCTGAAGGCTTGAAGGGCGCTTCCCAGGCCAATGTGCCATCCGCCGCATTGACGGCCACGATGCGCTTGTCCGTCTGCGTGATGATTAGTTTGGTATTGCCGATCAACATGACGACTGGGGAGGCGTACGCAGTGCCATCGCCGCTCCATTTCCATTTTTCGACGCCGGTGGCCAAATCATAAGCAACCATTACGCCGTTGGTCGCGCCACCCAGTTGCGCGATGCAAAGGCCGTTGATGACCAGGGGCGATGACGAGGTGAAAAACCTGGGGTAGCCGCGAATGTCGGTTTTGCGCCATAGCAGTTTGCCGTCGGCGGCGTCCACGCACGACAAGGCGCCGCGCACACCGAGGGTGACGACCTTGCCCTCGGCCACCGTGGGAGAACATCGCGGGCCGGGATGCTGCCCCGCCGGGCCGTCGGCCGCCATGACCTCATATTTGTTGCTCCAAATTTCCTTTCCCGTGGCGGCCTCCAGGCACTGAATGACTTCGTCGTCGTCCGCCCGCGCGAAAACGAATAATTTGTCGCCCACGAGAGCGGGGGTGGCGTCGGCCTGGCCGACGGACACTTTCCATTTCTGATGGAATTCCTGGGGCCAGGTCTTCGGCGGCGTGAAGCCGGAGACTTTGTCGTCGCGATTCGGCCCGCGCCACTGCGGCCAATCTTGCGCGGGGGCGCGAACGCCGACGACAAGGAGCATCAAGCCGGCCGCAAGAGAAACTGAGTGTTTTCCATAATTCATAGCGATTCCTTTGTTGGATTTGATGAGCGCCAGATTAAGCCTTTCGAGCGGCTTTTGGCAAGAAAAAGCGATGTTAAAACGCGAAACGACTTTGCCCCGATCAAGGCAGAAAAAAATTTACGACGATTGGATTTTCGGGTATATTCCGGGCAACGATGATCAATTTCATAAAGGAGAAGTTTCTCGTGCTGGCCTTGGCAGCCCCGCTCTTGGTTTCCAGTGCCCGTGCCAACATCTACGTCACGGACCTCAAGTTGAACGGCGTGCAATCTCTGGACATCGGCGCCGGATTCAGCGCCATCGATATCACCTACGTTCTCAACGAACCAGCCACACTCGGCGTGATCATCAACATCGCTTCTGGCACCAACCTGGTTCGCACGCTCTCGCCCGCGCCGGGCGCGCAAGGAGCCTTGTTCGGGCACAACCTGGTGACTTGGGACGGCAATGGTTCCGACGGTTTCCCCGCACCCTCCGGCCAATATATCGTCAGCGTCACTGCCGCGGCCAATGGCCATACGAATTGGGCACAAATCAGCCAGGACACCAACGCCGGCAATTACGTTTATGATCCGCGCGGGCTTGCAGTCAATAATAATTCGAACAGCACTTATTACGGTCGCGTTTTTGTCGGCAACGCCGGCACGGGGCCGAACTACGCCACTGTTCCCGGCGACCAGGACACGATTCTCAAGCTTAATGCCGACGGCTCTTTCGCCGACGAAGGGCCTGATGGAAATGGTGGCTATAACATTTTCGACGATGGCAACAATGACCTGCCGCAGAAAATGCGCGTGGCCGAGGACGACCGGTTGTACATGATGGACTTGAGCGGATACGCTGCCGTAGCCGCTTTCGACATGCTCCTTAGCACCAATGAAGTCGTGCTCGATTCCGACAACTACACCGGGAACCCATTCTGGGATAGTTCGCTCAGCGGTGCGCTGGTGGGCTGGTTCTCGATGGATGTCACCGAAGCCAACACGACCAACGGCCTGATCTGGCTAGGCCAATGGGACGCCAACGGCGCAGGCGTCTGGAACTGGCATTTGACCAACGGCGTAGCTAATCCCAATGACCAAGTGGGCAACTGGGCCGTCGCAGTCGGTGGGAGCTTGGGCGTGGCGGCTTCGGGCGGCGTGATGGTGGATACGAATTACGATATTTTCATTGGCCAATACTTGACAGATCAGGGCGACACCAACGCCGATTGCCTCGTTTTCACCAATTGGAATCATGGCCTCTCGTATGGCGGCGCGGCGGTCACCAATGGCGCGGCCTGGAGCGCTGGCGGCAACGACACTAATTTCTTGGGCGTTTACGACACGACAATCGATTCCCGTCAGCAGCCCAAATACGTCGCGTGCGCGCTCTTTGGCCCCGCCACCTCCGGCCCTTTTAACGCCGGCATACGCATCCTCGACGCCACCAACGGCTCGGTAGTGGTGACGAACCTTGACTCAACGAACCAGTATTATGTAACAGCCTGGGACAACGTGGGCAATCTTTACGCCGCCTCCGGCACTTCGCATCTCCTGCGCGTTTTTTCGCCACCCGGAGGGACGACCCAGGCGACGGCCAGCGACTCGGTCCAGATTGACTCAGCCTTCACCATCACCGGCATCATCCTCAACGGCACAACTTTGACCATCAAGTTCATCGCGTCGCAAGGCGACAGCGCCGGGCAATTCACGTTGCAGAGCTGCGCGACCGTCAATGGCAGCTACGCAACCGTTCCCGGTGCCGTGCCGACACAGATCAGTCCGGGATTTTTCACAGTCTCAACCGCCGCCAGCGCTTTGGTGCAATTCTATCGCATCAGTTCAGCAGGGGCGCCGTAGGCTCGGAAACAGTCAAACATTGTCAAGCCTCCGCTCAATTTTCGGGCAGGACATCGCAATCGTAATCCTCATTTTTTGACTGGCCAAAGGGAGATTTTCTTTCCACAGTCCCGCGCAACATGACGTCCGAGCCTGTCATCGAAACGGAGGGCCTTTCAAAAGTATTTGGCCGGCAGCGCGCTTTGGATAATGTCAGTCTCAAGGTTGCTCCCGGTTCCATCGGCCTGCTCGGTCCCAATGGCGCGGGCAAAAGCACCTTCATGAAATGCCTCCTGCAATTGCAACCAATCACTTTCGGGTCGGCCAAACTTCTCGGACGCGAGGTCGGACGCGAAGGGCGGGAGATTCGCAAACGGGTGGGCTACGCGCCGGAGCAAAATTGCCATATCCCCGGCATGGCGGGTTGCGAATATGTCACCTATTGCGCCCAGTTGTCCGGGTTGCCCTTTCAAGCGGCGCGGCAGAGAGCACATGAAATGCTCGACTTCGTCGGGATGAGCCAGGAGCGTTACCGCAAGGTGGATAGTTACTCGACCGGCATGAAGCAGCGGCTCAAGCTGGCGCAGGCCATTGTGCATGATCCGGAAATCGTCTTTCTGGATGAGCCAACCAACGGCCTTGACCCCAAAGGACAGGCGCAGATTCTCGAACTGGTGCAAGGCTTGTGGCGGAGCTATGGGATCACGGTAATTCTGTCCTCACACCTCTTGCATGATGTGGAACAGGTGTGCGAACAGATCATCATCATCGCGCGCGGAAAGGTTTTGGTGCATGACTCGTTGGAGAACCTCAAGGCCCGCAAGAGCGGCGCGGCGGAAGTCGTGCTGGCCCGCGGCCATGGCGAATTGCAGGCCGCCTGCCGCGGGAAAAATTGGGCCTGCGACGTGCTGCCCAACGGCCATCTGCGCATCGAGCACCGGGCGGACACGCTGAATCCGTTATTGACACTTATGCACGAACTCCATCTGCCGCCGCTGGAGATCATCCCCAGCCCCAACGCGCTGGAAGAAACATTCGTGCAAGCCCTGGAGATTTCCCATGCCGCTGCATGACGCACATTACCAGCATTGGCTTGGGTCCCACACCAGCATCTGGGGCCGGCGCTTGGTCATCGCCCAAAACGGCCTCTCGGCCTGCCTGCGCAACAAGCAGTTGCGGACCTTCATATTGGCATGCTGGTTTGGCGGATTGCTGATGGCCGGAACCCTCTTTTTCGTAGGGCAATTGCTCGTGCCGGACAGCATCGTGACGCAATGGGTGGCGAAGATGAATCCGAACCTTCAGGCCTTTGCCCGCATGTTGACGTTCTGGCTTAAGGATCACCCGGCCATCTCCGTAGGCACGACGCAGAACGTGCTGTTCTATTTCTACTGCGTTTATTCAATGCCCTTAAGCATCTTTGCGCTGGGCTTGGCGTTGCCGGCGCTCATCACCCGCGATCTGGCCAGCAACGCCATTGTGATTTACTCGTCCAAGGCGGTGACGCGCGGCGATTACCTGCTTGGAAAATTCTGCACTGCCTTCGGCTTGATGACGTTGACCTGGCTGGGGCCGGTTTGTGCCGCCTGGTTTATGGGAAACCTGCTGGCGCCGGATTGGAATTTTTTCTGGTACGCGCGCATCGCATTGTTCCACGCGCTGGTCTTCGGCTTGAGCAGCATGGTCATTCTGTGCCTGCTGGCTTTAGGGGTTTCGGCCGTGTCGAGCCGGGAAAAATCTACGCCCGCAATCTGGTTCATCTGGTGGGTACTGGGCCTGGCAATCCAGCCCATCGCGCTCCACACCTTGCCTTGGCTGCGGCACGTGAGTTTCGGCTACGATTTAAGACAAATCGGGCTGGCCACCTTTCGTCTCGGACAGGATTTGAAGACGGCGCAGGATGGCATTCCGATTTTCGGCCAAATGTTGAAAAACGTCAGCCTCGAAACCCGCGCCGCCCTCAATGATCCCACCCTCGGCGGCGCTCTCGCGGGCCTGGCGTTGATGCTGCTGGCGGCGGCCCTGATCATAAAAAAACGCGTGGCACCCGAATGAGCGCACTGATTCAAGCACAGGAGTTGAGCCGCTGGTACGGCATCGTCATGGGGTTGAACAACGTCAGCTTCCAGATCGAGCGTGGCCTGACCGGTTTGGTCGGCCCGAATGGCGCGGGCAAGAGCACACTGATTCAAATCATCACGGGCCAGCTCAAGCCCAGTTCCGGACAACTTACCGTCTTCGAGCAGGCGCCCTGGAACAATCCTGCCTTGCTCCGCCGCATCGGCTACTGTCCGGAGGGAGAGGCCGTGCCCAAGGAATTGCGCCCGATGGAATGGCTTGAGGCGTTGGGCCTGCTGTCGGGTCTTGGCCCGGATGAAGTCAAAGGGCGGGCGGAGGCGATTCTGGACAAGGTGAAATTGCCGCGTGAACATTGGGGCAAACGCCTTGGCCAATATTCCAAAGGGATGAAACAACGGGTCAAACTGGCCCAGGGACTTTTGCATGAGCCGGAGCTTCTGGTGCTGGACGAGCCGATGAACGGCTTGGACCCGATGGGCCGGCAGGAAGTGGCCCAAACATTGAAGGAACTCGCGGCCGGTGGAGTCAGCATCCTAATTTCCAGCCATATTTTGGCCGAGATGGAAGCGCTCTGCAACAACATCCTCGTCCTCAATTGGGGCCGCATCCTCGCCTCGGGCAGTCAAAAAGAAATCCGCAGCGACATCAAAAATTGGTCCGAAGAACTGGAGATCGAATGCGATGCGCCGGAAAAGCTGGCCCGCCACCTCTTTGACGCCGGCGTGCTGGCCGGATTTGATTTGCCTCCGGAGCAAGGACTGCTGCGCATCCGGGTCAAGGACGCGGCCTCGTTTTACGAGGAATGGACGGCTTTGTTGCTGGCCAGCGGCGCCGTGGTTCACGCCATCCGAAGCCGCAGCCGGTCGTTGCAAAATATTTACGACAAGGTGACCACGTGAGCGAGACTACTCCCGCCCCATCCTTCCGCGCGGTGACTACCCGGCATCAGCCTGGTTTTGTGGGCGTGCTGTGTGGGGTCTGGCTTATGACGTGGAGAAGCCAATTGATCCTCGGCAGGCTGCCGGGCCAACTAGGGATGCTGCTTGTGCTCCCGATCCTGGTTTACATCACAATGTTTTCACCCGAGGCCTGGGCGCGGCGGCGCGTCTCTTTGGGCGATCCCGACAAAGCGTTGCGCAGCTTTTCCCGCCGCTTGGAGCGCCAGCGGATTCCATTGCAACCGGAAACCAACAAGGCTCTCGGTCGCATTTTGTCCGAGGAGATGCCACGGGGCGAAACATCGTGGCAGGAGCAGCCGAACGAGAATGCCGAGGCGCGCCAGAAGCGGCAGAAAGACCACATTATTGAGGGCTACAGCCGGATTACGACGCGGGCCAAAACCGTGCTCGACGACGCACAGTATGCGCAATTTGAATCTTTCGAAGAAAGCAATCGCGACAACGCCCTCAGACGAGTGAGTGAAGTTGAGGTCCCCTGGAGCCGGACCGAACCGTTTTATCATTGGCTGATGGACTTTTACTTCTTCATCATCCTGCCGCTGACGTGCGTCCGCGGATGCGGTCCGCTCATTCGCGATGAATTGCAGGCCGACACCCTTGGCTTCCTGATCACCCGGCCGGTCGGCCGGGCGCGGCTGCTGATCGCCAAGTATGCCACCCAAGTCGCGTGGCTCGAAATCATTCTGCTGCTGGAAACCCTCCTGCTTTTTGCAGCCGGCGCGGCCCGGCAAGTCGATTCCCTAGGCGCTCTCCTGCCTCTGGTATTGGGGGTGCAGATTTTGGTCGTGCCGGCCTGGAGCGCGCTGGGTTTGCTCTTGGGCCAGCTCACGGCCCGTTACATGGCGATGGCGCTGCTCTACGGCGCTATTGTTGAGATGGGCATCGGACGCATCCCCACCAACATCAACACCCTCTCGATCATCCGCCATCTCCAGACTCTTCTGACCCACAATCACGGATTGCAAGGGATTTACGCATGGCCTTCGGGCGGGACCGCCACGGCGATTGGCGCGCTGCTGGTGGCGCCCGTGCTGTTCCTAAGCATCGCCGCGCTGCTTTTCAGCCTGGTTGAATATCATCACGCCGCCGAAATGCAAAAATAAGCCCGCCCTTGGCTTCGCTCCAAAGAAAGAGCGCGGCCAGTTTCATGATCCCCAACGGCATTCACTGCCGCGACGAAATCAACAAATGCGGCTGCTCACGAAATATCACCAGTCGAGAGTTTATCGCCCATCGCACCATCTTTTCGCCCTGACCCGCTCCCCAGACCTGGTACGCCGCCGTGATCAAACCGCCAAGCGTCATCTTCATTTTCTTTTTAATTTTCATACGCCATACAATAACCCCGGAAACCTTCCCGTGGCTATAGGGTGTTCTACGGACAATCAGGTGCCCGAAACGACACTTGATCAATTGATAAGATGATGTGCTCAAAACCGGCAAATACAGTCCGGCCTTCGACAGTCCGGCCTTCGGCTCTCAGGCCAAGCTTCAGCGCCAGATTCATGGACGGCGTATTTATTCTCTGGCCGTATGCGAGATACCACCCGCTTCCGGCCGAGCACGTCAAAAGCATACGTCAAACAGTTTATCAGTTCAAGATCAGTAACAGTTCATGCAACGAAGAAACCACGGGAGCAATGCCCGTGGTTTCCCACTTTCTCATCAAGCCGCATCGGCCAAATGATTTCCATTTCTCCAACCATTGAGGAAAGAGGACGCTTCCGTCAATTTTTTCTCCAAGCTCTGCACTTGGCGGACGCCCTCGGATGCGGTTTGTCTGGCTTCGTCGCGCTCCTTCTCGGCGCGGGCCAACAGCGCCTTGAAAGATTCGATGGCGGCGCGCGTCCTTTTCTCTGACTCCATGTCCCACTGCGCCTGCGCGGCCATCTGGCGGGCCTCCGCTTGCGCAGTCACCTGGGCGACCAAGTCCTGCTCACGTTGTTTGGCCTTGGCTTGGGCAGCCTCGTCCTTCTTCTGCGCCTCGAGACTCAAACGCGTCTCGATGGCATGGACGCGCGATTCGGCCTGAAGTTCCCATTCTTCCTCGCGAACGCGCAAAGCTGAGGCCCACTGTTTTTGCAGTTCGGTTTCCCGGGCGTCGGCCCTGATGGCCAATTCCTGTTCGCGCTGCTTCAGCTTTGCCTGGAAAGCCAGTTCCTTCTGCTGCAATTCCTGCTTCAAACGCGTGTCGGCTTCACGTGATTGGGCCTCGAGTTGGCGTTCCAATTCCGACTCCCGGCGGCGCAACTCCTGTTCAGCCTGCGTTTGCATCTCGCTTAAACGAGCCTCCGCTTGCGCCTGCAATTGCTGCTCTCGTTGTTTGAGCCTGATTTGGGCGGCTTCTTCCCGCTGCTGCACCTCTTGATTCCAACGTGCGTCAACCTCAAGGGCACGGGCCTCGAGCTGACGCTCAAGTTCGGCCTCGCGGCGAAGGGCATCCTGTTCAATCCTGGCTTCTTTCTCCACCAAGCGGGCGTCAAATCCGAGGGATAATTCCTGCTCACGCTGTTTCAATTTGTGTTCAAAATCCTCTTCACGCTGGCGCAGCGTCTTTCCAAACTCCACTTGCTGTCGCTCCAGACGGTGCTTGTCTTGACGGGCAGCTTTCTCCATTTCCCGGGCGGCGTCCTCCTTGGTTTGCGCCAACTTGAGGGAAAAGGAATCGGCCTGTTGTTTTAGTTGAGACTCCGCGGTATCGCGGGCGTGCAAGGCTTCCTTCAAGTCATGCGTCAACTTGGCTGATACTTCCACCGCGGCCAATTCGGAATCGGCCGCTTGGCGGCGGGCCTGAATAACCTGGGTTTTGCAATCTTCGGACACTTCCAGCAATTTCTTGTGTTGTGCCTGAATCATGGCCGTGCGCTCCGCTTCGCTGGCAGCACGCTGGTCGTCCAGTTCCTGACGCATTTGAGTGAGGCGGTCAGACCACGCATTCTGGCGCATCTGAATCTGGCGTTCGATCTCTGACTTCTGCAAATCGCGCAGGGCGTCTTTCTCAATGACCGTGCGGTTAAGCGAATCAGCCATGCCGGCAAGCTTGGCCACCCATTCGTCTTTCGTGATTTTCGATTGCGCCGCGTGCTCTTCTTCCTTTCTCTTTGACTGCTCGTTGTGCTCGGCGGCGGCAGCGCTCATGGCTTCGTGAGCGGCTTGCAGTTCCATTTCTTTCTCCACCAGTGCCTTATCCGCCATGGCATTCGCGACGGCCAGAGCCTTGTCGCGAAGGGCGATCTCGCCTGATGCTTCGCTGGCGATGCGTTCGGCGCGCAAAATCTTTTGACGTCCGGCGCGAGTGTAGAGCCAGTGCAGGCGGCGACCGAAGAAGCCGAGACGATGAGGGGGACGCTGCTGTTCGGGCTTGAAAATGGTCGAGAAACCGATCTCAACCAACAACGTCGGAAGAAAGGCGACAATGAAAGCCAGCACCGGATAAACCCAAATTCGCACCATGCTGATTTGATCAGTGTACAAATCACCGCGCTCCTTGGCGGTGGCCCTAATGGAGACGGGGCGCTGGCCTCTCAGCAAGCCGCGCACGATTTCCACAGTGGTGGCGATGCGGAACACCTGAGTGTTTTTAATAGCGGCCTCACGGGCCTCATAAAATCCTTCAGCCTTCTTGCGGCAGTCGTCCACTTCCGCGCGAATCCCGTCAACTTTCTGAGCGGCCGCCTCGAACTCCTGGTCAATCTGCTTCTCTTCCGCCGTCCACTGTGTGGCCAACGCGGCCTGGGCGGCCAACAATTCTTCGCGTTTGCGGTCTGTTTCCTCGCGCTTAGTGCTGGAGCGACGGTCAAATTCCTCGCGCAACTGATGGGCATTGTCCTCCACCTGGGCCACACGGTCACGGCGTTTGTTATTGACGGCTAACAATTCGGCTTCTTTGGCTTTGATTTGAGCGTCGATCTCAGCAACCAAAGTTGGCTTGAGAATCGTGTTGGACTCGCGCTCGGGTGGCACACCGGGATCAACAGGTTCTTTCATCAACCCACGCTTGAGAAAGTTGGCGCTATCGTACTCCGCCTTTTCTTTTTCATAAGCCGCTTTCTTATTGGTGTAATCAGCCAATTTCGCTTTATAGGCGTTGTCAATGCGGGCCTCCTCAGCGTTCCATGTGGTGGCTCGGCCCACCTCGGTTTCGCGGCGGGCGCGCAGATCGGTAATGGTTTGGGTAAGTTGTGCGGCGTCAGCATCAAACTGCTTGATCATGGTGGCCTGGCGGCCTTCCACATCGGACAATTCTTTCTTCTGATAATCAGTCAGGGAAATGGCGTCCTGGCGCGCATCTTCATTGCGCTTCAGTGACTCCTCGAGTTCGGCCTTGGCCTTGGCCTTCTTCGCGGCCAACTCGGCAAGCTTGCCTCCGCGGTCGATTTTTTTCCCCTCGATGGCCGCCAACTCGCCATTAAGTTGGGTCATTTTGACTTCCTCTTTCATCGCCTCCTTCAGCATCTGGCTTGCCGGGGTTAAGGCAACGCCCATCTCATAGACCGCCATATCCTTGACCAATTGGAACGTCAGCAAGCAAATCAAAGGCAACCCGATGATCAGCATCAAGCCCTTTTGCAAGCCGTTACGCGAGGCGGTCCAAATGGCCAGCGGCAGTTTGAGCAATTCCACCGCCAGGATAGTCGCGCCAATCGGGCCGATGCCAAAAAAGGTGACCCCCATGCCTTGGGGCAGGCAAACCACCTGCTGATATTTCCACCCAGTCGCCAAAATCACGAATTCCGTCACCGTCGCCATGATGAGCAATGGCAGCGTTAAGTACGAAATGCGTTTACTTTTCAACCGCTGCCACGGGGAAAATCCCGCATCCTGCGGGGCTGCGGAATTGGGAGAACCTTGCGAATTTGTTGAGTTGGAGTTTCTCATAAGTGAATTTTGAATAATCTATTAATCACGCGCCAACCCAAAAAGCAGCTTGCGTGCCAGTTGCAAAAATTAGACAAAACTTGCCCGACGAGCGTGACTTGTCAGGAGGGGAGGTGAGTGAGGAGAAGAACAAGACTTGTGCGGGAGTCTTAAAACTTGCCAGCGGACTGACACGTTTGGCGGGATACCTCCGGTAAGGAATCTTTTGGGAGTGCTTTGACAGTAAGAAAACCTCTTGAATAATCCCTGTCAAACTCAAGTTCGTCCTGTTTTTATACACTTTTGTGGCCATGCAGGACAGTTTTTGCAGAAGAGTCCCCTC
>Ga0302324_100007550_pt1 | contig 23099 bp, 29 predicted proteins | sample Palsa_T0_1_FD_201949 | JGI IMG/M metagenome (GOLD analysis project Ga0302324, IMG submission 201949) | Peat permafrost microbial communities from Stordalen Mire near Abisko, Sweden - Palsa_T0_1 | ecosystem: Environmental > Terrestrial > Soil > Palsa > Peat permafrost | place: Sweden: Abisko...
CCAGCACCCTGATGGATGGCGATTGCCCGTTGCAATAGCGGCGGTGAATAGACTGGACCAGTGCAGTCGCCATCACATGAGGGTATGAGCAGCGGCGAGGTTACGAACGCCAGCGTGAGGCAAGCATGCAATCCATCTGGAGCTTGTCGGGCAAAAGCGCAAAACTTAGGTGCGTAGCAGGGATCACGGTCCACCCTTTGAGCGGACGCCGGAATGCGTAACCGGCACCCTGAATAGAGCCATCGCGCAGCAGCGGCAGCCAGTTGAAGTAGGCCGGGGAGCGTGAGTCGGGGATGGCTCTATTGAGGGTGCCGCTACAGGGAATGAATGTAGAGCAAGGGCGACGTAAATGTAGCTCCCGCAACCGCAAGGAAGCGCAGCGCGCACGAATATGGCTAGAGATTGTCCACGCCGTACTAAGCCGGGAATTCGACCGGCCACCATCTTCAACCAAAGGAGCATGACACGTGATTGAATTTAACGAAGCCGCCTTGCAGGAAGCAATCATCGAAAGGGTGTCGGATGACATTCTCGGGAACGCCGAGTATCTGAACACCATGGTTGCGAAGGAAGTGCATAAACGTATCGACGCGATTTTTTCTGCCAGCGCAGAGGCGACCATTAAGGCGGCGGTTGATGAAGCCGTCAAGTCTGGTTTTGATCGCGAGTATCAGCGCGTCGATGCTTTTGGAACACGCGTAGGCGACAAAACGTCTATCAGGAAACAGCTTCAACTTATGGTTGAAACGTACTGGTCGGTGCCTGTCGATCCTCGCAATGGCACTCAGCAGAAAGACAATTATGGGTCGGTAACGCGAGCCGAATACTTGATGACGCAGATATGTGCAAATGATTTTAGTGATGGGCTGAAACATAGCGTATTGAGCGTGACAGGAGCACTCAAGGACGGCCTGCGCAATCAACTTGCAAAGCAAATGGACGCAATGTTGAGCGACCTATTTAAAGTGAAAAGCTTGCAAGATCAAGGCAAGGTCGAAAAGCCTTACTAAGCAGCACAACCAACTAGCGCCGGAGTCGCGCGAAAGGACAGCACCATGAGTACCGCAGTAGCATTGATTGACCAAGCCAAGAGCTTGATTCTGGCCCAGGCTGACGAATTCCGCCGCGTGTCCGTCGATAGCAGCGTAAATTTCGAGCGCGAGGCCGGCTTTGCTGTGCAGATTTTGCAGAATAACGACTATCTGCTCAAGACCGCCATGACGAATCAGCCATCCTTGCGAGCCGCCGTTACGAACATTTCCGCCATCGGTATAAGCTTGAACCCTGCCGCTCGCCAAGCCTATCTGGTGCCGCGAAAAAATTCGCTATGTCTGGATATCAGCTACATGGGGCTGATGGACCTAGCCATGATTACGGGCGTCGTGCGCTGGGCGAAGGCAGAGCTTGTTCGTGCGAATGATGTGTTCGAGCTGAATCGGCTGGATGAACTGCCGACACACGTATTCAAGCCATTCGACACAGGCCGCGGCGATATCGTCGGCGTGTACTCGGTGATCAAGACGGCCGATGGCGACTACCTAACCCACTGCATGCCGATTGCCGATGTGTTCGCCATTCGCGCGCGTTCAGACTCATGGAAAGCCTACGTTGCGGACAACAAAAAACTTTGTTCGTGGGTAACGGACGAAGGCGAGATGATAAAGAAGGTCAACATCAAACAGGCGTACAAGTACTGGCCGAAGAATGCGCGCCTGGACGAGGCCATCAGGCATATGAACGAGGAAGGCGGGGAGGGTATCGAGTTTTCAAAGCCGGCGCACGGACCGGTAGATATCGCCAGAAAGACAGCCACGCAGCCGCAGGACGACGATGCAACGTTGCGCTTGATCGCGGACCTTGAATTGATTGCAGAGGAAGGCGGTATTGATGCATTTGGCGCCGCATGGGAGCGCTTGCATCCTGAGCAACGGAAGTCTGTAGGAAAGGAACGCAAGGAATCCATCAAGGCTAAGTGCCGGCCGTCGGGAGACGTGATCGAAGGGGTGTTGGTATGACTACCGATATCATCCAGCGCAGCCCGGAATGGGTTGCAGCCCGCTGGCAGAAGATCACGGCGAGTCGATTTGCCGATGCTGTCTCGTTCAAGGAAAAAACGACCAAAGCCGCAGTTCCGGCCGCTCCAACAAAGGGCCGTGAAGCCGCACCGCGCGAATTCATCCTTGTTTCCAGCGATGCAAGAAATACCTATATGCGGCAGTTGGTGGCCGAGCTATTGGCCGAGGTTCCACGCGAGCCAGTTAGCTCGAAGTCGATGTCATGGGGTGCCGATGCAGAGGCGCCAGCATTTGAGGCGTGGGAATTAGAGACTGGTATCGACTTGCTGCCCGGTGGATTTTTCACGCATCCAGACTACCCATTCATCGGCGCAAGTCCAGACGGTTTGATTCGCGCTGATGGCGGATTGGAGCTTAAAAGCCCATACGATCCGCAGGTACATATCAGGACGTGGGATGAAGGCATGCCAGATGATCACATGCCACAGGTTCAGGGTGGTATTTTTTGCGCAAAAAGGAGCTATTGGGAATTTTGCTCGTTTGATCCGCGCGCCAAGAATAAATTCCAGCTTTACCGGCAGCGCATCGACCGCGACAGCGCATACATCAAGAAGCTTGAGACTGACCTTCTGCAATTCTGGGCCGAAGTGCAAGCGATGGTTAAACGAATCGAAGAGAAGGCACACCAATGATAACCGAACTTACCGCACGCCAGGCCACCGAGGCGCAACCGCTGGACCTAACCACAATCGACGTGCCGACGTTTACGGCCGCTGTATTCGAAAAGTCGCACCAGGAGATGCTTATCGCACACAGAGAGGCCAAAGCGGCCAAGGAAGCTGCGCTAGATATCACGACAACAAAAGGCTATGCAGTAGTAGCCGCTGTGCGTACGGGATTCGTGAAGGTGCGCACTGGCGCCAAAGCCGCATACGAGCGAATGAACGCGCCGCTGCTTGAAATCCAGCGCGGCATGCGCGAGCAGATGGCGGCTATCCAGACTGATGCGCAGAAGCACGAGGCAGAATGGCAGGCCAAGCTTGACGCAGAAGACGCGCGCAAAGCTGCCGTGAAGGCCGAAGAGGCGCGCGTCGAAAAGGCTCGCATCGACGGCATCCAATTGAGCATCAGCAATATCCTACGCCTCCCTCTCGCGTACGCCACAGCCAGCGCCGCAGAAACGCGCGAGGCGCAATCGACACTTGCCGACCGTAGCATCACGCTGGACGAATACGCGGAATTCACGGGCGAGGCGATGGCGGCGCAGCGCAAAGCTATTGATGTGCTTGGGCAACTGGCCGAGGCGGCGGAAGCGCGCGAGGCCGAGCAACTGCGCCTGCAGCGCGAGCGCGAAGAGTACGAAGATCGGCGCCGGCAACAAGAGGCCGAACTGGCCGCACAGCGTGCCGAGGCAGAACGCATTGCGCGCGAGCAGGCGGAAGCCTTGGCGGCCCAGCGCGCCGAGATTGAGAAGCAGCGACAGGCCAATGAACAAGCGCTGCAGCAGGAGCGCGAACGCATCGCAGCCGAGAATGCCGCACGTGATGCGCGCCTGCACGAAGAAGCCAGGGTCGCCCGCGAAGCCGCAGAAGCCATCGCCGCGCAGCAGTTGGAGGAATCGATTCGATTGCATGCGCTGCGCCAGGAGCTTGAGGCGAAGCAGGCTGCGGCCAGTTCAACTATCAAGGAATCCTTGACAGTTGCCGAGCCAGACGAGTTTCGCGAAGTGGATGAACCGGTCACCACTGCGGCCGAGCTTGCGCCAATGCAGCATGCCATGGTCAACGGGCACGATGGCAATGTTCAGGCTGACGATGTTCGCAGCGATGAACAAGTCCTGATCGAATTTGTGCAGCGCGAATGGTGCTTAGACCTTGCCGAAGCGATCGACCTGATCATCCGCGTTGCCGACGAACTGCGGACGGAGTGATCGACATGAGCATTGCAACTGACGATGAAGACATCGGGGACTACTACCGCGCGAAGCGTGAACAGTCCAAGGCCAAGCGCGCATCGAATCGCGAGCAATCAACGCAAATACGAAGCCGTGCAGCATTTATAGGTATGCGCGCCGCGCTGGAGTCCATCAAATGAGCTGCGAATGCGACTACGAAAGTCCGACTCTATGGCACGTCGAAATACGCAAGGCGCGCAAGCCGCATCGCTGCTGCGAGTGTGGCACCACGTTGCAGCCGGGCGAACGCTATGAGCATGTCGTGGGCGTCTGGGGCGGTTATTTCGACACATACGATACCTGCGCTCGATGCCTGGATGTGCGCGAATTCGTCAAAGCTCATGTGCCATGCTTTTGCCTTTTGTACGGTGGTTTGTACGAAGAGGCCGAGGAAACCATTGCGGCATATTCGTATCAAACGGTTGGCCTTCGCTTCGGATACCTACGCAGGCGGACTATTGCAGACAGGCATCGTAAGCAATACAGCAGGCGCGCAGCATGAAACTTCGGCCACCATCCGATGCCGTCGCCTGCGTGCTCGCACTAGCCGGCTACTTCGCGTTTCAGGTTCTCAGCGACCATGAATTTTGGAACCGACTTTTCTTGATTGGGTTTTGAAATGATGAATCCGCAGTACGCAGAATGACTGACGGAGCCGCGCCACGTCGCATTTTGCCCTACGACTACTGCCGATGCCTGGGCGAAGGGTGCGAGCGGAAAGAGTCCTGCTACAGGTATGTTTGCAGAAACGACCTTGGACCGCGCACTGGCGTTTCTCCATCGGTGTGCGAATATATTGAACCGCATCACGTGCAGATACGTGACGCTTTTATGAGGTTACCGCCATGACAGACGACGAAATACTAATAATCCTGGCAGCACATGGGCTAAGTAGTGGTGCTATTTATGCCGTGCGCGATTGCCTTGCGTTTGATTCGCACAAGCGCAGCCATTTTCCATGGAGATCATGCAAAAAGCATGGGCCAGATAAGCCGGAAGTGTCGGGATGCCCGGAATGCTTACGTGAGATGCGCGCTGCTTACGTGAGATGCGCGCTGCTGCGATCAAGCTAATTCGTGCGAAAGGACGATACCACACGGAAATAGCCACGAAGGAATTGGCTGCGCTCTATGGTATTGAATTGAAGGTGTACGCTGAACCCGATGCTATTGATCAATTGCGCCAAGTGTTCGAATGCGCACGCAGGGTACTGCGCAATGATGGTGTTGATCGCGCAAGATTCGACGCAGCGATGATAGCGCTTGATGAAGCTTGCGAGGCTGTAAAGCTGCATGATTCCGAGTTGGCCGACGAATCAAAAACGGACGACGAAATGCGGGCTGACTTCGAAGCGTGGTATAGGAAGGACGTTGGTGCGGAAGGTGTATTTACATTCCCCGGACTGGATTACGATATTGATAAATATGGAGGATACAGATTTTACAACGTGCATCGCATGTGGGATGCGTGGAAAGGTCACGCCAACCAGCGCGAGCAAACCGCCTGAGTGTGAGGCCGGTGCGCGCAGATGTTGCCATGGGTGAGCTTGTGCTGGCCGTGTGCGGTGATCAGCACGAGCGCGAGGATTACGGACATGCGGCCCCCAGCTTGAGAATATAGCGATCTATGCTATGGTCGCCGACATCCGTAGACAGCATCAGCGATTCACCAGGCATGGCCTGCGCTTCGCTGATTTTGCCGCCGTCCAGCAGCATGATTAGGTGCCCCGCATGCGCGAAGCCAAGGCTGTTTGATGGCACGCGCGGCACAATGTCGGCATCGTTGACTGCGCGGTAATAGTTCGGCATGGACCCGTTGACGGCCGCAGCGAAGTCAGCGTCTCCCGTGCGCGGCTGGCCGTAGGTATAGAGCGCGGTAACGTCGTTGCGCGTGCTGGCGTAAAGGCAGGCCTCTGCGGCCCCTTTGCTGTGGCCGGTTACATACAGCTCATCGCCGTCGTGCATGCCGCCAAGCAGCCAAGCATCGACCTGCATGCGGACCATATCCATCGAGTCGATAAAGCCGGCGTGCGCGCAGCAATGCACGCCGAATATCATCCATGGCGCCAGTTTGGCATCGAAGTCCGTCAGCCAGTCAGACAAATCCTCCGGCCGTGTACCGCGAAACGCCACTATCAGCCGCTTGCCCTGGCGCAGGATGATGGCGCGTGCGTCACCCTCGGCGAAGTCAGCGATGCGATCGGTTGCGCCATCTGTGTATGCCTGTGCGGCTGCGCGAGCGAGCGCTAGAGCGAGTTGCGGGTTGTACATGGTCACATCTCGCACGAAGCGCCGATGATGGGCGTGTTGCTGGTGATCGAATGCGGATTGTTCAGGACTGCGGACCAATCAACGTCGACGGTAGGGTGGCAACTGGCGCAACCGGCGAGCAGCAGCGCCAGGAGCGCGGTACGCATGCTAAATAGCGCCTAAATAGACGCTACTTTGCTACGGCCGGCGCGGTAGTGGATGGCGCTGCCAACACATTAGGGAACGGTGCCGGCTCGCCATGCTTTGCCGCATTGGCATTAGCCACGATCTGCGCTACCTTGCCGATGTTGGCATTCAGCAGCGCGAGCGCGTTCGCCTGCGCCGAGGCGGCAGGATTGGCGCATACCTGATCGATACCGGCTTCGAGCGCAGTCAGGCCAGCAACGTAGGCGGGATTGCCCGTCGCAGCCACGGCGATCTGTGCGGCTGGTCGCGCTGCCGAATCCGCAGCACACGCGATGGTGATGTCCTGCACCTGGTTGGCGGTTGGGGCTGTCGCACAACCCGACAGCGAGCCAGCGAATACTGCAGCGATTGCAATGCAGGCGATGCCAATAATGATGCGTGTCATGATGTCGGTCCTTGGTCGGTTGGCGCCGAGGCTGGCGCGGGCGTTTCGATGGCGCTGATGATGGTTTCGGCGGCGGCTACCGCGGGTGGGACAGGTGGTACCGGTGGCGCGTCGGTTTGCGGCGGCGATGTTGGTGCGTCCGGCTGTTTGCCGGGCAACGTCAGCGCAGCATGCGCCACGCCCAGGCCAAGCAATGCATCACTGAGGCGCGCGCGCAGCGTTGGATCGCCGATGTGCCAATAGTCAAGCGCGACCCACGTGCCGATAATCGCGGCGTACATGATGGGCTTGCTGTTCAGAATCGCCGAGCCAGCGCTCTTGGTTGTCGATAAGACGGCAGATAGGTTTTCGTTCATGGCTTCGCCGCATCCTTGTGGCGCGCTTCCAGTTCGTCGGGGGAAAAGACAAAGCCATCAACAAACGGCCAAGCCTGCAGAAGGAAGATTGGCCCGGTGATGACATGCGCGCCGTGGTTCTTCTCGCGGTGTAGATGGGCATGCAGCGGCAGCATTGCGGGCAGACTATCAACCAACGTTTCCGGCTTGGCTGGATCGAATGAATCAAAGTCGAAGCCTCGCCACATAAAGAACTTCACGATGAGGTAGACAAGGAATCCTTCGACCGGCGCCATTTTTCCTGTCGGTTTCCACGTGTACGGATCAAGCACGGGCAATTCCTTGACAGTGCCGATCGCGATGCCTTTGACTTTCACCCAATCGACAGCGCCAGCAAACGCCCATTCGCAGAAAGCGTGATGGTATTCTACTTTTTCCTTTTGGCCCGTGATGGCGCAGCGCGTGCCCAGCTTCTTGCCTTGGGCCGTCGTGTGATTGAACGTTGGCGAAGCCGTGCGTGCGTCATGGTTCGGGTAGTAGAAATCCTCCGAGACGGTTTCGTGCGTCTCGTGTTCGTTTGCGGTAGTCATTTGCGCTCCAAAAGCAAAACCCGGCGCGCGGCCAGGTCGGTGAACTGATAAGAAATGCTTGATAGTTGGTCAGCCGCACGCCTTCAGGCAATCCACCCACAACTTGAGCCGCGCCGGATAGCCGTTGATGTGGTCCGGCGATGCCATGCGATTGCCGGTATTTACGACGCCAGCAATGGCCTGGAAGTTGGCGGCATCCGCCATCTGCCACAGACAGTTATCGGCGAAGAACTGGCCTGCTGACAACGCAGCCGGTCCTGGCTGCTCAAGCTGTTCAGGATGCTCGACCAGCGGCAGCCCGAGCATGATCTGTTGATGCTGGTAGTTCGCGCGGCCCGTGACTTGCAGCAATCCGCGCCCGCGGAACATCCAGCCATCGCCGCTTGCTTCATTGCCGTTTCCTAGCCTATTCGAATAGACACGATTGGCGATCTTCTCAGGCTGATGGGAAAAGCTGTTCGCTTCCGCCGCACTCGCGAAGTGGCTATGAAAATCCGCCCACAGCACTGGCCCAGAATAGCTCAGATTTTCGATCAGGTCACGCAGTCCGCCAGATTCAACGCCGACGTTCGCCAGCCATGAACTGATGCGATTGGCCGTGTTGATGCAGTATTTTTGCGCGGCGGCTTGGATTGGTGGCAGCCATGTTGCCGCTGTCGTCGGCGTAGCGCCCGTGCCGGCGATGAGTATTGCTTGCGTGATCTCCATTTTAGCCCCCTAACATCTTGATGCCGAAATGCCCTGCCAGGACGCTAGCGGCCACTAGTAGCCCAGTTTTGGCAATTTCCATGACGGCATTTTTTGCAGCCTTACCAGAGGCAAGACGGTCTTCCTGCACGCTCTTTTCAAGGGCGCGATGCTGCGACCATAGAAGGTCTATGGATTTTCCAAGCGTCTCCGCTTGCATCTTGAGCAACGCTATGTCCTGATTGCTCTTTAGGAATTCTGCCAGGCTTGAGCGTATTGCCTTGATGTCGTCTGACATGGTGTCGATCTTGTCGTCGATGTGAACTCCGCGCTGTTCGAGCAGCGCGATGCGTGAGGCGAGGTCTTCACTCATGGCTGGCCCTGTCGCATGATTGGTTTTCGTTGTTGGCAAACCGTCGAATACGGTGTAGTAACCCCGCGCGCATTTTCAGCCATAGCAACCAAATCGGCATGCGAGGCCGGATATGCTGCCGCGGTAACGGTTGGATCGAGCCGGAAGTTCATGACGGCCACAACGGGTGCGGATGGATAGTCTGCCAGGAATTCTGCATAGACACGGATGTGCGCATCAAGTTGGCAATCCGCTGGAGTGCCTGGGATCACGGTTGGTGTCGATGGCGGCACAAGCAGCCACTTTGGCGATCCCGATGGCGCTACGCGGTTGTAGGTGTTCAGCATGTCCACCACGTCGGCCACGCTTGGATCGTTATTGGTTGCCGCTTGCTGCGAATCGTTATCAATTGACCATACGTAATCGTCGATGCCGATCCAGTCCAACGACTGCAGCTCTTGAACGAATGCCGCATCTTGCACCTGGCTGCGCCCTATGACGGTAAATACTGGTAGCGATAGATTGTGCAGCGACAATTGCCGGTGCAGCGCATCAAGCAGACCGGCGTAGGCGCCGGGAACATACACACGGTCACTCGTCTGCAATGCCCACAGAAACGTAGGCTCATCGATGAAATAGATGGCGCCTGGGCACACACCGGCAAAGCTACACGTCGATGCGATGGATTCTACATATCGTGCAATATTTGCGTTTGCCACGCCGCTGCAGTCGGCCCACGTGACCGATCCAGGGCATACATCGTCTATTGGAAACCCGCTCGAATTCGTCTGCCCAATAGGAGCGCCCGCCGTCATGTAGAGAGCACATGCACCTTTCGCGCATGCGCCGTAGTTCAGACTGGCAGGCGACCCGACGATGTTCATTGTCGTCGGGCCGGCCGCATCCGCAAATCCCTGTTGTGCATCGAAATATCCAGAAACGTTCGCTGGATAGTCGATGAAGTCGTAGCCGTAATATTGAATCGTGGACGCATGCGCTATCCAGCACCACAGCAGTAATTGCAGAAATATGTGCCTCATTGCACGCGGATATACGGCACGTTGTATTTTAATATGGCTGAATAGCCATCGCCTCCTGCCGTGTCGTCTAGCGGCACACCAGGCGACAGCCCGACATAATCGGCTAACGGCCATGTCGCGCTGTAATACGCATTTGTGCTATCGTTTTCGGCAAATCCTGAAAATGCAATAACATGTTCGCCAGTTCCGAACACCGCAGTAACTGCGCTACCAGTGATCGGTCCGTAAAGCCATCGATTTGTAAGCGTTACACCATCTGTCGTCCAAAGAAATGAATTTCCTTGTTGTAGCGACAGATAGAAATATGATCCGTTCGCCCATGTGAATGTTTCTAGCGAATACTGAGTAGGATTGCTTTGCACAACCCACGAAGTTCCGTTGGTTGAAGTTGCATATTCGCTGCTATTGCAATATAACCATTGCACTCCATTACAACATAGCGCGCGTTTTGCATTTAAATTCGATGGCGCAGGCAATCCGCTTGAACTGATAACCTGCCCTGTCCATGCTTCCCCATCTGTTGATGTGTAATAGTCAACAGCACCAGTCGCACCAGTGATTCCAATCCACATACCAAGCGTCTGATTCCAAACTACACAGATATCGCCGCTCGCGGTTATACTGTCCGTTGTGAAACCGGTTCCCGCGGTGTAGGTATAACCATTAGTCGAGTAATAAAATCTAATGCCCCATATGCTATCTATATCTACAACCATGGCTGCGACAAATTGATTATTACCGCCTCCTATGGCTAGACTTTCAATCCCAGCTATTAGAGATGATGCGTGCGCAGTAAAAGATACGCCGCTATTTGTCGACACTGATACTGTTGATGTAATGCCACCAACGACAAATGTCCCCGCGCTTGTTCCAGACCACGCAACCGTAATTGCAGAAGAACCAAGATTGTGCGCAACAGCATTCCATGCAGCACCATAGTCATTACTAACAAGCACATATGTTGAATCGTCATAGGTGACGACGAAATTACCTGCGCCATCTGTCGCGACGTCAGTAATTCCAGCAGATTCCGGCAGCGTGATAGGATTTCCGGTAACTTTTGCCGTTTCGCATAGCGCTGCAATTGGATAGGTTGATACCGACTGAGGTAATCCACCACAACGCAAGGCAACCGTACCCGTAGTCCCTGAAATAACGGTTCCCGCTTCAATCTGCAAGAACGTTTCACCAATTTCAACGGAACCACCGCCGCCGAATAGAGTAGCAAGGTTGCTCATTGTGCGATCCATCCTATGGTCGAGTTGATGTATTTGAAGACGAGCGGCGTGCCCTTACCCGATAGCGTCAACGTCGTCGAATCGCCGTCGATCTTGCTGCTATTGGGGTTCACGGTGCAGGCGTAGGTGGCCGTTAAATCCTTAACGGCTACGACCTGGCTCGCGGTCGGGGAAGCGGGCAACGTGAGCGCGACCGGCGAAGATCCAGTCATGATGTACTGCACGCCGGCGACAGCCGTAGTCGTGGTAGTAATGATCTGGAACGAGGTAATTGACGTACCTAGTCCGCCGTTCGCCGAGAACGCAACCAAGTTCCACTTGGACCCATCGCTCACGAACTGCGCAAAAGCGCCCGCTTGCAATGCGAACGTATTCGCAGTTACGCCCGTTCCGTCGGCAATCGTTTCCGCCGAATTCCCAGCCAGCGTCGTCGCCGTGCCGCCGATGGCGTACTGCGCTTCGATACTAAGTACGGAGCCTGCAGGGCACGTAGCTATAGCCGGAAACGTCTGTGTCGTGGCTCCAGTCGTAACCTGCGTCAGCTTGCCCAGAGATGCCGTGGTCAGAGAACCAGTCGTTGATACGGTGGATACCGCGCTATAGGACTCGCCAACCGTTTTAGCAAATGCCGTTGTCGCGAATTTAGTCGAGTTGTCCAGCGCGGTAGGCGTCGATCCGGTAGCTGTACCGGACACGGCTAGCGTATCGACGTTGCTGAAATCCGTGCGCGCGCTGTAGATGTTGGTGCCATCGCCCCAAAGTATGGCTGTATGCCCCTGGGCGACGTAGATGCCAGTTCCGCCAGAGACGATGCACTCAATCGTGTAGGCGGCGCTGGTCTTGTTCCATACAATCCATTGCCCGTTGTACTCGGACGGGAATATCACTTCGATATTGCCCGTCAACGTGCCGGTTAGCTCAATGATGCCTGCTTGGTATTGCGCCGCATCCAATGTGACATTGCTGTTGCCGGCCGCATTGACGGTAGCGATATTCCCGCTTGCCGACAGAATGGCCGCCGTGAAATTGGCCAGGATCGTCGCAGTCGTCCCATCGTCGATGACTGGTTGGTTGATCTGCTGGATAATGAATTGAGCGATGATGTTGGCCATCGTCGCTGGCTGGCGCCATGTTTTGTTGGCGAGCGCCGATGCCGCTACGCCAGGCAGTACGCCAGTAGTCACCAGCGGACTAGCGGCGTATGCCGCTTGGCTCAGGACGTTGGCATCGTCGCCAACCGCCCATTGCAGGAAATCGTTTTCGGTCGTCATCAAAGCCTCTAGTTTGCAGCAATAAAAAAGCCGCCCGTAGGCGGCTTCGTTGCGGATTTTTCAGTTAAAGCGGCGCGACCCATGCGCCGACGTCCCAACCAGATATCAGGTCGCTTTCGATGTCCCAACCGAAGGCCGGTCCAGGCGTCGGAACATAGACATAGTTCACAAGCACACCTTCTGGTCGCAGCGGGAATAGCCCGGCACCGAGAAACGCAGAAAGCAGGGCGCTTGGCGGCGTTCCCACAAGACCGACAGTGATGGACATATCCAGCCCGTCTTGCACAAATACCAGCGTGCCCGTCGATTCGGGAAACAGACTTTGAATAATCGTCTGCATGGTCGGCAATGTGCCGTCCCAATTGTTGGCCCCTACCTTGGCATACAGCACCGTCCGATAGGTCGTATCGTCGAGCGACACGATACCCGTTGTCGGGTCATATGGACCTTGCCAAGAGCCTTGGTCCCAGCCCAGGTTCGACGTGTCCCAACTGAAATATACGTCGCCGAGCGGAAATGGCAATTGCCGCGATAGTCCGATCCACTGCCCGACAATATCGAGCTGCGCGCCAACGGCATAGTCCAGGCAAAAAGCTGTCGGCATGCTGGCGTAGAAGTTTTGCAGGTCGCAGAACGGCTGCGTGAGCAGCGCGACCATAGCCGTGAAATTCGGCTGTCCGGCATGCTCGCTGGTAATCAGCGCCGTGTAGTCGGTAGCCGAGACCGTCATGACACCGTGACCGTGACATCGGCCGGCGTGCAAATCGCCTGCTGGTTGAACAGGATATCGATATCGCTCGTGCCACTATTGAGCGTCATGTCCGTAATCTCGTACGTATACGGGTCGTTCAGATTTGCTACAGCCGCGGATTGGCCTTGCAAATTCGCTGGCGTGTACGTGCGAATGAACAGCACCTGCTGACCGATGCCCAGTCCTGCGATCGTATACGCTTCGTCTTGATTGATCAGTTGCCCGCCTATGTAGACTTGCGTGCCGGCCGGAATCGTCGCACCACTGATGTAGGCGGCGATGGCATTCTTGATCTCCGTGCCAACCGCTGTCGTATAGCCGGTCAGCGCGGTAATCGTCACAGCTACATTGACCGTAACGGGTGTCGGGCGGTAGAAATGTATCGCGTAGATAATGCCTGTCGCCGGGTCCGTGACGTTTTCAGTTGTTGTGCCGTACGTCGCGCATCCAGGACCTTTCTTGGCTAGGATCGTCTGGGCAATTTCCGTCGCATCGCCGCCTTGTACGACGAGGCTTATGCTATGCGGCGGCAGCCCATTGCTGTCCGTTACGTCCGTATAGTTTTCGTAGGCGCGAACCTCAGTTACGCCGGCCAGCGCTTCCACGGCGCCCAGCGTACCACCTAGGATGCTGAGCGATGGAATAGCGACCGAGGCTGCCTGCCGAATGCGCAGTTGCGCATCCGTTTCCTGAGCCGATCCTGGCGAGGCTGTGCTGAGGTTTGTGACGGACTGCCAGCCATACACTGGCGTGTAGATGCCCTGAATGGTGTCGATCGACGCGGTAATCGCGCCTTGTACGGAGCAGGTCGCCGTGACGGTGATGTCGCCGCTATCCGGTATCGTGACCGTTGCCGGCAGTGCCCACTGATTATTGTAGATATCCGTGACGATGCCGTTCGCAATCGTCGTACCGGCCACGCCAACAATGTAGACATCGCACGTCGAATTGCTGCCGAGTTGGCGCGTTAGGCCATTGATGCGCACATCGCTGGACAGTCCAATACCCTGTGCCGTTGCTGGGCTGAACGATTGGTAAACCGCCTGCGCCGCGCTGTTCGCATCGTTCAAGGCGGCCGCAACGATGGCGATCTGCTGGCCATCCTGCGAATCTGCCGTCAGCACGATGTCGGCACCGAATATGCCCTGCATGCCCGTGACGAAGTAATCCAACACGGTCGCATACTGGGGCACATGAATGCCCTGCGCATCGATGGTCGGTGTAATGCCTGAAACGCTCATATCGTGGTCGCTATGTCGGTCTGGCCGTAAATGGTGTCGATGGTCGCTTGCACGGAAAGTACGCGCGTCACGTTGTTCAGCGTGCTGGAATAGGCCGATATGCCGGTGACACCTTGCACTGCCAAAATCGCATCCTTGATGATCGTGTCGTAAACCGTCGAGGTGTACTTGCCCAGCACCTCAGTGCGCCATGGTACGCCCGCCAGCGTGTTCAGAAACCACTCGCCTGCGAACAGCTTTAGCGCCGTCAGTACAGCCTGACCTACAGCGGCCGGCGAGTTGATCAGGAAATCGTTCAGACCATTGCCGAACAGGTAATCGCCTGTGGGCGAGAGTTGGCGGTATCGCATAATCAGCCTGTCGGCTCCCCTGTTTCGCCCGGCGCGGACGTGACCGGGTGCGTGTGCGTTTCAAGGTCGATGCCGCCCGCCGTGACGTTGTTCGTTACCGTGAGCGGACCGACCAGTGATGCGGTGCCACTGCCGCCGCCAGCCGTCTGCGCGATATCGCCATTCAGCCCGATCAGCGGCGCATCTACGGCAACTGTCGGCGCCGTCAGCGTGATAGATACGTCAGAGGTCAGCGACATAGCGCCGGTCGATGTGGCTGAAAACGTTCCGCCTGCAGTCGCCGACACATTGCCCGTCACCTCGGCATTGAGGTTTCCGCCAACGGTCACGTCGGTATCGCCACCTGATTGCAATGTAATCTTGCCAGTCGCGTGCGCGTTGATATCGCCGCCTGCCGTGGCATCAATATCTGTCCCGGCCTGGGCAGTGATCTTCGTGGTCGTTACCGCATCGATCTCGTGCGTCGTCGGATTGAGCTGGATGTAGGCGTCGCCATCATTCGAGCGCAACTGCGCAGCATCCGTGCTGTATCCGCTGATCTTGGTCTTCTGGCTGAATGGACCGACGAAGGCGAAGCCATCCGACAAGTCAAACTGCCGCGCGCTGCCCGGCGGGCTGATCTGTCCAGTTTGCCACCAGCCATCGATATGGCGCGAAGCGAACACGACCAGACACTCGTCGCCCTGCTTGATCGGGAACGTCAGCGTGACACCGCCGCCACGCGGGAATACAACGGGCACATCGACGAGCAACGGGTAAGGCTGCGTCGTCTTGGCTGCCGTCACGCTATCGGTTACGACAGCCATAACGGTCGGCGCCGCCTCAATGGTCAACTGATTCGGATCGAACGAATTGACGAGGCAAGGCAACGCCGTAAAGACGCCCGACATATAGCCGGACATCGCTGCCTGCAACATCGTTTGCAGGTCGCTATACCGTTCCTGCGGGTTCATTGCTGGCCTTCTGCGATAGCGTTGATGGCCGAGTTTGGCGCAGTACCCGTTTCATCAGCGGCGCCGCAGATCATTTCCGTCTGCCACTCCAGCCCGCGCGTGTCGCCCGTGTGCGTCTTCATCAAGACCTTGTAGTAGCCATCGGCGTCTAGAGTCAGGTTGAAATCGCTTGGATCGAACGCCTGCACCAATGCCGTCTGCACTGCATCGGCGTTGTTGATGTGGATAGCCCCGTAAACCTGAATTTGTGGATTCAGCAGGCACTTGACGACGAGGCCATTCAAGGTCTGCTGCGGAATGCCTAGCATGCCAGTGGATACATTGATATCTGGTACTGGAACCTGCGCGACATCATAAATACCGCAGATATTCAGGAAACCGTTTTCGATGTTCCATTCGGCATTCAGCGTCTTGGCGAGGTCGTCCGTGAAGTCGCGCAACTGACCGGCCAGCGTGATGCCGCGCGGGTATGGGTTGTTAGATAGCATCGGAGTACATATCCCCTTTTGCACGCCTACTTTGGCCCAGGCAGAAAGCAATGTGTTGTATAAGTCCGTCTGCGTATAGCCTTGCGCCAGAGATGTGCTGATCAAGCCGAAGTTATTCGGAAAATCGCCATCGCACCCGACGATATCCAGAAACGTGTCTGTGCCGTTTTCCTTGCCGTGGATGAACTTGTTGACTTGGCCGCTGAATATGGTCGCCAAGTTGCCATCACCGTTCATACCGACGTAGCCGGCCTGCAATACAACCGACGTGAATTCCTTGATCGCTAGAATCGCCTTGAGCGTCTGGTCGGCCAAGTTGTATACACGGATCGTCGCCATCTTGAGCGTGGATGATGTCATCGATCGCACGCTGAATTTGATGTGCAGTTCCGATAAATCGTAACCCAAACCGCCTGCCTTTCCGACGATCAGCGAGACCTGCCGTAGATATTGCGTTGTCATGTTGGCGGCGGTGGCGGCGGTGGCGGCGGTAGCGGGGTTGTAAATGGCGCAAACGGCACAGCGCTGCAATACTGCAATGTCATCTGATACTGCACATTATTCAGGGTGATGAAAAACACCTGCGCTTGCGGCGTGAGCGGAACCTCGTACATCGTTGGGACTGGTGGCACGGAAAAATACACATGCGATTGCAGCCCGAGATTGCTGTACAGCGGTATAGCTGTAGGGTCCGAATCAGTGTAGCAATACAGGCTACCGCCAATGCCCAGGTATTCATACTGACCGAGCAGATCGACGCCGGTTACTAGCGGGATGCCAGCAACAATCGAATTTCCTTGATTGTCGGCAATATTCAGAATCCAGTTGCTGTTTGTCATCCGCCGAGCAGACTACTAAGGATTGATTGCGTCTTCGCGGCTGGCACAGCAATTGCGGAAGTAACGCCTTGATTAACGGCTTGCGCCGTTGCTGCGGGGTTCAATTGCTGCGATGCCGGCGTCATCGTCACGGTTTGCGTGTTGACGATGATCACTTGGCGAAACGTGCATTTGAAGCTGAGTACGTTTTCCTTCTTGATATCCGTCGTCACCTCTAACGACTTCATCAGCATGTTGGTATAGGCACGCTTGCCGGTGACCAGGTTGAATGGCTGCCGACTTTGCTGCAATGCGAGCAATTGCAGGTAAAGCGCCGATGGCGTTGTGCGGCCGCCCGTCAATGCAGCGATATCGTTCGACAGCGCTTGCGAAATGCTGCCACCCGAGCCGGCCGACGAATATTCGCAGGTCACCTCCGAAGGTTTGTTGTAGGCGTGATCCGTGATGGCCGCGCCCGCCTCAACCGGATGGTCTGTAATCTCTAGTTCGTCGTGGTGATGCTCGCTGATCGTGACGTTGGGTATGATGGCGGCGATCACTGGACCGCTGCCAGTCGTCGGTCCGATGCTGCGGCCTTTGGTCAGCACCAATGTGGACAACTCGCCACCCAGGAAGCCGACAGCCGTCGATAGCGCGGGGCTGCTCGTGACAATCGAATTTATCGACGCTGCGGGCTGCAATAGGCTGCTGATGCTCATGAGTAATTCGCCTGCATTCTACGCATAGCCTGCGCATAAGCGCTATCCTGCGCAAGCTTCACTTCCTTGGCTGTCTGCGTCGGATTGGTCGAGCCATTCACGGTTATCTGCGTGGTCTGATGCAAGGTCGGCGCGTTTGTCGTGCTGGATGTGTCGCCGGCTGCTACGGCTAGCATTTGCTGGCTGTATGGGTTCTTTCCATTTTCCACGCGGATGATGGCATTCGATAGCGCTTCCAATACCTTCGGGTCTTGCATATTCAGGTGCGCGTCGGCGGACAATCCAAGGCTCTTCGCAACGTTGGCGATGTACGCCTGGGTATTGTTTTCGCCGGGAGGCGCCCATTTAGCGATTACGGACCGAACAGTGTCGATGCCGCGTTGTCCGTATATTTTCAACTGAGCGACTAGCGCGTTCAATCCAGCCTGCGGTGATTGGAATACGGCAAATCGACCAGATTCGCCCGCTTCCTTGGTCGCGCCTTCCTGTCCGACGTAGTTCAGATTGCCAGGATTGTTGTTTCTGATGCCGCGCGTTTCATGGGCGTGTGCCGAACTTAGCAGAGCGCCAGCGGAACCCTTTAGAGTTTTGGCACCCGGCAGCAAAGTTTCTGTGCCACCAAGCCCTAGCTTTACGGCAGCATCTTCGCCCGCAAGTGCTTCCTTGGCATCCTTCGAGCCAAGCATTGCTGCAAAAATATTCAGCGCCTTGCCTAGCCGGTCGCCTACGCGCGTATCTTTCAAGAACTTGTCGTTGATGGCAGACCCTACTTTATAGGCTGCGACAGCCGTTATTCCTACCGCGCCTGCTTTTGCCGCCACGGGCAGCATGCGGACGAAGGCCGTAGACACTTTTGTGGCTATTGGCAGCAACCGACCAAATGCAGCAGACAACCCCATCACTGCTTCCGTGACCTTGAGCACGCCCCCAACCATTCCGGCGACCCACGAACCTACAATGTAGGCTCCAAGGACTTCGGCAACCGTCTTGATGCCGCCGACTTTATCGATCAGCTCGCCACCTTTTTGAATCAACCAAAGAACGGCTGCCTTTGTTTTCTCGATGGCCGGTTCCCACTCCGACCAGTCGATCAGACTCTTGCCGCCTTCTTTCCATGTGCGATAGTCGTCATAAAGCAACAGCAATGCGGCGCCCAGCGCCAGCACCATGCCGATAGGTGACAACAGAAACCCAGCATTGAGCGCGCGCCACGCAACCAAAATCAGACCGAACGTCTCAATCAACGTTTTCGATCCATGGTCGAGCTTATCCCACCACGCGAGCAAATCCCCAATCGCCTGGATGCCGCGCAATACCAGCCGGCTGATCACATCCGCCAGGGCGAGAATGACCACCATCGCTTGCTTGATCTTGCGCGATATCTGGTCGAAGTTCGCCACGATGTATTCGCGGAACTGCTTTATGCCGCCGCCTACACTACCAGTTAGCGCAGTGCCGACCTTGATGACCAGTATCTGAATGGCGCCTAGCAGCAGGCGCAATTGGTTCATGAATTCGTGAGAGGCTTTGCCGGCAGATTGCGAGTCCAGCCCTGCCGCGCGCATCATGCGCTTGTATTCGTCGCTGAATTCGCCCATGCCAGCAATCATGGCGCGCATGGTGTTTTCGTCGATACCCAACTGTTCGGCGAACCTGTATTGCTGATAGACAGGCCGTGTCGCCAGCATCTTGCCGACATCCTGCAGAATGTCGGTCGTATCGCGCAGCGCCCCGTTCGCATCGCGCGTCTGCACGCCGAACGTATGCAGCCATCCCTCTTGGCCCGGGTTCGTTTTCAGCAGGCGTGCGAAGTTTTCAAGCGAATTCTGCGCGGCACTGGCGCTCGATCCAAGCTGCCCAGCAGCGAAACCGAATGCCTTGATGTTCTCAATCGACGCGCCTGTGCGCTGGCTGGCGAAATACAGCGTCTCCATCTGGTCGGCGATCTTGGTCGTGAACCCGACCACGGCCAGGGCAGTCGCTTCGAGCGCGGCGCCCATCTTCACGACGGTTTCGGTGGCGCGCTTGATGCCGTCAGTGAAGGCGGTTTCGCTCTTCTTGTCTACCTGGAATCCAAGACTTACCAAAAATTCATGGATTACCGACGATCCAGCAGCATCAGCCATCGTTAATCCTTTCTGTTCTTGGTTTGCGCTTCATGCGCGCGGCGCTCGTTCTCCGCGCGCACATTCAGGGCATCGTTCATATCGGCAACGTCGGCCAGGTCAATCGCGCCGTTTTTCAGGCTCTCGTACTGACACAGACCTTCCAGTACGGGGCGTAGCAACCAATCCTCACCCGACGGCAAGCTGGCCCACTCGATCCCTAGCTCGTCTTCGTCGCTGCTATCGCGCCAGCCGCGCCTGGAAAATAGTTGCCGAGGCTGGCCTGGATGACGTTGGATGCAATCTGCAGCATGACGGACATGTCGATATCTGGATACATGATGCGGCCATTGCTGGCTGTTACCTGTGCCCATATCTGACCGTCCTGGCGTTGCGTGACCGACAGGCAGGCATCCAGCACGTAGTCACATGCCTCGTCCGACATCTGCGAGATAGCATCCGCAATCGGCATTAGCATCCGCACATTGAAGCCTGCTGCTTCCGACTCGGTAGATTCCTTTGGCATAGCCGCTACCAGACTACTGAGGATAGGCGCGAGCCGGCGCGCCACGTGAAACTGCCGCTTCGCGTCTAGCTTGGCGGCTTGATAATTGATACCGTTAATCTGGAAGCTCATGGTCGTTTACGGGTTGTAGGTACCGAGGGTTTCTATCATGGAAATGCAGTCGAATTTCCACTCGTTCATGCCGGCCTTGGTCTTGTAGCCCAGCTTCGTGCGCTGCTGAAACGCCACGCCGGAACACGCCACTGAATCTCCCGTCTGCGCGTTCGTGAGGCTGAATACATTCTGTCCCCAGGTTGCAGAGCTGAGCTGCTGCGCCTGATATAGCGCCATAAGCTGGGCATTCGCCGGCGAGGTCTTGAGCAGTCGAACGGTCAGCACGCCGGCATTTGAGGCAATGAGCGAATGTTGGCCGCTGCCATCGGCACCGATCTCCATCTCGTTCTTCTTGCCTTCCGGTTCCGTCTCGATGCCTTCTTCGGCTGCGCCGGCGCCGTTGGCGAGGATGACCGATCCGCCTGGGCCGGCGATGGTCGCGTTTATGTCTTGGAAGGAATACGTGGCGATGATAGCTCTCCTTTATTTAATAGGTCGTGCGCTATCAAGGCGCAACGTAGACGATGGTCGAAACGAAATGCACAGCCCCAGCCAACTTGGCGGCGATCTGAATTGGTGGCCCCTGACGTGCCGCGCGCTGCGCAGAATCCAAGCTAGATACGGGTGCGCAGTAGATGTAAAAGCCTTTCGGCAAGGTCTGGCCTTCCTGGAGCGCGCCGAATGTCTGGCTCGATTCCCACACTCCCGGCGCAAGGAAACCGTTGTTGACGTATACGCCGCAGCTACCTGCCGCCGTATTGACCAGCGACCCCATGCCTGCGTCTGTCAGCGGAATCTTCGTGGGCGCGAGGTAGAGCGCGTTATAGAGGTCAGTCTGCAACTGATTCGCCAGCGCATCGCTACCCTGGATCGTATCGAAGAACTGCCCTGACGCCATGACGCCTTGCTGCACGATGGCCGTCGAGTTGTCGTAGTTGACGAAAATATTGCAATTTTTACCGGTGGCCGAGTTAGCTTGGCTCTCTGTCAACGTCTCCGCGACGATGCCAGGTTCCGTCTTAAACTTGAGCGTGAGCGTCGTGTTCTGGCCTTGGAAATTGACCGTAAAGGCGCGGCCAAACAGGGAGATTGCCGCGTAGGGCGTGCTGCTCGAATACTGCGTGAACGTGCGGTTGTAGCCCAACGCCTTGAGCTGATAGGCGATATCCTCGGTCGAGCTGGCGTTCAGCACGTTCGAGTCCTGCGTCGTCACGCCGTGAATGCGCGATGGAACCGCCGATTCGATGAATGCAGCAATCGCCAATTCGTCAGATACCTCCTCCGATGCCGAACAACAGGTCAGCCCGTACCAAGATGTCGTCATGCCGGCCAGCGTCACCACGGCAGACAGCGCCGACTCGGCGTTGATGCCCTGCACGATGGATGCGCCTGTTGCGCTGGTCAGGTTAAGCAGCGTCGTCATATCGACGTAGCTTGACGTGGGCGACGTGGCGAATGTGATGGATGACGCATTGACGCCGCCGGCCAGCGTCGTCGATGACTGCGACGAACCATTTAGGTAAATCTTGGTGTCATCCGACGTTGCCAGCGTGATCGCATTGCCGCCTGTGCCGACGCTGTTGTAGGTGATCGTCGTGATACCAGTTGCGGCCACTGTCGAATATGTGCAAGCGGACAAACCCGCATCGTTGGATGCCGCAAGTACCGCTTGCAGATTCGCGGCCGTAATCGCCAGCGTGGCGCCCAACTTAACCTGGATGCCAGACGTAAGCGCCGTGATGAATTCAACAGACGTGCCGTTGATCGTCACTGTGTCCGTGCTGGTCGGATTGGATTCGAGCGTGATCGTGCCCGTCGCCGCTGTGCCTGCGCCAGTCGTACCGCTTGTGATGTCGAAGCGATTCAATATCGAATTCCACACGCACTTGTTGCTGCCGCCCAAGGCGGTTTGCACGATCGACGCCACGCCGTTCATGTTGCTCACGGCCGCGAAGTCCAGATTGGTCAGCGTCTTGGCCGTGCCATCGATAGTCACATCGAAGCCGCCATTGGTGATATTCGTGAACACCGATGGCAATTGCTGTGCGGCAGACAACAAACCACCATGAAGAACGGCAGACGTTGCGGATGCAGCCCAGAAGCCGATGTACAGACCAGCCGGAGTCGGTACTTGGTCGAAAAACAGTTCGGCAGCCAGGAATTCTGGCGCAGACGATCCAAAGTCCTGCGCGACCTGCGTCGAGCTGGTGTAGTAGCGATAGCGCTGGTTCGTGTCGATCACGCCGGGCGTGGAACCGAGCAGCATTAAATTGCCGAAATTGCGCAGCGCCGCGGCGATAGGCGAGAGCACAATCTGCACGTTGACTACGTCGTTGACACTCAAGCCTGACATGTGAAGTTCTCCGGTTCTGAAATGCAAAAACCCGGCACTCGGCCGGGTTCTGGTGTGTGGTGAATTACTGCGGTTCTGGGTTGCTTACGACGATGACGATAGGTTCGCCGCTGATCGCAGGATCGGTGTACAACTCCGCGATGACGCTCTGCACGTTCGGTATGTTGTAGGTGCGCACAATCTGCCGGCGCAGCATCCATTCGATGTCGTAGCGGCGAATCCATTGCTCATTGATGAATTCCGGCGTAGCCGAGATATTTCCGGCGCGCACCATGCCCATCAGACTGCTTTCGAGCACTTCCAAGTTGTAGCCAACATACAGGCCGTCCCGAAACTGGCTTGCGTTCTGCATGCCTTGCGGGCCGTAGAAGCTCGCTAG
>Ga0302324_100007553_pt1 | contig 23081 bp, 18 predicted proteins | sample Palsa_T0_1_FD_201949 | JGI IMG/M metagenome (GOLD analysis project Ga0302324, IMG submission 201949) | Peat permafrost microbial communities from Stordalen Mire near Abisko, Sweden - Palsa_T0_1 | ecosystem: Environmental > Terrestrial > Soil > Palsa > Peat permafrost | place: Sweden: Abisko...
GCGGCTCGCCGCCCTGGTTACTCCCCCGCAGGCCGCGCCGTCCCCGCAATCCGCGCCATCGCCGAACCCACCGCCGCTGACCATCCCCGGTCTTTTCCCACTGGCCAGCACGCCCGACATCCCGCCAGACGCCGCGACAGCGACAAGCCTGCCAATTGCCCAAACTTCCGATCGCTCATACCCATCACTCTCGACCTCACCTGACACCCCATCTGGCGACGCGCTCACGGCTGCCAAAGCACTTGGGGAGAACGGAGGAGACGCTCCTGGCATTCCCGGAATCTCTGATGATCTTTACGCCGCCACCTCCCAGAATCCGCAATCACAATCCGATCCCCAAGGGCAATCCAACGCTGCCAAGCCCCCAAATATCCATGTCGATCCCGCGGTGAAGGGAATGCCCCCTGAAGAGGCGGAAGAGTACTACGGAAAATGGGCCGCGGATAGGGAGAATATCTACGTAAGAAACAAAGACTTCCTCGAGAAAAACCTGTTCGCGACCGACGCCAGCACTCCAAATACCATTGCACTTCCCGACCGCGGCAAGGGGCTGGATCCAAGAGCAGACGCACTTTGGAGGCAAATATTCCTGGATGATGGCACGACTAAAAAAGGGCAACCATCTCGGAATCTTGGAGAGTGCGCCTCCATGGCCACCAACCTCACAGGATTGACAACCGATACGAAGAAATGGCAAGCAGGTCCTTCCGTGATGGATCCCACAACTCAAATCGCTCCAGGGACAGCTATTGCAACTTTCGACGATCACGGCGTCTATAGCTTTAATACAAAGGCCCACGACGGCCATACCGCCATTTTTATATCGAGGACAAGGAACTCTCTGACTATTTTGGATCAGTGGAATCCAAGGTACGGCCCAGCCGGCAGGTACCCAAAAATACACACAATACCGCTTGTTCCAGAACCTCCGCCGGGGCAACATCGTGATTATTCAAATGTGGCCAACTATTTCCACGTGATAAAAGCCGAATGAAGGCCCAGACCCTTGCCCTATTTTGCCTGCTTGCTTTCGGCGCATATTCGGTCCGCGGCCAGCCAACAAGGAGCTTCGCTGAACTTACCTGTGTGCACGAACCCGATGGATCGCTCGAACCGAGAGGTTTCGAAACGGGTGAGCAATTGCTTTTAGCTATTAATGCCTGGATGCGGGAACACCACCTCCCGGCGCTTGATTACGATGAAATGACCGTGCGGATTGCGGAGCAGGCCTGGGTCATGCATGATGACGAAGAATTTGGTCCAAGGCTTGGGCCTTTCCTAAAAGATCTCGTTAAGAGGAAGCGTTTTTTGCACCCAGTCCAATTAGAACAGTCGTTTGCGGATGACATACCTCCTTCAGGTGATCGCTCGTCAAGAGAACGCCTTGCGCTACCAAAGCACTGCATTTTGGAGATTCGTGTCCTCGCCAGCCCGTGGATTGGCTGGGATCCCGAGGGGCGCCCGTTGAAGGTGAGTGGGTGGCCCATCCTTGTCGCGTCCACTGTGGCAAAGTCTTACAAGCATAGAGCCGTCAAACCATAGCGTTCGGTCGGGCCTTCGACGCCCTGCTCCATCGAGCCGCCGACATCGCCGGCATCGGTCATGACCAATTCCAGAGCCCCACGGTGCGCTCGGTGCTGACTTCCTCGGCGCTGGGCGCGCTGATGAGCGGCGAAGGCGCGAAGGTTGATCACCCGGCGCAAGTGACTGACATCCTCGGACGTTGGGCGCAAGCTGCGCAACGGGGTGAGCCCATTGAAAAGGTGCTCAATCCCGCGGAGATCGCCATCTTGAAGGAAGCGGCGCCGAAGATCGCCGCCGCCGTCCAGCAGCGCGGCAGCGCCATTTTCCAGGACCCCGCGGCGTTCCAAAGCCGGGTGCGCCAGGCGCTGACCAATCCCGACGGCGCCCCGAGCCCCGCGGACGCGAATCCCGGTGGCGGGTCATCCACCACCGCCGCTCAGGAGTCTGCCACCGACCGCCCCGCCCGTCCGCCCTCTGCCCGTCCCCCGTCGCCGCCCACCGCACCTCCGACTACCAACGAGGAACCTTCGCTGATTCCCGGCCTCGAGTCGGAAACTTCACCACCCACCGCGCCGACCATCCCCGGTCTGCCGCAGAGTGACGGCTGGGGCGAAGTCGGTCCGCAGCACATCGGTCAGCAGGTCGAGACCCGCGACGGCCTGACCGGCACCCTTCGGGATGTCGGCCAACGAAACGTCGCCTTCAAGGACGCCACCGGCAAGGCCTACGCCGTCCCCATCGCCGACACCCGGCCTGTTCAAGGCGATGCTTCCGCGCCACACCCACCATCCACGCTCGCCGACGCATCTTCGAGTCCGCCGGAACCGTTGCTTGCGAACGGTGGGACTGGGCCGTCCGCCCCTGACGCCACTACCGTGCGCAAGGGGGTGGAAGCAAAGAGTATGGGACCCGGAGGCGCGAACAGATTTGATGAAGCATTCGCCGAGAACCGGTCTTATACCGGATCAAGTAAGCATGCAGATAAAACCTATTCCGTCGGTGGAGAAATTGTAAACCCAGCGCCCACTAACGGACAAGCAGCCTTGGATTTTTCCTTTCCGGTATCGGCCGATTCCATGCGACGAATTGGAATCGACCTTGCGACTCACGAAATCGTGGTGCTTGATCGCACCGGAAATATTGTGAGAAACGGGCAGATCGTGGGTGGTGAATACCATGGACATTTGAGATCGTACGATCAATTGACACAGAGGATGAAAGCTATCCTTAGGGCGAATAAGATAAATGTCGGGAAACGCGGCGCCATCAGGGTTGACTCGGAGGCATTCAGCGAGTAATCTTTTGCCATGTTAGACCACCATTACAGCGATCACAAAGAACCGTCCGTCGAGGAAGCTGAGAAGGCGCTGCGGCTTAATAGGCCCGATGACCTTAAACGCGCGGTAATCGGAATCGCTTTGAATTCCAAGGACCGGCTGTTTGCCGAGCAGTATTGTTCGCGCCTGGCAGGGCACGAAGACGAACAAGTGCGCGGTAACGCCGTTCTCGGTCTCGGCCACATCGCGCGTCGATTTGGGGAACTGTCATCAGAAATTAAGGCCCTCATAGAAAAGGGCTTGTCGGATTCGTCGCCTTACGTTCGGGGACAATCGTGTGCGGCAGCAGATGACGTCGGCCATTTCCTTGGTTGGGTCGTGCGGCGTCCGTCCCAACCTGCGGATTGATGCGATAGGGGACACGCGGACAGAAAAGCAGGTCGGCAATTAACGAGGCTCCTGGCTTGGCGGCGCCCAAGCCCAGTTGCGAATCGGAAATGCGGCGGTCCCCGCCGTGTTCCGTTCGCGGCGTCCTGACGGATTAGATTATTGGGTTGCCACAGCACATCGGCCAACAGGTCAGGGCCTTTCGATCGGTACGTTATCGCACGTTACAAATCCGGGGCTCAGTCTGTCGCGGCGCACATCGAGGCGCTGCCCGAAGCCGAACAAGCGCAAGCGAAGAATGATCTGGTTGCGCTCTTGCGACTCTACAAGGAAGCACCCGGGCAGACAAACGCGCAGGTTTGGAATTCTTTCAAAAATGAATATGAACCCCAGAAGCAATTGGTTGTCGAGGGGCCGCGACAAATTTCTCACCTTCAGCGTGGGGGCGACACCATGGAAACGGCTTATCTCAAACACCTCGATCCAGAACTACACGCTTGGTATCGCGATTACCTAAGCGGAGTGCTGCTACGGGTTGAGGCTGGAGAACTCGGCCCGGCGTTCCTGCGGGAGATCGCTAGGACCCATTCGGTAATGTACTCGCCAAATAAGCCGCCCTCTCGCAGCCTCGGTCGCGGCGGTTCAAGGCCTTAAGAAAGTTAAATGGGACGCCTGGAATATTTCTGGAATATAAGAGCAATTGCGGATTGCCGTTCGTCCGTAAATGCGTTACAAATAGCACACCTATGAATGATCCAAATCCGGCCGCAAAAGAAATGGCGGCCATTGAGGAAACGAGATTTCCACCCGACCCTCGGGAGTTCTTCAAAGCCATGGCCGACGACCGACCACCGCATATTGGACCAGAAACGTTTCCGATCTCCTATTCCGGATTACCGCAGGATAGCCGCGTGGCTACCATCCGGTACTGGTTCCTCGTGGGTCATTCCGCGCAGATCTGGCCAGAAGGGCAGGAGCTAAAGAAGGTGGAATTGGCGGGTCCGCGAGGTACGGTACAAATACCCGTCGGACCATCGCGGCGCTGGTTGATTCATTTGCCACCGAAGGTCGAATTAGGCACGGAACTTGTCGACGCGCGGTAGAGCTGACAGCGCCGCGGGCGGGAGGTAGGCCTGCGAGCAAATACGACCACCAGATGGCGTTTATCGCCGATGGCCCGCGTCAGATTTCCCAACTTCAAAGAAGCGGCGATACGATGGAAACGGGGTACCTCAAGCATCTTGATCCAGAGTTGTACTTGAATCTGACCGAAGACTTGGATGGCGTCCGAAAAAGGATTGAGGCAGGGGAACTCGGTCCTGCTTTCTTGCGAGAGCTGTTCGCGACCCATTCCGTCCTGTTCACCCCAAGAGCGCCGAGCGCCGGCGGTAGCGACGCTACTTCCCAACCTTAAAAGGCGAAGAAAGGATCCCGACTAACATCTTGGATAACCAGACATTTCCATTTGTCGACGAGGGCCTGACGATGTATGAATAGCAGATATATGAACAAGCGAACGCGGCCGATCCCGGAAACTGCGGCCATTGAGGAACGCAAATTCCGCGGCGACATCCGTGACTTCTTCAAGGCCATGGCTAACGATAGTCCGCCTCCTGTAGGGCCGGTGACGTTTCCCGTCTCGTACTCCGAACTGCCAATAGGAAGCCGTGTGGCGGTGATCAGATACTATTTCCACGCGGGCAATTCTGCGCAAATCTGGCCCGAGGGTGACGAGGCCGAGAAGGTGGAGTTGGAGCCCGAGAGCGGGGAACTGGATATGCCGGTCGGGCCGTCGCGCGCTGGATGATTCACTTGGGGCCGGGCGTCCAGATGTTTACAGACCTTGTGGATGCACGCTAGATATGGTGAAGGCGCTCAAGCCTAGCGAGCAACGGCAGCAGATGAATCCTTCGGCCCGTCCGCTGGCCCCCGAATTACCCCTTCTGAGCTAGGCTAAACGACGGCTGGGGCGAAGTAGGTCCGCAGCACATCGGCCGGCAGGTCGAGACCCGCGACGGCCTTACCGGCACGCTTTGGGATGTCGGCCAGCGAAACGTCGCCTTCAAGGACGCCACCGGCGAGGCCTACGCCGTCCCCATCGCCGACACCCGGCTCGCTGAAACCAGTAAAACCGCGCCGAGGCCGCAAGCCGCGCGCTCTGGTGGAATCTCGACTCCGTCTCAGCCAACCACCAATGCAGAAGCGCCACCAACGCCCGCCCCTACCTCAAGATCCGCGGATCCGGCCACGCTCCCACGTGCGGAAACTGGAGACCGGCCGTCGGGCGAGCCGGCGGCGTGTAAGTAACGCTTTCTCCGCAAAACAAGCAACCATCGGCATTGGCGGTCGGTTTCCGTTGCAGGATTTGCGGTATGAGACGCGGAGGCCGCGCTGGGCATGCTCACCGCCGGGCATAACCTCCAGTTCAAGCATTACGACACCGGTGAAATCGCGAGGGTTACTGCGATGGGTCTTACTATTGATCCTGAGCCAAGTCCAGCGGGAGAGAGCACCGCAATTTCCGGACGTGGTTAAATAATCTACGCGGCACAGCTAGGCTTTCATCGTTTGCGGCGCGGAAAGAGATTTGCTTGACTTCCTCGTTCCGAAGTTGCACTTCGGAACGCACCTGTCCGAGAAGCCAGGCTTCGTTCGCCATCGGAAATGTGCACGGCCAATCGGCCCGGAAGGCCGATGATTACGTGATCTTCTGGCGAGTGCGTCAGTAAACATTTAGGCACGAGGAAAAGAGAGCAAACCACGGATTGCACGAATTGCTCGGCTTACTAAGCGGTCTGGCTTTTTCATCCGTGTCATCCGTGCAATCTGTGGTTCAAAACTTAGAGTCAAAACCGGCCTCGCCAAAGATTTTTAAAATTCTTTCATTTTTTTCTTGCCATTTGCGCGGCGAGTCCCAACGCCGGCTCGCATGTCCACAGAAACTATATCTTCGCAGGCGCAAGCCGCGAAAGTGAAACCGGCCACGATTAACCATCGGCCCGGCGAAGAGGCGCCTGCTTTGCAGGATCTTCTCGCCGAGAGAACACTGGCCATGATCGGAGGGGCGCCGAAGCCCGAGGTCGACAGACTGGCGACCACGGAACAAGCGCACCTTGCGCGGACCACGGCGGAAACGTCGCCCGCGCCGGCCATCTCTCCGATGGCACCGCATAACGAACAGCATTCCCGCGATGGCGGGAACGAAGCCACGGCGCTCGCAGAATCGCCGTCGGCAGTCGACGAGTACGCGTCCCCGGCCAATGAAAGCCGCGAAGTGACCGCTCCCGGGACGGAATCAGGCACACCGGCGACGGCGGAGCAGGCGGAAGCCGCTCCCTTCCGCGAAGGCGAAACGCCGGAGGCCGGAGCCGAAGCGGCACAGGGGCCGAAGGATCCGGAGCGATTCCGTTTCCAGAATGCCGAGGACCGGGCGGTCGCACAGATCGCCAAGGCCAAAGGGATCTCGCTTGTCGATGCGGCGCGCATCTACGCCGGTCCCGCAGTCGCGGGAGCCCAGCAGCAGGCGCAAGCCGCGTTGGGCGGGGCGACCCCGGAGGGACAGGCCGCCGCCGGACCGGCGACCGCGGCGTCGCCGCAAGTCGCGCAGTGGGAGCAGAACGTCGCGGACATCGAGCGCAGGCTCGAAGCCTGCGGCGCCCGCGAGGGCCTGTGGAATCCGCAGGCCGCCGCGCTGGTCCGGCAACACTCGAAAGCCGCCGCTTCCCTCGAGGTGGCGCGACTCGCCGCGGTGCACCAGGCCGCGGCAGCGCAGGCCTTCGACGCTCAGCGCGACGCCGCGCTCGCCGATGCCGTGAAACAGTATCCGGACCTTGGTAACAGCGGTTCGGCGCTGTGGAAGGTCGCGGCCCAGTTGGCGCGCGAGGCCCATGATTCGCAGCACCCGGACCATTTGCCCGGGCAGCAGACGGATGCGCCGCGCTACTTCGCCGGCAAGGCCGCGACCCTGCTCAGGGTCAGGGCTGTTCCATCTGCTCTGCCGCCGGGCGCGGCGTCCGCTGCGGGCAAGGCGCCGCTGCGTGTGGGTCCGGCCTCGGGAACGAAGCAAACGCTTCCACCCTCGCCGGCTCAGACTGAGCAACAGCGGATCGCCGCCGCGCATGCCAAGACACTCGCCATGCTCGGCGGGAAGCCTGGCAAGTACGACGACGATCCCGGAAATGCCTTCCTGGTGATGTAAAAGCGCTTCGCGCGCAGATAGGAGACGGGAGATCGAAGATGGGGGATACGGCGTGGAGCCGATCTCCGAACTCTGAGACCCGCAACTCCGATTCCGAAACCAGAAACTCGAAACCCGGCTTCGCAAGCTACGCCGGGGCAAGCCCGACTTGTGCGGGCGTAGCGAAGCGAAGCCCCAAACCAGAAACCCCGGCGTCAGCCGGCAACCAAAAAAACCAAAACGTTCCACATGAAACACAAAATCTTTCGCGGGCTTGCCCGCTTCCTCCTGGCGCTCGCCATCGGCCTCATTGTCTGGCCGTTCACGACTGCCGCGGCCGGTGTCGCCCTTGGCGTCACCGCGCTCGTCCTCATCAATCCCAGTGAGATGCGTCTCGCCGGCACCTCTTACCCGGCCATCGCCGGTTCCACCTTTTCCCAGATCACGTCCACCGGCACCATGCTGCCCAGCACCGCGGCTGAGGAAATCATCTGGGAACAGGAAATTGTCCAGAGCGCCTTCCAGCAAAGCCCGTTCAGCGATAACATGGTCGGGCGTGTCGGGTCGGGCAAACCGATCATCGAACATACCAATACCAAGATCGTCGGTGGGCAGGCCATCGTCATCTCGACGGTCGACAGCCTCGGCGCACCCATCATCGTGGGCAACGCCACGCGGGTCGGCAACGAAGAGCAGGTCAAGCCCGGCGACTTTATGTTGCAGACTTCCATCGGGTTCATCTCGGCGGGTATCGATAACACCGGTCTTACCCAGACCGTCATCGGCAAGTCGTGGAACCGGCTCACGCAGACCCTGCTCGCGCGGCGCCTGGCCAAGCAGCAGAATGACGACCGGCTCACCGCCCTGCGCAACTCCGCGGTGCCGGCAAACACCGTCTTCGCCAATAACAAGACCCTCGACACCCTGAGCACCTCGGACACGTTCCAGACGAGTGTGATCGTGAAGGCGGGCGGCCTGGCCAAGGACAACGGCGCCATTCCCATGAACGCCGCGCGCAATCCCGACACGGCGAGCGTCTCTCCGCCGCCGATCCAGCGCTACATGCAGTTCCTCACCGACGTGGGGGCGCGCCCGATCAAGACGGAATCGGCTTACTTGCAGGGCTTAAGTTATGCCGCCGACCGTGGCAAGGATAACCCGCTCTTCACCGGCGAGTACCAGGAATGGGACAATAACATCGTCTATCCCTGGGTGAACGTGCGGCACGGCGGTTATGGTTCGGTCGGGTCGGCCCTCCAGCCGGAGGCGTTGCTCGGCACCACCATCGTCGCGCGGACGACCAATAACGCCATTCCCGGCGGCGCCACGTCCAGCACTGCGGGCGGCATCGGGGGCGGTGGCAGCACTACGGCGGCCACGATCGCGCCGTATCGGAATTACTTCGAGAATTTCTCGCTATTTACCTACACGCCGATCAATGGCATCACCAGCAGTTCGCCGATGCGCGGCGCCAGCAGCCCGTTCGACGGCGGCACGACCGGGTACTTCGCCATCGTGGACAAAGTGACCGGTGGCTGGAGCTTCTTCAGTTACACCGGCAATTCCGTGGTCACCAACTACGGCAACGTGCTCACGGGTATCACCCGGCTCGGCTCGACCACCGCGGGTGATTACAACACCACGGTGGGTTCCGTGGCGTGGGCCGGTGTGGGGACGCCCTACCAGACGACCGCCGACGGCAATGGCTTCGAGGGCGTCACCGAAGGCGCGATCACCATCGGTTCCGTGATCTACGAAACCAATGCGAAGGGCGTGCCGCTCTGCTTCGGCTTGTGCCTGGGCGAGATGGCGCTGGTCGAGGGTTACGGCCGCGTGCCGATCAACGGCGGGGCGAGCTTCAAGACCATGGTTAACCGGGTCGATTACACCGCGCCGTACGGGCAGGCCTTTGGCCGCGGCCTGGAGGTCGCGTGGGGTTGCGCCGCTTTTCAGCGGCCCGACGGACTCACACCGAACTATGTGCTCGAAGTCTTCGCGCGCAGCGTTCCCGGCTTCCCGATCATCCCGTGATGCCAATTCGGAGTTCGGAGTTCGGTCCGGGCTTGCCACGGCGTCGCCCTGGCGAGCCGGGCCGGGCGGGCATAGTTCGGAGTGCGGTGGCTTCGCCACCGGCTCCGCGCCGTTCTCCCGATCCCCGATTTCACGTCTCCCAATGTGGGTTGGTGCTGCGGCACCCCGCGCCTGGTGGCGGGCGCGGGGTGCCAAGGGAGGGGACGGCTTCGCCGCAACATCCGACACCCAACATTTAACACCCAACATCCAATGCCGGAGCCGAGCCTTTGCGAGACGCCCATGGTCCCGCACTCGCGGGAGGGGCAAACCAGAAACCAGAAACCAAAAATTCGATGAGCGACCAGACTTCCACCTCCGCCACGCCAAACGATACCACGAAGATTCTCGTCGAACGCGCCATCGAAGAGCAAGCCGGCCTGGCGCTCTCGCAGATGACCGGCGAACAGGCCGTGGCAGCCATGGTCGCGGCGTCTTCCGTGCCGGTGACGCCCCCGACGTCCGCAGCGCCTCCGCCGACCGCCGCGCAACTGCTGGCGGAGTATCTCACTCCGCACCTTGCCGGCGCGGGACCGCAGGCGTCGCGCTCGTACATCGCCGGAAAGGCGGGCGCACTGCTGGCGCTGGTCAACACCGGCCAACCCGTCGCCGTGCAAGACGTCGTCAACGCGCTGCTGACATGAGCGACCACGCCGAGAGTGCTCAGTTCTCAGTTCGCAGTTCTCAGTAAACGCTCCGCACCAGAAAACCAGCAACCAGCAACCAGAAACTAAAAACTAAAAACCCATGAGCGAAGCGAAAGTCCTCCTCCTCAACGCCGACCTATCTTCCGCCGCTGGCCCGCAGCTCCTGCAGGGCTTTTCCGGAAAGACTTATGCCGTAAGCCGATGGTGCGCGGCCTATAACTGCCACGCCATCGAGATGACAGTGGCCGAGTACGAAGCCTGCCGGGACGACCTGCGGCGTGCGGTGCATCTCATGATGCGCCGATGGTACCCGAAATTCATCCTGCCCGCGCCACCGGAGGCGGTCGCGGAGTTTGAAAAGGGATACCGCGCGGGTCTGGCGGGCGAGCAATTGCCCGAGGGCAGCACCCGCGCGGCGCAGGTGGGGTGGGGGATGGCGAGGGAAGCAGTGGGGGATAAAGGGCCGGCACTGGCAGCGGGAGAAGAGCGTGGTGGAGAACATAGCGTCGAAGGTGGGCGCAGGTCGGGACGGGCCAGGGGAAGCCGCCCCTCTCCAAGAAGCAGAGCTTCCGCCGCGAAAGGTGCGTTCCCAAGTCCGCAACTTGGGAACGAGCGTGGGGGCAATGAGGAAGTGCTCAGTTCTTAGTTCGCGCACCGCATCAGTAAACTCGAAACGCCAAATCCGGTCCATATGAGCGCCCAACCCGTTGAACTCCACACATTACCACCGCCTTCGCCGCGCCGCCGCATCGGCCGCTTTATCGTCGGGCACGCCACTTTTGCCAGCGACTGGCGGGCGCTGCTTCCGCTCTTTGCCAAAGTCGTTCCCGTGCGCGCGGAAAGTCTGTTCCATCTCGCCGGCATCGAGTATCTCGCGCTGTGCGAGGACTTCGAGGAGATCGAAATCGATCAGCCCCCTCCGCTCTACGATGTGGCCTATCGGCAGATTGAGGGGAAGGACGCGTTTTTCTTTGTCAAACATTAGCCGCAAAAATGCGCAAAAAGCGCAAAAAGCAAAATCCACACCCTTAATGTTTTTGCGCCTTTTGCGCCTTTTTGCGGCCATCACCTAAATCCGAATCCGCCAGAGGACGGATCTGTCCTCCGGCATGACTCCGCACTCCGGGATAAATGAGCACCTACACCATTCCCTCCGTCCAGCAAATCGCCCTGCGAATGCTGCGCTACATCGGCGTGACTTCGCTCCTGCCGCAGCCGGCCACGAGCGAACTCGAAAGCATTGGTCCCGGAGATCTGGAGGACGTGGCCAACGCGATCAGCGCGGCCATGCAAGAGATGGCCTCGATTGGTCCATTGGAAGCGAAGGAGGCGCCGGGATTCGCGGTGCTCAATGCGCCCACCACCATCACCCTCAACCTGACGGCGCAGAACAACGCGATGGTCGTCGCCAGCGGCTGGCAGAGTTGGATGCAGGGCTGCACCGTGCGCGTGGCCGGTGATGACCAGGACAACGAGATCCTGAGCCAGACGACCCTCGCCCGCGCCTACATGGGTAGCACGGCCAACGGCGTCGCGGCAACGGTCTACGGCGACACCATCACCCTGGACGACACCATCGGCAAAGTCGCCGCTCCGCTCTGGCTGCCGAACCAGCTTCCGCTCTGGCCGGCCAAGAACCGCGATGAATTCCTGCGCCTGGGCGGGTATCCGCTGGTCACCGATGTCAACGGGATGGCGACCGGCTTGCCATTCTATCTCTATTACCGCAAGCCCATCGCGCGGCCGTGGACCTGGTTCATCGACGCGGCCTACGATCTATCGCTGGGTTACACCCAGCGGCGCATCCGCTTCTCGCCGATGCCCGACCAGGCGTATTCCGTGGCCTATGTCGCCGGGATCAACCCGCCGCGGGTCACGAGCGCCGACATCCAGACACCGCTGCAGACCCTCACGGTGACCGGGGCGGCGAGCGACACCAATTTCAACCAGAACTATGCCTATGCCTGCGACATCGCCGGGCTCGGGGCTTACGTGGGTCAAACCCATAACGCCTACGCGATCTACTATCTGCCGTCGCTCTCAACATATATCATCAGCAACACCATCTCGCTCGGGAGTGCCCCCGCCGCGTACCTGTTGGGCGCGGCGGCCAACTCCCCGCTTTCGGTCTATACGCCGGAAGGAACGGCGACCGATACCGTGACGGTGTCGAGTGCTGACTCCGGCGGTCCGTTTGCGGACCCTGGAACGGTCCTGCCGGTTCCGAACGCCTGGGTCGAGACGATCCTGCTCCCGATCGCCTTGAAACGCTTCAGCGGCACGCCGGCCTTCAAGAACAGCGGCGCCCTGCCCGAGATCGACCGCCAATACAAACTGGCCCTGGCGACCCTGAAAGACTCGCGGGGCCAGGAATCCATCGTCCGCGCCAAATACGTGTGACCCGCGTCTGCCCCCTCAAACGAAACTTCCGTTTCTACCCGGCCGCCCCCTGTGAGTTTCCCTGAGAATAGCCCAGTCCCGCAACTGGGGGACTGGGAAACCCATTTCCCAACTGGCATCAGTCCGGTTGGGACGACACCTCCATCGACTGCCGCCGATGAAACGATCAAAGACCCCAGGCTCCCGGTCCAGGGCCTCGCCAGCCCGCCCCAGGGCTGCGGTCCCGGAGGCGTCCGCGAATCCGGAGGGGTGACCTGTCGTGGGCAGGAGGGCGACGGAGGTGCGCCCGAACGGCCAATGTTTGCCCATGACTTCAGAGCGCACTTGCAAAAAAACTTCCACCGGATCAAATCGCACCGTATTCCACCTCTGAAAGGAGCCGGACCGCCCTTGCGGGCATAGCCGCTGCCAAAGAGGCGCTGAGCCGTCCCGTCCACATCGTCATCCCAGCTCTCTCCCATCGAGCCAATGAAGAAGATCGAAGCCATCATCACCCCGTTCAAATGGCCAGAGGTCAAGGACGCCCTCACCGAGCTGGGTGTCGAGGGATTGACGGTCACGGAGGTGAAAGGTTTTGGCAGGCAGAGGGGTAAAATGGAAATCCATTTTGGGCGCGAGTACGCGGTAAACTTCCTTCCAAAGCTAAAAATTGAAGCCGTGGTCCCGCAAGAGATGGCCGAGAGGGCCGTGAAAACGATCATCGCTGCGGCAAAAACCGGTAAGATCGGGGCCGGAAAGATCTTCGTTGGTGACGTTGAACAAGCGGTGCGCATTCGAACCGGGGAAACGGGCCATCATGCGCTTTGATCTGCTCCTTTATCCCTCACCCTTCATCCCTGCGGGACGACGCGCCTCTCCTTGACAGCACCGGAGTCCGTCCGATCTTGAAGTGCGGTGAACTGGAGGTCACCGCTCCATCCCCTTCAGCATGCCGCCACCCCCAAAATCGGCAATCGTCAAAGCGCTCGTTATTACCGCGCTGTGCATTCCGGCCTGTGTCCTGGCGCTCTGCGTGATAGCGCCCATGGAACTGGCCATCCCTTTCGCCTTTTTCGGCAACCGCGCCGCTACCGAACAGGAACGGTTTCTCCTTTACCAAGTTGACCATCAGGCGCTCGGGGTCGTTCTTCGTGACTATGCGACGCAGCAGCGCTGGGGGCTGGCCCACCCGCCTCCGGAAGAGACCGATTTTCGGAAGAGCACTCCACCGCCGCCGTTACCACCCCGGTTGCAACTCCTCAAACCGTCGTACGTCCGAGTCGACGACGAACAGATCGACCTTGAGTTCGGTGGTCCGTTCATGCGTTTCGGCGTCAGCGCTTTCCGTCCGGGCCTGCCGGGTGCAGGCACCAAGCAACTGGGAGAAGGACTTTGGTTCTATGCGGAAAATCAGCGCGTTCCGTCCAAATCCTGGTAGCTACCATAAGTAGCGGACTGAAGCGATCCGATCGGCGGAGGGCACACGTGTCTGCTGATCCGGGATGCTGACTCGGAAGAGCCCGCGAGCTACTCGAATGTCGAATCGTAGTCGCGGGAGAGACTGCCCGTAGCCCCGGCAATCGCGGGAACGGCAAGGCGGATGGGAGACTGGCCTATTCGTGTGATTGGTGTGATTCGCGGGCTAAAAACCTGGAGGAAGGGCCAAAGCAAAATTTCACATTTTGTTCTTGCCATTTCGATGGCGAGTCCCAACGCCGGAATAACAAACAAAAAGAACCCCGAGCCGAGTCCTCGAGACGCCCATGGTCCCGCACTCGCGCGGGGGGCAAACCCGAAACTTCCCCAGCAGTGAACGCCAAACCCGAAACCCGAAACTTCCGCCGCGGTGAACCAGAAACTAGAAACCCGAAACCCGAAACCCGCGAAGCATGAGCATCCAGCGTCACGATCTAAGAACCAAAGCCCCGCAGAAGTACGGCAAGCCGACGATCAGCTATCCGGCTGGAAACACCGCTTTCCCGAAAATCGTCGAGGTCCGGACGGCGAAGAAGGGGACGGATAGCGCGCTGCTGATTCCATTTTTGACCGCGCATCGCGATCGCGCCAGCTTTCCCAACGCGCTCCTCACCGAGCAGGTGAGTGACGGTGGCGATGACACGGACAAGAACATCACGGAAACTTACGAGACGCTCCCGGGCCCGGTCGTTGTCGAGATCTCCGCCGACCAGGACACAGGCATGCCGGTGCTGGTCTCCAAACAGAAGCGCGCGGCGACCGACATATTCAACGAGGGCGAGCTGGTGATAGCGGCGATTGATATCCTCTCGATCACGGCGGGCAATCCCTCGACGGTCACGCTCAACGTCTCCGGGCTCACGCCCGCGGCGCACTTCCTGGCGCCGCGGCAGTGGGTCACGATCGCCGGCACCGGCACGGCCCTGGACGGGAACCAGCGCATTCTGGCGGCTCCCAACGATCAGCAGATCACCTTTGCCGTGGACGTCGTTGCCGGCGCGGGCTCCGGCGGCACAGTCACGCCGATCAACCGCGTGGTGCGCGAGTGCAAGCCCACGGAGAATATCAACGTCAATGTCAAGATTGACAGCATGATCGCGGCCGTGGACGTCACGGCTTACAATGAAGACCTGACCAATGTTTGGAAGGAATACAGCTTCCCGGATTTCCTGCTGGCTATTCGCGGTTACAAGGATCTGGCCCTTTCCACGGTCACGGCGTTGACGGAATGGGGCCTGACCATCACCGGCGGGGGGAGTGTCGGGATGCAGATACAGAACGGTTACCGCGGGCCATGCAAGGCGCAGCGGTTGCGGCTTTACGGGATGGGTCCGAGCGCGATGAGCTCCGCCCTCTCCGGTTACAATATCATTCTCGTCATTCCGTCGTCCGGGACGTACGTGATCGAGAGCGAATCGATTTCGACGCAGGTCAATACCACCTCCGGCGAAGGGCAGGCTTTTTCCTACACCTTCAAAAACGGCACGATCCCGCCGGTGCTGACTCCCGGATTGGTGGGAAATCTTCCGGTCAACAAGCCCGGACAGGCTCAGTTTTTCGTCCCGCCTCCACGCCCACCGGGTTCAGCGCCGGCGACACCATCAACATCGTCGAGCAGCCGCAAAAGCTGCGCTGCGGCCTGTGGCAGGTCTATGTGTGGGTGCTGACGGTCCCGTACACCATGGGCAGCAGCGGCGCGCCCGCCAGCCTCACCTACACGCCGGCGAGCGAGACCTACGCGCATGGAACGGCGATTACGCCTTGGGGACCTCCCACCTTTAGCGGCGGCGCGCCTCTTTCTTATGCGGTTTCGCCCGCGCTGCCGGCCGGACTCGTGCTCGACACGACCACGGGCGTGATCAGCGGGACCCCTGCCAGCACCACCGCTTCAGCCACTTATGTTGTCACCGCGACCAACACCGCGGGTAATACCACCGCATCGCTCACCATCGATATCACATGACCGCCGCAATCCTGGTGGCGCGAGGGCCGGAGTGCTCAGTGCTCAGTACCCAGTAAGCGCGCCGCCGCGGAGAACCAGAAACCCGAAACCAGAAACCAGAAACCCCGGCACGAGCCGGTAACCTATCGCATAGCGATGCCAGATGACCTTTCGCAATACCTGCCGACGTGGCAGGAGGACGGCCGCGGGCTTGGCGCAACGCCGCCCGCGGACAACCCACCGCTGGCGCCGGCCTACGGCCAGCCTCAGCCCGACGGCGACGGCGGACCGATCGCGGCCACGATGCCGCCCCCGTTTAATCCACAGAGCAGCGCGCCGGATCAAGGCGGACCCAGCACCATCCCCGATGTCATCATCGTCTTTAACGGAACCGCCTACTACTGCACGCTGGAGGGCAGCGTGGGGGATGCGGTATGACGGCGGGTTTCGGGTTTGCCACCATTGCGCCACTGGTCCCGCGCCTGCGGGACCAAGCCTCGGCTCTGGTTTCGAGTTCTCGGTTGCGGACCATTGCGCCGCCGGGCCGCTCCGCGGCCTGCCCGGGCGCGGCGCGCCAACCAGAACGCGAAATTGCCACCACGGCGCCGCTGGCGTCTCGCAAGGCCTCGGCTTTAAACCAGAAACGTTTCCGCGATGGGTGACAACGTAAGATTCCTGACCACCAACGACACGGCAACGCCCGCCAATTCGAGCGGGGCGAACGGGTTTCCGATTCCTTTCGTTACTGGAACTCCCGGAGCGGGAACGCCATGGCCGCTGAAAGTCCCCTTCGACGAGGCGATCAAACTCTATTGGCGGGTCAAGAACTGGCAGCTTTCCACGGATCTGGTGGTGACGCTGGATGCGGAGGGGGCATTCGGCGGACCGTACACCTACTCTGCGGTTTCTGGGACCTGCACGATTGGGGGAGTAAATCCGCCTGCGCGCGAACTGGATTTGACGGGGTATGAGGGCTACGTCCAGGTTAACTTTGGAACTGGCGGTACCGGGAATTTCCTACTGCTCGGCTATAGCGGGACGCAGGTTCCGACGTGGATTCAGGACAATCCTTCGAGCAATGTCAGCGACCTTTGGCCCAATTTTGAGATCACCGGCACTTTCGGAGGGATTAACGGCAGCTTCACGGCCAGCGTCCAGTTTGACACGCGCTCAGACATTCTGAGCACGGTGTCCGGCAGTTTCACCGCGACCATCGACGGGAATGACGTGACAGTTTACTACGATGCCTCCCAAAACGGAGGCGGCATAAGCGTCGTCACGGTGGATCATATGGACTTTACCCCTCAGGAGTTCTGGCCGTACGCCGCGCTGGACGCCGGCGGCGCGATCTACGACACGTCCACGGGTGCCCAGATCCAGAGCCCTCTCGATTAATCCGGACTGGCGCGGCGCAGGTGCAGCGGATGAGGATCTACGTCGCGCGCTCGACGGCGACAACGCTCCCGATCCCGGACGGCGCAGGCGGTTTCGCAAGCTTGCATTTGCGACGCATTGTTGGACTCTTGGAGGCCCTCTTCCTTCCACCAGCCATTGAATCCCCACCCATGGATCCATCATCCCCCGAAATCACGCCGAATGACGAAATCGACCAGCATCGGCACCCCGTATTGCCGGAATCGGAGCATTACCACCTCATTCGGGCCCGGTATGACATCCGGTATGACGGTTCCGATTCCAGTATCACTCTGGACCTCCAGCAGAATAATACGGGCGAGCGACGCCGCCTCGTCTTCGATGCGGTCGTCATTCACAGGCTGCTCGGCGAACCCTACGGAATCTACATCATGGATATCCGTTACCGTGATGGCGAGTTTGGCGTCGAGGTCGGTGAGTACTACGAAGAGGGCGGCGTCTTCTTTTATGCCAGCGACGCTCGGGACGTGGCCCATCAACCGGATGGCGCCGGTGATTAGCGCCCTTTGGGCGTGATGACGTTCGCCGGACTGTTGAGCATGGCTTCGAGGATCTTGTGGTTCGTCATGTAGTTGACGTGAACCTCCGCCGGTTCCCGAAACAGACCGAGATCGACCGTCTCATTGTGGACAAAGACATTGCAGAAGCTGATGAACCGCTTTTGAGTGATATTCAATGGATAGCTGAGCAGGTCATCGGGATCGGTAAAGGCATAGACCTGCATCGCGACTCCTTGATGTCTGCCGAGGTGTGCCGCGGTCAGCGCGGTATCGAGCCTTGTAAAGGCTTGTTCGGCGCCAAGTTTCAGCAAACCGTACTGGTTGGCAAACATGTAGAATGCCACACCGGAGGGCTTGGTTGCCCGCGTGCCTTCCACGGGACGGGTTAGCGAGGAAAAGCCGGTCCCGGACAGCATCGGAGCCATGGTATCCAGGGTGATGGTGCTGCCCAGGCTGTGGGTAATGATGGCGATGCGATCGTCGGCCCCGGACTCCGCGATGAGTGTCTCCAGGGCCGCGCGCACCGGTTTCTGAAACTCAGCGCTCTCGTCGCCCAAATACAGCGCGGCATCCCCAAGGCCCCAATCCATGACCTGTTCCTTCGCGATTTTGTTCACGAGTGCTCGTTCCGCATTCAGTCTGGGGTCGAAATCCTTGACGGCGCCATCTGGATGTACTTGCGACGGAGATTGGAGCAGCAGACTCCATTTGCCAAAGCGCGGCTCCTTTAGGACGGCCGATCCCAAAGACCAGTTGGCGATATAGAACTTGATTTTTACGCCGTTCTCATTGCGTCCAAAGGAACGGGTAAAGATATACCCGATCGGCTTTTGGTCCTGGCCGGCAATAAAGCGGAATTGGTGATCGGCATGTGACAATTCACGATTGTGCAGGAGGCCGGCGATATTCGTGATGAACTCCGCCCAATTGCTGGCTTCCGCCGCGGCGAAAGCCGCGGACAAATCCTGCTTTGATTTCACCATCCGCTCGAGTTTGCGTTGAAGATCCACATAACTGTCGGACCCCAGCAGATTGGGCTGCCCGGACTGCAAGGTCCCAAAGGGATGCGTATTCATGCCGTGAACCAGGAGAATACGAATGGTGCGGCCCGACCCGCCGGGAGCATGATTCCAGTCCTTGATTTTGACGGCGGTGTAATGCCGGTCGGCCTGCGACCAAAGATACCGCGTCCCGGAGCACCCGGAAAAAGTCACGACCAGCAGAATGAGAAGGATCAACGCGTGCCGAAGGAGGACATTCGGGAGGAGATGTCCGCGGGTCCGGAGATCAATGGTTGAAGTCGGGGAGGTGGCAGTGTGAGAATCTGGCGACATGGAACGTTCAGAATGAGAGGGCGGCGACGAAAATGAAATAGGGTGAATCCCGGGAAACGGCCCTGCCCGCTTTGAGAGCATTGAGAACGCCCGCGTGAATTGTTAAGGCCTTCATCCAAATGTGGAATTGTCGCCAATCGAAAGTGCCGGAATCAACCGCGAAAATCACGGGGCGTAAGAAAAGGTTCGGGTGAAAGGAGTTGACGTCCGCGGCGCCCCTGAATGGGCTGTCGAAATGGGGCTGCGGATCCCGGATCCACCGAGGGAGATCTCCATTTGCGGCCAACGCCCTGCCGGGACGACTAAATCGGTTCGACACGCGGTCCGTATTCGGCCATTCTCCCCACTATGCCCCAACCGCCGACGATGACACCGGAAGCGAAGGAGGCCTACGACCAGGCGCTGCGCAGAATCGAGGAATGCCGGTTGCTTCGGGACTGGGCGCTCGACCTCACAGGTCTGGGGCTCACAAGCCTGCCATCGGAGGTCCGCCAGCTGGAGGTGCTGGAGGTGCTCTCTCTCGGCAACAATAGACTCACGAGTTTGCCGCCAGAGGTCGGCCAGCTCACGGTTATGGAGGCGCTTTCCATCGGTAACAACCAACTCGCAGGTTTGCCGCCGGAGGTCGGCCAGCTCACAGCGCTCAAGCAGCTTTACCTCTACAACAATAGGCTCACGAATCTGCCGCCAGAGGTCGGCCGGCTCAAGGCACTCAAGCAGCTTACGCTCGCCAAGAATCGACTCACAAGTCTACCGCCTGAGATCGGCCAACTCGCGGCGCTGACGCAGCTTCACCTTGAGCATAACAAACTCACGGATTTGCCTCCGGAGGTTGGTCTACTCAAAGTGCTCACGGAGCTATACTTTGAGGATAACCAATTTACGAGTTTGCCGCCGGAAATCGGCCAGCTAATGGCACTCACGCGGCTTGACCTCCAGAACAACCAACTCACGAGTTTGCCGCCGGAGATCGGCCGGCTCGCGGCGCTGACGCGGCTTGACCTTCGGAACAACCAACTCACAAGTTTGCCGCCGGAGATCGGCCAGCTGAAGGCGCTGACGCAGCTCGACCTCCAGAACAACCAACTCACGAGTTTGCCGCCGGAGATCGGCCAGCTGAAGGCGCTGACGCAGCTCGACCTCCAGAACAACCAACTCACGAGTTTGCCGCCGGAGGTCGGCCAACTCACGGCACTGACACGACTTGACCTCCAGGACAACGAACTCACGAGTTTGCCGCCTGAGACCGGCCAGCTCACGGAACTGACGCAGCTCGACCTACGGAACAATCAACTCGCCCGCCTACCCGAGGAAATCGCGCAGCTTACGCGACTGACCGACCTTTACTTGCACGGCAATCCTTCTCTCGGGATTCGGGATTCCGTGCTTGGGCCCGCTTACGATGAGGGTCGCAGGGCTGGGAAGGACCCCGCCCGGCCTGCGGATATCCTAAATTATTATTTCGAACAGCGAAAGGCGGCGTACGCTGGGACATTGAGGCGGCTCAATGAGATCAAGGTAATGCTGGTGGGGGACGGAGGTGCCGGCAAGACAAGCCTGCGGCGCTTCTTCATGGGCGAACATCACGTGGAGCAAGAGCCGGAGACTCTCGGTATCACGCTGACCGAGCCTGTATTGCAGTGCGGGAAAGAAAAAATTACGATTCGTCTTTGGGATTTTGCAGGGCAGGAGATTACGCACGCATTGCACCAGTTCTTTCTAACGGAGGGCTGCGTCTATATCGTCGTGGTTGAGCCGCGTTCGGACAATCAGCAGACCGACGCCGAAAAATGGCTCAAGCTCATTGAGCGCTACGGTCGGGGTGCGCCGGCGATCGTCGTGATGAATAAGCAGGATACCCGCCAGCCGAAAGGCTATGACCTCGACCGGAACTGGCTGAAGGAGCGATTCCCCTTCATCCAAGGATTCGCGCCAACCGCGTGCGGCAGGAAACGGATCGGATGCCAGACACTACGCGAGCAACTGCGCAGTGTGCTGCGCGCCATGCCTGAGGCGGAGCTTACGATACCAGAGAGTTGGGTGCTTGTGAAGAACGAATGTTTCGCTAAGGGTAGAGGCGGCCGCGAGCGGCAATACCTGACGTTGGAGGAGTTCCGCGCGCTTTGCGAGCAGCACGGGGAGACGGACCGCGAGAAGCAGGAGTCGCTGGCCCGCATTCTGCACAAACTCGGTGCGGTGCTCCATTTCGTGGACGAGCCGCGGCTCCGGGACACCACCGTCTTGAACCCACATTGGGTGACGGACGGCGCCTACCGGTTGCTGCGTTGCAGGGACGCGCCGGGGAGCGACGGGACGCTGACGCTCGCCGAGGCCATCCAGGCCGTGCCGGAGGCCGATGAAAAGGCGGCGCGGTATCTGCTCGGCCTCATGGAGCGCTTCGAGATGTGCTTTACCGTGGACGACTCACAAGAAGCGGAGGAGGGTGCCAAACCCGCACAAAATTGGCTGGTACCCGGTGCGCTCGACAAGAATCAGCCGGACAGGGTGAAGGCCGATGAATGGAAGGATTCGTCGGCGGTCCGCCTGCGCTATGTCTACGACCCGATGCCGCAGGGGGTGCTGCCGCGTTTCATCGTGATGACTCACCTGCTTAGCGAGGGGCAGCCGCGCTGGGGCAATGGGGTGGAAATTCGCGACGGCGCCGCGCGCGCCTTGATCCGCAAAGGGCAGAAAGATAACACCGTGGAGGTAACTGTGCAAGGTTCAATGGGGGACCGCGAGCGGCTGGTGAAGACGGTGCGGGGTTACATGGCGAGGATTCATCGCGATCTCCCCGAGCCGCAGCCGAAGGAATACCAGGCGCTATCCGGGACTGAGGAATTCCGCGAGGTGCGCCAGATGCGCGCGGATGAGCGGCGGGGCGTGCCCATCGTGGTGGAGACACCGGCGGGAGATATCGAAGTCAGCGCGACTAAAGAGCTGAATCGCACGTCGGCGGAGCCGCCACGCGTGGGAAAGAAGCGGCCGCTGCGGGTCTTTCTCAGTTACTCGCAAGAGGATAGGCGCGCGCAGTTACTCTTCCGCAAGAACCTCATGGCGCTCGAGAGCGATGGTTACATCACGTTCTGGGACGATCCCAATATCAAGGCCGGTATGGAATGGCGGCCCGAGATCGATCGTGAGTTGGAGACGATGGACATCTTTATCGGGCTCTTGACGACAAACTTTGTGGCATCGCAATTCATCCAGCGGGTCGAATTCGGGCGGGCACTGGAGCGGCGCAAAGAAAAGACGGCGGGCCTGTGGCTGGTGCTCGTCGACGACCGACGCGTTGATGGTACATTATTCGCTGACTTCCAACTCATTAAACCCGGCGGGCTGGCCGTGAGCGATCGCCGTCGCCGCAGCCTGCGGGCAGGCTTCGACGCTGTGGAGAGTGAGATCTATTCACTCGTCAAGGCTCTTTGGGAGGTCCAACTAGAATGAGAGGAACGGAAGTCTCCATGGGGTGGGGCCTGGATCTAGAGCTGTTTGGCTTTCAGTTGTCGCGTTTCTGCTCGATCCAGGGTGTTGCATGAGCAGAACCGGCATCCTGCAGGTTGGTGTTGGGCGATCGGCGACTCGAAGCCACTGTCGCCTTTCTGCCAAGCGCGCAAGTGGGATGCGTAGCCCTCTGGCTGCGACGAGCCAAATCAAAACTGCTCCGGGTTTCCCTCGTCCTTCCGGTTCGCGTCGAGCCGTGGGTCTCTTGGCGGCTCTACCCAGGAGCGGGAACCACCGCTTTCGCAATTTTGGGGCGCCCCGCGGGTGCATCTCGATTGCTTGCGGGAGGTCAGGTAGGGATCCCGCGGTCGCGGGAGCCCCATTCGTCCAGGCGCATTGGGGCCAATGGGCCCTACCTCCAACCGCTTCCGATTGCGTGCCGGGTACGGATGAATGCCGCACCCGAACCGCGCGGCACGCGGCATTCGCA
>Ga0302324_100007557_pt1 | contig 23076 bp, 14 predicted proteins | sample Palsa_T0_1_FD_201949 | JGI IMG/M metagenome (GOLD analysis project Ga0302324, IMG submission 201949) | Peat permafrost microbial communities from Stordalen Mire near Abisko, Sweden - Palsa_T0_1 | ecosystem: Environmental > Terrestrial > Soil > Palsa > Peat permafrost | place: Sweden: Abisko...
TGCTCTCCATCCTCGGTATCTCATGTCTGCTCTTCCCCCGGCTGGCCCTGGGGCTCTCGGGCTTCGAAACCGGGGTCGCCGTTATGCCCCTGATCGAGTGCAAGGGGCTCGACGATCGCATTCATAATACCCGGCGCCTGCTGGCCACTGCCGCGGGCATCATGAGCGTCTTTCTCCTGGCCACCAGCATCATTACCACCCTGCTGATTCCAGCGCCTGCCTTCAAAGAGGGAGGGCCGGCCAACGGCAGGGCCATGGCTTACCTGGCCCACCAATATTTGGGTAACGGCTTCGGCACCGTCTATGACGCCAGCACCATCTTCATCCTTGCCTTTGCCGGCGCCTCTGCCATGGCCGGACTTCTCAACCTCATCCCGCGCTATCTCCCCGGCTTTGGCATGGCGCCGGAATGGGCTCGCGCCTCCCGCCCGCTGGTGCTGGTCTTCGTATCCGTCGCCTTCGCAGTTACAAAATTGTTCCACGCCGATGTGGATGCCCAGGGCGGAGCATACGCAACCGGGGTTCTGGTTCTGATTACCTCCGCCTCTTGTGCGGTTACCATCGCTGCGCGCGGGGTGCTTGAGCGGGCCGCTCTCAGCCTGGTTTCTCTCATCTTCGTCTACACCACCGTGGTGAATATCTACGAGCGCCCCGAAGGGCTCAAGATCGCCTGCATGTTCATCTTCACCATGATCTTCATGTCCCTGGTTTCGCGGGCTTTCCGCTCCACGGAGCTGCGCATCACCGGCATCGATCTCGATCCCCAGGCGCAGGCCCTGCTGGCCGAAAGCGCCCACAAAACGGTCCGCCTTATTGCCTGGAATCCGCGCACCTCCTTAGGCAAAGACCGTGAGCAGGCAAAAAATGACCTGCGCGACCTTCATGGACTTTCCCATGAAGCCGCCCTCTACTTTATCGAGGTGGAGCGGGGAGACACTTCCGAGTTCACCGAACGCCTTTGCATCCACGGGCACCGCGAAGGCACCAGTCGTGTGCTCCATGCCCGGAGCGCTACGGTAGCGAATTCGATCGCTGCGCTGCTTATCGAACTGAAACAGATCACCGGCTGTATTCCCCACGTCTATTTTCACTGGACCGACGTCAATCCTGTTGTTAACGTAATGCGCTTCATCTTTCTGGGTGAAGGCGATACCGCCCCACTGACCCACGAGGTCCTGCGACGCGCCGTTAAAGATCCCGCCCAGAGGCCCGTAGTCCACGTGAGTTGACCAACTGGGCCCTTCCAGGGGCCACCTATTCCCTCTACTGCCATCTGGGTGGCCCATTCAAGCCTGGTTTTGGCTTGAGTGGGGTTCAAGGCCGTCGGGGGAAAATTCCGCCATTGCCAGGAGAAACTAAATCGACGGAAGAGGCATCTTCCTGGTGGGGCAGATTTTTGGCTACAGTAGTCAAATACGTTCCGCAACGCCCGGTCATGGTTAGCCCGCAAAAGCATAACCGGCGGCGCTGGTTCCTTTGGATCCCGCTCATAGCGATCCTGGTGCTGCTGGTAGTCGGTGAACTAGTTCTGAGGCGGGCAGCCCCCATCCTCAAGGGCCGGGTCATCGAAACCCTCAGCACACGCTTCAACAGCCGGGTCGAGTTAGACGATCTCGACGTATCGCTCATGCGCGGTCTCGCTGTCTCTGGCCACGGTTTGCGGATATTCGCTCCCGATGACGTGGTGGCCGCTGGGGCCAAGGATCCGATCTTCGCCGTGCAGCAATTCGAGTTTCACGCCAGTTTGATTGGCCTGTTTCTGAAGCCGACCCATGTGGGGGCGGTGCATGCACAGGGGCTGACCATCCAAGTACCGCCCAAGTCGATGCGGGCGCAAGGTGTGCAACAGCGCCGGCGCCGGGGCAAGATCAAAATCGTGGTCGATGAGATTGTGTTCGACGATTCTCAACTCGTTATCGGCACGGACAAGCCCAACAAGGATCCGAAAGTCTTCGCCTTGAAGCACATCGTGCTGCAGAACCTGAACCCCACCACCGCGTCGCCTTATGACGCAACCCTGACCAATGCGGTGCCTAAAGGCGATATCCACGCGACCGGTACTTTTGGCCCATGGCAAGACGAGACTCCTGGCGACTCAAACGTGACGGGAAAATACACTTTCCAAAATGCTGATTTGAGTACCATCAAGGGAATTGCGGGCATGCTGCATTCCGTAGGCGACTTCACCGGGCGGCTGGATCGGATCGAAGTATACGGGACCGCGGATGTGCCGAATTTTTCCCTGGACACCGCGAATCATCCGGTCCCCCTGGAAACGCAATTTTCGGCCATCGTCGACGGAATAACCGGCGACACTTACCTGCAGCCGGTACAGGCAAAGCTGGGAGAATCGAAGTTCTCCTGCAGCGGTGCAGTCGTCAATCACAAAGGCATAGGGCACAGCGTTGACTTGGATGTCGATGTGCCTGCGGGCCGCATACAGGACTTTCTCCAGCTTGCCGTCAAGACCCAGCCAGTGGTCATGACCGGTGTGGTGGGCATGAAGACCAAGCTGCATATCCGTCCGGGCAAGGAGAGTGTTACCCAAAAGCTGGGTCTGAACGGAGGCTTCAGCCTGAAGCAGATTCACTTTACCAACCCTGACGTGCAGGACAAGGTGGATGAGCTGAGCCTGCGCGCGGAGGGGCATCCCAAGGAAGCCAAGGCTGGTGCGGAGGACGTTAACTCCCAGATGAAGGGGAGTTTCCGCATGGATGACGGCGAGCTGACTCTGCAGGGCCTGCACTACTCCTTGCCGGGAGCGACGGTGGACCTGGGTGGCGTCTACACGCTGGATGGTAGAAAATTCGATTTCACCGGCAAGGTTAGGACCGACGCCAAGATTTCGCAGATGGTGGCTTCTCGCTGGAAGAGCCTGATGTTAAAGCCGGCCGATCCGTTCTTCCATAAGAATGGAGCCGGGGCAGAGATTCCGGTGAAAGTCACGGGGACCAACTCCGCTCCCAAATTCGGCTTGGACATGGGACACAAGGACAAAGATAAGGACAAGTCCCAGTAGGCGGGTGCCGTCATTCCATGTCGGGGTAAGGCCCCTTGCCTCCCTGGGAGATGAAAAGATCGATCCGGTCCTCCAATACATCCAAAGGCACCGAACCCATCGACAGCACGGTGTCGTGAAAGGCGCGGATGTTGAACTTGCTGCCTAAGGCAGCTTCCGCCTTATGGCGTGCCTTCCAGATGGCCATTTCCCCGAGATAGTAAGACAGCGCTTGTGCCGGCCATGAGATGTAGCGGTCCACTTCTGTCTGAACTTCGTGGTCAGAGAGGGCGGTGTTGTCGCGCAGGTATTGTTGTGCCTGCTCTCGTGTCCAGCCCTGCGAGTGGATCCCGGTATCCACCACCAGCCGGGCGGCCCGCCACGCCTGGTAGCTCAACATGCCAAAGAATTCGTACGGTGTGTGATACATGCCCATCTCCGTGCCCAGGCGTTCGCAGTAAAGCGCCCACCCTTCTCCGTAGGCATCGATATACACCTGCCGGAACGGGGGCAGGTTCTTCTGCTCCATATTAATGGGCATTTGGAAGGCATGGCCGGGCGCCGATTCGTGGAGAGTCAAGGCGGGCAGGCTGTATAACCCCCGAGACGGCAGGTCATAGGTGTTCACGAGATACTTCCCCGGGCCGCCGCGAGCCGAGGTGTAGAAGGGCGCCTCGGCGGCGGGAACCGGAAGTATGGCAAAGCGCATGCGGGGTAGATAGCCGAAATATTGCGATGCCTTGCCATCGAATTCTTTGGCAATAAACGCGGCCTGCATCAACAGCTCTTGTGGCGTTTTCGCGTAGAACCGCGGATCGGTACGGAGAAAGTGGAGGAACGCGGAAAAGTCGCCCTGGAAGCCGGTTTGCTTCATGGTCTCGACCATCTCTTTGTGGATCTTGGCCAGCTCATCCAGACCAATTTGGTGGATTTGCGCCGGGCTTAGACGAGTGGTTGTATCCTCCACGATTAAGGATTGGTAGTAGGCCTTGCCATCGGGAAGCGATTCCGCAGCCAGCGCGGTCCGCGCGCCCGGAATGTACTCCGTTTGCATGAATCTCAACAGTTCGGCGTGCGCCGGGATGACGGATTGTCGAATCGCCTCCGCTCCCTGTGCCCGCAGCCGGGCTTGCTGATCGGCTGAAATCGCGGCCGGCATATTGCGAAAAGGGGTGTAGAAGATGACATCTTCCGGTCTCTTCGCATTGGTTACCGCGATGATGGAGGCGTCACGCCCAACCAACGTCACCTTGGGCGGTGTGAAACCACGCTTCAGGCCCGCTCGCATGTTGACGATCTGCTCCCGGAAGTAGCGCGGGAAGTCATTTAGCTGCTGGATGTAATTGGTGTAATCGTCCACGGTATGAAAAGGCTTCTGAGCGGTCACTGTCAAAAGCGACCAGAAGCCGGTGTCGGCGTTCAGCGGCTTTTCGTACTCGTGGAATTTCTGGCGGTTGATCAAGAGCTCAACCTGGCTGCGAAAAATTGAGTAGTTCGTCCGGTCCTCGGGTCGCAGGGATTTGAGCTGGATGGCGTCCAGCTGCTTCATGACGCCCCTCCAGTGCTCCAGCCTCGCCTGCTGCGTGGCTGCATCTACCTTGGGAAGCTGAGGGCTGATCCGCTTCAGCGCGGCGATCTGATCCTCGTCTTCTTCCAGGTGTTGTGATATGCGCCACGACCAGTCTTTGCTGTAAAGAACCTTGAAGCGATTGTCCGTCGCGGATTTCACTGCATGCGCGGGAAGCCATGCTGCCAGCGCCAGGGCAGCTTGGAGACGACGTAGTTTTCTGCGGGAGGGCATTTCACTCAGTATCGCTTGGCTGGCGAACGAGGCCAACTATCGCGACCAACAACACTGCTGTCGCCGGCAGGGCTCCTACCGCCAGGGGCAGGTGGCGAAACAGCCATCCGCTCAGCACCGCGGAGAAAAAGTACATCGACAAGACAGCGGCCTGCAGCATTAGCCGCTCCTTCGGTTGCGGCTCATGTTTTCCGAACCGCGCCACGCTGCTCAGCAGTGTGGTCCAAGTGCCGGTGATGTAGGTGGTGACGATGCCCGGGATCTTGAGTTGCACCATAGCGCCGCTTTGCACCCCGACCGCGAGCGCGACTGCAGCCAGCAGCAGGTTTAGTTGGGGTCGGTAGCCCGGGTGCAGGTGAATCGCTATCCACGCGGCCTCTGCCGCCAGCAGCACGATACCTTCCAGCAACAGCGACCGGGAGACTGTTTTTGACCAAACAGCGCCTGGAGGAATGTTCCCGGCCATGAGGGAACCGATCATCACTCCAGCACCATAGCCCACGAGAGAGGTGAATGGGTGAAGCAGGTCGCCGTGATTTTGAAATACGGCAAGCCCCAGCAACACTGTATTGCCGGTCATATTGGCAACGAAGGCGTGGCCTAATCCGAAGTAGCTCCACCCATCCGCGGACCCCGCCGATGCGGCGAGAACAAGGAGACGCAAGTCGCGTTCAACTGATGGCACCCATTCACTCTACTTGCTAAGGTGTGCCCTTGCACTGCATTTCGTACCCTTCATTTCCTCTTAGCGGCCGAAGGAGTAGCTCACTTTGAAAACCCCCGAATCGATACCCGGGTTGGCTGTCCCACTGCCTCCAGTGTTGGCGAGATGGTGGTACCGGTACTCCAGTTGGCAGGAGCGGCTGTGGGTCTGAAATACCTCTACGCCGGCGCCAAATTCAAAGGTGTAGTTGATGGACGAGCTGTTGAAGACCGGTATGTTCCTCGGAGAAAACGCGAGGCCGGCCAGACCAGTCACAAACGGTTGCATCCGGTGGTGAGGCATCATGCTGAGCTTATAGCCTACCGGGCTGAAGCCGCTCACATACGTCGAGCGCGTGCCGCCAATGTAAGTGGCAGTGCCGGCATACACCTGGTTGTGGGCCACCAGAATCACATTCTCCGGCTTGCTGGTTACCGGACTATCCACCGGAACCGGAGTAGTGAAACTAATCACGGTAGAATACGATGGCTGCTCCGGGAAGCTTAGCGCAATGGCTTTCATCGTAGGATCCGTCACAGACATGTAAGGCCGCACCTCGGCCAGCCACGAACCCGTAACCCCGGAACCAAGAAAACTCCGCTTCTCAAAACTGACGCCCAACGCGTTGATCTTGCGTCCGTCGGCGTAGCCAAGCAGCATGTGGCTGGAATCGTTGGAGTACTCTACAAAACCGCTCAGAACCCTGCGGTTTGAGTAATAGCCGCCCAAATCCTGCGCTTGTGCACAAACGGTGAATCCCACCAGCAGGCACAGACCGACCTTAGCGATGCAGTTGCGAAACATCCGATACCTCTCCTCATGCGGTGAAACGCACCGCTGCGCGTCGATGGACGTGGTTTCCTAAAGCTGCGCGGTGGGGAGGGGACCGGCATTCTTCTGTTTTGAAACCGTACAGAAGAGAACGGTATTCGGCAGAAATAAAAACAATTACAGTGACATTACAACCATTGTGCCTATTAAGCTTTTCTTATAAACGATAGCTGTATTAATTCAAGGCAATCGTAGCATCCGGGCACACTCTTCCGTTCTCCGATCGCTGAGCCTGAAAAGAAAGAGTCACCAGCTTTTTACACTTTGGTGTGCATCGCTCTGTAGACCGAACACAACTCCTCCCGGGTGGGAAAAGCCCAGGCCGCGAAATCTTCGTCATTCATCGCAAACTCCTCCCGCCAGAGCCGGATGAGCCAGGGAAGCTCAGCCAGCATCGCCTCCTGCTCGGGGTGGATGTAGACCAGGTACAACTCGCGCGGCTGTTCCATTAAGGATGTTTCAAGGTTCGCAAAAACCCGCTCCATCACCGGCCGCGTGAACGCGTTCCACATATAAACAACCAGCGGCCCGGCCGGCCAGCGAAAATCGGCCGCATCGCCCTGGAGGGAACTTACCCTCGCCTCCGCCGCCCCCGCATAGCGGGCGATGTTGGATCGCGCAACGCGGTCCAGTTCAGGAGAAAGTTCCACCCCGATGATCTCGCGGAACGCGTAGTCCGACGCCAACAACAGGGCGCGGCCTTTCCCCGAACCGACGTCCACAAAGGTAAAACGGTGGTAATCCAGGCGCAGCCGCTCCCCCAATGAGCCCACCACAGCGTGAAACACCGATGGCGCCACGCCAAAGTAACCGTTGTTGTACACGTCGTGCCGGTGGCCGGAAGGCAGCAGGTACATCAGCCCGCTGGTCTCCACTCCAAAGCGCTCATCGAAGGGGTGCACCGCGCGGTAGCTGCGGTATTGGCCCTGCTCCATGCGGGGCCAAGCGGTTGGTTTCTTCGGTAACAGTCTGCGCCACATCCGCCGCTAGTCCAGCCCCAGCTTCTTCCATATTGCATCCACGCGCGCCCGGGTGGAGGGATCCATGGTAATCATCTGCGGCCACGGCCGGGTAAAACCCTCGGCGCTCCATTTGCGGGTTGCGTCAATGCCCATCTTGCTGCCGTAATTGGGCAGCCGGGAAGCATGATCCAGCGAGTCGATGGGCCCCAGCGTGAACTGGATGTCGCGCTCAGGGTCGATATTGTTGGTTACCCGTAACGTTACTTCGCCCAGGTCCTGGACATCGCAGTCCTCATCGACCACCATGATGCATTTGGTAAACATCGCCTGGCCCAGGGACCAGATGCCGTGCATCACCTTGCGCGCATGGCCGGCGTAACTCTTACGAATCGACACGATCATCAGGTTGTGAAATACGCCTTCGACGGGCAGGTTCACGTCGACGATCTCCGGTAGAGTCAGGCGCATCAGGGGCAAGAAGATGCGCTCCACCGCCTTGCCCATCCACGCATCTTCCATCGGCGGCTTGCCCACGATGGTCGCGGCATAAACCGGCTCGCGGCGATGGGTGATGCAGGTGATATGAAAGACGGGGTATTCCTCCTCCATGGTGTAGAAACCGGTGTGATCCCCAAACGGGCCTTCCGTGCGCAGCTCGTCCAGCTCCACATAACCTTCTAGAACGATCTCGGCGTTCGCCGGCACCTCCAGATCCACGGTTTCGCACTTCACCAGGTCGACGGGCGCCTGGCGGAGAAAGCCGGCAATCACGAACTCTTCCACTTCAGGAGGCGCGGGCACAATGGCGGAGAAGGTGGTAGCGGGGTCGGTGCCGATTACCACCGCCACTTCGAGGCGCCGGTCCTTAGTCTGGGCGAAGGCCACGGGCGGCCGGGTGGTCCCTCCCGCAGTCTCCGCCATCACCTGTACGCGAGCCGCACCTGCATCTCCTGTTGCCTCGGCCGTTGCCGCAGCCCGCAGCCGCTCCCGCAGGTGCTCGGCGGCCACCTTCTGCCGCTGCCAGTGCATGGCGGTGGTTTGCCCGTCGTAAACCTGCATACGGTACATGCCGACATTGCGCTTTCCACTTTTGGGGTCGCGCGTGATGACGCAGGGCAAAGTAATAAAGCGGCCGCCGTCGAGCGGCCAGCACTGAAGCACGGGAAAGTCCAGGACGCTGAAGTTTTCCCGCAGGATGACCTGTTTGCAGGATGCGTCTTTCGCGGCGACGGTGCGAGGGAAGAACCGGCCCACTTCCGCCAGCATAGGCAGCATTTTCAGCTTGCCCAGCAGACCTTCCGGGCTCTTGAGTTGCAGCAGGCCCTCGATACGTCCGGCCACATCATCCAGGCTGTCCACGTCGAGCGCCAGTTTCATGCGCCGCTCGCTCCCGAACTGGTTCATCAGGACCCGGCTGCCGGGATAGCCCTTGACGTTCTCAAACAACAGCGCCGGTCCACCCTTGGCCTTGCCCCGCTTGGAAACTCGGTCGGTAATCTCGGCGATCTCGAGAATCGGGTCTACAGGTTCTTGGATGTGCTTGAGTTCGCCCGCTTTATCGAGCGCCTTGATCCAAACCCTTAGGTCGTCGTATGCCAATGCGGTCTTTGTGCCCCCACATCACCATACTATCCAAGGTGGCTGGGTCCCTGTTCGCCGCGCATCCAACGGTCCATGAGGGTTTGGGCGCAGCGCGCGCCACACAAGTGGCGGACCTTGGCTGCGTGAGAAAGCAGGATATTCCATTGTGTCAACTTCAATATGGGCTGTTCGGGAGCCTTGGGAACCAGAGGGGCCGACTCGGTCAGTGCCAGCCACCAATCCTCAGCCTCGCCCCTTGGGTTGCCGCAAACATCACAGCGGTAGGTCTCGGTAAACGCCATACAAGAATCTCTCACCTCGAACCATGGTCAATGTAGCAGCACCATCGCCCGAGAAGCCATCCCCGGAAGTGGAATGACCTCTGTGCATCGATTCTCTGCGCAAAACACCCTCACCGCTGCGGTACTCTGTGCGGGCGTATCGACTTCGTTACATCAGCCGGGCGGCTCATAGCGGTCTCACGAAACCGCTTCAAGCGATACTGGCGGGCTGATCTTCGTATTGCTCCAGGGGGAAACCCAACTTTTTCCACTGGTCAAAGCCGCCCAGGAGGGGGCGTACCCGGTAGATACCATTCTGCCGAAGCTTCATCGCCATTTTCGCGGCCGTGGCCTCGCTAGGGCAGGTGCAGTAGAGGATCACGTCGCGATCCCGCGGGATCTCTCCGCTGCGCTGCATCAGCGACTCCGGCGAAAGGCGGATCGCCCCGGGCAGCACACGCGGGTCGGGCAAGTAGTCGAGCGGGTGACGCAAATCAACGATGTACGGGTTCTGACCCCCATCCAGCATGCGCTTCAGCTCCACGGGGTCCAGCCGGGAAGTCCGGACCTGTTTCAGAAAGGCCTGTTGTTTCCATATCCGATAGCCCAGCAGGCCGGTGACTGCGAGGACGAAAATAATTCCCGCGAAATGGCCCATCCAGGAAAACGCGCCGGGGTGGTTGCGTAAAACGTCACCGAAAAAGCGTCCGATCAAGGTAACGGTTGCCGCCCAAAACAAGGCGCCTGCAAGGTCGTAAGCCAGGAACACCCGGTATCTCATTCCCGTCTGGCCGGCAATGGGCGCCGCCACCGTGCCCAGCCCGGGGATGAACTTGGCCACCAGTAAGGCCTGCTCGCCCCACTTGGTGAAATAGTCTTCAGTCTTGCGAACGCAGGTTGTCCTCTCAAAGGACAGCCGGCATACCAGCTTCACCATCGTGCTGCCAAACCGCTTACCCAGGAGATACCACAGCGAATCGCTGATAAAGCAGCCGGCCACCGCAGCCAACAGCACCGCGGGCAGGGACAATTTGTGGGTCGCGGTCAGGGTACCGGCAGCCAGCAGCAAGGGCACGCTGGGGACAGGAACCCCGAGCTGCTCTGCCATTACCCATAGGAAGAGAATGAGGTACGCGAAATGCAGGAAAAAGTTGTACGCTAACGGCATTACGCAGCTGCCCCTGTGAAAGTCTCCCACTATAGATGTCGGCAAGATGGGAAACGGTGCGTTGGTATGCAGTGTAACTGAAGGGTGGGGCTGGGCGATCCCAACGGCTGGTTCTATGGCTAGGCAAACCTAGTAAAATTTCCCAGATAGTAACCTCGGGCTACCCTTGTGAACGCTTCTTCTTACCGCAATTTCGGCTTCGGTTTCGTTGCCGTCGCCTTCTTTGCGGCTTTGCCGGGCGTGTCGGCGCCCGTGACCATGGCCCAACAGGCGGGGGCTGCCGCCGCTTCTGCCTCTCCCAGCCAAGCCATGGAATTTGCCGACAAGCCGGATTTCGCGGTGGCGGGGGTAACGGATTGGACCGCCGTGGGCGGTCACGGGTCGGATATCAGCCTGAGAACCAGCGAAGCGCTCACCCGGGAAACCCTGAACCTTAAGCCCGGCGCCCTCGCTGACCCCAAACCGGGGAACGTACCGGAAGGCCGGCTGCACCACCGGTTGGGTGAGCTGGACGAGAAGAACGGCGACCCTTTGGCCGCCGTTCATGAAGACGAGCTAGCGGTCCGGCTGGATCCCAGCGAGGAGAACTATTTTGCCTGGGGCTCGGAGTTATTGCTGCACCGTGCCGTCTGGCAAGCTGTGGAGGTATTCAGGAACGGAATCAAAGCCTATCCGAAGTCGGCCAGGATGCTGGCCGCGCTGGGTACGGCCCTCTTTGCCGGCGCTCGCTACGATGAGGCGGCTGCCAATCTGTGCGCCGCTTCCGACCTGAATCCGGCCGATCCCGAACCCTACAGCTTTCTGGGCCGGATTGACATAGCCGCGCCCCAGCCTTTGGCCTGCGTTGAGCCAAGGCTGGCGCGGTTTGTGCAGCGGCGCCCCGCCAACGCGCAGGCGAACTACCTGTACGCCATGGCTCTCTGGAAGCGGCAGGACCCGAAGGCCCCCGAACAGGTGGAAACCCTGCTAACCAAGGCCGTGACCCTAGACCCCAAATGCGCCGACGCTTATCTGCAATTGGGGATCCTGAATGCTTCCCGGCCCGATCTTCCAAAGGCCATTGGCTTTTACCGCAAAGCGATCGCAGCCGATCCACAGCTGGGCGAGGCGCATTACCGGCTCGGTGTGGCTTATGATCGGACCGGAGCACCGGAGAAAGCCAAGCAGGAATTCCGGCTGCACGAAGAGATCGAAAAGTCGCAGGCAGCTGCCATCGAAACCCAGCGGCGAGAAGTCAAGCAATTCTCCGTAGTTCTGCAGGGCGCTAAATGAGAAAGGGAAGCATGTTCAAGCTAACCGTGATGCTGCTGGTTCCGATGCTGACGATGTACGCGGCCGACCTGCCCAGTAAGAAGTATCTGAATATGGCTGCCATCAAAACCATGGTTGCCGCTTCAGAAGCGAAAGCCAAGGAGCTCAACGTCGGGGTGACGATCTGCATCGTGGATGAGAGCGGCAACCTGCTCTTTCTGGAAAAGGGAGACGGCGCCTCGCTCAACACGTTACAGTTTGCCCAGAAGAAGGCCCGCGATGCCGCCTCCTACGGCAGTCCGTCGCGAGAGGCGGCGGAATCGGTGAAGAAGGGCAACGTGCAAAACCTGGCTTTTCCTGACTATTTCCCCAACCAGGGAGGTTTGCCCATTCGTGTCGACGGTCAGCTCATAGGTGGAATTGCCGCCAGCGGTGCAAAATCGGAGATCGATGAGCAGATCGCCCAGGCTGGTCTCGATGCGCTGCTGAAACCATAGGGGTTTACCGAAGGAAACCCGTCGGCTCAACTGCGCGGTGTACTATATGGAAAAAATGGCCCGCGCATTGAGCGGCCGTATTGTAGCAGCAAACGTTCCGGCCAGTTCCGCTTAATACAAGCGCATGAACATCAGGGAAGTAGCCAAGAGAGCCGGGGTTTCCACAGCCACTGTTTCCCGCGTGGTAAACGGTACGGCTCCGGTCGATGCCAGGACAGAAAAGCGCGTTCGAGCCGCGATCCAACGGTCCGGCTATTATCCCAACACCCACGCGCGTACTTTGGGCACAGGCAAGAGCCACATCTACGGCCTGATCATCTCCGACATAGAAAATCCCTTCTTTCCTGAATTGGTGAAGTGTTTCGAGCGCCTCGCGGTGGAGCATGGCCACGAGGTGCTGATTGCCAACACCGACTACCGGCCAGAGCGCATGGAGATATGTGTCCGGCGAATGTTGGAGCGGAAAGTCGACGGGGTCGCGATCATGACCTCGGAAATGGACCCGGAACTCATCCGCATGTTGAACGGACGGGGTATCCCCATAGTTTTTTTGGACACAGGATCCGTCGGACCCGGAATCAGCAATATTTCCCTGGACTACGACAGTGGCGTCGATCAGGCCATCGATCACTTAACCTCGCTGGACCACCGAAGGATCGCTTTCGTGAGCGGCCCCGCGAATCTGCCTTCCGCCAGAACCCGCTATGAGGCATTCGTAGCTTCGCTGCGGCGCAAGAAACTCGAATGCAGTGAAGAGTTGATCCGTTCGGCCAACCACCGCTTCGATGGAGGCTACGCAGCGATGCTGGAGCTATTGAAGCTGGGGACGCGTCCCACAGCCGTGCTGGCCTCGAACGATCTCACGGCCATCGGCATCATGGGTGCTCTCTTTGCCGCCGGCGTGCGTGTACCAGAGGACGTGTCGGTGGTGGGCTTCGACGACATCGCTCTCAGCAGCTTCATGCCGCCGCCGCTGACCACCATTCGCGTATCGCGTGCGGAAATCGCCGGTTTCGCTTTTAGCTCACTGTATGCGGCCAGCTATCGCGGAGAAACCCAGGGCGTGACCCACGTGGTGCGTGCGGAACTGGTCGTTCGTCAATCCACCGCAGCGGTCAAACTCCCGGCTTGACCATACCCGCGCCTTCGCGGATGGTGATGATCTGGTTTGCCTTTACCTGGGTGAAGCGTTCCACTTTCTGCGTCGTGGGCCACTTTACTTCGATTAAGTCGGCCGCTGCCGCCTTGCCCAGACCGAAGTGAAGCCGCAGGTCGCCTTGGGACATAACACTGTCGCCGCTGTGGACTTCATCCATCTGGGCATGCTTTCCCGTAACTACCCGTACGCGGGCCCCGATGGCGGTGCGATTGCACTTGGTGCCCACCAGTTTGATCTTGATCCAGTTCTGTTTGTTGCCGCCGTCGTTACGAAGCAGTGAGGGCAGATCGTTCATATTCAGAATCAGCACATCCACGCCGCCGTCGTTGTTGTAGTCACCAAAGGCGGCTCCGCGGCTCGAGAAGCGCTCGCTGATCCCAGTTCCCATCTCCACCGACACGTCCTTGAAATTCCCGTTGCCGAGGTTCCTGTAAACCAGCCGCGGATTCTTGAACGTCTGGCCGAAGTTGTAGCTGTCAATCTCCGGATAAACGTGGCCGTTGACCTGGAGGATGTCTGGCCAGCCATCATTGTCGTAATCGACAAAACCGCATCCCCAGGCCACATAACGATTGTTGACCCCGATCCCGGCGGCGAAGGTGACGTCGCTGAAGGTTCCGTCGCCATTGTTGTGGTACAGGTTGCAGGTATCGTCCGCAAAATTGGTTTTGAAAATATCGAACCAGCCGTTGCAGTCATAGTCGGCCACGGCAACACCCATGCCGGCCTGCTCGTGCCCGTTTTCGCTGTAAGCGCATCCGGACATGACGGCAGTGTCGGTGAACGTGCCGTCATGATTGTTCTTGAACAGGATGCTGGGTTGGGAGTCCACGGCAACGTAGATGTCCGGCCAGCCATCGTTGTCGAAATCATAAGACACAGCGGTGATTGCATATCGCGGGCCCGGCTTCAAAATTCCCGCTTTCTCTGAAACGTCGGCAAATGTACCGTCGCCGTTGTTGTGATAAAGAATGTTCTCGCCGGGCGGAAGTCCACGCGGGCCGCATAAAACGGGAACGCCTTTCCACTGGCAGTTCAATCCGCTATTGGGAGCAGGAAGCTTTGCCGGATCTAACTTGAGGTAGTTACAAATGAAGAGATCCAGGTGGCCATCGCGATCGTAGTCCAGAAAGCTGCAGCCGGAGCCCCATCGAACTTGGGGCTGGTAGAGTCCGGCTTTGTGGGTGACATCGGTAAAGGTGCCGTCGCCGTTGTTGCGGAAGAGAATGTTGTGGCCCCAGAAGCAGCAGAACAGGTCGTCCCAACCGTCATTGTCGTAATCGCCTACACAGACTCCGGTCTGCCATCCGGTCCGGCCCAACCCCGATTTCTCCGTGACGTCGGTAAACGTGCCATCCCGATTATTCTTGTACAGATGCGAGGTGGGCGCCTTTCCCGCGGGCCATTGCGTATCCAGCCTGTCTCCATTGGTGAGGTAGATGTCGAGCCAGCCGTCGTGGTCGTAGTCGAAGAAGGCCAGCCCGCTGCCCTTCGCCTCGATGACGGAGCGCTTGTGATCGATTCCGCCCCACACGTTGGGGCTGGTCAGGCCTGCCGATTGAGCCACATCGACGTATTGAACCGGAGAAGTTGCCGCGGCCACCAGGTAATCTTTCCATTTCCAGAGGGGAGTTGCGAGAGCCTCGGTGAGCGTGTTGCCGAGCACGAAGAGCGATGAGCCGAGAAAACGGCGTCGTGGAAAATTCATAGCCTGCCGTGATTATAGAGTGGGTGGTTGAACCTACTGAAGCGTGTCCAGTGCCTCCCGGGCGCCCGCATTTTGCGGCTGCAGGGCAAGCAGTTTCTGCAACACCTCTCTTGCCCCCTGCTTATCGTTGCGCAGGGCATACAGCCGGGCGAGGTTGAAATAAGACTGGTCAAAGTTCGGAGCAACGCGAATGCAAGTCTTGAACTGCTCTTCCGCCTTGGAATATTCCTGCCCCCACACGAAGATCACCCCAAGGTTATTCAAGGCCTCGGGGTAGTCAGGCCGCAGTTCCACCGCGCGCTCCAAATAACCGGATGCCTGCTGCATCTGGCCTTGCTGGGCATATAACATCCCGAGGTTGTAATTAATCTCAGGATCGTCAGGTTGGATGGCGATCGCCCGATCCAGGACTTCCTGTGCCTGGGCGAAAGATTTCTGGCGGCGGTAGATGTTCCCCAAGTTCACCAGCGCGGTCGCGTAACCCGGTCGCTGTTGCAACGACTGCTGAAAATTCTTAATCGCTTCCTCTGCATTCCCCTCCTGGGCGGCAATCATCCCCAGGTTGTTCCAGGCTTCGGGGTAATTCGGGCGCAGCTTCACTGTTTGCTGAAGATACCCGCGCGCCTGTGCAAGGTCGTTTCTCCGCAGGCTGAGTGTGCCCAGGTTGTAATACCCCTCCGCATCTTCCGGCTTGGCAGCGACAACCTGCTGGAAAGACTCCGCCGCCTGATCCAGATAACCGTGCTGGAAGAGGGCAACGCCATAAGTAAAGTCGTTGCGCATAAACGCGCCCTGGTAGAGTTCCCCCCGCAACGGAAGCGCCTTGCGAATTCGCTCCGCTGTAGAGGAAGGCGCCGAGGCCACGTCTTCCAGCACTAGCCCGGGTTCGATGGAACCCTGGTACACCTTGACGATCATGCCCTCCTTGTCCAGCAAAAAGGAGGTAGGAATCGCCAGATCTCTGCGCCGGTCGAATAGGTAACGGTAGATGATGTTATATACACCGGCTACCTGTTCCGTAGCAAAGAGAACCGGAAACGAGAGGGCCTCTTGCCGGGCGAACGAACGCGCCTTTTGCCCATCAGCCTCCGGGTCAAGATTCACGGCCAAGACCCGCAGCTGGTGTGCGTGCCGGTTAAGAAGCCGCAACTGATCGCCGCTAAGCGGAGCCATAACCGCCCAGAAGGTAAGCAGCACGAAGCCATCCCGGAAGCTCTTAAGCTCGCGCACATTGCCTGCGAGGTCGGGCAGAGCAAACTCGGGCGCCTTCAACGGTTCAATCAACCAGGTCTCGATCCGCGATGGCAGCGGTTGCACCTGCGGCTCCGCCCCTGCTTTCCCCCAAGCCGGGCTGCTCACAGCGAAAGGCTTGGCGACGAAGTCAGCGGAACCTTCCTCAATCTCAATCTGGTGGTTAACCGCAAGCCCCGAAAATCCCTGCGTAAGCCCGCTCGGCCAGCGGACAGTCGCCCGGACCGGGCCCTCGGCCTTGCCCACGCCAAAAACCAACTCCTTGGAATGCTGGGAAAGAAACCCCGACCCCGCCTGCAAATACCTGGTCTGGCGCAGAGTCCCCGCTTCCACCGTGACCGCAGTGCCAATGGCATCGCGGTTGCCTTTCGTCCCCCGCAACCGAATGGCAATCGACGAGCCCAGCGTCTTCGCCGAGTTATGCAAGATCCGCAACTGGGGCGCGTTGCGATTCTTCAGGATCACCTCCAACCGGCCGTCATGGTCAAGATCAGCCAGCACAAACGAACGGCTGTCTTCAAGGAAATTCAATCCCACCGCGCCCGAGACCTCGCTAAACGTGCCATCGCGATTGTTGGCGAACATCACGTTCCGTTCGTACCCACTCCACGAGCGGTCGGAGCGAATCAGCTCGTTCAAAGCATTCCATCCGTGCTCATAAGCCAATGAGGGGGTGGCGTCTTCGGGCGACTTGCCGACCACCTGGCGCCAGAAGAAGCTGGCCAGGTCGTCTGGCTGCAGTGCGGAGATATACCCATTAGCGACATAAAGGTCGAGATAGCCGTCATGGTCGAAATCCCAAAAATCCGAGGACCACGACCAACGGCCCATCTCGACTCCAGCCTTCCGGCTCTCGTTTACAAATTTCCCATTCCCCTGGCTGCGATAGAGCGCATTGCCGCGAGCATGCTGCTGGTAAAGTGCGCGGATCGCCGGCGGAGCTTGGGCGTGAAAACGCTTCTGCTCCGCCACCCTCTGCCCTGCCGCCGACCACATGTTCGCCGCATAGATTTCCTGCTTTCCATCGTTGTCGATGTCTGCCCAGCAGGCGCTCATCCCTGCGCCTGGGTCATCGACGTGCGCCTCGCTCGAGACGGCGCTGAATGTGCCACCGTTGTTGCGATACAGGTTGGCGCGCCCAAAGTCGTTGGCTACGTACAGGTCGGGCAGACCATTCGCGGCTGCGTGCCCCCACGCGCAAGCGAAACTGTAGCGGTCGTTCTCCGCATCCAAACCCGCCGCTTTGGTCCGATCGACAAACGTCGCGTTGCCTTCGTTGTGCAGCAGATAGTTCGGCGGACCATTCCGCGCGTCGAAGTAGGGAACCGGATAGTGATACTGATCGAGCCCCAGGTAGTAGCTGTACAAGCAGAAGTAAATATCGAGACGCCCGTCGCCGTCGTAATCGGCAAGAGCCGCATGAGTGAATGTGCCCTGGGGAGGATGCTCGAATTGGAACGCATCGCGCTTGAGGGAGAAGGTCCCATCTCCTTTGTTAAGGAAGAGCAGCGGGCCGCTGCCGCAAACCACCAGCAGATCCTGCCGCCCCTTATTGTCAAAGTCGGCGAACAGTGCGCAGGAGGTATTGTCGAGTACACCCACTCCTGATTTTTCCGTTACGTCTTCAAACGTCCCGTCGCCGCGGTTGCGGTAGAGCCGGTTGGGCAGGCCTGACGGCTGGCAGACATAAAGATCGTCAAACCCGTCATTGTCAAAATCCCCCGCCGCTACTCCGTTGTTGCCATAAACATCAATCCCGCAAGCTCCATCGAGGACCGTACGCCAGTAATCCGAGCCGCGAAGCATCTGCCCGGCATAGGAATTGACATGCCCGAGAGCCTGGGCGGTCACGTCGATAAACATGGGCCCATGAACAACGCTCAGGGTTTCTTCGACCGCCTCCCATTTGCGGGCTTTCCACACGCCCGAGGCATCACGCGCCCACTCCGTGCGCCAGGACCCGACCCGCTCCTCCCGCTGATCCTCGTTCCGCCGCCCGGCCAAGTCATATCGGATTTCCAGGCGAACCGCCGGGGGAGCATTGGTGAGCTCTTCTATGCTGGTGATTTCAAACTCCGCAGTCTCCAATCGCGAGAAGTGTCCTAGCGAGCTTTTGACCTCCTGCAAAAACTGGTCTCGCCCGGAAATAGACTTGCCGGCAAACGTTCTTTTAACGATATCGATGCCATCTCCCGCGCGCAGCGTGGTTTCCCCGGCCGGAACGAGTGAGGAGGCTGCAATGGCAGGGTCGACAAACTTCACGAGCCCGGAGAGATCGCCAGCCTTGAACGAGCGGCTCCACTCCGCCAGCACGTTTTCGATCTCAAACGCATAAACCTCGGTTGCGTACTCATCGGAACCGGGAGCAACCAGGCGAAGGACGTCTTCCAACGGAGATTTTGCCGGATAGTGGGGGGTGAAACGAACATCAGATAGCGGGAAGGAGCGGCTTTCGTTGCCGGTCATCCCAAACAGCACGGCCGACCCGTGCAACGGTGCGGAACGCAGAAGCAGGGGGGCCAATCCCATGGTCTTGAGAAGTGACCGCCGGGAAAGGAATCTGTCTTCGTCTCTCATCGTCCAGCTGATGCCTGCATGCTAGCACCCGCGCTGGACCGCTCCCAAATTGTGCTGAGTACGGAACCGAACTCAACCTTTCGGTTGACAAAGGTTATGTGACTGGAATAGTTTTTTCGATGGTTTGATGTAAACGGTTACGTAACTGCTGAAAATCAAGGCAGCTAGTCAGAACGAGTCGGTGCCCACAGGGCAGATGACCATGGCATAAATTGGAGGTATTTCGGATGGGCCACGATCGCAGTGCAGTACGTGTGTTTAGACTCTTTAGCCTCATAGCCTTCACCTTTTGCAGTTTGCTGCTGGCTTCGAGCCAGCCTCTGTTCGCCCAAGTGGACGAAGGATCGATTTCCGGCTCCGTGCAGGATGCCACCGGCGCGGTGATCCCCAGTGCGCAGGTGACCCTGCTGAATACCGACCAGGGCTTGACCTTGACTACCACAACGAACAGTGGTGGCGAATATACCTTCTCGCCGGTCAGGATCGGGCACTACTCCGTCTCAGCCACCGCCCCTGGTTTTACGACCACGAACCAGCAGAATCTGCAGGTGAGCGTAGGCCAAGCTCTGCAGGTGAACATACAGCTAAAGCCAGGCGCTACCTCGGAGACGGTTCAAGTCACCACGGCACCGCCACAACTGCAAACCTCGGAGTCGTCGGTGGGGCAAACCGTTTCCGGCCAGACCATCAATAATTTGCCTCTGAATGGGCGCAACTTCACGTTTCTGGCCCAATTGGGCGCAGGCGTAAACAGCTCGCAGCCCGACACCCGAGGCAATGCGGCCTCCGGCGCTTTCTCTGCCAATGGTCTGAAAGCATCGCAGAATAACTACCTGCTGGACGGTATTGACAACAATTCCAATGCCGTCGACTTCCTCAACGGCACGAACTTTATCGTACTTCCCCCATTGGACGCGGTCGCGGAATTCAAAGTCCAAACCGGAGACTTTAGCGCCGAGCTTGGCCGAGCTGCGGGCGCCGTTCTGAACGCGACGATCAAGTCGGGCACCAACAGCATTCACGGCGCCGCCTGGGAATTTTTCCGCAACGACGTCCTCGACGCGGCCGATTGGTTTGAAGACAACAATGGCATCAAAAAGGGCGAGTTGCGGCAGAATCAGTTCGGGGCTGCTGTTGGCGGGCCGGTAATCAAGAATAAAATCTTCTTTTTCGGCGACTATGAGGGCTTGCGCCGGGTCCAGGGCAATACTCAGTCCGGCATCACCGTGCCCACCGCTGCCGAGCGAAATAGCGGTTACACCAACCTTGCTGACATCATCAACGGCGCTCCAAGACCCGATGCTTTGGGGCGGCAAATACCGCTGGGAGCCATTTTGGACCCTGCGACCACACGAGCTGTCGCGGCGGGAGCCCGTGATCCCGTGTCCGGCATCGCAAACACCTCCAGCAGCACCGTCTACGTGCGCGATCCCTTTGGGACTTGCCCAGCCTCCACCACTAGCTTTACCCTCGCCGCGTGCGGCCTGAACCAGCTTCCCGCCGGCCGGTTGGATCCCAACGCGATCAAGCTGCTGAATCTCTACCCGTTGCCGACTTCCGGGAGCGTCACTTCGAACTACGGATCGAGCCCCGCGCTTTTTGAGCATCGCAATGCGTTCGACGTGCGTGTCGACTTCGACATCACTCAAACCGACCAGATCTTCTCGCGCTTTAGCTGGGTCGATGATCCGAATTTCATCCCCGGCCCTTTTACCGGCGTCGCAGATGGCGGCGGCTTCAATACGGGCCTGCAGAGCGCGAAATCCTATCAGTCTGCCTCTGCCTGGACCCATGTCTTTTCCCCGAGCATGATCAATGTGGCGCGGGTGGGGGTAAACCACCTTCTCACTTCACGCTACGGCCCGGCGGGCACCCAGACTGGCATTCCTGCCCAATACGGAATTCAGGGCATCCCGCAGACGACGGAAAACGGCGGCCTTCCGCAAATCACATTCAGCGGGCTGTCCACTCTGGGCAGCAATGCTTACCTGCCGTCGAACGAGGTCAGCGACACTCTTCAGATTACGGATGACTTTACCAAGACCTACGGCCAGCACAGCTTCAAGATGGGCATCGAGTTCCAGAACGTAAAGTTCTCTACCTTGCAGCCTGCCTACTCCCGTGGCAATTTCGACTACGGCAACAACAGCAGTTCTGTCACTTTCACGGATATCCCGAACGTAGGCGGAGGCGCCACCGGCCGCGCGCAATTCCTGCTGACTCCAGAAGCCACGACCGTTGCCAATGGAATTAGTTATGTGGGCGGCGCCGACCAGGTGCAGGCTTCCAACATCAACAAGACCTACGATGAAAAGAAGTATTTCGCGGCTTATTTCCAAGATGACTGGAAAATATCTCCCACGCTGACCCTGAATCTCGGCCTACGTTACGACTGGTTTGGTCCGATTCTCGAGACCAATGGCGGCCAAGCCAACTTCATTCCGGGTCCCGGCCCATTTTCAGGTCCGTCCTTCTTGCTCCCGGCAACCGGCAAGGACGGTCGGCAATTGTCTTCCACCGCCAATAATCCGGCGTTGAATGGCAACGGTTTTCTCGATCTGTTGGCGAAAGACGGCATAGCGCTTCAGGAAACCAACCAATATGGGCAGGGATTGGTGCAAACGCAAAAGACCAACTTCTCGCCCCGCATAGGCTTTGCCTATCAGGCCAACGACAAGTTAGTGGCGCGGGCCGGCTTTGGGCTCTTTTACAACTCCTTCGACAACCAGGGCTATGGGCCGAATATCGGCGAGAATTATCCTTTCGTGTTTAACTTCAACTTCCAGCAGCAGAACCTCGGCATTCCGAGCGTCACGCCCATCAGCACCGGAACTCCCTGGTCCGGCTGCCCCACCGCAGGTCCCGGTGGGACGGCAACCCTCAGTTCCGGTTTCTCCTGCATCGCCTTTACACCGCTGGATGTGAACGCTCAGTCTGTGGGGTTGCAGGGACTCCAGTTCAATTACAAAACCCCGGTCACAATCAGCTCCAACCTCACCTTCCAGTATGCGCTCACACGCACGCTGTCCGCGCAGGTCGCGTATGTGTATACCCGGGGAAACCATGTTCAGGTAGGTGTCGCCACCAATAACGTCACCAGCTTATTGCCCGCAGGCGCTAGTACTCAAAAGGCGGTTGCATTTCCGGATTTCGGTCATGGTTCCAGTTACAACGCAACCGTGGGAACTAGTAACTACAACGCTTTGCAGACCAAGCTCGAAAAGCAGTACGATAACGGTCTGCAATTCCTGGCTAGCTACACCTGGTCCAAGACGCTTGGCGACGCACTGGACCTGCTGAATAACAGCTTGCAGGGATACCGCGCACCGCAAGTACCTGGGTACGGTCCCGCATTTGATTACGGCCCGGCCGCCTACGATATTCGCAACGTGTTCCATCTCAGCGGCGGCTACGAGTTGCCATTCGGCAAGGGGAAGAAGTACTTTGCCAATGCGAGCACCATCGAGACTGCATTGGTTGGCGGCTGGAGCGGAAATGTGATCAGCAGCCTCCAGGGCGGCCAGCCTGTCACCTACTCTTGTCCTACGGCAACCACCTCCGGAACCAACTGTTATGACCTGAAAGTTGCGGGACAAAGTCAGAAACTTGGATTCCATACCGATGGGAATGGGAAGCTCAATTGGATTGGAAACCCCGCGGCCTTCCAGCAACCTTGCCCGCTGGGGGCTGCGCAAACGACCGGGTGCATACCCACGACTCAGTACTTGGGCGGCAGCCAAGGGACCTCGTTAGGGCCAGGCCTCGCCCGGTTCGACTTCTCGGCGTTTAAGGCCATTCCCATCAACGAGCGCTTTTCCATGCAGTTCCGGGCTGAATTCTTCAACATCCTCAACCATCCCACCTTCAACGCGCCCAACTTCGGCGGCAACGGTGTGATCGCGATTTCGAACTCGGGGAACTTCACCAGCAGGAACTTCGGCGAAATCGGTTCGACTCGTCTTGCCCCCTACGATCCGAGGCAGATCCAATTTGGCCTGAAGCTGTATTACTAAGCTAAGATGAAAACACCCCGGAAAAGCGCGCCTACTGGTTGCTCCTTCCGGGGTGTTCTTCTGTGTAAGGCTTGGTGATCAGGGGTGGAGTGTGGGCAAGAGGGCTCAGTTTCGACTGGAGATTCTTTGTTCTCTGCTCCTCTTCGCGGCCTTGGCGAATGCCCAAAGCAATTTGGATCAGCAGTTTCAATCAGCCGTGGCGCAGTACAACGCAGGACACTTCGCCGAAGCCGCTGCCCAGCTCGAGGATCTTCTGCCCCGCGTACCCAACAGCTTTGAAGTACATGAGCTCTTA
>Ga0302324_100007562_pt1 | contig 23069 bp, 23 predicted proteins | sample Palsa_T0_1_FD_201949 | JGI IMG/M metagenome (GOLD analysis project Ga0302324, IMG submission 201949) | Peat permafrost microbial communities from Stordalen Mire near Abisko, Sweden - Palsa_T0_1 | ecosystem: Environmental > Terrestrial > Soil > Palsa > Peat permafrost | place: Sweden: Abisko...
CAGGGCGCCAGCTTCGCCCCCGACGGCAGCGACCGCATCGTCTACGGGCTCGCCCCCTCGCTCGCGGTCAATGCGCCCGTCAACCTGTACATCGCCCAGCCCGACGGCTCCGGAACGCAGGCGCTGACCCACGATGGGCGCAGTCTCTATCCGATCTGGGGTCCGCGCTACATCGCCTACGATCGCGAGCATCTGCGCCGCAACTACGCCCCGCGTTATGACATCTGGCTGCGCGCGCCGGGCTCGTCGGCCGCGCGCAGGCTCACGAATGTCCCCGCTGACAAACTCGTCGTCGGGCTCGTGCCGATCGCCTTCTCCGCGAGCGGCGGCAGGCTGCTCAGCGAGTTCGAGGGGGAGGACACGAGCGCCGCGTGGACCGTGCGCGTGCCCTCAGGACGGGCACGGCCGATCACGTTCCGCAACCAGTCGGTGCTCGGCGCGGGTATCTCCCGCGACGGCGGCACGCTGCTCGTCGACCTCGGCTCGTTCGAGGCGCCGCCCTCGGCCGGCCGGGTCGCCAGCATCCCCTTCGTCGGCGGCAGGCCCACGGTGCTCGTCGCGCACGGCGGGCAGGCCAGCTGGAACCGCTGACGCACGCTAGCATCGGCGCTTCCCCAGACCCCCGAGGACCGAACATGGCGAAGATCAAGGTAGAGAACCCGGTAGTTGAGCTCGACGGCGACGAGATGACCAGGGTCATCTGGTCGTTCATCAGAGACCAGCTGATCCTGCCGTACCTGGACGTGGAGCTGAAGTACTACGACCTCGGGATCGAAAGCCGCGACGCGACGGATGACAGGATCACGGTCGAAGCGGCCGAGGCGATCAAGCGCTATGGGGTCGGCGTGAAGTGCGCGACGATCACTCCCGACGAGGCGCGCGTGGAGGAGTTCGGGTTGAAGGAGATGTACCGCTCGCCGAACGGCACGATCAGGAACATCCTCGGCGGCGTGATCTTCCGCGAGCCGATCGTGATTTCAAACGTGCCGCGACTGGTGCCGGGCTGGACGAAGCCGATCGTGATCGGCCGCCACGCCTTCGGCGACCAGTACCGCGCGACCGACATGCTCGTCCCCGGAGAGGGAACCCTAACGCTCAGCTTTACCCCTAAGGACGGGAGCGAGCCGATCGAGCTCGACGTCTACGACTTCCCCGGCGCAGGCATCGCGATGGCGATGTACAACCTCGACGACTCGATCCGCGACTTTGCGCGGGCGTCGCTCAGATACGGCCTGGAGCGCAACTACCCAGTGTATATGTCGACGAAGAACACGATCCTGAAACGCTACGACGGTCGTTTTAAAGACATCTTCGAAGAGATCTATGACGACGAGTTCAAGACTGATTTCCAGGCCGCTGGGATCACCTATGAACATCGTTTGATCGACGACATGGTCGCCAGTGCCCTGAAGTGGGAAGGCGGATATGTGTGGGCCTGCAAGAACTACGACGGGGATGTGCAGTCCGACACGGTCGCGCAGGGCTTCGGCTCGCTGGGGCTGATGACGAGCGTGCTGATGACCGCCGACGGGAAGACCGTCGAGGCGGAGGCGGCGCACGGGACGGTCACCCGCCACTTCCGCCAGCACCAGCAGGGCAAGCCGACGTCGACGAACCCGATCGCGTCGATCTTCGCGTGGACGCGCGGGCTATCGGCGCGCGGGCGCATGGACGAGACGCCCGCTGTGACAGCTTTCGCCGAGACGCTCGAGCGCGTGTGCGTGGAGACCGTTGAAAGCGGCAAGATGACAAAGGACTTGGCATTGCTGGTTGGGCCGGATCAGGAGTGGCAGAGCACCCAGGAGTTCCTGGCGTCGATTGATGAGAACCTAAAACAGGAGATGAATTTGTGAGTAATCCCGTACGTGTAACGGTCACCGGCGCGGCCGGCCAGATCGGCTACAGCCTCGTATTCCGCATCGCCTCCGGGCAGCTGCTCGGGCCCGATCAACCCGTCGATCTGCGCCTGCTCGAGATCCCCCCGGCGATGGGCGCGCTCGAGGGCGTGGCGATGGAGATCGTCGATTGCGCGTTCCCGCTGCTGTCAGGGCTCGACCTGCACGACAACCCGGAGGACGCGTTCGACGGCGTGAATATCGCGCTGCTCGTCGGCTCGCGGCCACGGACGAAGGGCATGGAGCGCGCCGAGCTGCTGTCAGAGAACGGCAAGATCTTCACGGTGCAGGGCAAGGCCCTGAACGAGAAGGCCGCCGATGATTTGAAAGTCCTCGTCGTCGGGAACCCGGCGAACACGAACTGTTTGATCGCGATGAACAACGCGCCCGACATCCCGAACGAGCGGTTCACGGCGATGTTGCGACTCGACCACAACCGTGCGATCGCCCAGCTGGCGGCGAAGTTGGAGGTGCCGGTCACGGACGTTACGCAGATGGGCGTGTGGGGCAACCACTCGCCGACGATGTATCCCGACCTGTTCCACGCCCAGGTGCGCGGCGAGCAGGCGGCCGCGCAGGTAGACGACCAGGTGTGGATCGAGCAGGACTTCCTGCCGAACGTCGGCAAACGCGGCGCCGCGATCATCGAGGCGCGCGGCTCCTCCAGCGCCGCCTCGGCCGCGAGCGCGGCGATCGACCACGTGCACGATTGGGTAAGCGGGACCACAGACTGGGTCTCGATGGGCGTGCCGTCGGACGGTTCCTACGGCGTGTCCGAGGGTCTGATCTCCGGTTTCCCGTGCACGTGCGCGGACGGCAAGTGGTCGATCGTCGAGGGGCTAGAGCTCGACGAGTTCTCTCGAGGCAAGATCGACGCCTCCGTGGCCGAGCTGACCGACGAGCGCGACACGGTTTCGAGCCAAGGCCTGATCTAGCTGTCGCGGGAGCGAGTCGCGGGGGACACAAAGGTACCCCCATTTTTAGGTGCGTAGTACCATAGTGGCACGCACTTAAAAATAATACACAATGCAAAAGGGGCGCGGGCAAGCCTTGCCCGCGCCCCCAATCAATGTGCCGGCTGAAAGTGCTTACCCCTTAGCGTGCCAGCCGCGGCCTTTCTTCTCCAGTTTGCCCTCTTGCTCCAAGCCGGGAAGGACGCGGTAGAGGTAGTTCTGCTTGATGCCCATCTTTGAGGCTAGCTCGGGAATCGTGATACCGGGCTGGCCCTGAACGAACGAGAGGGCCTGAGCGGCGCGCGTGCCACTGCCTTTGCGTCGCCCGGCGCGAGCCGCGGGACGACCTACTTTCCCGGCAGGACGACCCACTTTTTTACCGGCGGGGCGGCCAACTTTTTTCCCGGAACCGGGAGGACGGCCAACTTTTTTACCGGCGGGACGACCCACTTTTTTGCCGGAACCGGGAGGACGGCCAACTTTTTTACCAGCGGGACGACCCACTTTTTTGGCCACCACTTTGGGGGTCGCGGTGGCGGCCGAAGCAACTTTGCCGGAGCCGCGCGGGCGTCCCGGTCCCCGGCGCGCGGGAGTGGCAACGGTGGCTGCACTGGTGGTGGCAGTGGGTGTGGTTGAAGCTGGCGCTGCACCCACTTTGGCGAGTGCTGAAGCGGCGGCCTGGAGGCGGCCGTACTCGTCCACCGCCGGCTTGAGCTCCTTCAGTCGATCGGAGATCTCCTGGCGCTTCACGTCAAGAAAATCGGTCACAGTTAAATCCTCTTCCTTCATCAGTGTAAATGTGGGCTGGCCACATATTCAGTTCTCTCTCCTATCACCTTACACGATCTTTCTTGTAAGACCCTGTGGCGGTCGGGGGATGCACTCAACTATCGAGCTGAGCGCGAAGGCGCTCGAGCGTGCGGTTTGCCTCGCGCTCTGGTATTCCGCCGACGAGCGCGCGGCTCACGATTGCCCCGATCGGACCCAGCGGCGGACGGAACTCGTTGTGGTAGTCAAAGCGCGTACCCCCGCCTGGGGCAGGGCGCAAAATGTATTCCGTGCGAGCCCGCGAGCGGGCGGGGCCTCGACCATCCCATACGGCCAGCTCGCAGGGGCGAAACTCGACGAGCTTCCAGTGAATCTCGAGGCTGACGCCGCGCAGGTGGAGCTGCTGATCCATCCTGTAGCCCACGCGCGGGGGCCCGTCGTCGGCATGGTGCAGCTCGCGGTGAACCGTTACCCAATCGCCGAGGCGATCTGGATCCATGACCAGCTTCCACACCTCCGCGGGCGAGGCTGCGATCTGGATCGAGGCGGTGACGAGGCTCATCGAAGGGGGAAGAACGGTAGCCGCAGAACATTCATCGTGCGGACAACGGCTCGGATTGCTCCCACACTCCCAGCGCGTGTTCGACCGCGGAGTCGAAGGAGTGCGGGCGTACGCCGAGCAGCTCGGCGGCGTGCGAATCCCCCGGCAGGAGGTCGCCCGCGAGGCTCTCCATCAAAGGGAGGATCAGATCGGGATCCTCCGAGGCGATCGCCGCGGCGACGCGCGCGGCTACAGGTGTGAAGTTCACACCGAGACCGAGCACCGGACGCCCCACGAGCATCAGCTCGGCGATCCGGGAGATCATCTCCTCGTAGCTGAGCACGTCGGGTCCGCCGATGTCGAGCGAGCGGGCGCCACTCACGGTGACGGTCGCCGCGGCGGCGAGCATCTCGATCACGTCACGCTCATCGATCGGCTGGGTGCGAAAGGAGCGCCAGGCGGGCAGGGTCAGCACCGGCAGGCGCTCGACGAGGTGGACGAGAAAGCGAAACGAGCGCGAGCGCGCGCCGATCACGATCGAGGCGCGCAGGGCGAGCGAGTCGGGCACGCCGTCGAGCAGGACGCGCTCGACGGACGCGCGGCTGGCGAGGTGGGCAGAGGCGGCACGATCGCGCGGGAGCAGGCCGCCGAGGTAGACGATCCGTGAGATCCCAGCACGGGCGCAGGAGCCGGCGAAGTTGCGCGCAGCGAGGAGCTCACGCTCGTCAAACGGGACGGGGTCGCCGGCGGGGCGCTCCATCGAGTGAATCAGGTAGTAGGCGACATCGACCCCGGCGAGCGCGGCGGCGAGTCCCTCGCCTGAAAGCGCGTCGCCGCGGAGCACCTCGACCTCGCCGGCGATCTCGCGAGCGTCACGAAACGGCCTCCTCGACACCGAGGCCTGTTGCGCCAGCGCGGCGGATACCCGCGCGGGGTCGCGCCCGAGCGCGCGGACGGTGTGTCCGTCGGCGAGCAGGCGCCCGACCAGGAGCGAGCCGACAAAGCCGGAAGCGCCGGTGACGAGGATGCGCATCGCGACAGATGATGACGACTGCAGGCAAGATCTCCGGAAAGTGCACGGAAAACCGCCGGAGCGTCACGGGATGGTGACTAATTCCGAAGCGAGGGGGGTAGAAATTGTTTTGTCTGCGATTTGCGGGAAGGTTCGATGCTACCCCTTGAGCGAGGGCGCGCGCGGTGCTTTGATGGCTCGGCCGGTCACTCCGGCCGGTCCACGAAAGAGTCGCGAGAAGCGAAGGGGAAAAGTGCCGAGCAAGCAGAGCAGCAGGCCGACGAAGCGCGCCGCGCGGAAGGTGAGTTGTGAGGACTGCTTCTTCCACACCAACCTGCTGTGTGCGCTGGAGTTGAACGAGCCGTGCTCGACCTTCCGGCCCAGCGAGGCTGAGCTCAGGCCACCACAGCAGCTGCGCTTCGTGTTCCGGCAAGAGCGTCGCTCGCGCGCGGCATGGGCATTTCCCTCAGCGCAGGAGCAGGCGGCGCTGCACGCATAGTCGTCTGAGTCGTGCCGCTCGGCACGTGTACCGACTCGCAGGGCCGCATCCGGCCCCCGCCTCCCAATCAACCATCAATCGTCTTTCTGGTTGGCGGCGTGGGCGGAGATCCAGTTCGCGCCGGGCGTGTCGGACAGGCCGTGGACGATGATCGAGCAGAACACGACCAGGGCGGTCAGGTCGAAGATTCGCGGACCGGAGGCGATGTTCTGGTCGAGCACGAGCAGCGCGAAGGTCATCGTCGCGACGCCCTTGGGTCCAAACCAGCCCATGAACAGGCGCGTGGCGCGATCGGTCGAGGTGCCCAGCAGGGCAAGCCACACCGCGAGGGGACGCGCGAGCAGGAAGACGATCGCGACGAACGCGAGCGACGGCCAGCCCTCGCGCGTGAGCGCGTTCAAAGTCAAAAGCGAGCCGAAGACGAAGAAGATGCCGAGCTTGACGATCTCCACGAGCTCATCGGCGCGACGCTCGAAGTGCACGCGCAGGTCGGGGCGGCGGATGCCGAGCACGATCGCCGCGACGAACACGGCGATGAAGCCGTTGCCTTCCGGTGAGAGCACGGTCAGCCCATAGGTCGCGAACGCGACGCCGAGCGCGAACAGCGACTTCTGGTGGGCGGGGATCGAGTGCTCCACCGGGCCTCGCCCGGCGCGCGGCATCAGTAGCGAGGCGAGCCAGCCGCAGGCCAGGCCGTAGAGCAGGCCGAGGCCGAGGTCCTGGATCACGAAGCGCCACCAGACGAAGCTCCCCGAACTGGTGGAGAGCGCTGCCAGTAGCGCCAATACCGCCGGCAGCGCGAGGCCGTCGTTGAGGCCGGACTCGAGGTTCAGCGAATGGCGGATCAGGCGCGGCACGCGCGCGTTTGTGACGATGCTCGAGGTCAGCACCGGGTCGGTTGGTGAGAGCAGCGCGCCGAGCAGGAACGACTCGGTCCAGGTGAGGCCGAACAGGAGGTGCGCGGCGGCGGCGACGATCGCGGCGGTGATCGGCATCGCGACCACGAGCTTGCGCGCGGGCAGGTGCCACTCGCGTTTGAGCATCTCGCCCTCGACCTCGAGGCCGTCGCGGAACAGGATCACGATCAGGGCGGCGAACGCGAGATCCTCGACAAAGCCGGAGTGCGCGCGGAAGTCGATCTTGCCGAGGCCACCGGGGCCGAGCGCGAAGCCGGCGAGCACGAACAGCGCGGTCAGCGACAGGAACGAGCGCTGCGCGAGGCCGGAGGCGAGCGCGCCGAGGATCAGCAGCAGGCCGAGCACGGTGGCGATCGCCTGGAAGCTCGGCATCAGCCTAGATTCTCACGAGTGGCGGCCGTCCACGCGGCGGAGATTTCGACCGGCCGTCTCCGGGCGCCGCGCCCGCTGGCCGCCGCCTGCACGCGGGCGATCGGAGCGGGTGCCTGATTCGGAGACCGCGAGGGGGGTATATTTGGTCGAACCCAGAAATCTTTCGGCATAGGTGGTGGCCAGCATGGCGGCAAAGGACAGCATCGGCAAGGCAGGCGCTGCGGCGCGTAAGGCGCAGGGCAACCGGTATCTGCAGCGTTTGATCGAAGACGAGGATCTGCGCGGCAACCTGCTCACCGCGTACGGCGCGGCGCGCGGGGCATACGGGCGTATGAGCAACGGCAAGCCCGCGAGCAAGGCGATCTTTGAGGACAAGAAGCTGCAGCGCGAACTGCGTGACGCGGCGAAGTCTCTGCAGGAGGCCTCGAGCGCACTGAAGGAAGGACCGAAGAAGTCTCGCCGTCGCAAAGGCGGACTTGGGCGCATGTTGCTGTTGCTGATCATTGCGACGGCGCTGGCGCTGGTCGTGAGCGAGGACCTGCGCTCGAAGGTGCTTGATCTGCTGTTCGGCTCCGAGGAGGAGTTCGACTACAGCTCGACCACGGCTCCGGCGGAGCCCGCGCCGGTCCCGACCGCGGCAGCCTGAAGACCCCCTCAAAAGATGACCGCCGCCGTGGAGGAGATCGTCGTGGAGGCTGACGCGGCGGCGGGGACGAGGGCGAGGTCGTTGTCGGGTGAGAAGGCGCGGCGGATCGTCGAGGCGATGCGACACAGCGTCGCCAAGCGCGGCGTCGCGGCCTCGACCTTCGAGCACGTGGCGCGCGAAGCCGGCGTCTCACGCGGGCTGCTGCATTACTACTTCGCCACCAAGGAGCAGCTGCTCGTGGAGGCTGCGCGCCGTGACTGCGAGCTGCGCATGGAGAACCTCGAGGGCCAGCTCGCGGGGGCGCAGACGGCGGATGACTTCATCGCCCTGATGGCGCAGAACCTGCAGGAGACGGTCAGCGCCGACCCCGACTTCGTGACGCTCGTGTTCGAGCTGTTCACGCTCTCCAGGCGTAACGAGGAGATCGCCGTCGAGTACGCGAGGCTGATGCGGCGTACTCGTGCCCTGCTCGCCGGGATGCTCGCCTCGGCGCAAGATGAGGGCGTGCTGCGATTGCACGCCGAGCCGGAGACGGTCGCCGAGATCCTGTTCTCGCTCGGCGACGGGTTCGCGCTGCGGATGCTCGCGGAGCCGGAGCGCGACTTCGGCGCGACGGTCCAGGCGGGCATTCTCTGCGCACGAGCGCTGTTGGCCGACTAGGAGGCCTCGGCCGAACAGTCGGTTACTGAGGGCTCTTATAATCAGGCGGGATGCCCATCTACGAGTACCGGCGCCCCGACGGGACGACGTTCGAAATCCAGCAGTCCTTTAGCGATGACACGCTGACCCACGACCCCGAGACCGGGGTGGAGATCAAGCGCGTGCTGCACGCGCCGGCGGTGCACTTCAAGGGGAAGGGCTTCTACAACACGGACTACGGCACGCGCAAGCGCCAGCGTGAGAACGCGGCCAACACGGAGGGGTCGAGCTCCGCGGAGGGCTCGAACGCCAAGGGCGACTCCGGGTCCTCTGATTCTTCCTCCTCAGACTCGAAGTCCTCGGAGAGCTCGTCCAAGCCGGACGCCAAGAAGAGCGAGTCGGGGACGAAGGACGCGAAGAAATCGAAGGACGCAAAGCCCGCCGCGGCCAAGAGCTGACCGAAGCTCAGCCCGCCATAAACCGCGCGACGTCCGCGCGGCGCGCAGCTTCTGAGATCGTCAAACCTTCTTCGCCGCTCGGCAGGGTGGTTTGACCGGTCGGCTTCAGTACATGGGTGGGCGGGGTCCCCGTTATGGCCAGCGAGGCGAACATCGCGAGCAGTTCCGGGCCGCTCATGTCGGAGATGATCGCCGGGGGAGCGTTCCAGGCGATCAGGGGCAGGCGCAGGAAGCTCGACGGGGACAGCAACTGGGACTTCATGTCGTTGAAGAGGGCCTGCTGGTGTTCCTCGCGCTGGATATCGCTCTCGTTGGGCGCGCACAGGTTCTCGCGGGTCCGTGCGAGCGCGAGCGCCTGCTCGCCGTCGATGTGGTGGGTGCCCGCGGGCAGGCGCAGCGTGAAGCCGCCGTCGGCGAAGCCGCCGTCGAGCTTGGAGACGATGCAGCCGCCGGTGTAATTGATCCCGCCCATCGCGTCGATCATCTGCGGGAAGTTTTCGAAGTTGACTTCCACCATGTGGTTGATCGGAACGTGAAGCCAGTTCTTGATCACCGAGATCGACTCCGCCGGCCCGCCGTACTCGTGTGCGGCGTTGATCTTCTGCAGACCGTGCCCGGGGATTTCGACGATCGTGTCGCGCGGGATCGACAGGCGTGCCGCGTGTCCGCCGCCGGTGCGGATCAGCATGATCGTGTCCGAGCGGCCGGGGCCCGTCGTTTCGGCCCCCGGTTCCTTGGAGTCCTTCTGGCGGCGGTCGGAGCCGAGCACGAGGATGTTGTTGGCCGACGTCAAAAGGTTGCCGGACGGGTCGAGCGCCGCGGCGACGTTCGACGGGGGAGCGGTGCGCTCGAACTGCGAGCTGAGCAGGAACAGCACGAGCGAGAGCACGAGCCAGAATGCGACGAGCGCGAGCAGCGTGAGAACGATCCGTTTCGGTTTGGTCCAGCGGCGCCAACGCGTCCCGGAGCGACCGTTCTCACCACCACCTGTGCGTCCGTCCGCACGCCGGGGCAGTCGCGGTGAGAATCCCGGCCCTTGAAGGTCCTCTTCGCGACGGGGCAGCAGCCGCCGCCCCGCTCGGTAGCGGGTGTACGGGGGCTGGTTGGGATCGGTGGGCATGGGCAACCTATATTTGCGAGATGGACACCGAGAACCCTGCGGTTAGCTCAGCGACGCACGGGCGCTTGCTTGTGTGCGCGACACCGATCGGCAACCTGCAGGACGTGACTTTGCGCGTGCTCGCCGCGCTGGGAGAGGCCGACATCGTGGCATGCGAGGACACGCGGCACACGAAAGTGCTGCTCGAGCGCCACGGGATCACGGTGAGGCTCCTCAGCTATCACGAGCACAACGAGCGCGCACGTGCCGAGGAGCTCGTGGCGCGGATGCGCGCGGGAGATGTGGTGGCGCTCGTGTCCGACGCGGGCATGCCACTGATTTCCGACCCAGGTTTCCCGCTCGTGCGGGCCTGCATCGAGGCGGGCCTGCCGATCGAGGTGCTGCCGGGGCCGAGCGCCGCGGTGACCGCACTCGTCGCCTCCGGTCTGCCGGCCGAGAGTTGGCGTTTCGTCGGGTTTCTCCCGCGCAAGCGCGCCGAGCGGGAGAGTCTGCTCGAGCACGCCGAGGAGACGCTCGTGGCGTTTGAGTCCCCGCGGCGCCTCGCGGCCACATTGGCGCAATTGGCCGAGCGCGACCCGGACCGCCCGCTGGCTGTGTGTCGCGAGCTGACCAAGCTGCACGAGGAAGTCCGCAGAGGTGCAGCAGCGGAGCTGGCCGAGCACTACGCCGAGAGCGCCCCGCGTGGTGAGGTGGTGCTGGTGGTGGGCGCCGTGGGATCAGGTCCCGCCCGCCCCACCCATCCCGGCGTCAGCGCGGACGCGTCGCGGGCGATGCGCGAGCTGGTGGACGCCGGCGCTCGCGCTCGGCCGGCCGCGAAGGTCGTGGCGAAGTTGACCGGCGTCCCCGCTAACGAGCTCTACCGGCAGCTGATGGACGAGGCCTGATCTGCGCCGGAGATCAGCACGAGAAGTACTACGCGCCCGGCGCCTCAGCGGGCTTCTGGCGCTTGCGAGCATTGTGATCGATACGGCCGGTGCCAATGCACTCGCGACAGACGATCCACTTACCGGTGTCCGGGGGCGGGACGTCCTTGGTCCACCACGTCCAGCCCGCTCCGCCGCAGACCTTGCAGCGATCCTGCTCGGCGATTGCACGGTCACTCATGCCCATCCGAAAAGCCTACTAGTAGCCTGGAGCCGACAGTGTCGTTCTACGTAACAACCCCGATCTACTACGTCAACGCGGCTCCGCATCTGGGGCACGCGTATACGACGATCGCCGTCGACGCGCTGGCGCGCCACCATCGCCAGCGCGGCGAGGACGTGTTCTTCCTGACGGGGACCGACGAGCACGGCGAGCCGGTCGCCGACGCCGCGCACGCGCTCGGGATCGAGCCGCAGCAGCTGGCCGACAAGAACGCCGAGCGCTTCAAGGCGCTCGTACCGCAGCTCGGCGCGGTGAACGACTTCTTCATCCGCACGACCGATCCGGAGCACATGGCGAAGGTCCAGGAGGTGCTCACGCGTGTGCGCGAGAACGGGTACGTGTATGAGGGCACCTACGAGGGCTGGTACTGCCCGCGCTGCGCGGACTTCAAGGCGGAGAACGAAGTCGACGAGGGCAATCGCTGCCCGATTCACCACATCGAGCTGACGCGCGAGCAGGAGGAGAACTACTTCTTCAAGCTGTCCGCGTTCCAGGAGCCGCTTGAGCGCTTGTATGCCGAGCGCGAGGACTTCGTCACTCCCCGTACACGCTACAACGAGGCGCTCTCGTTCCTACGCTCCGGGCTGCGCGACGTGCCGCTTTCGCGCCACAAGCTCACCTGGGGAGTGCCGGTGCCGTGGGATGAGGAGCATGTCTTCTACGTGTGGTTCGATGCGTTGCTGAACTACTACTCGGCGCTCTCCTATGCGAAGCCCGGCGAGGATCTGACATCAGAGTTCTGGCCGGCGAGCTACCACGTGATCGCGAAGGACATCCTGCGCTTCCACGCGATCTACTGGCCCGCGCTTTTGATGGCGGCCGAGATCGAGCTGCCGGAGCGGATCTTCGTGCACGGGTATCTGCTGATGGACGGCGAGAAGATGTCAAAGTCGCTCGGCAACGTGCTCGACCCGTTTGCGGTGATCGAGCGCTTCGGCGCCGACGCGCTGCGCTTCTATCTGCTGCGCGACGTGCCCTTCGGCCAGGACGGGTCGGTCTCGACGGAGGCCTTCGAGCAGCGTTACGCGAGCGAGCTGGCAAACGATTTCGGCAACCTCGCCAGCCGCACGCTCGCGATGATCGTCCGCTACCGCGACGGGGTGGTCCCCGCGGGCGAGGTGGACCCGGTGCTCGTACCCGACTTCGACGGTCTTACAGCACGCGTCGAAGAGCTGATCGGTAAAGCCGAGCTGACGCTTGCGCTGGAGGAGATCTGGCAGCGAGTGCGCAGGTTGAACCGCTACGTCGAGGAGCAGGCGCCGTGGCAGCTCGCGAAGGACGATGCGCGAGCGGGCGAGCTCGACCGCGTGCTCGGCACGCTCGCGGAGGGGTTGCGCGTGGTGGCGGTGCTGCTGTGGCCGTACCTGCCTGCGAGCTCGCAGCGGCTGCTCGAGGCGCTCGGCGCCGGTGATCTCTCGCTGGCGGGCGCAGCATTCGGGGCGGGAAAGATCGAGCGCGCCGAAAAGATCGAGTCGCTCTTCCCGAAGGAGGCGTGAGTCCGTGATCGACTCACACACCCATTTGCATCTGTGCGAGCCGCCGGACACCGAGCTCGTGGCGGCCGCGGAAGCGGTCGGCGTGACACGGATGCTCACGGTCGGCACCGACGGTGCCTCCTCCCGTACGACGCTCGCCGCGGCCGAGGCGTTCCCGAACGTGTACGCGGCCGTTGGGTGGCATCCGAACGCGGCGAAGGGCTTCGACGACGCAGATCTGGCTGAACTGAAGGCGCTCGCCGCGCATGAGCGCTGTGTGGCGATCGGCGAGACGGGCCTTGACTTCTACCGCGACACCGCCCCGCGCGCCGATCAGGAGCGCGCGTTCGCCGCACAGATCTCACTCGCGCGCGAGACCGGCAAACCGCTCGTGATCCACACGCGCGCGGCCGACGAGGAGACGCTCGACCAGCTGGGCAGCGAAGCCGAGGGGTGCAGTGTCGTGATCCATTGCTTCTCGATGCCCGCGCGCCTGGACGAGTGCCTGGAGCGGGGTTATGCGATCTCGTTCGCGGGCAACGTCACCTACAAGAACGCCGCCGACCTGGCCGAGGCGGCCCGTCGGGTGCCCGAGGACAGCCTGCTGGTGGAGACCGATGCTCCGTACCTGACACCCCAGGTGGTGCGCAAGGAACGCAATCAACCGGCGTTCGTCGCTCACACAGTCGCCTTCCTCGCCGAGTTGCGCGGGGTCTCCGCGGGCGAGCTGGGCGCCACGGTGGAGCGCAACGCGGCCCGTGTGTTCGGCTGGTGAGCGGGCTCGTGGGGGATGTGCCCCATTCGCGCCGAGCACGAGCCGCGAGCCGGGGCGGGCCGGCCGGTCCGCCGGCGACGCCGTCTCAACCCAGTCTGAGGCGGCTGCGGCAGTTCAACATTCGCCCCGATCGCGAGCTTGGGCAGAACTTCCTGATCGACTCGAACATTCTCGGCGTGATCGGCCGCGCGGCGGAGCTGACCGAAGAGGATGTCGTGCTGGAGGTGGGCGGGGGCCTCGGCGTTCTGAGCGAGTACCTGGCGGAGCGGGTTCACCACGTGCATGTGATCGAGATCGACCGGCGCTTGGAGGATGCGCTTGTCGACGCGACCGGGCCGCTGGAGAACGTGACCGTGCATTGGGGGGACGTGATGACGGTCGACCTCGGCGGCCTGAAGCCGGAACCGACGAAGGTCGTCGCGAACTTGCCTTACGGGGTGGCCGCCGGTGCGTTGCTGCGCACGATCGAGGAGCTCCCGATAGTGGAGCGCTGGGTGGCGATGGCCCAGCGCGAGGTCGGCGAGCGGCTGGCGGCCGGACCGGCGGGAACCGGTAAAGGCGCTTACGGCGTGCCGTCGGTGATCGCGCAGCTCGCCTGCGAGGTGGAGGTTCTGAGGGCGATTCCCCGCACGGTGTTTCACCCGGTGCCGAATGTCGACTCGGTATTGGTTTCACTACGCCGGCGTGAAGATGCCGCCTCAGAGGAGTTGCGGGGTCTGGTCAACGGCGCGTTCGCCCACAGGCGCAAGACGTTGGTCTCCTCGCTCGCCCTGTCCGGTGGATTGGGATCCCGCCCGCCCGGATCCCGCCCGCCTCACTCCCGCGAGGAGGTGCGCGAGGCGCTGGAAGAACTTGGCCACCCAGCCGATGTGCGCGCGGAGCGTCTCTCGCCAGAGGACTTCCGCGCGCTCGCGCGGTTGCTCGAGCTATGAGGGGCGATATTGCCGACCGAGGCATCGCGCATGGATGAGCTCCTCGCCCTCCCCGCACGGGCGCTCGCTCCCGCGAAGATCAACCTCGGGCTGTTTCTCGGACCGACTCGAGCGCAAGACGGAAAGCACGAGCTGGTGACGGTCATGCAGTCGATCTCGCTGGCCGACGAGCTCACATTGGAGCGTGCGCCCGCCGGGGTGGAGCAGGACGAGGTCTCTTGCCCCGGGGTTTCTGGGGCGCCCACGGAGAATCTGGCGGCCCTGGCGCTTGAGGCCTTCCGCGCGGCCACTGGCTGGGAGGCGCCGCCGCTGCGCCTGAGCATCGTCAAGCGAATTCCCGTGGCCGCCGGGTTGGGAGGCGGCTCGGCGGACGCGGCCGCCGCGCTGCGGCTGGCCAGGCATGCCGCGGGTCTCGGTGATGATCAGATGCTGCGCGAGCTCGGCGTCGCACTGGGGGCCGACGTGCCCGCGCAGATCGTCCCCGGTCGCTGGCTGGCAGGCGGCGCCGGTGAGCTGCTGGAGGCGCTGCCGGACCCCAACCCGGCGTCGTTCGGGCTGCTCGTGCTGCCAGCGGCGGGCGGGCTCTCGACCGCGGAGGTGTACGCCGAGGCCGATCGGCTGAGTCTCGTGCGCTCCTTCGAGGCGCTGCAGGAGCGTCGCCGTGCGCTGCGTAGGGCGCTCGAGTTGAGCGCGGCGGTGCCCGCGGCGAGCGAGCTGCTGGAGAACGACCTGGCGCCGGCGGCGATCTCGCTCTGCCCGGAGATCGCCGCCGCGCTCTCAGAGGCGCGCGAGGCGGGCGCGGAGATCGCCTTGGTCAGCGGCTCGGGGCCGACGGTGCTCGGGCTGTTCCCTCATGCCAATGGTCTCGGACGGGCCGAACGAGCCGCCGCGGGCCTGGAAGACCGTGCACCCGTGCCGATCTGTGCCACGCCGGTTGACGCGGCCTTCGCACGTGTGACCTCTGCTTGAGTCACAATGACGCCGAGATGAGCCGAACAACCATCAACGATCTTGCGGTTGTCTGTGCGGGCGTGTTCGGACTGGCGCTTTACGCCGGCCTGATCCTCGCCCCGGCATGGACCTCCTACTCGCGCCTGTGGGAGCGGGTGGCCGCGAGCATCCTGTCGTTGTACGTGCTCGCGGTGCTCGTCGGTGTCGGCGTGGCCGCGGCGCTCGTCGTCGTCTACTACTGGGGCTGAGGCGATGTCCGAGAACCCAAGCTCCGATCTCGCGGCGCTGGACGCGATCACCGAGGCGGTCGAATCCGGGGCGGGCCTTCCGGAAGTGGTGCGTGCGGCGGGCAAGGCGCTGGAGGCGAGTCTCGCGGTGACCGACGCCTGGGGGGCAACCCTGGCGGTGGCGGCACGCTCGCCGGCGGAGGAGCGTGCGCTGCTTTCAAAGGGGGAGGGTGTCAGCAGCATCCCCCTGCGCGTCGCCGACGCGGTCGTCGGTACGCTTCACATGCGCGCGAAAACCGCGCCGAGCGCGTCGATGCAGAGGCTGCTCGTGACGATGATCGCTTCGGAGGTCGAGCGTGTGCGCGCGCCGGAGCGCGTCTCCGAGACGGCTGCCGCCGACTTCATGGGCGCGCTTTTGCGCCGCGAGTTGACCGAGCGCGAGGAGTTGATCGCCCAGGCGCGGGAGCTGTCACTGGAGGTAGCAGATGGAGCGAGCGTGATCGTCGCGCGCGCACATCCCCAGACGCCCACCGACGAGGGCTGGCGCGCACGCGTGCGCGCGGTCGCCGAGCGTGGCGCCCGGGCCGTGGTCAGTCGCTCGATTGCCGCCCTCTCAGAACGTGATGGGACCGTGGGCGCCGAGGTGCTGCTGCTGGTGCCGGGCGGTGAGGAGCCGCTGGCGGCGCGCGCCGCCGAGGCGGTTCTGCGCGAGCTGGAGGCCGCGCTTGCCGGCTACACGTTCGCGATCGGGCGCAGCCGGATCGCGGAGGATCCTGTCGATCTGCCACGGGCGGTTGCAGAGGCGCTGCTTGCGGCGAACGTCGCGCAGGGCGGCTCCGACGGTCCGGCGCTTGCCTTCGAGCAGACGGGCGCCTACCGGCTGCTGCTGAGCGCGATGAGCGAGAACCCCGCCGAGCTGCAGCGCTTCTATGCGGAGACGGTCGAGCCGCTGGTCGCCTACGACGAACAGTATGAGACCGATCTGATGCGCACGCTCGAGACTTTCCTCGAGGCCGACGGCAACGTCGCGGGCACCGCCCAGCGCCTGTTCACTCACCGCCACACGATCTACTACCGCCTGGAGCGCGTGCGCGACCTCTCCGGGCTGGACGTCTCCTCGAGCGACGGACGCGAGAAGCTCTCGCTCGGCCTGAAGTCGATGCGCGTGCTCGGCATCTCCTCCGCGGGCGGCCCCGCCCTGGAGGCGGGCGCGGAGGGTGGCCGCGTACCCCGCGGGACCAGCCGGCGCCCCTGAACGGGTAAACGTGCCCGAATTGAGACGGATGTGCCCGGCTCGAGACAGGAGTGTGCCCGCACCGAGGAACAAACCTAAAGAGGTCGTGGGTCGAGCGATAAAAACAGAGAGTGCGTATCACTATGGTTATACGCACTCTCTAATATAGATACTTCCAACCCTGTCTTTATCTTCTCGTCGAGGGGTGCTAACCGCGCACGGCGAACTCGACGGCGTAGGTCGCGCCGCTCGCGCCATGCCCAAGGATCGAAGGCACCGCGGGTGAGACGCCGACACCGATTTCACGGAACTCTCCCGTCAGGATCACTTTCCTGTGGGCAGGGGAGTGCATCCAGGCTGCGACGATGCCAGCGGGAGTGGCGGCGGAGAGGGTGCCCCAGCCGAGATTCTGTGCGGTCGAGAGGCTTGCGGCGTGCGCGCCATAGGGCAGCGCCGCGATCAGCGTTCCCGGTGTTTGTCCGGAGGGGCTGTCGTCGCTGAAGTAGTCGTGACTCACCATGTTGGTGGCCTGCTTGCCTGCGACGGCCCGCAGTTCGTGGTTGGATCGCAGCGGTCGCAGGTGGTAGGTGGCGCGCACCTGCTCGATCAGGCACAGCGTCGCTCTGTCGACGATTGCCGTGTCGGCGAAGGTGGGCCGCAGGTTGGCGTATGCGCAGGAGCGAGACTTCCGCTTCGTGCTCGAGGCCAGTGCGCTCGCGGGAGCCAGCAGCGCGGAGATGGCGACGAGCGGCAGTACGGCGGCGAGCAGCATCGACAGCGTGGCACCCAGTACGGCGCTGATCGTGCTCCCCGGTGTCCGCGCTCCCCACGACAGAGTGCAAGCATCCTTGCAGACCGAGGAGACCGAACTGTGACGGCGTAGTGAACGCCCCCGATCCGGCTCTCGTGCGAGGATGTGGGAGCTCCTTGGGGAGTCGTCCAATGGCAGGACATCAGGTTTTGGTCCTGAGAATCGGGGTTCGAATCCCTGCTCCCCAGTCGCTCGGGCAGTGACATCGGTCGTGGCGTTATTGCCTGTGCGGGTGGTGCGCACTACAGTCTGCGGAGTGACGCTGGCTCCCACCGTCCTGATCCTCGCCGCGGGCCAGGGGACGCGCATGCGCTCAAAGACGCAAAAGGTGCTGCACGATCTGTGCGGCTCCCCGATGGTGCTGTGGCCGGTACGCGCGGCGTTGGAGGCTGGGGCGGAGCAGGTCGTGGTGGTTGATTCTCCGGCGAGGGCGCTCGCGGGAGTCCTGCCGGAGGGGGTGGAGCTGGCGGTGCAGCCACGGCCCAATGGCACCGGCGGCGCCGTCGTGGCGGCCATCTCCCAGCTTGAATCCCAAGCTGACACACCATTTGAGCCGAACACACCGGTGGTGGTCTTGAGTGGGGACGTGCCGCTGGTGAGCGCCGAGACGATTCGCGAGCTGACCGACGCGCACGCGCAGAGCGGCGCTGCGGCGACGATGGTTACGACGGTGCTCGAGGATCCGGCCGGCTACGGCCGGGTGGTGCGTGGCTCAGGCGGCACGGTGGAGCGTGTCGTGGAGACCAAGAAGGAGGGCGACGCGAGCCCAGAGGAGCTGGAGATCAACGAGGTGAACACCGGCATCTTCGCCTTCGACGTGGGCGCGCTGGCACAGGCGTTGCCGCGCCTCACAGCCGAGAACGCTCAGGGCGAGCTGTACTTGCCGCAGGTGCTGGACATCCTCAGGGGCGATGGGCAGACGGTGGTGGCCCACGCGGTCGAGGACCAGAACCTGGTGCTCGGGGTCAACGACCAGGTGGCTTTGGCGATGGTACGCAAGCTCGCACAGCGGGCGATCCACGAGCGGCACATGCGCGCGGGGGTCAGCATCCTCGATCCCGAGGCGACGGTGATCGAGGCCGACGTGGAGATCGGCGAAGACACGACGATCGAGCCGGGCACGACGATCAAGGGCAAGACGAGGATCGGCTCCGATTGTGTTGTGAGGCATTCTTACCTCGTGGACTGCGAGCTCGAGGACGGCGTCAGCGTCGGGCCGTTCGCCTACCTGCGTCCCGGAGCGATCCTGCGCAAGGGCGCGAAGGCGGGGACGTTCGTGGAGATCAAGAACTCCGACATCGGCCCGGGCGCGAAGGTCCCGCATCTGTCTTACATCGGCGATGCGGACGTGGGCGAGGGGACCAACCTGGGTGCGAGCACGATCACGGCCAACTACGACGGTCACAACAAGCACCGCACGACGATCGGCAAGAAAGTGCGCTCGAGCGTGCACGTGTCGTTCGTGGCGCCGGTGAGTATCGGCGACGAGGCCTACACGGGTGCGGGCTCGGTGATCGGCGAGGATGTTCCTCCCGGGGCGCTGGGCATGGCCCGCGCGCGTCAGACCAATAAAGAGGGCTACGCGCAGCGACGCAAGGATGACTCTCTAAACTCCGAGGAGAGATGAGCAGCGCGATGGACACGAGCTCCCAGTCCTCGCCCACGAGCCTGCCGTTCGATTACAACAAGCGACTGATGCTGTTCAGCGGGCGCGCCAACCCGCAGCTCGCCGCGGACATCGCCACGAAGCTGAACGTCGACCTCGGGCCGGTGACCCTGAAGACGTTCTCAAACGGCGAGGTGTACTGCCGCTATGAGGACTCGATCAGGGGTGCCGACGTGTTCATCGTGCAGCCCACCTGTGGCAACCCCCAGACGGGCGTGACAGCGAACGATTCGCTGATGGAGCTGCTGTTCATGATCGACGCGGCGGTCGGCGCCTCCGCGCATCGTGTGATCGCGGTGACGCCGTGGTTCGGTTACTCCCGCCAGGACAAGAAGTCCGCGCCGCGCGAGCCGATCTCGGCCCGTCTGGTCGCCAGGATGCTGGAGGCGGCGGGGGCAGACAGGGTACTGACGATGGATCTGCACGCGGGGCAGATCCAGGGGTTCTTTCAGAAGCCGGTCGACCACATGACGGCGCTGTTCATGCTCACGCAGTACTTCGCCGACCTCGGGCTCTCCGATCTGGTGGTCGTGGCGCCGGACGCGGGCCGCGTGAAGCTGAACAAGAAGTTCGCCTCGAAGATCGGCGCCGAGTTGGCGATTCTCGACAAGGAGCGACCTGCGCAGCAGGTCGCTGAGATCGGCTACGTGATCGGCGACGTGAAGGGCCGCACGGCGGTGATTGTCGATGACATGATCGACACCGCGGGGACGCTGAAGGCGGCGACGCGAACCGTGCTGGAGGAGGGCGCGGCGAGCGTGTATGCGGCCGCCACGCACGGAGTGTTCTCCGGCGACGCGTTCGAGAACCTGGCGGAGTCTGGGTTGAAGGAGATCGTGGTGACAGACACGATCCCGATGCGTGCGGGGCATCCCGAGAACATCCGCGTGCTGCCATGTGCGGAGCTCTTGACGGACTCGATCCGGCGGATCTTTACCGACGATTCGGTGAGCGAAGTGTTCGGCGGCGAGAACCAGCTGTTCTGAGGGCGATTGCTAGAGTCCTCTCCTCGATGGCCGAGACGACCACGACAAAGCTTGATGTGAGCAGCCGCACGGCGGGCGGTTCGCGCGCGGTGCGGCGCCTTCGCCGCAGCGGCCGCGTGCCCGGCGTGCTCTACGGCGGCGGCGGCGATTCGGTGAGCTTTGATGCGGACGCGCGCGAGCTGCGGCTCGCGCTCGCGCGTTCGGGCGCGGTGCTCGATCTGAGCGTCGATGGCGGCAAAGCGACCCCCGTCGTGTTGAAGGAGACCCAGCGCGATCCTGTCCGCGGCGAGACCGTGCACATCGATTTGCTGCGGGTCCGTCTCGACCAGGCGATCCACGCGGTCGTGCCGATCGAGTTGATCGGCACCGAGGACGCCCCCGGTGTGAAGGAGGGCGGCGTGCTCGAGCAGCCCACACGCGAGCTGAACGTGGAGGCGCTGCCGACCGCGATCCCGGAGTCGATCGTGCACGACGTCGGCGAGATGCAGATCGGCGATCACGTCGGGTTGGCCGACCTGACGATTCCCGATGGTGTCACGCTGCTCGACGATCTCGAGGAGACGGTTGTAGCGACGCTCTCGCCGCCGCGGCTGCAGGCTGAAGTGGAGGAGGAAATCGAGTCCGAGACGGAGCTCGTCGGCGAGGCTGCGGAGGGTGGCGCCGAGGAGGGCGGCTCCGAGGACTCCACCGACGGCGGGGAGTAGCACCGCTGCGACGACCCTTCGGCGGTGGCGGTGGTGGAGCCGTCGACTGGTTGATCGTCGGGCTCGGCAATCCCGGCAGCGAGTACGCCGGTACGCCGCACAACGTCGGGTTCGACGTGGCCGATGCGCTCACCGAGCGCTGGGGCCTGGGCCGGCCGAAGGAGCGCTTCAAAGGGCGAATCGCAGAAGGGCGCGCCGGCGGCGGAATCGATCCCACCCACCCCGAGCGCTCGCCAATACGCGTGGCGCTGCTCACGCCGCAGACCTTCATGAACGACGCCGGACGCTCGGTCGGACCGGCGCGCGGCTCGTTCAAGCTCCCGCTGGAACGCGTGCTGGTCGTGCACGACGAGATCGACCTGCCGTTCGGTGAGATTCGTACACGTCTGGGCGGAGGACTGGCCGGGCACAACGGCCTGAAGTCGATCAAGCGGGAGTTGGGCTCTACGGAGTTCATGCGCGTGAGGGTCGGCGTGGGCCGACCCGAGAGCACCGACCCCGAGATCGTCTCGGGCTACGTGCTGGGACGCTGGCGCCAGAGCAAGGATGAGGTCGCCGAGCTCCTCGAGCGCGGGGTGGCGGCGGTCGAGCGGGTGCTCGCGGGAGAGCACTGATGGCGCTGCGCTCGCTGTTGGGGCTGATTGAAGAAGACACATCGGCGCAGCGCCTGGCGCGGGAGGGTGGCCACGCGTTCGTGTCCTCGTCGCTGCGGCCCTACGCGATCGCTGCGCTGGCGGACAGCGGCCCGGCCGAGCTGGCGCGGCCGACGCTCGTGGTCGTGGGTGACGACCGCGCGGCGCGCGACATGGCCGCAGACCTGCGCGCCTGGCTGGCGCCCCGGCGAGTGCGCTATTACCCATCGCGGGGCGTGGCGTATGAGTCTCATCTGACGCCGCCGCCACATCTGGTGGGCCTGCGCGTCGCGGCGCTCGACTCGCTGCTGGCATCCAAAGATGCCGAGCTCGAGCCACCCGTTGTCGTGGTCAGTGCGGTGGCGCTGTCGGAGAAGGTGCCCGATCCGGCGTTGCGCCCGCACTCGTTCACGCTGCGCAAGGGCGAGCTGCTCGACCTCGATGAATGCGCGGCGGAGCTGGTGGCGGCGGGGTATGAACGCGTCGAGCAGGTGGAGGAGCGCGGGCAGTTCGCGCTGCGCGGGGGTCTCTTGGACGTGTTTCCGGCGACCGAGGAGCGCGCGGTGAGGGTTGACATGTTCGACGTGGAGATCGAGTCGCTGCGCTGGTTCTCGACGTTCACGCAGCGCTCGCTGGGGGATGTGGAGGAGGTCGAGATCGCCCCCGCGGCGGAGCTTGCGGCCGAGCACCGCGAGCTGGCCGAGATCGCCGCGGCCACCGGCGCCTTCGGCTCCGGCGGCGCCCAGGAGGAGGCGAACCGCCCGGACATCGCCGAGCTGCTGCCGGTCGATCGCTTTGGCGCGCTGCTCGACCTGCTCGGCGAGGACACGCAGCTGCTCGTGGCCGCCGAGGAGGAGCTTGCACCGGCGTTGAGCGACCACTGGACCGACGTCTGTGCGGCCTTCAAAGACGAGGATGCCCACCATCTCTACGTGAGTCCCGCGGAGATCGAAGCCGCGCTCGAGGAGCGCACGCGGATCTGGCTGTCATCGATGTCGAGCGGCCAGGAGATCGAGCTGCGCGCACAGACCGCGGACACCGCGGCGCGCTCGCTGGGCGAAGCCGAGCCGCAGCTCGAGAAGCTCGTGCGCTCGGGCTATCGCACGGTTGTGGCCTTCCCCCAGCGCGGTGAGGGCGAGCGCGCGGCCTACAACCTCGGTCGCCTGCAGGCGACGTGGCTGGGCGAGGGCACCTCCAAGGACGTCGGCCATCAGGTCATGGAGCCGTCGCTGCGCTTTGCGACTGCTTCGCTGCGCGAGGGCTTCGTAGCGCCTGCACTGAAGCTCGCGGTATTCCCCGAGCATCGCCTGCTGCGCCGCCGCCGCGCCGAGCGCGGACGCGGACCTGACCGAAGGCACCAGGGCGGTGGTCAGGGGGGTCCCCGCAGGGGTGCGCTGCGCTCGTTCACCGAGCTGCGCACGGGCGACATCGTCGTGCACGAGGACCACGGCGTTGCGCGCTTCGCGGGCTTTGAGACGCGCACGGTCGCGAACGTCACGCGCGACTACCTGTACCTGGAATATCAGGGCGACGACAAGGTGTTCGTGCCGACGGAGCAGCTGGCGAAGATCTCGCGGTATGTCGGCGGTGGTGGCGAGAATCCGCCGCTGTCGAAGCTAGGCGGAACGCGCTGGGACACGATGAAGGCGCGCGCCAGGCGTGCTGCACAGGAGCTGGCGGGGGAGCTGCTGAGCCTGTACGCCGAGCGTC
>Ga0302324_100007565_pt1 | contig 23065 bp, 17 predicted proteins | sample Palsa_T0_1_FD_201949 | JGI IMG/M metagenome (GOLD analysis project Ga0302324, IMG submission 201949) | Peat permafrost microbial communities from Stordalen Mire near Abisko, Sweden - Palsa_T0_1 | ecosystem: Environmental > Terrestrial > Soil > Palsa > Peat permafrost | place: Sweden: Abisko...
GCGGGGCCGTAATAGTCTTCTGGCCGCAGCCGAAGCGCTCGGCGGCTGATCGTCCCGGCGACGTCGAGTTCGGTCGGCGGCGAAGCAGCGCGATCGCCAGCCGGGATGACGGCGAGGGCCAGGTCCCGGCCGAGCTGGTCGAATGTGTAGCAGTTCTCCTCCGCCCCGGCGCTGGCCGCCGGGGCGCGGCTGACCTGCTCGGCGACCAGGCGCCATAGCCATACGGCCACGGCAGAAGGGTCAGTGGTTCCGGCGGTGCGGTGCGAGGACAGGCGGCGGACGTCGGTCAGCGGCGCGGCGTCCGAGAGCGGGGTGGGGAGCAGCTCGAGCGCGTCGGCGTCGGCTAGGTCGATCAGGCGCCGCCGCCCGATATCGGGCATCCGGACCGACTGGGTGGCCAGCGCCCTTCGGCGCAGCTCGATGGCCAGGGCCGGCCAGCCAGTGGCCTGGGTGGCCAGCTGCTCGAGCACCGAGAAGGAGCCCGTGCGGCTCCGGTCCGCGATCGCGTCGGCGACCTGGGCGCGGCGCCAGATGGCATCGGCACCGGAGTTCGAGGCGTCGGCGCCCGTCGGCCGCGACGGGCCGAGCGAGAGCCCGACGAGTTCCGCGAAGTACGGCACGAGGTCGTCGTCGCAGGTCTCGATGAACCAGTTGTCGTAGAGGTGGCCGATGTCGGCGGCCAGCTCGTCGGCCTGGCCGGCGATCGCCCGCAGCAGCGTACGCAGCGGGTAGCCCGGCGCCGCGTCGCGCATCCGGTAGATGGCCGGCAGGAGGTTGTAGAGCGTGTCGTCCGGGCTTGGCTGTCCGTCGGTGCTCATGGTGACTGCTCGCTCAGGATCAGGGTGCCGGGTGCCGCGTCCGACACGTAGGCGACGGCGTCCGGCGCCGGGACTCCGGGCGCCAGACCCCACTGGGACGGTACGGCCGCGAGCGTCGCCACCAGCGGCACCGGGCCGGTGAGCAGGGCCGGCAGCTGGGTGGTGAGGGCGCTGGCGGATACCGCGGCCGGGACCAGGGCCAGGCCGGTGAGCGTGACGGACCGCACTCCGGGAGCCGTGTGCGCCGCGGCGAGCAGATCGCTCACCGCGACGTCCTGGCCGAGGTGTCGCTGCGCGTAACCAAAGCCGGCGAGCAGCGCCGCCTGCACGGCGGCGACGATCTCATCCCAGCTCACGAGCGGATCGTGGATCACCTCCGCGGTCAGCGTGATCAGGTACAGGCTGGCCGGCACGACCTGCACCGGCAGCGCCGGATCGGCCACCGCGGCGATCGCCGCGGCGACCGCCGAGCACAGGCTGTCGCCCGGATTCAGCTGCACCGGATCTGTCCCGGCGACGGTGACCACGACGCCCCCGCCGGGCGCCGGGGCGGCGCTCGCCTGACCAACCCCCGCGATCGAGCTCGCCAGGCTCACGTAGTCGTTCAGGGTGACGACCCGGCCGAGTCCGCTCAGGCTGACCGGAACCGCGGCGCGGACCGATTCCTGGTCGTCGCCGCCGCTGCCGCCGGTCGCCGGCAGCGGGTTAGTGACCGAGCTGAGGCTCGCCGGACGACTGAGGAGCTGCGTGATCTGGGCGGCCTGCAGGTTCCCCTGACTGCCGTCTCCGGCCCGGTAGGAGGCGAGGATGTTGCCGGCTCCCGAGGGCAGCGGGGCGGGGAATGTGATCGTGGCCTGGCCAGAAGCGTTGGTGCCGAGCAGGAACGATTGAGCCGGGGTGGTGCTGTCGAAGCGGTCGGCCCGCGCGTAGCCGACGCCGTCGACGGTCACCGTCAGCGTTGACTGAGCGCCCGGTCCGGTCGGAGCCGGATCGGCGAGCAGCGGCCCGCTGGAGAGCGTGAAGCTCTGCGGTGCCTGCGCCGGCTGGCCGCTGCCCAGCACCTGGCTGATCGTCGCGCCCTGGTGGGCCGGGACGAGGTTGCCGTAGACCTGCACGGTGGCGCGCTGGTAGCTGTAGGCGAGGGGCTCCGCCAGGTTCAGCGTGCTGTAGGCCGTATCGCCGCCGCTCCCGCCCGTGGTGACCGAGGCGATCATCGCGATCTCGCCGGACGGGACGGCCGCCCCGGCAGGCAGGTCGGTGCGCGTGCCCGTCACCGCGATCAGGCGGCCCGGCTGCACGCCGGCCACGAGCCCGGCCAGGTCGATCGAGGAACCGGACACGTCGGCGGTGACGGGCGCGGACTGCAGCGGGAGAGCGGCGGGCTGCGCGTAAACGGTCAGCGGCCGCAGCGCCGACTGGAGCACGGCGTTCCCGTCGATCCACGGCGTGTCCAGGGTCAGCTGGGTGACCTTCGCCGTGATCCCGTAGCCACTCGCCGCGACCGTGCTGGCCGAGCCGGGATTCGAGCCGACCTGGGCGATGACGGGGTACTGGATCCCGGGCGCGGAGCCGGTGCGGTCGGCGCTGTCGATCACGACGTAGCTGCCGGGCATGATCCCGGGATAATTGCCGTCCAGGAGCAGTACCTTCTGCTCGGCCGCCGAGAGCGGCAAGGGCGTCGCGATCGAGAGGGTGAGGACGTCCGCACCGCCGGGAGGCGCCGTCCATGCGATCGTCACCAGCGTGGCGCCGACTTGAGCGCGCAGCGGCGTGCGCAGTCTAGGGTCCCAGGTCACGGAGCCGAGGCTGGTCGAGGTCTCAGGGATGACGAAGTCCAGCGTGATGGCCTGCGTGCCGGGGACGAAGCTGGCGTTCACCTGCAGTTCGGGAGTTGACGGCGGGGATGGTGCGGGCGCCGGGGTGGGAGGACTGTACGCAGCGCAGCGCAGCGTCACGGTACCGTCCCCGCCCCGCAGTTGGACCTCGCCGCCGAAACCCCCCGGGGGCGGCGACGCGGTGGCCGGCAGGCTGACCTCGATCGCCGCCTGGCTGGTGAACGTCGCGGCGCTCCACTGGATGTCGATCACCGGACGAGCCGCCTGCGCTGCCTTCGTCTCTGCTGTCTCCGTCTCCGCTGCCTTCGTCTCCGCTTCTTCCGCTTCCGCCGCCGCCCTCGCCATCCGCAGCAATGGCTCGAGGTCAGCCGTGGTGACGCTCAGCTGCAGCGTGAACGTGTCCCCGATGGGCCAGTCTTGAGTACCGGCCGGCTGGCCGCGGGCGTTGAACACCGGCTGGGGCGGGGCCGAGGCGCCGAACGGAGCCGCCTTTACCTGCATCGAAGACGCGCCTGTGACCTCTGGTGAGCCCACCGGCGTGCTGTCGAGCGCCGCGTAGAGCACCGGGGCGACGGCGGGCTGCAGCGTCGTCAGGAGCCGCGGCACGGCGTCCGAGCCTGCTCCGAATACCGACTGCGCCGTCTGCGTCAGCGGGTTAGCCGACTGGCGTAGCGGCGTCGCGGGCTTGCCGAGACCGCCGGTGAGCAGTCCGTCGATCGCGGCCGTCGCGGTCGGTGGCGGCGGGCTGGCTGGTGGCGCCGTCGGGGGCTCCGGCGGGGCCACCGCCGGTGCCTGGAGCGTTACGTTGGTCACCTTGGCGGCGTAGTCGACGGCAGCGGAGGCGACGAAGACGGGGTGCGGGGTGCCTGCGCCGGTGTCCGGGGTCCCGGCCAGCTCCAGCAGGATCATGTCGTTGGGTGAGAAGCTGGCGGTCGTGCTGTCGACGACGAGCGACGCAGTGCTCGCCTGAAGCGGCTGCGCGGACTTCGGCGCCAGCAGGTTCCAGCTCGGCCGCGCGACCAGCGTCCCGGCCGACTCGAACGTCTGCGGCTGCTGACCGGGACCGGGCACGGACTGGAACAGCAGCCCCGGGCTGAACTGGACCGCGCCGTCGGCCGGATCCGGGGCCAGCGCGTAGGCCAGGTAGACCTGCGCCGCCAGGCCGGGCGCGGGCTGATAGCCGACGAGGCTGGCCAGCGACAGGATCGAGCCGGGCTGGGTGGCGGTTGTCAGGTAGCCTTCGCCGGCGATCCGGTCGAGGTAGAACCCGAGTACGTCCCCGACGGTCGCCCAGGCGTCCAGCAGGGCGATCGTGGGGTCGTCCGGGGCCCGGGTCCTGATGGGCAGCGCCGGCGCGCCTGCCTCGGGAGAGGTCAGCGCGACAATGAGCTGCTCGAGCAGCGCCGCCCGCCGGGACGAGCTGTGCGGGGTATCGGGCGTGCTCATCGTCCGCCCTCCAGCGACACGAGCGCGTAGCCGTGCTCGGGATGGGCGGGATCGTTGTCGAGGCGCGCTATCTCCAGGGTCCCGAGGTGCAGCTCCGAAGCGCCTGGCGTGGCGCCGGCCGCCACGGGCTGATCGAGGAAGCCGACCTGGGTGAGCGTCACAGAAACGATGCCAGCGATGGCGTCGACGGCGGCGATGATCGGACTTGAGTACACCGGCGTGGCGAAGGCGAGGTTCGCCGGGTTGAACAGCGCCGGCTGGCCGTCCGGCAGCCAGCCGTTCGAAAGCAGCCGCGCGAGGCGGTGCGCGACCTCGCGGCGGATCACGCCGGGGCCGAGGGTCACCTCGAGCGCGACGACAAGCGGCCGGTAACGGGGCGCCAGCACCCGCACCAGCTGGCCTATCTTGCGTGCCGCCGCCAGTGACCGCCGTACCTCCGCGATCAGCTCGTCGGCGGGGTACTCGCCGAGCACCGGCTGGACGGCCACGTCCATGACGGAGAGCGAACCGGTAAAGCGCGGCTCCGCGGCGGCCCGGCGGACCCCGGGGACCGCCGTGGCCAGCGTCACGTAGTCCTGCGCGGTGAGCGCCCGCAGCTGGCCGGTCCGGAACGCGCCGGGGATCGCGAGCTTGGCCGCGGCGATGGTCTCCGCATCGATTCCGCCGCTAGCGGGGAGCGGATTGCGGATCACGGAGATGCCGGATCCCGGTCCGGTGCTTGCGCCGGACGTCCACACCAGCGCGTTGATCGCTTCGCTCTCGGCGTTGCCTGCCGTGCCGTTACCGACCCAGTAGGACGCGGACAGCGTCGGCGCGTCGGGTGGGCCGTTGATCCGCAGCCCGGCGAGCCCCTGGTCGTTCACCTCCGCGACGAAGATCTGCTCGGTCGGCCCGGCGCCGATCAGGTCCAGCGCCGGAGCCCAGACCTCGCCCGCGTCGCCGGTGAGCTGAAGCACCGGGAGCGCGGCCCGCGGATCCTGCGTGACCGCGGCCGCGGCCGGTCCCCACGAGCCGGGGCTCCACGCCGCGAGCGCTGCCGTCAGCTCCTGCCCCCAGTCCTCCTCCAGTTCCCCGATCAGCACACCCTCGAGTGGCCCGGCCGCCTCCGCGAGCCTGGCCAGGACCTCCAGCCTCCGCCGCCGGCCTGCGAGCAGGCGATCGGCCCGCGCGAGCAGCTCCGCCAGCGCCTCGGCCTCATACTCGGCGCGGACGGCATTGTGGAGCCCGCGGCGCGGGCCGGTCAGCCCCAGGCGCTCGAGCTCCTGGACGCCGACCTGAAGCTGGAGGACCTCGAGCTGCGGCTGGGACAGCGGTACGCCGTCGCTGGCCTGCGAGCGCCACTGCGAGACCTGCTCGCGCCACTGGTGGTAGAGGCCGCGCAGCGCGCGCGCCTGATGGCGGGCGACGACCTGCGGGTCGGGAAACGGTGCCGCGTACCCGAGTCCGGGCCGGGTGAGCGCTGGCGTGGCCACCGTGATCGTGTCTGCCTCGGCGACCCCGTTGGCCACCAGCACCACGTTCCCCGCGGCCCGGCTGCAGGGATGGCCGCCCGCCCTTACGGCCAGGTCGAAGCCGAGCGCGTCCGCGGGCGCCCACTGAACCTCGAGCAGCGGCTGCTGGTACAGGTCGTCCATCAGGCGGTGCGTGCCGGTGAGGCGCACGGCCTGGCGCAGCGTCGGGTCGCCCGGCGCACTGAGCGAAAGTGGGTCTGCGGTCTCCTCAAAGATGATCACGTCCCCGGCCCGCAGCTCGAGCGTCCGCTGCGGCTCCTGGTCGTCGCCGCTCAGCGGCGCGCCGTCGATCAGCACAGCGCTCGTCGCTCCGGCCGCGAGATGGCTGTCACGCTCGCCCCAGCTCCACAGCCCGATCGCGCTGTGGGCCGGGAGCAGCTTGACTTCCGGCTGCTGGGCAGGCGCGCCGGGCTGGACCGACAGCGGGGTGTACTGCTGGAAGGAGGCCAACGTGCCGGCCGGGAACGTGCTCGCGTCCAGGACGGGCGAGCTCTCGCTCACCCAGCCGGCCGCCGCCGCGAAGCGGACATCGTTCAGCGGCAAGGACACCGGCGCGGTGACGTCCACGCAGACCCAGGCCCGGGCGCTGCAGCCTTCGTGCAGGCGGTAGCCGACGAGCCGGGCATGGCGGCGGACCGACACCCGGTTGCGAGCGGTCTGCAGGTAAGCCTCGGTCGCGACCGCGTCCTCGTAGTAGCTCAGGTCGTCGCCGATGTAGGCCAGCAGCTCGACCAGCGTGATCCAGATGTCGGGCTCGTGCTGCTCGGTCCAGTCCGGCATCGTCACCGCGAGCCGGTCGAGCATCAGCTGGCGCAGGCCGGCGTAGTCCCGGTAGAGGTAGGACACCGAGTCATCGGCCGCGGGCGCCCTCGCGGGCGCTGACCGCATCGGCGGCCGCGGCGCGTCGACGTCGAACACGAAGCGCACCTGGGCGTAACGCGGATCGACGCCACGGTACGGTCTGGATCCCGGCGTCCCGTCCGGCCTGCGCTCGACGATCCGGAGCAGGTAGGCACCGGCCGAGCCGGGGTGGTCGAGCTCGACGACCAGGTGATCCTCGGTTTCCGGGTCGAGTTCCTCCGCACGGTGCAGCTCGACCGCCCGGACCGGGCGGGCGCCGCGCGGGGCGTCGACCCTGATGTTGCCCGGGTCCAGCTCGTTCGGCACGTGCTCGAGGAAGTACACGAGCAGCCGCCGGCCGCCGTCGCGGACCTCTGCCCCGTCCAGGCCGTTGCCGTTCCGCTCGCGGAGCTTGCGCCGCCGCGCGTCGCCCGCGACCACCAGATCGCCCCACCGCATCTCGCCGTTCACGGTCCCCCCGGGACCGGCAGGGACAGGCTGGCCGGCGAGCCCGTCGCGAGCACGGTGTAGCCGAGGCTGACGATCAGCTGGCCCTCCTGGGAGACTACGTCGAGCGAGGTGACAGCGACCACGTCCTGCAGCCAGAGGCTGATCGCGGCCGCGATCGTCACGCTGAGCGCGGCGGCGATCTCCGGCGAGTTCGGCGCGAACACCTGATCAAGCAGACCGCAGCCGAACGCCGGCTGGTTGACGCGCTCTCCCGGCCGGGTGAGCAGGAGCAGCTCGAGCATCTGCCCGACATGGTCGTCGTAGGCCGCCGTGGCCGTGCGGCCGCGGTCATCCAGCCCGTAGGGGAAAGCGATCTCGGTCGTGCTCATCCGGCCGTCAGCGTTCCCGCGGGAGTCACCACGGTGAAGGTGGTGGTGGTTATCGTCACCGCCGGGGCGGTGATGTTCACGCTGGCTGGGGTGAGGGCAATCAGCGCCGCGCCCTTGCCGGCGATGATGTTGACGTTGCCCGGCGTGCTGCCGCCGGCCGGGATCGGCGAATCGCAGACCGAGATGCCCGCGGTACCGGTCTCAATGGTCATCGCGGGGAGTGCGGGATTGGCGTTGGACGCCAGGCCCATCGTCGGGATCTGGCCCGCGCCCCACCAGCAGCCGACCCAGATCGGCTTGTCGGGATCGCCGCGCTCGAACTCGACCCAGATGTTGGCGCCGATGCGCGGTCGCATGTACGTCCCCATCAGGAGGTCGGTGAGCGGCACGCACGGCAGCGCCCAGTTGGTGATCACGATTCCGGGCACGCTGACCAGCAGGCGCCCGCTCGCCAGTACGTCCACGTTGTCGACGACGGTCCCGCGGTACTTGCCCCAGTGCCGCTTGGCCACCGGCGGATCCGGATCCTGCTCCGAGCCCCACGTGAACTGCTCACGGTAGCCGAGCGTCTCCATCGTCTTTTTCTTGTCCTTACTGGTGTCCGGCATGGTGCTTCTCCGTTCGGTGGGTCAGCTGGCCGGTGACGCCGGCAGCGAGGACGTGCTGCTCGCGCCCGCGGTGGCGGGAACGACGGGACCTGCGGGGGCGGGAACCGGGAGCGCGGGGCCCGGGCTGGGCAGCGGGCCCGCCGCCGGTCCCGCCGCGCTCGAGAACGCCGGCAGCTGCTGGCCGAGGCCATAGCTGGCCGGATCCAGCGCGTTTCCGCCGATCAGGCGGTTGCGCACCAGGGTGAAGCTCTGCTTGTAGGAACCCGGATTGATCGTGCTCGTCACGCTGGACACGAAGTAGTCGCCGTCGTAGGTGATCCCGGCCCCCCGCACGGCGACGATCGTCCGCGCCGGCAGGATCGACCCGTAGCGCAGCACGTCGAGTGTGCCCTGGCCGCTGATCACGTTGGCGGAATCGGCTGCCTTGGCCAGCGCGATCACCGCCGCCTGGATCGGGGTGTAGCCGGAGAGCCCGGTGAGCGGCGTGACCTTCAGCGGGACCGGATCCTTCTGGCCGAGCGGCGGGCTCAGCGGCGTCACGTCCGGGATCGGGATCGGGATCGGGACCGGGATGTCGTCGACCTTGACCAGGACCACGAACTGCGTCTTCTTGAAGCCGTCGAACGAGAACTGCAGGGACTCGACGTTGCTGCGGCCATCCCAGTCAATCGCCAGGGGCGGCGGGGAGGCGAGGAACGGGACCGCCATCTGCAGCTTGGGCCCCCAGTAGGCCATGCTCATCCCCGGGGTCGGCCCGGGCTGCAGGTAGAACGTGTAACCCACCCGTTCGGCCAGTGTGTTGATGTACGCCAGGTCGGTCCCGCTCTGCTGCGGGATCGTCTCGGTGGGCAGCGGGACGTCGACCAGGACGCTCGGGATGACCAGCGGGACGATCTGGTAGAGCGGCACGTACTTGGCCACCATGAGGGCGACGCGCGCTTCGGCCGGCATCGCCGGATAGGCGATCAGCGCGCCGAAATCGATCACGTCCATCATCCGGGTCAGGTCCTCGCCCTTGATCGACAGCACCGACTTGCCTGATTCGTCGGACGGCGCGACGTCCTGCTGGGTGATCACGCCGTCCATCAGGACGGTCGTCGTCCCGAGCAGCGTCGCCGCGATCACGACGCGGGTGGGTGGGTCGAAATACCCGGACGGCAGCAGCTGGGTGGTGATCTGGGAGAGCTTGCTGGTGGCGAACTTGAGCTCGAAACCGCTCGGCGTGGGCCCGCCCGCTCCGATCCGGACGCTGACCTCGGTCAGCGCCTCCATGACCGCGCGGGGGACGGGATCGACCCCCGCCCCCATCATCAGGCTGAGGGTCAGCTGGCTAGCCACTGGCCGCTCCAGGTACGCCGGGCAGCGGGATCACGAGCGTGTGCCCGGGCTGCGCGAGCTGGGTCGGCCGCGTCGCCAGGTTGGCGTCCCCCAGTAGCCACGACAGCGTCGGGTCGCCCAGCGTCGAGTTGGCGATCGTGTCGATCCGGTCGCCTAGCTGGACCTGGTACCGGCTGGCCGCCGCCAAGGTTCCCGGCGCGGGCAGGAGCCGTCGCAGCAGGTACGGCACCTGGCTGCCGTCGGGCGCCGTCCAGGTGGCCTGGCCGACGTTCGCATAGCGGCTGACGCTCACGGCAGATGCTCCAGTCCCAGCGGTCGCACGTCCGAGCTGGTGACCAGGGTGGCGAGCTGCTCGACGGCTTGCCGGTAGGCGATGTACAGCGTGCCGCCGACGTGCTGAAGCGGGAGGTCGCTGCTGGTCAGGACCTTGCACTCGATGCTCGCCTTCACCCTGATCGGCTGCAGCGCGGGGTCGAAGGCCTCTTCGGTGAACGTCAGGCTGCTCACGAGCACGGGCACGACTCGCTTGACTCCCCAGACGAGCACCACCAGCGGCGCCTCCATCGGCGAGACCTCGAGCATCCCGCTGTCGAACAGCGCGTCTGTGGCGATCAGCTCCGCGGCGGTGGGCGTGACCAGCCGTTCGAGGACCGCCAGCGCGGGCAGCAGCCCCTGCGTGACGACCGGCTGGTTGGCCGTGAGGGTCGGGTACTCGAGCTGATCGGTGGCGTCGATCTCGGCGTCGAACTTGATGGTCTCGTGCGGCGGTCCGGTCAGGCGGAGCACCTCGAGCCGGTCGCCCGGCTCACCGCCGATCGCCCGCGGCTGCAGGGTCCGGGTCAGTGTGTCCGGGTTGTACTGGAAGACGACCACGTCCAGCAGGGTGCGTGCGTTCGGGTCGATCCGGACCAGCCCGCCGCGCAGGGTCTTGGGTGTTCCCGGGAAGCCGCTGATGGTCATCTGCGCCCCCGTCGCGCGGCCGGGCCCGTCGCGGCCAGGCCCGCGGCGGGCCGCGTCGCGGCGGGCCGCGTCGCGGTGCTGGCCCGGTGTACCGCCGCGGCGACCTCACGCGCGATCCCGTCCACGGCCGAGCCCGGTTCCCGGCGCTGGGTGTCCGCGCGGCCGGCCTGCTCGGCGGCCAGCCGGCGCAGCTCACGGGCGATCGCCGGGCCAATCGCGTCGCGCTCCCGGCGGGAGAGCTTGAGCCCGTCCAGGACGACACGATCGATCCTGATGTTGGTCGTCATGCCGTCGCCACCTCGACCTTGAAGTCGCTGTCGTTGACGTGGCGCCCGAGCTTGTGGAACTCGATCCTGGCCATCTCCAGGACCAGCTCCATGGTGACCTCCGTCTGCTGCCCGGCCGCGCAGAACGCGGCGTTCAGCGCGATGTTGCGGATCATGCCGCCGCTGGCCGCCAGCGCGGCCAGCCGCTCGATATCCAGCGCGGCGACCGGTGCCTGCGCCGGGAAGGCGCGCGCCCACAGCCGCCCTCGCTCGGCCGGCCCGGGGAACGGGAAGGTGACGATGAAGCGCAGGCGTCGCAGGAATGCATCGTCTAGGGCGTGGCGCAGGTTGGTAGCCAGGATCGCCACCCCGCGGTAGTCCTCCATCCGCGCCAGCAGGTAGCTGACCTCGATGTTGGCGTAGCGGTCATGGCTGTCCCTGACCTCGCTGCGCTTGCCGAACAGCGCGTCGGCTTCGTCGAACATCAGCAGCGCCCCGCCCTCCTCGGCGGCGTCGAACACGCGCCGCAGGTTCTGCTCGGTCTCGCCGATGTACTTGCTGACCACGCCTGCGAGGTCGATCCGGTACATGTCGAGCTCCAGCTCGTGGGCGATCACCTCCGCGGCCAGGGACTTGCCCGTGCCTGACCCGCCGGCGAACAGGGCCGTTACCGCGCTGCCGCGCGTGATCCGGTCGGCCAGACCCCACGAGCGGAGCACCAGGGCGCGGCCGCGGACCTGGTCGACGATGTGCCGGAGCAGCGCAAGCTCGGCATCGGGCAGTACGAGGTCATCCCAGCCGACCGCGGGCTCGACCCGGCGCGCCAGCGTGTCAAGACGCGGCCGTGTCTGGGCGCGGCACGCCGCCCACAGGCCGTCGGCGCCAGTGCCGGAGTGCGCTACCTGGCGCACGACGTCCGCGATCACCGGCTGGCTGAGGTCGAACTCGGCCGCGAGCCGCGACGCCGTGGTCTCCTCGCCGGACAGCGACTCCCGCCACAGCGCCTCCTGCTCGTCGCCGGTGGGACGCGGGGCGTCGACCACGCGCAGCCGCCGGGATCGCAGCGATCGCGGCTCGCGGCAGCCCACCAGCACGCGACTGTGCAGCTGGTCGCACAGCGCGTCGAGCGCTGCGGAGCCCTCGCGCGAGACTTCTGCCGTGTCGGCGTAGAGGAGCACCGGCAGCAACTGCGTCTCACGCTCCCACAGCCGGGTCAGGTCGCGTAGCTCCCCGGCCCCCACGGGCACCCGCTCGGGAGTGACCTCGTAGAGCTCACAGCCGAGGTGCCGCGCCGCGGTGCACGCGAGCCCGCGCCGCACGGCCGGATCCACTCCGACGAGCTCGATCACCGGCGGGCGCTCGCCGCTTTCGTTCTCAGTCAGCACCGTGATGATCTCGGCCACTGCTCGCTGGTGCGTAGGCGGCAGGCTCAGCGGGAGCTCGCTGGTGATCGGGTGGACGACCGGCGCGAGCCGCTCGTCCATCACGTTCAGCCCTTTCAGGAAGCTGACGATGCGCTCGTCGATACGGATCCGGGTGGCGGTGAGCGCCTCGGCGCGGGGCTCGTCGAGCTCGATCAGGCGCCAGTACCGAAGCGGCCGCTGCGGGGATACCACGTCCCAGGTGGCTTCGGGGAGCACGGTGAGCGCGAGCGCCAGCGTCGGATAGGGCGCCCGGGGATTGCCGCTCGCCTCGGCGCAGCGCCCGGCGATGCCGGGGTCCAGCTCCGTCGCGGCCGCGAGCATCAGGACGAGGCGCTCGAATCGGGATAGGCCGAGCCGGTCGCCCAGCAGCTCGAGGGCCGCGGGCGGCTCCGCCTCCGTCCCGGCTGCCCACCATGGCGCGTCAGGCGAATCGCCCCCGCCGGGGCCAAGCCGTTCGCGTGTCCACGCCAGCCCGGCCGCAAGATAGGACCCGTTCATCACCTCCCAGGCGTCCGCGTCGCTGATCACGTCAGCCTGCTGTGCGGTCATGTCAGGACCAGCTGCTGGTTGGGGTCGAACTGCATCGGCGCCGGCTGGCTCGAGTTGGCCGGCGTGGGCGGCTTGACGACCGGGATGCTGTCCGCCTGGTCGATCCGCACGCGGAGCAGGTACGTGCCCGTGGTGAAGCCCTGCAGGCCGAAGCTCAGCTGGCTGCTGGCCGCCTGCAGCGGCTCCGAGGACACCAGCTGCGAGCCCACGATCAGCGCGATCGTCTGCCGCGGCTGGACCTCGGGGGAGCAGTTCACCGTCACGGTCGTCGGGCCGTTCTGGGTTAGCTTGGCGGTCAGCGGGGCGTCGCTAACGAGCTTCGGTGCGAGGGCCACAGGAACGGCGTTGCTCGTGACTGTCGCCGGTGCGGCGCCCGTGGCCTGATCCATGAGCGCGTCGAACGTCGCCGCTACGGTCACGATGCCCGCGGGCAGCTGGGGAGGATCGGGGAGCTGCACCGTCACCTGGGACGCGGTGAGGCTCAGCGGGGCCAGCATCAGCGGCTGCGCGGCCAGCGGGTGAGTGACCTGCACGGCGCTGGTCGCGCTCAGGTAACTCCCCGTCAGCGTCAGCACGTCGCCGGGCTGGGCGGCTGGCTGGCGGTTCGGCGGCACTGCCATCTGGAGCTGCGGATACGGCGAGCCGGCGACGGGGCCGGTGTCTTGTGCCCCCCGCATCAGCGCCGGCGGGGCCGCGACGACGGGCCGGGTGCTGTCGATCAGGATGACGGCCGCGTCGTAGCTGACCGAGAGCCGGTAGCCGGTGTTGAACGTCGTCCACATCCGGGAGATCTCGTCCTGCGGTCGTGGATCGGGAGTGATTCGCACGCGCTCGACCTGGTTCTCCAGACCCGAGCCGGGCGGAGGCAGCGCACTGGCGATCTGCGCGCGGGACAGCACCGGCCTGTCGTTCAGCACCCCCATGGCGATTCCGAGCAGGCGGTGCGCCAGGATCTCATCGTCGTCCTCGCCGTACGCCGTGATCAGGTACGAGAGCACGAGCGGCAACGGCGGCTGCCCGGACTCGCCGGGCCGGATGGCCGGCGGATCCTGATTGCGCCACGCGGCGTCGATCGAGGTCCGGTAGAGGAACATGTTGATCTGGTTGACCGGCGCTCCCTGGCGGGCCCGGTCGGGAGGACGCGCGGTCACCGTGCCGCTACTCACGGTCGGGTCCGCGGCGACGGCCGCCTGAATCATGTTTGTCAGGCTCGCCGTCACGGCCGCGATCGCGGCGTTGCTGCTCATCCCGGACGGCCCCGCATCCTCGTCCGGGACTCCAGGTAGTCGTCGAGGCTAGGCACTCGCCCCGGCCGTTCACTCGGCCGCGGCCGAGTCGGCGCGGGGTCTGGAGCGGGTGCCCTGACCTCGATCCGCCCTATCGTCACGGTCACGTCCGGCTGCATCGCCGGGTCGGGCCAGCCGGGGACGCGGCCGCGCGGCGTCAACTGCGCCCCGATCGACGGCCTCGCCGCCGCTTCGGCGGGCGCGGTAGCGGGGTCCGCGTCCCGGAGCCACCGTGCCATCGCCCGGACGCGATCGACTGAGGCATCAGCCGACTGAATCGTCCAGTCCACGTTGTGTCGTGCCGGTGGCAGGCGCTCTGGCGGCCGCGGTTCCGGCGGTGACGGTGCCGCGCCGGGCCTGCTGCCGGGACTGACACGGCCAGCAGGTCCGGCGGGAGCTGGCCGGAAGTCCGCCACGTTGCCCGCGACAGGCTCGCCGCTCACGCCGGTGGCCGGATCGGGCGCCCGTCGCGGCGGGCTGGCCGTTCGTGCGGTGGGCGCGGGCGTACGTACTTCAGCTAGTGCGGCCGGTTCGGGCGCTGCGATCCGGGCCGGCGGAAGTCTGCGGTCGCCGGGTGCTGGCGCGGTGGGCGGGACCCGGCTTGACCGCGGTGGATGGCCCGTTCGTGCGGCGGGTGTGGGCGTACGTTCCGCACCTGCTGCGGCCGGTTCGGGCGCTGTAGTCCGGGCCGGTGGAAGCCTTTGGTCGCCGCGTTCGGGTGCGGTGGCTGAGGCGTGGCCTGGCCGCGGTGGCCGGGCCGTTCTCATAGTGGGCGTGGGCGTGGGTTTCTCGGCTGGTGCCGCCGGTTCGGGCGGTGCGGTCCGAGCTGGCGTGAGGTCCTGGTCGCTGTGTATGGCCACCGCGGCGCCGGCCACGTGCAGGTGCGGCGAGTCCCAGTCGAGCTCGGCCTCCGCGTCGCCGGGCTCGGTGTCCATGGCAGGCGGCAAGCTCAGGCCGAGGCTCCCGATCGCCGGCCCGTCGATCGGAACCGAAGGCGCCGGCTCGAAACGCGAACGCGGCCGTGGACGCAGCCGCAGCCCGGATTCGGTCGGCCGGAGCCTCGAAAGGTAGGGCCTCACCATCCCGCGGCCTCCAGATACCAGCGCCGCCGCCACCCGCTCATCGCGAGGATCTCCGCCTCAGACCAGCCGTAGGCCCGGGCGAGCTGGTGGACCTCGGTCAGCGTCCGGCCGACCCAGTCGGTCAGGTCACTCCACACCACGTCGCGGATGTCCAGCTCGGCGGCCCATTCGCTGCCGCAGGGGCAGCGCACGCGCAGCGCCGTCTGGGCGCCGGGGTCGGATTCGGCCAGCACCTCAACGGCCGCGTCCACCGTTGCTTCCGGCAGCTCGCCTAGCGCCACCGGCGACCCCTCGGGTGAGCTCGCTTCCAGCACGCACCGTTCGAGGAGGTCACGTAGTGTCACCTCGCCGCTGCGGTGCTCTAGTGCCCGCAGGTCCCTGTTGCGGGGGATCCGGCATAGCAGCGTGTATCCGTTCGCCTGCACCGTCAGCGGCGCCACGGGGCCTTCCCGGACGGGCGGCTGCAGCTCGCCCAGGGCCACGGTCAGCTCGACCTCAGCCTGGCACGCCGGGCAGGTCGCCACCACCTCGAGGATCTCGCCGAACATCGCCCGGCGCAGCTCGAACAGCAACGCGTCGCACTGCCCGACCGTCAGCTCGTCGGTCCGCGCGCCCGCAGCGACGGCGCCGAGCGAGTCCAGCAACGACGGCGACCGGTCGAGCGGAGCCACGGCGGTTCCTGACTCCCACGCCTGCAGGAGGCGCGCGGCGGTCGGAGCCATCGTCGGCCCTCCGTTCTGCTTGCTCGGTCAGCCGGGGAAAGAAGGCTCCTGTGGCTCGACCACCGCCGGGTCGCGGTCCCACCCTTCGTTCTCGAGCTTGATGTGCTGGATCGCCACCGCGTTGGCGTTCGCGTCCAGATCGGGGAGGGCCTGGTACTCCGACACCCAGCAGCGGTACACGTGGTACGAGATCACCTTCTGTCCCGCCTCGTTGAAGAAGTCGATGATCACGTCCTTGCGGAAGTCGGCCAGTGACACTTCCTGGTCGGCATTCTGCGCCTGCGCATTCTGGTAGTCCCACACCTTGTTGGCCCACTGCTCGAAGGCCAGGTCATGGGTCACGCCGCGCTCGAGCGTGATCGCCTCGTACTCGGTCCGGCCGGGTGACTTGCGGCTCGTGCTCGCGTCACCGCCTTCGCGGTGCTTGACCACCTCGGTGGTCCGCTTCAGCGCGCTGACCTTCGAGATCCCGGCTACGTACGCGCCGTCCCACTTGAGCTTGAACTTGAAGTTCTTATAGGGATCCTTGCGCGTGGCGTTGACCGTGAACTCTGCCATCTCGCTCCTCCGTCTAGGCCTGGTCAGCCTGCTGCTGGATGTTGATGATCACGAACTCAGCCGGGTAGAGCGGTGCGAAGCCGACCAGGATGTTGACGATGCCGAGGTCGACCTGAGCTGGCGGATTGTTGTTGGCGTCGCACTGCACGAGGTACCCCTGGGCGGGCGTCGTGCCCGCGAACGCACCCTGCGCGAACAGGCCCTGCATGAACGTGGTCACGTTCAGCCGCAGCGAGGACCAGAGCGGCTCATCGTTGGGCTCGAACACGGACCACTGCGTCCCGCGTCGCAGGGACTCCTCGATGTACAGCGCGAGCCTGCGGACCGGCAGGTACTTCCACTGGTTCGGCAACTGATCGAGGCCGACCGTCGTCCGCGCGCCCCACACGACCGGACCTACTGCGGGCATCGTGCGCAGGGCGTCGACAGCCAGCGGGTTGAGAATTCCGCTCTCGCCGTCGTCCACATGCACGGTCAAGTCGGTGATGCCGGTGATCGTCGCCGCTGTGCCAGCCGGCGCCTTCCACACCCCACGGCTGCTGTCGGTCGCCGCCCACACCCCGGCGACGGCGCCGCAAGGCCCCACGTTGAAGTTGGCGCCCGTTATGTCGGTGACCACCAGGTTGGGGTAATAGACGGCCGCGTTCGGACTGGCTGCCGTCAGCGGTTGATTGCCGCTGATCGTGGGGAACTGGAGCGGGGGGGCTATTTGCGTCCAGGCCCGTGGCGGGTCGACGATCAGCATGGCACGCTGCTGCGTGCAGAATGCGGCTGCGGCATCCAGGTTCTGCTTCATCAGCCCCGGGTCGTAGTCGGTGGAGGGGTCATAAGGAAGACACAGGATGTTGAAGATGTCCGCCTTGAGCAGCGCATAGATACCCGTTGCCTGGTCCGAATTACCGAGAGAGATCGGATCGACGGTACCGGTCGAGGACTGCGTCCCGGTTGCGGCGGCGGGCGGCGTCCCGGCTCCGTCGGCCGGCTGGCCACTGGCTGGTGCCGGTGCGGCACTCGATGGCAACGTGAATTCCACCTTCACGGTGGCAGGAGGAACTACCTTCGGCACTGTCGACCCTATGGTCGAGGCCGCGGGGTCGACGAACTGCGACGCTGTGAGCAGCGTCGCCAGGTACTGAGGTGAGCCCTTGCTCAGGTTAGCGGCCGGGTAGAATTCGACCGCTCCGCCTGTTTGGGTGATCGTCAGGTTAAAGGTATTCCCGCTCGCGTCGAACAGGTTGTTCATGTCGACTGTGGCGGTGAGCTGTTCGGCCCAGGCGCCGGGCGAGTTAGCCACGAGCGTGGTGTCTTGGGACAACTTCGCCGAGGCGGGGAGGGTGCCGTCGTTGTAGCGCACCACCAGCGCCGTCGTGCCGCCGTTGAGGAAGAACAGGTAGACGGCGTAACTCAGCGGATAGCCACGGTCCAAGCCCCCGAACTGGTTCTCGTAGTCGCCCCACGAGTTCACCTGGAATGGGAAGTCCACGATTCCCTGAGGGGCCGGCCCGTAGAACGCGGCCACGGAGGTTGGCACCCCCACGATCGGCTGCACCGGATTCGGCAGTTCCTGGATGTAGACGCCAGGGCCATTAGTCAGGGGAATGGGCACAACGACCTCCTCGTTGCACGTTGGCGAAACGCAGTGTTATCCCGATGACGCGCCAGCTGCGGTCATCGGGAACGTTTCCGCCCAACTGACTGTGCCGTCAGAAACGCCGATCGTGGTGGTATCCGGCTAGCCTCGCGATAGCAGTCATGCGACAGCTCCCACGGGAATCCCGACGCTGCCACCTCGCTGATTTGCTAGTTATGGACTTGCCGGTCAGCCTTACGGTAGTGCCGCGAGCGAGCGCGGGAATCCCTCAAATCAGTGATATTTCCGCCTCGCCAGTAGGTCTTATGAGCTCAGTGCGGTTCTCATTCCTGGGGGATCTGGGTCTCGCGATGGCCACAGTGTTTGCTGGGGCGGCGAGGAACAGCACGGTCAGTTCGGTCCGGGACCTCACGCTGAGCTTCCGGAAAATGTGCCGCAGGTGAGTCTGCACGGTGTTCTCCGTCACGAACATCGCTGCGGCGACCTCGCGGTTGGTGTGGCCCTGGGTGACCAGGGCGGCCACCCGGCGCTCGGTCTCGGTAAGCCCGCCGGCTGACGCTCGCGTGGCTAGCTGGGCGAGCTCGCGGCTGGTCTTGGCGGCCCACAACGGCGCGCCGAGGTGCTCGAAGATGCCGAGCGCCTGGCCGAGTGTCGCACGAGCCGCAGGCTGATGGCCGCTTCGCCGCTCGATGGTGCCCTTGACCAGCAGTGTCCGGCCCAGCTCGAACGGCATCGGCAGCCGCTTGTGCTGCGCCAGGGCCTGCTCACAAGCGGCGCGGGCTCCTTCCAGATCGCCATCCCGGTCGGCGAGGCAGGCGCGGCATCGCGCCGCCGTCGCCAGCGCCCACGGACGCCCGAGTGACGTCCCCCGTTCCTCGAGCTGCCGCGTGAGCGATCGTGCCAGGTCGACCTGGCCAAGGGCGGCCAGCGCCTCGATCTCATCTGGGAGGAACTTCACCACGCTCGGTTCCCCCCGGCCCGGGGAAGCCATTTCGGTGAGACGGCCCAGGTAGGAGTGGGCCGCCTCGGCATCGCCGAGCGAGGTGGCGATGAACCCGAGAACAGAAAGCACCAGGGACCTGACGGGAGCGTTCCCGGTGCGGTCGCACAGGGCCAGCGCATCGACGGCAAGTTCCTGTGCCTGCTTTACCTGGCCCCGATGGGCAAGGACAAGGGCCAGGCAATAAAGGGTGTTGGGTCTCATGGAGTACTGGTGGCCCTCATCGGCGACCCGGCATGCCTCTAGCGCGTATTCCTCGGCCAGGCCCCAGTTTCCGGCCCAGCACTCCAGCTCGCTGAAGTGGTAGAGAAGGAAGGGCAAAGATGCCTCGTCTCCGCGGTCAATCCGGTTCCTGTACCGGTCCGCCAGCTTCAGCCGGGCCTCATCCAGACGGTCGGACCATTTCAGGACGAGACCTTTGACCAGGTACGGGTCGAGCCTGGGCAGACGCGTGATGGGCTCCTCACCGCCGGAGGCGTCGAGGGCCTCTGCGCGGTCCAGCAGGTCCAGCCGTGCGCCATGACCCTGCAGGAAGCCGAAGACGGCCACGCTGGCCAGCGAGTGCGCTTGCAGACGCGGGTTGGCTGCCTTCTCGGCCGACCGAAGGGACCGCTGCGCCAGCCGGGAGGCGCTGGGCAGATCGCCGGCCGCCATCCGGGCGAGTGCCAGTTCCTGCTGCGCGTACGCGTACAGGGCGGGGTTGTCCAGCGCTTCCTTAGCCGCCTGGCGGAAGGTCCGCTCCGCGAGCGGCCAGCCGCTCTGGTGGTAGTAGACCGTAGCCAGGCGCAGCAACAGCGGGGCACGTTCCGGGCCAGCTGGACAGGCCGGAAGAGCGGATTCGATCAGGGCGCGGCAGCGGGCCAGGTCTCCGGCCTGGAAGTGATAGTCGGCGGCTTCCATGGCCCGCTCGCGGGCCGCCGCGGCCCGGCTCGCCGGCGTCAGCCGCGTCGCCTGCCCGGCTAGTGCGGCCGCTTCCGCTGGCGCGCCCCGCAGCGCCGCATGCCGGGCGGCGCCATCGAGCATCCCGGCGATCTCCTCGCTGGGCTCGTCCGCGCCGAGGGCCGAATGCGAGGCGCGTTTCTCCATGTCCTCCGAAACCGAACTCAGCCGCTGATGCACGTGCCTGCGCTCCTTCAGCCGCATCTCGCTGTAGAGGACGGAGCGCAGCAGCGGATGGGTGAAGCGCAGCGTCTCACCGTCCCGCTCGATGAGGCCTGCGTCGACCGCGCGGTCGATCGCCGCCCAGGATTCCCCGTCGTCATAGGCCGCGCGTATCAGCCGTTCACGCGGATCAGAGGAGGCAGCGACCAGTCGGCCTACCAGCCGTACCTCAGGCGTCAGCTGACGCACGTGCCGTCGCACCAGGTCACTGAGGCTGGGCGGGACGGGGATGGGCTCGTCAGTGAGGGAGGTGTGCGGGTGCTCGGCGAGGGTGCGGGTGTATTCAAGGGCGTAGAAGGGATTTCCGCCGCAAGCCTCATACAGCCGGGTGAGCGTGTACCGGGGCAGTACAGTTCCTAGCCGTGACCGCAGCATCTCGCCGATCGCGCCCAGGCTCAGCGGGCCCAGTGTGACGCGGCCAAGGCGATCGGGCGGCAGCGCCCGGTCCAGGCCCAGCGGGAAGGGCCTGCTGCCGTCACGGAACGTCAGCAGGATCGAAACAGGCTCGTTCTGCAGGCGGCGGAAGCAGAATTTCAGCACGCCCGCCGAGGGCCCGTCCAGCCACTGCGCGTCGTCGACGGCGACCACCAGCGGCGCGCTGGAAAGGACCCGAAGCGCATCCAGGATTCCTCGGGCCAGCGCGCGCGGCTCCGGTACCAGGCCGATCATGGAACGGCCTGCGGGCACGGACTCAGGGGACGCTTCGCGGAGCAGTGCTTCCTCCACGGCTCGCCGCCGCGGTCCGGGGAGCGCAGGAAGAACCTCGGCGGCGACATCGCCCAGCAGATCATCGAGGGCCGAGAAGGCGAGCGGTCGTTCCGCCAGGGTCGGCTGGCACGACAGGACACGTGATGACTGGCCCATGACCTGGAGTACGTGGCGCCATACCGCCGTCTTGCCGATCCCGGTATCGCCTGTGATGGCCAGCGCGGCCGGGGCCCCGGACGCAGCCGAAAGGAAGGCGCAGATCTCGGCGATCTGGGCATCTCGTCCGACTAGCCCTGAATCCACCTTCCACCCCCGAATCGGGTCTAACACATCGAGGTGCCGGTGAGAACCCCCTGCCATTCCCGCGCACCTCGGTAAGTCTGAAAGTTCACTGATTCAGGGGATTCACGTTTATCCGGACGGCGGTACCGTCGGGTGAGAAGGGAGGACCAGCGTGCCTACGTACCTGGTCGAACGCTACTGGCCCGGTGTGACCAGCGAGATGCTTCTCGAAGCCCTGAGAAGGGGCCGCCGGGTGATGGAAGAGATGAGCGTAGAGGGAACGCGCGTCCGCGACATCAGCTGCACTCTCATTCCCGGCGAGGAGGTGGTCTTCTCGTTGTACGAGGGCCCGTCGACCGCCTCGCTCCGCCAGTTCAACGAGCGAGCCGGCATGCCGGTCAGCAGGATCGTGGAAGCGGTCGCCGTAACGGTGAATCACGCCGATTAGATCAGTGGTACGGGAATCATCCGTCGTCATCGTCGCCTCAGCTCGCCAAGCTACGCGTTCAATGACTGGATCCGCCCGACCGCAATCGGGCATTCATGATAAGAGTCACCGGGGCCAAACTGGAATTTCCAGCCGGCGGAGCCGGAACGGAAATGAATCCGCCCGCGTCCCAGGCCGGTGGCTGGTGAAGTACCTCCTTGCCCTCGGGTATCGTCGTAATGGTGGATATTGCTTGAATCGTAGGCAAGGATCGAGATGGTGCCGTCGTCGAATATTTCCGGGCCGTCCACAACTATAAAGACGTGACCTGTATTTTCGTGCGGCTCGATCAGTTCCGATTTCCAGGCCACGATGTCGCCGCGGTGTACGTCCGCAAGAGGCTGAACGGGCCGCCATCCGTCCGCTCCGTCCTCCGGCAGCTCATGGAAACGATCATAGAAGTCGAATGCCAGCGGCCGGCCCGCCGCGCTGTCGGACGGGATCGTCTTGTAATGCAGTGGTGCGACGTGCTGCAGGACGTACCCCACATAACCCGAGCAGTCCATGTCGTAGGTTCCCGTCGCGACGTCGACGTGAGTGTCATGCTGATAAACGGTGTGCACGACGCTCAGCAGTATCGACTCGGCCTCGGCGGCAACTGAATCTCGTAGTGCGTCTGGCATCCCATACCGCCTTCCCTCCGGACCCCCTTGTCATAACAGAGGAGGCCGCGTCCATCTAGATACAGTCGAGGCCACATCGAAAAGGCGCCTCCTCGGGCAGCCGGGGACAGGAACCGGCGGGTGTCCAGGTGCCGAGCCAGCGAAGCGGTATTGGGGAAGCCTGCGCACTCCCACGTCGAGCGCGAAGACCTGATCGAGGACCTCATTCGGCCGGCTGGCCCGTCGGCAAACCGGATGAGCGGATGGTCGGACCGCCCTATCCCCAAGGCCCCGGTTCACGAAATGCTGCCAAACCCCACATTTCGCCTGACGCGCCGGAGGGTCCCGTCATCGTGACGGATTACTCCCCCGGACGGGGGTGCAATCCGCCACGATGACAGGTCCAGGCGGTTATCCGCAGGTGCGGGGTTGCTTTCGCGTCTGGTGGCGGGCTCGCCTGCGAGGCTGCCTCCTACAGCTTGCTGCGGATGGCGATCTGGGCGAGCTCGGGCAGCCTGCGCCCGGCGGCTTCGGCCGCGATCCGCACGCCGGCCAGGGCCAGCCCGAAGCCGTAGATGGCGCCGCACGCCAGCAGGACCGGCATCCGGATGGCGGCCGGATCGGAGTTGCTGAGCACGATGGCGAAGATGAGCGGGATGACCAAGATGGCGGTGCCGCCCACGCTGCCGAAAACGCCGAGGGCCCCGTAAGCCGTGTATCCCGACGCGGCCTGGCGCATGGGGTTCCCGCCTCGCTTCTCCATCGGGTAGGGCGCCACGACCGTGAAGATGTTAGCCAGGGCCAGGGCCGCGCCCAGTGCGGCGAAGCCGATGGCCGTGCCCAGCAGCCCGAACCCGGGCTTCCCGATCGCGGCGGCGAGGGCGAACGAGACGGCGGTAATCAGCGGTACCGCGATCACCGCGAGCGCGATGTTCTGGCCGGAGAAGTAGGACCGCAGCTCGCGGCGGCCGGTCAGGGCCATGGCCTCGAGGACGAACGGCGGCCCGGTAAACCCGACCACGTTGGCGTGGAAGTAGCCGACGAATCCGGCGCCGATGACCGCGCTGCCCATGACGAAGGCCGGGTGCCCGTTCGCGCCGATGAGCGCCCGGGCCGACACGGCGGCCATGATGACCGCGGTCATCGCCCAGA
>Ga0302324_100007566_pt1 | contig 23059 bp, 19 predicted proteins | sample Palsa_T0_1_FD_201949 | JGI IMG/M metagenome (GOLD analysis project Ga0302324, IMG submission 201949) | Peat permafrost microbial communities from Stordalen Mire near Abisko, Sweden - Palsa_T0_1 | ecosystem: Environmental > Terrestrial > Soil > Palsa > Peat permafrost | place: Sweden: Abisko...
CGGGCAGTTGAGCTCTTATGCCCGAAAGGCACTGCGCCGGATGCGCAAGCGTCCCACTCTGGTAGTCGCCTTCTGGCGTCAGGCAGAACTGTTTCCTTTGTAACTATATTATGCAAAGCTCAATAGAGAACACAAGCTATAGACCGAGACAGGTCGCCGCGCAGTGCTTGCCATCACAAGAAATTTGTGATGATTCTGGAGATGATCAGCAGAACGTCGAGAGATCGAAAGGCGGAACAATAGTGAAGCGTTTTGGTGGGACGCGGCGTTGTGGCATAGGACTGGGGCATTCGCGCACGAATTGATATTCTGATTGGGGCCAACATGCCATTCCTCCCCAATCGCTTCGTCATCTCTCCGCTGGCGCCCGTTCTGCTGTTGCTCGGCCTCCTCTCGGCCTGTGGGCGTCCGCCCGCCGACGACGTTGCAAGCTCCGCTTCGCAAAAACTGCCCTTCGATCGCCAGCCGCACTCGACTGGAATTTCGCCCAGCCAGTCGCTGATTCCATCCACCACGAAACTGTCCGAGGGAACGACCATTCCCATTCGCCTGCAGAGCGCGCTTTCGAGCGCGTCGTCGCATGCGGGAGATTCGTTCAATGCGACCATCGATGAGCCGGTGCTCGTCGATGGCCAGGCGCTCGTCGCCCGCGGCACGCCTGCCATCGGCCGTGTACTCGAGGCCAAGGCCTCGGCAAGTTCTCTTGGAAATTCACTCGGAAGTTCTTTCGAACCGGGCTATCTGCGGATCGTGCTCGTGAGTTTGAACGTGGGCGGCAAGACAGTCATGATCGAAACCTCCAGCATCTTCGCCAAAGGCGGCTCCCGCGAAGATCGAAACTCGGCGAACGGCGCGGCTTCTGGAGCCAGGCAGAAAAGCAAGGATAAGGATAAAGACAAGGATAAGGATAAGGATAAAGAGATTGTGATCGGCGTCGACCGCCGTCTCAACTTCCGCCTGGCTCAGACCGTCGACCTAGAGTGAGCCAACCGGTTACGCTTTCTGGATTTCGACGCCGCTCAAACACACGTCAACACCATGCACCACGCACGTATCCGACGATTCGTGAGCATCGCGGCGTACCGATTTCATCTTCAGCAGCCCGCCGCTTTTCATAGCCACTTTTAACAGCGCTTCGCGTTGTGGGTCGCGCATGCCCGTGCACGAATAGATTGCCACCGCGGTTACGATCTGCGCGGAAAAACCTTTGCCCTCATGAACGATCTTGGCCATCACGCCAATCCCCAGCTGCGGAGAAGTTGCAATCGTCAGCGGCAGCACGAGGCGGCCACCCTCGCCTAGCGCCGATCCAGCCACAGCGGGTTCGGATGGGTTACTCATCCGGCATTGACCAGCTTGGCATCGCATGCGCCCGGATCGAAAGTCGCGCCGTTGCTCTCCTCTACCGTCACGTTCGAATAGCAGGACAGGTTCCGCTGGGCGCGAGCCGCCAGTTCGGAGTTGACTTCAGTGCCCGCAATGCTACCGCCCGGTCCAACTACCTCCGCCATGATCGCAGGGTAGTATCCGACGCCAGAGCCGAGATGATACACGCGCGCGGCCGCCGTGAGATCGAGCGCGTCAATCCAGCGCGCCAGGGTGCTGGCGTGGCCGTTGTTGATGTCGCCGGCTTTGTCAAGCACGATGACCACATCGTGGTACAGGTGGCGCGGATCATCCACCCGCGTGTACGACGTCTGCATGGTGCCCAGGGCCGATGCTCCTCTTATTTCAGCGGAGGCGATCTCCCAAGGGCCGGGTCCCAGAAACTTTTCTCGCGGCACGCGCGCGAAGGCCTCGACGAGGGCGGGCGAATGGATGTTACCGGTGAAGCTTATTTCCTCTGCATAAAAGCGTCGATAGCCTTCAAGGGTCATAGTCTTCAAGGGTCATGTCGTTCATCAGACTGCCAGTATCCCCGTCCCGCGGTTCTCATCAGGATCACTCAATCAGGATCACTCAATGTCCAAATCCGCTCTCGCCCGGCTTCCGTGCAAAAATGTATGCCCGTCGGCTCTGGTACTCAACGTCCGGCGGATAAGGCTCCCTCTCAATGACCTCTTCAACCACCAGGCCCGTGGCCTCCAAGTGTTGTCGGATTGCAGAAGTCTGAAAAAGGAAAAAATCCATCGAGATCGGCTGCCCCCACAACTCATCTTCGTGCAGGGTTTCATCGCCAATATGAAAGGCAAGCAATAACAGGCCGCCCGGCTGCAGCACTCTTTCCATTTCTCGAAACACCACCGGCAGAAATTTCAGGGGAATGTTAACGATGGCATAGAAAGCGGCAATCCCGGCAAGCGCTCCATCCCGAATTTCGAGAGACAACATGTTTCCTGGCTGGAACAAAATGTCTGGGTTGAGCCGTCGCGCTTGTTCTAACATCCGCGGGGAAAGATCCAGACCGAAAACCGTCGCGCCCGCATCGCGCAGGTAGCGGGCTACTTGACCCGGGCCACAGCCGAGATCGCACACTTCGCCACGTCCGGCGACTTCGGCGGCTAAACGATCGAGCATTTCGCGGTCGAGCGGCTTGTTCTGAAGTTCGTTGAAAAGTCGGCGCGCGTACTCCTCCGCGAGCCGATCGTAGCTTTCGCGGATCGGAGGCGTGATGTCGTCGCCCATACCGTTGGCCCGGTGACCCGGAGCGCTCCATTCCACACGATCGCTCGAAAACCAGTTTTCGAGCACACTCAACGTGCACCCTCAAGTGGAGCCCGATTTCGACGATTTCGGGCTTCGCCCAAGCAATCGCCCGAAAGGGATCCGAATCTCTTTACTCAGGCCGATCAGGCTTAGGCCGGTCAGACTGTCGCCTTTTCGCCTTCGCGGCGGCCGGGTTTCGCTGCTGCCGCTGGGAGCCGCAGGCGGAAAGTCGTACCGGTTCCGACGATGGAATCGAATTCCACCGAGCCATAGTGCCACTGCATGATTTGGTAGGTTTGTGCCAGCCCGATCCCACTGCCCCCTTCGTCGCCCTTGGTGGTGTAGTAAAGTTCGAAAATTTTCTCCTGCGCTTCGGGCGGAATGCCGCAGCCCTGATCCCGCACCTCGGCGAGAATCATTTCGTCCTCGCGCCGCGCCGTCAGAGTGAGCGTTCCCCCTTCCGCCATGGATTGCGTGCCGTTCAGCACCAGGTTCAAGATTGCCTGCTTGATCAGATCGGAATCGACGCGCACCGTCAGCGCGTCCTGTTCTTCAGGCGGCTCCTGCACCACACGCACGCCGTTACGGGCCGCGTCAGGCGCGGCGAGCAGCGACACATCCTCGAGAATCTTGCGCAAGTCCATTTCCTCCAGGCGCAAATCGCGGGGACGGGTGAAGTCCACCAGGATCTGGACGACGCGGTCCAGGCGGCGGATTTCGCTGCCGATGATGTCCATGTGACGGTGCGTGTCGGGATCGACCTGCTGCAGTTTGTTTTGCAGCAATTGCAGATGCAGAACGATGGCGTTGATGGGATTTTTCACTTCGTGCGCCACCCCCCGCGTGAGACGGCCGCTCGCGGAAAGGCGGCGCGAAATTTCGATCTCGTCCTCGATGCGGCGCACCGATTCGGCATCGCGCATGGTGAGCAATGCGCCAATCGGCGTGCCCTTTTCCTGAATGAAATCGAGCGACACCTGCACCCGCCGGCCATCGGCTGCTTCAAATTCGTACTGCACGAGCGGACGCTGTTTCTGGAACGCGGGCAGGACCACCGCGCCCAGAACCGTTCCATCGGAAAAAATCTCTGCCGCGGTGCGTCCCAGGATTTCACGGCGCGGGCGTCCCAGAAATTTCTCCGCCGAGGCGCTCACCAGCACCACCCGCGTGTCGCGTGTGAACAGCATGAGCCCGTCCTGCAGCTTGGTCATGACCTGCTCGACGTTGTCCTTCAACGCGGTAAAAATCTCGTTGGTATCGCGAATCTGGCGCCCCAGGTGGGCGATCTTGAGCGATACCAGGCCCACCTCGTCGTCGGCGCCGGTCGCCTCGGCCGGCAAAACACGCCCCGCACTGGCGCTGTCAAGATCGCGGGCGATGGTCTTCAACGGACCGAGCGCGACATTTGAAACAACCGCCGCCAATACCAGCGAACAAAAAATCGAGACCACCGAAAAAAACGCCGCCAGTCGCAGTTTGGGCGCCAGTTCGCTGCGCAGAAAGACTGTGTTGACGCCCACTCGAACGCTGCCGAACGCCTGGCCGCCGAACTCGATTCCTTCGCTCACGTCATAGACGGCGCCGGGGCTCCAGAGCAGCCGCAATTGGCGGATGAAGCTGGCGTCGCGCAACACCGTCAAACCGGGACGCTCCGGGACCGGCTTGCCGTTCAGAGCCGCACGCGTATCGAGGATCGCCACTCCGTTCAGATCGACGATGGCGGCGTCGTAGATAATGAAATAATTCCCCACGACCGATTCCAGCATGTCGTTCAGGTTGGCGTCGGTCTGCAAGACGCGGGTAACGGCGCCCCGCATCGCCTTGGGATTGTCGGTATCAACCCGCGTGCTGGTCAGATCGGGTACCGCGTTCTTAACCGCGTACTTCATTTGGTTGGAGAGCTGGGAAGCGGTTTCATCGGCCCAAAGCAAACGCTGGTGCAGCAGTTGCGACAGGTAAAACCAGGAAAAGCCGACCACCAGCGCCGTGAACAGCGTTGTAATTACAAACACGATGATGAATTTTCGCGTCATCGAAAAAGCGGATTGCAGGCCTCAGGTCTTCGAAATCTTTGGGGCGCGCTCCGGAGCCAGACCTGAGAGCTAGGACTTGAGACCTGAGACCCCCGCTCACTCCTCCGCTGCCGTGATCGCATCTTCCTCCGGTTCCTGCGGGCGGCCGTATTCCTTCAGCTTGTTATGCAGCGTCTTCAAACTGATCCCGAGTAGCTCCGCGGCTCGCGTTTTGTTGTTATTGGTCGCCTGCAGAGTTTTCAGGATGAGCAGTTTCTCGGCTTCCCCGACGGTCGTCCCCACGCCCAGATGTACAGCATCGGGGTCGTTTACCACCGGCCGGACATTCTGGCCAAAGCCCGGCGGCAAGTGTTTGGTTTCGACCAGTCCGCCTTCGCAGACGATCACGGCGCGTTCCAGGGTGTTGCGCAACTCGCGCACATTGCCCGGCCAGGAGTAAGTCTGGAAAACGTTGAGCACGGCTTCGCTGACGTCGGCCACCTTGCGATCGTGCTTCTGATTCATATCGGCGAGCAGGCTTTTTACTAAGTCGCGGATGTCTTCCTTATGCTCGCGCAGCGCCGGCATATGAATGTTGAAAACGTTCAGCCGGTAATAAAGATCCTGGCGCAGTTCGCCGTTGGCTACGGCTTCGTCGGGAACCTTGTTGGTGGCGGCGAGCACACGCACGTCCACCGAAGTTTCGACCTTGCTGCCGAGCCGCCGAAGTTTGTGGTCTTCGAGCACACGCAGCAGCTTCGCCTGTGTGCCTACCGGCATCTCGCCAATCTCATCGAGCAGCAGCGTGCCGCCTTCGGCTAGTTCGAAGCAGCCGGTGCGGCGCTCGAGCGCGCCCGTGAATGCGCCTTTCTCGTGGCCAAAAATTTCGCTCTCGATCAACGTTTCGGGAATGGCCGCACAATTGATGGGGAAGAAAGGTTTGTTGCGCCGCGGGCTCAGATCGTGGATGGTGCGCGCCACCAACTCTTTGCCCGTGCCGCTCGCCCCGGTGATCAATACCGAGGCCGTGCTCGGAGCGACCTGCTCGATCAGCCGGAAAATCGCCTGCATTTCCGGGGATGCTCCGACCAGCAGGCCGAGTGCTCCCTTATCGCGCAAGCGCCGGCGCAGCGTTTCGTTTTCGGTGCGGGTGTTCTGGATTTCGCCGAGGTTGGTCAGGATCGAACGCAGCCGCCGGAAGTCGATCGGCTTCTCGATGTAGTCCTGCACGCCCAGCCGGCCCGCGTGAAACGCGGTGTCGGTCGCCTTCTGGGCGGTTACCATTACCACCGCCACCGACTGCGACAGGTCCGCCAGTTTCTCCACCAGTTCCATACCGCCCATGCGGGGCATTTTGACATCTGTGATCACGATCGAAGGAGCAAAGGTGGGGATCTTTTCGAGAGCTTCGACGCCGTCAACCGCGGTGTCGGTCCGGTAACCCCACCCGGAGACCAGTTCGGCCAGTCCGGTTCGTTCGTTCTCTTCATCTTCGACAATCAGCACGCGTTCCTGTGTCATAAGTCCCAAGCAGCATTATTCAGGGAAGCGCGCCGCCCCGCAACCCGATCGAAATGGAAATATCAATTTGAGATACCTTAGAACGGCCTTACCGTCCCTGCCGAAAGCGGACCGGTCGACGCTGTTTCTATAAATTATTGCGGCTTTCTCTTTTGCAAAATGGCCTGCTTGCTGTAGAATTCGGTGATTCCCAAGGTCATCCTATCCGTGCGAGCCTTAAGGCTTTGTTGATTCCAACGGTCTCTTAGATAGTTTGTTGTGGATTTGATTCGGAGGAAAGCGAATGTCACTTTGTCAGGAAGCTCACCGGAGATGCGCGAGCGTCGCGCTCGTTCTGGTTCTCGTTCTGATTGCGTCGCCAGCTTTGCTGAAGGCACAAACTGCTCCCGCACCCAAGGCCTCAACTTCACTGGGTGATGACACGCCGAAGGCGGAGCTTTTCATTGGTTATCAGTGGTGGAACCCGGGTGGCAACATCCCGGACCAAAGCACCAACCCGCCCGGCGCGTTTCATCTGCCGTCGGTCGTGCCGGGATTTGGCACCAATCTCACTTACAACTTCACCAAGTATCTGGGGCTTGAGGCTAATTACGGTGGGGACTGGAACCGCTACGCTGCTAACAACGCCTTTGTGGTTGGGCCGAAGTTGACCTGGCGCGGCGAGGGTGTGGACTTTTTCGCGCACGCTCTGCTCGGATTCGATCGATTCGCGACCCGAGGGATTGCCCCCGACAATGGCGTGGCCGCGGTTCTCGGCGGCGGTATGGATCTCAAAATCTGGAAGCACCTCTCGCTCCGTGTTTTTGAAGCCGACTACCAGCCCGAGCGGGTGAACTTTTCCACGGTTGTCGGGCCCGAAAACCCCGGGTTACGGCGTCAGACTTTTGACGGCGTCCGCCTGACGACCGGTTTCGTGTTCAATATAGGCGGAGCTCCTGAAGTTCCGGTAGCGGCTGCCTGCTCGGTCGACCACGGTGAAGTGATGGCCGGGGAACCGGTGCACGCAACCGTCGCGGCCAGCAACTTCAACCCCAAGCACACGCTGACCTACACCTGGGCTAGCAGCGGGGGCAAGATCGAGGGCAAGGATACCGGTGCTGCCATCGATACCAACGGTGCGGCGGCCGGAAGCTATACCGTTACCGCCACCGTTACCGATCCTAAAAAGACGAAAAACAACACCGCCAGTTGCACCGCCAACTTCACCGTGAAGCCGCAGAACCCGCCGCAGATCTCCTGCTCGGCAAACCCGTCGACGCTCCAGACGGGCGGTTCGGCGACCATCAGCTGCAGCTGCACCAGTCCGGATAACGTTCCGGTAACGGTGGGTGGATGGACTGCCAGCGGCGGCAGTATTTCCGGCAGCGGAAACTCCGCCACTCTTTCGACGACGGGCGCCTCCTCGGGTCCGATCACCATCAGCGCCACCTGCACCGACTCGCGTGGTTTAACAGCTTCGACGACCAGCTCGGTGACGGTTGAAAATCCGCCACCGCCGCCGCCACCGCCGCCGCAAGCCACCAAGGTGAACGAGTGCCAGTATCCCAACCTCAAGAAGCCGTGGCGCGTCGACAACACCTGCAAGGCTGAACTGGACGATGTTGCACTCAAGCTGCAGCAGGATCCAGATGCCAAACTGGTTGTCGTCGGGAACGCCGATCCGAAGGAAAAGCGTAAGAACCTGGCGGCCGAGCGCGCGCTGAACGTGAAGGCCTACATCTCGGGAGGCGAAGCGAAACAGAACATCGATGCCAGCCGGATCGAGGCGCGCACCGGAAACGCGGGCACGGCGACTTCGGAACAGTGGATCGTTCCAGCCGGCGCAACCTTCCCCGAAGCCGGCAGCACGACCCCGGTCGATGAGATGAAGGTACAGCCGGTTCCGGATCATCCGAAGCCGGTCGCCAAAAAGAAGGCGGCGAAAAAGGCCCAATAACTGAGGTAGAAAGTGCACGAAAGGCCGGTGGGGTCGACCCTACCGGCCTTTCTATTTTTCTAGCCTTAGGTAACCTTGTCCGAGCCGTGCTAGCCTTGTGTAATTTGAAACGCAGGCGAATGCGATTCGCCCGGGGGTCAATCTACGCACATGGAATTCACAGCGAAACGGAATGTTATCCGCCCAATCTTGTTGGTTCTCGCAATCAGTCTTTTGAGCACCGCGCTCGTGGCCTCCGAGCCCTGGAGGGCACTCGGTCCGGATGGCGGCGATGCGCGCAGCCTGGCTTACGACGCGCATAATCCCGATCACATCCTGCTCGGCACCAGCACCGGCCAGATGTTCACTTCGAACGATGGCGGTCGCACCTGGTCGCGCCTGGCGCGCCTGGGTGGCGATGAGTACGTGCTCGACCACATCTCCATCGATCCGCAGGATTCCAACCGAATCTATGTTTCGGCCTGGAGCGCATCGGGCCAGCAAATCGGGGAAATCTTCCGCACCCGGGATGGCGGGGCAACCTGGACAACGCTGCCCGCGATGCACGGCAAATCCATTCGCGCCATGACCATGTTCAAGGGTGATTCGAATGTGCTCGCGGTCGGCGCGCTCGATGGCGTCTTTCGCAGCAAAGATGGAGGGGACAACTGGGAGCGGCTGTCGCCCGCGAACTCCGCCGAGATCAAGAATATCGAGTCGATCGCGGTCGATCCGAAGGATCCCAACACCGTCTATGCCGGAACCTGGCACCTGGCCTGGAAAACATCCGATGGCGGTATCAACTGGCAACATATCAATAAAGGCATGATCGACGACTCCGACGTATTCTCGGTCATCGTCGACCATGACAATCCTTCGGTCGTATTCGCCAGCGCCTGCTCGGGGATTTACAAGAGCGAGACCGCTGGTAATCTGTTTGAAAAGATCAAGGGCATCCCGTTTTCGGCGCGCCGCACCCGCGTTCTGAAGCAGGATCCGACGAACGAGAATATCGTTTACGCCGGAACTACCGAAGGCCTGTGGAAGACCACCGATCTCGGCAAAGTGTGGAAGCGTGTGAGCAATCCCGAAGTCGTCGTGAACGACGTGATGATCGATCCACGGGATTCCAATCGCGTTCTGCTCGCCACCGACCGCAGCGGCGTGATGGCCTCGGCCGACGGCGCATCCACCTGGACGCCTTCCAACAAGGGCTACGCGCATCGCTATGTTTCCGCGATCCTGGCCGATAACAGAGATTCGAGCACGCTCTACGTCGGCATCGTGAACGACCGCGAATACGGCGGCGTGTTCTATTCGAGTGACGCCGGACAGCACTGGCTGCAGAAGGCGGCGGGCCTCGGCGGCAAAGATGTCTTCGCTCTCAAACAGGCTCCCAGTGGAATGTTGGTGGCCGGCACCAATCACGGCATGTACTCGCTGGAGCGCAATGGCAGCCAATGGCGTGTCATGAATGTTGTGGTGATCGAGCATACTTCGAAAATTCCGCGCCAGGGTGCGCGCAAAGCGGTTACCAAGATAGCCATCGAGAAAACCGAACTCGTATCGCGCGTCAATGACCTCGAACTCGGTAGCAAACGCTGGCTGGCGGCCACCTCGACCGGCATCTATTCGAGCTTGGACGAGGGCAAGACCTGGAAGGGCGGACAGGTACTGGGGCAAACCGACTTCGTTTCCGTGCGCGCCGACGATTCCACGGTGGTCGCGGCTACACGTTCGGGCGTGCTGGTCTCGAGGGACAGCGGGACGACCTGGAAGCAGGCGCTTCTGCCGTCCTATGTGGTCAGCATCCGCAGCGTGGCGATTGTTTCCGACAGCCAGATCATGATCGCTTCGCGCGAGGGCGCGTTCCGCACCGGAGACGGCGGCGCGACCTGGGAGCATGCCGTCAACGGCCTCCCCGGCAAGGACATCACTTCGGTGAGCTTCGATTCCACCCACAAGCGTTTGCTGGCCACAAGCGATGCGACCGGCGTGATCTTCGAAAGTGGAGACGGCGGACGTTCCTGGCAGCGTGGTCCCGACAGCGGATTCCCGCTGCGCCGGGTCAGCATCATTGGCGGCCGCTTCGTCGGAGCGACTCCCTTTGATGGCGTCGTCCTGCAACCGGATAGCGAACCCGTCAGCGCCGCCGCTGAGGCCGGCAGCACCGAATAAAACCGTAATCCAAGGCGAAACCGAACCGGGGAGGCGAAGCCGCTTCCCCGGTTCGTCTTGGCGGTCGTTTGAATCCGCCGCCATTCGGAAACCGCCGTCGGCTTCGAAACACTCACTCACCCGAGTCGGGCATGTACCTTGGTGCCGCTTGGCGGGTCGCCCCCGAGCGCATGATAATCGTATTGCTCGCACGAGCATCCGGGAGATCGTTCCCATGAAACGCTTCGCATTGGCGGTCAGCCTACTCACAGTTTCGCTTCTTAACCTTCGATCCGCGGCGGAACCGCCGAAGACATCGGACGACGCTGCCGTCCGCGCCACGGTCGCCGACTATATCGAGGGATATTACACAGGCGATGCCGCGCGCATGGAAAAATCGCTTCACCCTCACTACCTGAAGCACACCATCAGCGGATCGGATGGCCAACTCAAGATGACCGAGAAGACGGGTTTGCGGATGGTGCAGGATGTGCGCTCGAATGGCCCCCAGAGCTCAGCCGAAAAAAAGGAACAGATCACGGTGCTCGACATCGCCGGGGACATTGCTTCGACAAAGCTGGTGACGGCACATTGGGTGGATTACATAACGCTCTCGAAGTGGAACGGGGAATGGAAGATCGTGTCGGTGGTGCTGAGAGAAAACAACTAAAAATCGCAGGGCTGGATGCGGCTGGGTTACGGTGCCACCTTGATCGGCGCAGCGACGCTTCCCGTGCGATTTCCGATCGAGTCTCGGACCACAAAGTGCACGGTGTACTCTCCGGGCGGAAGCTGAAGCCCATTGCGGTAGGTCATGCCGTTGTGTTCGATCTGTTCGAGGCCATCGGATTTTAGGTGCGAGTCGATACGCTGAGAAAGTTCTGCGACCACGTCTCCATTCAGATTTGTTGCCACCGCGGCGATATCGACCACCATGTGATTCTGATCGGATTCATTGACGGAGGCAAAGCTGGCGGGCATTACAAGGTCAAATTTCATTGTGCTCTTGCCGGCCGACGTGCCCGCATCTCTGCCCGACCAGGTGACCGAGATCGGCACGCCCAGGAAATCAAACGGAGAAGTGAGTGCCAGCTTTATGTCCTGCCGAGCCGACGGCGCGGACGCATCCCGGGAGAGAAAAAAACCGTTCCGATAGCGGGGGTGCGCGCCTTTTCTGCTGACGGTCAAGGAGATCTGATGCCATCCCGGCTTTGCGCTACGACCGACGTAATAGCCCAGCATGTAGTAGCTGCTGTCATCCTGCGTGGCCTGACGAAAGCTCGGGACCAGGTTGCCGCCTCCGAGAAATGCTTTGCCCCCGGTATTTTCCGCAAAGAGCTGGAGCATGCTGTCGGTGTCTTGCCTTTGCCGTTGCGCTTGAGCGTCGGTATCAAACTGGCGATCTCCGATGTCAGAGGGACGGACACCTCCGGGCGTTTGTGCGTCGGCGGGCGCAGCCGAGCGCAGATCGACCGGGTAAATGGAAATCTGAGCGTCGTTCAACAATCTCCACAGGTTGGTGTAAGAGGCGTTGTCTGCACATCCCGGTTCGCACGTCGAATCGGAGGGAGACGTTGCCGAAAATGGAAAACCAGAGCCCGCCCAGATCAGCGACTTCCTTCCGGGCAAGCCTCGAAGGCCTTTTGCGATTTGTTGCAAGGCCAGGACCGTGATGGTTGCCGCCTGTTTGGTCTCCGCCGAACTCAGCTCGGCCTGGACTTCGAGATTGTCCCTGACTATCCTTTCGAGGAACCCAAGCTCATTGCTCGCGGGGAATTGTCCCGGTTCTATTAGAGGTTCGTCGATCATGGGCGCGTTATTGACTTGAGAGTGGCGCAGGGCGGCGGCGAGAAGCTTTGGATCGTCGGTGAAATCGTGTAGCAGCTTGAGGCCGCCGCGCGTGAGCGCCAGCAGGCACATGGGCTCGCCGGATTCCGCGGCCTCCGAAAGAAACTTAAGCAGTTCGATTCTGGCGTTTGCCTGGTCGGCGATCGTAGTATTTACGGTGTCCCAAATAATGATGTTGAGGCGGTGATAATCGCTGCTGCCGGGCTCAATGTTGCTGGGCTCAACGTTGCTGAAAGTACCGTGCTCCCCGACGGAACGATGCAGCCGAGCCGCAGTGGTCTGTACTTCCTCAAAGACGGCGATGGGGAGAGGCTTGCCGTCTTGCTTCAGGGAAAAATTTTCTTTCTTGAGACCGGAAATGTGGGCGCCGGATTTATCGTTGACGACGGCGGGAACCAGGACCAATTCGGTGGAGGACGTGAATGTGGTTCCAGCGTTTTGCGCAGTCTGTGCCGGCAACGGCAAGGCGAGGAAAGCCATGCCTGCGATCGCGAAATACGCTGGTACACGACCCACCGCCACCCTCCTCTGAAAAGCCTCGCACGATTCACGCGATGGTCTGGCTCAGGGCCAAGTTGCCATGCCAATGCGACCAGCGACCCAGTATAGGTCGAGTGGCGGAGGACTGCACAGCGGACAGATGCCTTGCCTTCCTGGCAACTCTGGGAAACAATCCTTCTGTCAGCTTATATGCGACTTGCCTGCGGACTCGCGATTGCACTCGGCTTGAGTTTCCCGGCTGCGGGACAGACTCCGGCTCCGCCCGCCCCGGCGGAGCAGGTTCCTGCCGAGACCGCGCCCGAGGCGGGGAACAAAGCCCAGGAGAGCGTTGTCCCAGAAAAGACGGCTGCTACTCAATCAGCGAAAACCAAATCAACCACCGTTGGCCCGGCACGGGTGACCGCGAAACGCCGCAAGCGCACCCCGCGGGCGCCGGATGGAGCTCCCCGGAGGGTCGTGGTTCGAGAGGGCGGAACGAGCGAACCCGCTGCGCAGATCGTGCCCAGCCTCACTCCCGCCGAAGCCACCCGCCAGCGCCAGAACGCGGAACGCTTGCTCGGCTCTACCGGGGACCAGCTGAAACTGCTGGCGAGTCGCTCGCTCGACGCCGAACGGCAGGAGACCTTCGACCAGATCCGCAACTATATGGATGGCTCACGCTCGGCGCTGAAAGAAGGCGATGTGCAAAGAGCGAACACGCTGGCGGAGAAGGCGCATTTGCTCGCCGAAGATCTGGCAAAGCATTAGGGACGGCAGAAAACGGCGTGGTAAGGCCGGTCTCTACCTTCGCCCTTCCCGTTTCTGCGCCACCACCAGGCCGCGCGGGGTCGGCAAGAGCACGGCCGAGATTAGGCCTTCCCGTTCGAGCTTGAGCGCGGCTTCGCGGACAATCTTCAAATGCGAACTGGCGTCGTGCATCAGGATCAGGCCATTGGGGCCGATCTGCGGCAGAAAACGGCGAATTTCCTGCTCGCGGATGGGCATGTCGCTGTCGCTGAAAAACAGGTCGATGGTGCCTTCGACTTTCATGTCGAGGCTTGATTCATTGCGCAGTTCGATCCACTCGGCCAGTCCGGACGCTTGGATTCGGGCCTTCGCGTTCTCGTAAATCTGGTAATCAAACTCGCAGGTGATGACTCGGCCCCGTCCGTTCGCTTTCAGTCCTTCGGCGATCCAGAGAGTGCTGATGCCACTGAAGGTCCCGGTTTCAACCACCAGTTCCGGCTTGATGGTGGTGACCGCCGTGCGCAGGAATTCGAGCACCTCGGCCTCGGCCGTCATGGAATCGAACATGCGCCAGCGCCCCGGGTGCGGACACTCGGGCGTGGGGCGGTGATATTCGGGCTGTAGATGATCCCCGGTGCGCTCGATCTGGCGCAGGATGCGGCGCTCCTGCTTCTCTTTCTTAAAAAGGCGGTGAAGGCTCAGAGTCATAGAGTAAAAAAGTTTACCGCAGGAAAACAGCTGGCGGCCGGCCCGATTCCAATTCGCGTCCACTTTCAGAAGCGTGGGCCATCCTTGCTCCAGCGGTAAAAGCGAATCGGATGTTTCGGAAACGTATCCTCCTGTGCGGCATCGAAATGCGCGGTGACGCCTGGCCAGCTCTGAGCGAGCGCCGCCGCCGTCGTGCCATCCACCCAGACCTCGCGCCCCGAGGCGAGATCACGGTCTGCGTCGGCGGCGAAGTTTGCCGCGCCGTTCGCCGGATCGATTTGTTTCCAGGTTGTCCGCGGATTGAAATAGCGGATGAACCAGTCGTCCACAATGAAGTCGCTATAGTAGACCACGGTACGATCCGACCACACGCGGCCCATTCGGTGGGCAAATCTCAGCGCCTGGTTATAGTCCGGACGTGAGTAGGGAAAAATGTAGAACGCAAGATTCCCGAGCGCCATGGTCGCAACGAGCAGCGCCACCCGGTAACGGCGCCTGTGTTGCTGCGAGACCTGGTATCCGGTCAGGAGGTAAGCAAGGATGACAATGATGGCGGGCAGACAAAACAGCTTATAGAAAGTATTCGAGGGCAACCAAAAAAACAGAAACATAACATAGGCGGCGAGCCAGACGATTGCCACACGAAGTGCCAAGGTTGGCGCGATCCGGAGGCGCAGCAATCGCAGTTCGTCGCGGTAGCGCAGTGTGCGAGCGAGCAACGCCGCCAACACCACCGCCAGCAGGACCAGGTTTACCAGCATGAAGGGTCCGAAGAACTGAAGCACGTGTGCCGTGCCACCGAAAAACAAGCGTGGGTAATTCATCAGCGTGATTGCCAGGTTCTTCGAGACAGTGAATGTGAATGTAACATCCGGAGAATGAAAGGTTAGCCAACCGAGGAACGTGCTCAGGCGAGTCGTACGTTGCTGCAGCCAAAACCCGGCGTAATATGCGGGCAGCGTGACTCCCGCCGCAACCGCGCAGTACTCGAACAGGCGGCGGCGCCCGCCCTTTAAATAGACGCCCAGAGCAGCCGCTGGAAAAAAGAAGATCGCCAGCTGATGAATGAGCATTGCTCCTGCGTGCAGTATCCCGATCGCCAGGGGGCGAGGCTTCGAACTTGTACACAAGACGTGGAAGGAGGCCACCAGAAACAGAACGCTCGGAATATAGGCGTCGGCGTCGGTGGCGAATCTCCAAAAAACTGCTGAAAAAGCAAACAACAAGCTCAAGCTCGTGCTCAGGTATACCGACTGCGTCAACCGGAGAAGCGTGCGGTGCACGATGTGGACGCACAACGCGGCCAGAACCATGTTGATCGCCTGCAGCACTGCAATCGCCCGGACCTCGAATCCCATGGTGCCGAGTGCGGTCCACACCAGATACCCGACGCTGTCGTAGAGAAGATGATTGGGGCGGATCAGACTATGCCAAAACGACGGCGATCCAAATCGACCAGCCTGCTCGATATCCAAAGCGAAGGAAACGCCGTCCCAGTAGTAATTCTGGGTGGGTAAAACAACATAGACGGCCAATACCGCTATGGCCAGCCACGTCGAGATCCTTTCCGGCTTCAGAGGACGAAGGGACATAGAGAAAGGTCACAGGTCTTAAGCGTCCGGTGTCAGGTGCCGGGAAAATCTCAAGTGCATCGGGGTTCTATTTTTGCCTGAGACCTGAGCCCGTTGTCTACTCACTCGTGAAATAGTCGACCGTGACGGGGTTCTCAAATAGGGAGTAATCGCGCGTTACGACCGTGATGCCGCTATCGGTCACGAAGTAGCGCTCGCGGTCGGCCTCGGCATCGTAGCCGATGGTGGTGCCCTCGGGAATGTGTACGTCGCGGTCGATGATGGCTTTGCGGATGCGGCAACTACGCCCCACGTTCACGTGCGAGAACAGAATACTGCTCTCGATCTCGGTGTAGGAATTGACGCGCACATCGGGAGACAGGACGCAATTCTGCACAGAACCGCCGGAAATAATGCAGCCGGAAGAAACGAGCGAATCGAGAGCGCGGCCCGTGCGTCCGGTTTCGGCAAACACGAACTTGGCCGGCGGATACTGCCGCTGGTGGGTGCGGATCGGCCATTGCTCATCGTAAAGATTGAAGACCGGAGACACCGAGACCAGGTCCATGTTGGCTTCGTAATAAGCTTCGAGCGTTCCCACATCGCGCCAGTAGAGGGCTTCTTTTTTGTTTTCGTCGACAAAATTGAAGGCGAATACGCGGTAGTCGTCGAGCATCCTGGGCAGAACATTCTTGCCGAAATCGTGACTGGAATCGGGATCCTCGGCATCTTTGAGCAGGACAGGAATCAGGACATCGGTGTTGAAGATATAGATGCCCATCGACGCCGAAATTTTCGTTGGATCGTAAGGCGAGCGCAAATCGGTCTCTTTGGGTTTTTCGAGGAAGCCGGTGATACGATTTTCGCGGTCGATGTCGACCACGCCAAAATGGCGGCTTTCGGCGGGGTCGGTCACCAGGGTAGCGACGGTGACGTCGGCGGCTGCATCCACGTGCTGCTTGAGCATGCGCCCGTAATTCATTTTGTAAATGTGGTCGCCGGACAGGATGATCACGTACTTCGGCTGCTCGGAGCCGATCGAATAGATGTTCTGATAGACGGCGTCGGCGGTCCCCATGTACCAGTTTTCGCTGACCCGTTTCATGGGCGGCAGGATTTCGATGAACTCGCCGATTTCACGGCCAAAGATGTTCCAGCCTTCGCGGATCTGGCGATTCAATGACAGCGCCTTGTATTGCGTGAGGATAAAAACGCGCCGCAGTCCGGAGTTGACGCAGTTCGAAAGTGTAATGTCGATGATGCGGTAGATGCCGCCGAAAGTTACCGCCGGTTTGGCGCGATCGCGGGTGAGCGGATACAGTCGCTCGCCGGCGCCTCCAGCGAGCAAGATTCCGAGCGTATCTTTCATTGGCACCCCGTCATCGGCACACCGTCCTCAGCACACCGTATCGATGCAGCTTAGGGTGTAGATGCTGCTCCGGGACAACGCGACATACTAGCACACGGCTGCCGGTTCTTGTGGACTCGAGCGCGCGCGGAACAATTGGAAAGACGGCACGGATCGCAAACCGCGAGCAGACGAGAGTTTCGGGATGAGTTGTCGCGGGCAGGCACGTCCGCGTCTGCTCGAGCTCGCTACTAGCAGTGAACGATCTTGTCGCTCTTGATGCCGCGAGTGGCGTTCCGCGAATCAACCACCAGCTGAGCCTGGGTTACGATTTTCTTGTAGTCGTAGTCGGAGTGGTCGGTGACGATCAGCACGCAGTCGTACTCGCCAAGGTTGTCGAGCGGGGAGCATTTCATCTGCAGGTCGTACTTGCGTCCGCGTCCCACGAACGGGAAATAGGGATCGTTATAGCTGACCGCGGCGCCTTGTTTTTGCAGAAGCTCGATGATGGTGAGAGCCGGGGACTCGCGCAGGTCGTCAATATCTTTCTTGTAGGCAACGCCCAGAACCAGAACCTTGGATCCGTTGATGGCCTTTTTCTGCCCGTTGAGCGCGGAGATGGTGGAGGCGATCACGTTGTAGGGCATGGCCACGTTGATTTCGCCGGCCAGTTCGATGAAGCGAGTGTGAAAGTCAAATTCCTTCGCCTTCCAGGAAAGATAGAACGGGTCAACCGGAATGCAGTGCCCGCCCAGACCCGGCCCCGGATAAAAGGGATGGAAACCGAAAGGCTTGGTAGCGGCGGCGTCGATGATCTCCCAGATGTTGAGGTCCATGCGCAGACAGAGCATCTTCAGCTCGTTGACCAGCGCGATGTTGACGCAGCGATAAATGTTCTCGAGCAACTTGGTCATTTCCGCAGCGGCGGGCGAGGAGACAGGGACGGTGCGGCGGAAGATGGAGCCGTAGAGCGCGGCGGCGATTTCACTGGCCTGAGGATCGAGTCCGCCAATCACTTTTGGAATATCGTGACGTGCCACCTGGGTGTTGCCGGGATCTTCGCGCTCGGGCGAGAACGCCACCCAGAAGTCGTCGTCGCCGGCTGCGCCCTTGCGCGACGCTTTCAGGCCGGCCCTGTTTTCCTGTTCCAGGATCGGAACCAGAACTTCTTCGGTGGTGCCGGGGTAGGTGGTGCTCTCGAGGATGACGATCTGACCGGCGCGCAGATAGGGCGCGACGGCGTGCGCGGTATTGGTGATGTAGCTGAGGTCGGGCTCGTGATATTCGTTGAGCGGTGTGGGGACGCAGATGATGATCGCATCCATGGCGGTGATCTGCGAATAGTCAGCCGTGGCTTTGAAGCCGTTCGATTTGGCCGCCGCGATTTCCTCGGGAGTGATGCGGAAAATGTAGGTGCCGCCGCTGTCGAGGGTATCGATTTTTCGCTGATCGATATCAAAACCTGTGACGGGAAACTTCTGCTCGCTGTACAGCAATGCCAGCGGCAGTCCGACATAACCCAGGCCGATGATTCCCACCCGTGCCTGGTGCGCCTCGATTCGGCCTTTTAAGTCGCTAAGAAGCGAAGAAGCAGTAAGCTGAGTATTCATAAGGACAGCCATTATTCTAGCATCGCACTCGCGCTGAAATCGGAGAAGGTGCGTTGCCATAATGATTCTCTCGCGATTTTGATGCGATGATTACGAGGCTAATTCCGATCTTGATTACGATCGTAATCGAAATCGCCGCCCTGGCGGTTTTCTTAGTAACATTCGAACGAGATGAGATTCCGGCGACTGCGGATGGTCCTGTTCTTGGTAGCTGTGCTGGCCGCGCTGGCGAGCCAGGCGGCGCGCTTTTTGGTAGCGGACGAACCGCAACCGTCCGACGCCATCGTGGTGCTGGCTGGGGAGACCGACGTCCGTCCGTCCCGAGGTCTCGAATTGTTGCGCCAGGGTGTCGCGCCGCGCGTGTTTCTGGACGTTGGGACACGAGAACCGCTCTACGATCAGCGTTTGACCGACATCGCGCAGAGATACATCGATGATCTCGGGGAACAGAAGCGCGTCTCGGTGTGCCCGATCGTTAGCCGCTCGACATTCGCTGAGGTCGACGACGTGAACCGATGCCTGCAGTCGGTGGGCGCACGCCGGGTGCTGATCGTAACCTCCGACTATCACAGCCGCCGCGCCTTGCTGATCTTTCGCCATCGGCTGCCGCAATATCAGATCAGCGTGGCCGCGGCCCACAATCCGGCCGAATTCGGCTTCTCCTGGTGGAGCAGCCGCGAGTGGGCGAAAACCACTTTCGATGAGTGGACCAAGATGGTGTGGTTTGAAGCCGTAGACAGGTGGCGCTCGTCACTTCCCGGTTCTCAGGCGCGAGTGAAAGTCGAGGGCGCGAAGATAGCCGCTTCCCGGTTTGGTACCGAAAACTGAGAACCGCCGATTGACGACTGGCAACTTTCTCTCTGGTGCGATAGTTTGAAAGCTGCTCGTTTCCACCGGAGGTTTCATGGCGCAAGTCACGATTATGGTGCGCAAGGACGGTCCTTTGCGCATAGAAGATCCGAACGGCCTGGTCGAAATGGTCGACGCCGACGGCAATAAGTATGACCTGACGGGCAAGACGGCGTTTTCTCTCTGCCGCTGCGGCGCGTCTGCCAACCGGCCTTTCTGCGATGGCAGTCACAAGATCGCCTTACAGTCGCCCGCCGCCGCCATCAAGATCGGGTAGTTCTACACTTCAAGGACGGTGTCCCAGGAAAGCGAAGATCTGCACTCTTGCGGCGAACTCGGGCGCCCTCGCTTCGATCGGGATGACGATTCCCGAAGGTTTCGCAGCAGCCTGAGCGAGCACCGAATCTGTCCCTAGTGTCGAACTGGAAACTGGGGAGGCGAAAATCCGTGCCCCGGACCTTCCCTGTGATCTAGCATGGTGCGTGGACAGGTGTTGTCGGAGTTGCCGAAATTGCTTTTCAAATCGAGGTTCTCGGGCCGTAGAACGCTTTGCACGCCAGTCTTATGAGCCCTGAGCAAAAGACGCAGCACGCGATTCGGCGCAGCACCCGGCTGCCGCTAGAGATTCCGGTGGAGGTGACCAGCCTCGACCCCGGCCCGCCGTTTTCCGTGCTGAGCAATACCACCCTGGTCAACGCGCACGGATGCGGGCTGATCGCTCCGCTTGCGCTGCCGCGAGGCGTTCCGGTCCGTCTGGAAATTGTTTCGGCAAAACGGCACACCACGGCGCGAGTGGCAGACGTGGTGCCGCTCGGCGGCGATCCCGAGACCTGGCTGGTCGGACTGGAACTGGACGTTCCGGGTAATTTCTGGGGAATCGAGTATGCCCCTTCCGACTGGAAAATCGAGGAGAACCTTTCGGCTGCCGAAGCGCAGCCGCAGATCGATCCTGAGCCGAGCGCGGCGGCGAAGCCGGCACGTTCGCGACGCTGGCGCCTGATCGAGATCAGCTCGGGCGCCTGCTACCTGGAGACCGAAGCACCATTTCCCGTCGATACTGTGGTGCTGATGAGCATTCGAGCCTCGAACACGGAGTGTCTGCTGGACGGAGTGGTGCGCGTATCGCACGTGCAAGCCGGAATGGGTGTGGAGTTCACCGGGGCGCCCGCGCATGATCGGCGGGCACAAGTGGAGGCTCTGATTGGCCGGCTGATGAACAATCGCGAGGTGCCAAAAATCTTTGTAGGTCGAAAAGAAGCACAAGAACCGGGGTCGAAACACGCGCCCGAAGCGGCAAGGGATGACGAATCGCCCGACCCGCTTCTCGATTTGGTTCGCGAGGGGGCGTCGTTGACCGTGGAACAGTTTCAGAGCGACTTGCGAGCGCAGCGGCTCGCCCATCGCCGCGACCGCGCAGATTGAACAGTGATACACTGCCTCGCCGGAGGGCATTGTGTCGGGCGACTCTAGGTCATCGGAAATGCGGAAGCAATGGGATCGAACGCTCGGGATGGGCGCGAAGATCACGCGGCGCGATTTCTTGAACGGGGTTGCGCAGACCGCGGGAGCAGCCGTTGTTCCTCGTTTCATCCCCCCTGAAATGTGGTCTGCGGGGGCCGCCGATCTCGAAGCGCAGGATGTACGCGGTTACTATCCTCCCGGCAAGACTGGCCTCCGCGGAAGTCATCCCGGAGCGTTCGAAACCATGCACAAGGTCCGCGACGGTGCGTTCTGGGACAACGCTCCGGCGGCGGTGGACACGGGCGAGCGTTACGATCTGGTGATCGTCGGCGGAGGCATCAGCGGACTCGCCGCCGCACACTTTTTCCACAAAGCGGCCGGCGACCGGGCGCGAGTCCTGATTCTCGAGAACCACGATGACTTCGGTGGACACGCCAAGCGCAACGAATTCGCGGCGGCCAGCCGCACCAGGTTGGGATTCGGCGGCACCTTTTCCATTGAAAGTCCGGCACCCTATAGCCCGGTCGCCAAGGCTCTGATCGAAGAGCTCGGGATTGACGTGCCCTCCTATCCCAACTACGTCAGCAAAGATCTCTACGGTTCGCTCGGCCTGAAGCCGCGCATTTTCTTCGACCAGGAAACGTTCGGAACCGACAAGCTGGTTTTGAACGCCGTCCATACCGGCTCGGATGAGAGCGGGATCAATGACGGAGCGGGCGAGGCGGGCTTGCAGGAATTTCTGAAAGAAGCTCCGATCTCGACCAAAGCCAGGGAAGATTTCGAGCGGCTCCGTACCGGGAACAAAGATTATTTCCCCGGTCTAAGCTCGGACGAAAAGAAGGCGCGCCTGGCGCGCATAAGCTATGCGAACTACTTGACCGATACGGTTGGAGTGAGTCCGGAGATCGTGAAGCTCTTGCAAGCCTACCCCCACCCGCTATTCGGCGTGGGCATTGACGCGGTCGCCGCGCAAGACGCCTGGGGCCTGCGATTGCCAGGATTCAACGGCCTCAAACTCGATCCGACGCCGGGCCAGGGGATGAACCGCGATTGCATTCGCAATGACGAAGCGGACCAATACTTTTTTCATTTTCCTGACGGCAATGCTTCGATCGCCCGACTGCTGGTCCGCAATCTGATTCCGGCGGCGATTCCGGGGAACTCCGCTACCGACGTTGTCTTGGCCAAGGCCGACTATGCAAAGCTCGATGCGCCATCCAATTCGACTCGCATCCGGCTGAATAGCACCGTAGTGAAGGTGAATCACCGCGGCGATCCGGCCTCGGCGAAAGAAGTGGAAGTCAGCTACTTTACCGAGGGAAAGCTGAAAAAGGTACGCGCCGCGAACTGCATTCTGGCCTGCTGGCATGTGGTGATTCCCTACATCGCGCCCGAATTGGGGGACGTGCAGAAAGAAGCCCTGGCTTCCGCGCAGAAAGTTCCGCTGCTCTACACCAATGTCCTGATCCGCAACTGGAAGGCATTTGAGAAGCTGGGCGCGAGCGCGATTTACGCTCCCGGCATGTACCACTCGAGCGTGAGCCTGGATATTCCCGTCAGCATCGGCGGCTATGAATGCACGAAAAAGCCGGACGAGCCGATCGTCGTGCACATGATGAAAGCGGCCTGCAAGCCGGGACTGCCGGCGAGGGAGCAACATATGCTGGGGCGCATGCAGCTCTACTCGACGACCTTCGAAACCTACGAGCGCAACATTCGCGAGCAACTTCTGCGGATCCTCGGTCCGGGCGGATTCGATCCGGCGCAGGATATCCTGGAAATCACCGTCAACCGCTGGCCGCACGGCTACGCCTATGAATACAATTCGCTGTTCGATAAGTTCTGGCTGGAGGGCAGCGAGACGCCCTGCCAGGTGGCGCGCAAACCTTTCGGACGGATTGCCATCGCGAACGCCGACGCCGACGCGTATGCCTATACCGATTGCGCCATTGATCAGGCTTACCGTGCGGCGCGGGAATTGAAGATAAATTAGTGTTGGGGCGCGAATCGGTCAGTGCTAGGTGGTAGGTTTTCAATTTTTATGATCAGGAAACTGGTGAGATGGGTATCCCCTTGACTCAGGTAGCCCCAATATCTAGTATGCCGGGGTGGGGGCAGAAGAGTATCCGCGGAATGTAATGGAGTTAGAGGCGAACTTTGCTACGGAAGAAGCGTGTCGAGCGTAC
>Ga0302324_100007569_pt1 | contig 23054 bp, 17 predicted proteins | sample Palsa_T0_1_FD_201949 | JGI IMG/M metagenome (GOLD analysis project Ga0302324, IMG submission 201949) | Peat permafrost microbial communities from Stordalen Mire near Abisko, Sweden - Palsa_T0_1 | ecosystem: Environmental > Terrestrial > Soil > Palsa > Peat permafrost | place: Sweden: Abisko...
TCAGTTAGCTTGGCGTCCGGAGTGCCGAAGTTCGGGTGGTTCAACACATTGTAGGCCTCCAGCCGAAGCGTCAGAGCCAGTCTCTCGTGGATAGGAAAGATGCGGGAAACCTGGGCATCGAACTGTAGAGCAGGGGGAGCGCGAAAGGAGTTCCTGCTGATATCTCCGTAGCCTCCAAATGCGGAGGTTGGGATTTGCTCGAAGGCGGCCGGGTTGAGGTATTTGCGGTTCGCCGCACCACTTTGTTGACGGAAATTAACTTCTTGATAGATCGGGACGCCAGGCACCAGGTTCGGCCGATCATTGTTTACGTCAGTGAGGGAGTTATCCGCACCGGCTGTCACAGTGAAGGGAGCTCCGCTCTGGATGTGAATCAGTGGAGCGAGGACCCAATCGTTGACTATCGCCTTCTCGAGCCTATTGCTGAGCGAGAAGTTGCTTTGGGCGACCAGAACGACGTTCTCGATATTGCGGTAATCGAAGCCGCACGGGCCATAGTCCATTGCCGGATCGTTGGGATTCTCTATGGTGGTGCCGGCGACGTCGCCCTGATTGTCCTCGACGTCGAGGCACTTCGACCAGGTCCAGTTGCCCAGCAGGCTGAAGGTCGAGGAAAGGCGATGCTGGATGGTCGTCACCAGGCCGTTGTAGTTGGACCAGGCGGAGTCATCGATAAGCACCGAGCCGGCTCCGCCGACTGAGTAAAACTTGCCCTGAGCCGGATTCGTACGCACCAGCAAGGAGCGCTCAATGTAGTTGGAGGACGATGTCGTGGAACATGCTGTTCCGATCTTGCCGACAGGAGTGATGCCGCCGCAGGAACCCGCTCCGTCCCAGGTGCCGGGGATGAATTGGACCGGGTTCAGAGGCAATCCAAGCTGGTCATGGGAGCTCTTGTTGCCGATGTAGTCGAACTGGAGTTGCCATCCATGAGCAAGCGCCTGCTGGATACTGGCTGTCCACTGCATCGTGACTGCGGGATGGAATTTTGTCGGCAACACGATGTACTGGAGATTCGGGGTGAAGACGGCGGTCTGCGGCGTTGCCTTCTGGGTAAACGACGCTACGGTCGGAAAGGGGTTGGTGTTGATGGTGGCGGTAGATTGTAAGGCGGTCGGCACATCCCACGGAGTGCTGAAGGGTATGTAGCCCCCTGACGCCTGACTGATGGCGGTAGCAAAGGGCGGGTTTTGCTGGACGCGCTGACCGGTGAAGAAGTTGGGCTCGTCATAGACATATTCCGCACCTCCGCGAACCACGGTTCTACCGTTGCCGAAAAGATCCAAGCTGAAGCCAACGTTCGGATCGAACTGTGCGGGAGAGCTCTTCGTGAAACCCCTGGGAACGCCCGGGTCACCATAGTAAAGCGAACCCGCAGGGGCAGTCGGATAGACCGTGCTGGTCTGACCGGCTAGAAATGCGTTCATGCTGAAGATGCTGCCACGATTGAAAACGTCCACAGGCATGAATTCGGGGTCCCAGCGCAGACCGCCTACCAGAGTCAGTCGGGTCGAGGCGTGGAAGGTGTCCTGAATGTAAAGGCTCGGAACCGGAGCGCGCAGCGCATTCTGCTGTTCCTTGCTCTGCACGAAGGCGGTCATGGTTCCCTCAAGGAAGTCCAGATCGCTGTCTCCAATCTGTTTCGGCTTGGAGCCTTGCACTCCGGTTGGTCCGTACGAGCTGAATGCGGTAGCAAAGGTAAAGACCCCGTTGCCCTCAAATGCGTTGCCGATATTGAGCTGGTTGCGGACGTACTCCCCGCCGAAGACGATCTGGTGCTTGCCCCGGACCAGGGTTACATCGTCGTCGATCGCCAGGGTGTTGTCGTTGAAATGGGAGACTGAGTTGGTGCCCCCGCCCATGGTGAACTTGCTGGTGGCCAGTTGCAGGCCCTGAGGCACGGCATAGGTGAGATCGACGCCGATAGCACTGCCGTTGATGGCGTCGGCATTGTATCCCCGGTGGTTAAGCCGCCGCAGCAAAGTGACATGGGCCGAGTTCACGGTATTTGTATTGATGGTGTAATTCCAGCCCATGGTAAAAGTCTGCACCCGCTGCAGCGGATTACCAGATTGGGTGGTGACCAGGATATTGTCGGGATAATAAAAGGGCGGCAGTTGATATCCGTCGAATAGGTAGCGGCCATAGACATTGTTCTTCGCGTTGAGCGTGTAATCGACTCTGGTAACGAACTGTTTATCGAACAATTGAGAGGGAATGGCGTACTGGACTACCCCGCAGTTGTATATGTCGACGTTCGGATTGATTGCCGGGAGGTATTTCTTGAGGTTCAGCGATTGCGGGTTCCATGCCGGAAGCGCCGGACCTCCGGGTTGATTGTATTGGTTGTTAGGCAGGGCGGCGCCGGTCAGCGGATCGACTAGTTGGGTGGCGGTCGTCTGGCAAGCTCCAGCCGCCGATGCCGCAGCGCTAGTGTAGGGTGCGGTGACCGAAAAATCGCCACCCAGGTTTGCCGCAGTCGGCACATGTGCGGTCGTATTGGCGGTGGCAGACTTGCTCTCGAGATATTGATATCCGGCGAAGAAAAACAGCTTGTCCCGGCCGTTGAATAACTTGGGGATGATCACCGGACCGCCGAAGGTGCCACCGAATTGATTCTGGTGCAACCTGTCCTTCCCGCTGCCCGGGCCATTGGGAGGTATGACGTAGAAGTTGGTGGCGTCGATAATGTTGTTTCGGATGAATTCGAACGCGGTACCGTGGTAAATGTTGGTTCCGGAGCGGGTAACCATGTTGACCATGCCGCCCTCATGCATTCCATCCTGAGCGCCGAGCGCCGAAGATTCCACGCTGAACTGGCTGACGGCGTCCGGGAAGGGGAACGGCAGGTTACCGTTGCCCATGTAGTCGTTATTGTCGCCGCCATCCAGACGCCATAGTGTCGAGTTTCCCATGCCCCCCGTCACTGAGATTGCGATGGTCTGGTAAGAGTATTTGCTGCCCGTAAAATCGTTGCCTGGAGCTGGAGCGGTACCGCCTGAATAGGCGAGCAAACTGGTTAGTTGGCGGCCGTTGAGCGGCACCTCGATAATCGCGTTCTGGTCGATGGTCTGCTTGAATGAAGGGTCCTCGGTCTGAAGCGCCATGGTGTCGGTCTTCACTTCAATCCTCTGGTTAGCTGCGCCGACCGTCATTTTCACATTGATGGCGATGCTGCTGCCGACTTCGAGGACGTTCCCAGTACTGGTATAGCTCTCAAAGCCTGGAGCGGTCACGCTCAATGAATACGTGGCGGGGACCATATTGGAGAAGACGTAGACGCCGCTGGTGTCGCTGCGGGTTGAGTGTTCCACCTGGGTCGACCCTTCGGTGAGAGTGATCGCTGCATTCGGAATCACGGCCCCGGCGGGATCGGTGATGGTGCCTTGAATGTTGCCGGTTCCCGCATCTTGTGCGTTCACCAGATTGGAAATTACGAGCATTGCGGCAGCGATTGTCATGACTAGCAGACGATTCTTCGCCCTTGAGCGCCTGCTGAATATTTTTGCTGGCATTGACCTGCCTCCTCGGAAAAGGACAACCTCGTTCGCTCGGTCTGTTTCTCTCAGGCGGCATGACCCGACGCCGATTCCATTCGCACGAGGTCAGACCACTGCAAGAATTGAGATAGTGTGCAGGCGACGTCATTGCACTGTCAAGTGCAAATCTCCACGCCTCGGGGGGCACACCTCCGACTATCGCCAAATGAGGTGGCTGCTCCGCCCTCGCGCTCCTCCTATCGGGAAAGGTAAACAAAACAGCAGGGAAAATCTATAGAGGCCGTCGATCCGGGCTATGGCTCCTGAGCGCTCTTTCGGAGCTAGCGGTCTGACCGCATCAGTGTACACTGATTTTTGTACCCAAGCACGGGAGAGCGCTGCCTGGGCCCTCGCGCTGCGGCACTAGGGTCACTCAGCAGACAAAATCATATGCAGGGGTTTCGTCCTTGATGACACGGCCTATACAGGAGTTGCCCGATACCGATCGAACGATGCAGGTGGTCCACCACATCGGTGCTCTCATCAAGAAGGGCAAACTGAAACCTGGCGACAAAATCCCAGCAGAACGCGAATTCGCGCGGTCGCTCCACGTCAGCCGCGCCAGTCTTCGCACCGGCCTCGGCTATATGGCGGCGATGGGAGTTGTGAAAGTGCGTCGGGGTGTCGGAACCTTTGTCGCCGAAGGCCCACCCGAAATCGGGAACGCATCTTTGGGTCTGATGAGTGTGCTTCATGGATTTCAGTCTTGGCAGTTGTTTGAAGCCCGGTTGACGCTCGAGAGCAAGCTAGCCGCACTTGCCGCCGAGCGTGGCAAGAGAGAGCACCACCTCGCGCTAGCCGACGAGGTTGCGGAAATGTTCGCGACCATGACGAATCCCTCCGAGTACCTAATCCACGACGTGCTTTTTCATCGCATCATCTCGCAGGCATCGGGAAATCCAATTCTTGCGGCTCTCATGGAGACCATCACCGCAGCACTCTACGAGACCCGCCGGAAGACGGTCGAGCGAGCGCGCGACTTGCGCGAATCCGCGGAAATGCATCGCGCGATTTATCGCGCGATCTGCGCCCGAAATTCGCTGGATGCGCGAAAGCTAATGGAGCAGCATCTGAGCATGGCTGAAACAGCCCAGGATGCAGAAGGCTCGACCACGCCAGTCTGACCGTCGTGGCTGGGTCTTGCCGAAATGCTATCTGAAGACAGATGAGCTGGGCTTGCAAAGACGGAGGCCCGCATGAACACGCGAGAGGCCAGGAGCTCAAAAGCCGCTTGAGAATTCCTGGCCTCGCCCGCTACCTGCGCGTCGAAAGTGCCCACGCGTGGCCGGCTTTCGACACCGCGACCTGCCAGCCGACGCCGGTCTGCATCTTCACCCATTTGCCGCCGGTTTGCATTTGGTAAACAATGTGATTGTCATTGGCATCGGCGCCACAGCCGGTGATCCAGGGGGTTCCGTTGGTCAGCCCCCGGGAGTTCGGTCCGACTCCAATCGAAGTGGCGCAGCCACCGTCGGCGTTCGCGATAAACTTGCTTCCGTTCCAATAGAGGATGTCTCCAGCCTTGTTGATGGCCCATGGGATGCCCTCCGGCCCCACCGCTACTATTACGGCAACGTCGGACTGCATTTTTACCCATTCGCCGCCGATCTGCATTTGGTATACGGTGTAATTGCCATCTGCTGCGGCGCCACAGCCGGTAATCCAGGGAGTTCCATTCGTCAAGCCGCGGGAGTTGGGTCCGACTCCAATCGAGGTGGCGCAGCCGCCTGCGGAGTTTTCCGAAAACTTGCTTCCATTCCAAGAAAGGATTTGTCCAGCCTTGTTGATGGCCCAAGCGTTGGCCTCGGGCTCCGGGGAAACCGCGACCTGGGTCGCAATGTCGGACTGCATTTTCACCCATTCGCCGCCGGTCTGCATTTGGTATACGGTAAAATTCCCGTCCGAGGCCGGGTTACAGCCGGTGATCCATGGGGTCCCGTTGGTTAAACCACGGGTATTTGCTCCAACGCCGATGGAGCTGGCGCAGGCCACCGAGAAGGTGTTGAAGTTGCTGCCATTCCATTCGTAGACATTTGTCTGCTTCTCGTTCCACGTGACTCCGCCCGCCGGGAGGGTGATATCGAGATGCCCGTCGCCGCGAACCATCGGTTCGCTCACATTGTCGTCGGTCAACAAATTGACGAGCGGATCGGTAGATGAGTGTACCGATCCATCGGTTCCGGCGGCCGTCGACACCCACTTCTCACAGTTTGGTCCCCCGCCCGAGCTGGCCCCGGAGCCCTTGACCACACAGGCTGCGCCGAGCATCGTGACGGGCGAAAAATCGGGCCATTCCGATGAATTCTTGACAAACTCCCCGGTATCATCTTCGATGATGAATTCTGCCCAAAATCCAAGATTGCCGTTGGTGAGGTCGGCTGACTTAAGCTTGTACGAAATGCAGCCAGAGGCAGTCTCCTGAGCATTATCGCAATTCCAAAAAACGTGTTGAGTGGTGTCCGCCATATATGTGCAGGCATATCCACCTGACAGGTTCACATTTCCTTGGGCGTCGCAATACCACTCCTGGGCGAAGATTTCGTCGCCGGCGTTGGGGGTGAATCGTGTTCCTCCCTCGTCGGTTCCGGCCGTATGAGGGTCAAAGTCCTGGCGATGAATGCCGTAGGATGCGGCTGTCGATGTAGCGTGTACATCGAGGATCGCCTGAAAAACATTACCAAGCCCGTTCCATACCGTCATCACGGTCGTGCCGGTCTGGTAGCCGCCAGGAGTTACCGAGGGGACATTCCAGCTGGCTGAGTTCAACACATAACTCGTAGTGTCAGCGCTGGTCGCACCCTTGTTGAAGGAACCCTCAAGTCTGGCGCCGGTCCAGCCTGCCGACGGAGTTGCGAATACATTCGCGTCTGGCTCTGCCTCGGTGGATGCTGGCCTGTTGGACAGGAGGAAAGATTCCGAGCGTGCGCCAGGAGCCGACAAGGGCCGAGGGGCGCTATGAAGCTGGTATGCCGGCATGCTAGCGGCAGCCAACCAACTTTGGTACCCATCCGGATTCATTTTCGGATCGGGACGCACTCCATAGCCCGCCTTGGTCAGTTCCTGCTGCGTGAAGCTGAGCGCGTCGCCGGTAAGACCTGGCCGAAACGCCAGATTCGCGCGCGACGGATCGAACGGGCGTGGTGCGAAAGTCCCCTCCGACTGGAGATCGATCGAATAAGTATTGCTATTTCCATTGGAATCGATGCAATCGAGCGCCAGCACTTTAACTCTGTCCAAGAGGGTTGCACGCACCGCCTGAAAGCGGGCTACACCGTCCTCATCGGATCTGACGGGGATGGATTGCGTCGGATCGGGGTCCCCATCGGGGTGAAGGATGCACTCGCTGCCGGCGGGAACAGATATTGAAGCCGGCTCGAATTGAGGACGACCGTCCGCGCTCGCGGCCTGCGAAAGTGCTTCACGACCATACACCAGCAGACCCAAGATCAGGGCTGCGACGCAAACTGAGTTGAGTCGACTGAAACAACTGTGTACCAAAACGTCTTTCATGATGAATTCCTCCTTTTTGCTTTCATTGCAAGTTGGGTTGCGCAGCTCCAGTACAGGCCGCTCGGATCGTTTGACCGAGCCGCATGGCGAGTAAGGGCTTTGACTTCGTGGTTGCCCGCATCTTTCAACGCGGAATCCGGCACTGAGAACGCAACCGGAACCCGAGGCGTCCCTTCGCTGCCCTGCACAGAAAGGCGGAAAGGAGGAGGCAATCGCCTCATCGAATGTCCGAATAATTGATTGAATGGGTGAATCGAGGCTTTTACTATGGAAAATCAATCGGAAATGGTTGAAACGTGCTCCGGGTTTTGGTCACTACATTAGGTGTAGCGCGCAGCACAGAAAGGCCGTTGACGACCCCAACGGCCATGAATACACTCGAAGGCACTCCGGAAGGGGGCCAAGATGCCCGTACCCGACGATCCCGGAAGTCAGGTAACCGAACTTTTGCAAAATTGGAGGCAGGGCGACCAAGAAGCCCTCCGTGATCTTGTGCCTCTGGTTTACAAAGAGCTTCGGCGTCTGGCCCACTACCATCTTCAGTCGGAACGTGCCGACCACACTTTGCAGAGCACGGCCCTGGTTCACGAGGCCTACGTCCGGCTTTTGGGGAGCCAGCCGGTCCAATTTCAGAATCGCGCCCATTTCATGGCCGTTGCGTCCAGGCTCATGCGGCAAGTCCTTGTGGACTACGCTCGTGAACGCCGCGCAGGCAAACGGAACGGCGGGTGCAGGATCGGCTTGGAATATCTTGACTCTCTCCCCGGAGAGGGAGATTCCGATTTGCTGGCCCTTGATGATGCTCTGCAGGCGCTGACCCGCATCGATGAGAGACAAGCCAAGGTTGTGGAAATGAAGTTCTTCGGAGGCTTGTCGGCTCCTGAAATCTCCCGCGTCCTGAACCTCTCTCGCGCCACCGTTGACCGCGACTGGGCAACTGCTAGGGTATGGTTGCATCGTCAGATGAGCCGGACGGCATCGACATGATCACACCAACCTGGCAGCAGGTAAAGGAGCTCCTGCACCAAGCCATGCAACTGGCCCCGGAACAGCGCGCCAGCTTCCTCGATGAAGCATGTTTGTATGATTCTGCGCTACGCGAAGAAGTAGAATCTCTCCTTTTGGCCGAAGATGCGGTGCGCGCCAGCTTCCTCGAATCACCATTTCCGGCCGATGAGTTGACCGAGGACATGAATGGGGACGGCCCTGGCGGAGCCTTGGCAGCTGGACAGATCTTCGCGGAGCGCTTTCGCCTGGTCCGCAAAATCGGCGAAGGCGGAATGGGACAGGTGTGGCTGGCCGAACAGACCTCGCCGGTCAGGCGGCAAGTCGCATTGAAGCTGATCAAGGCCGGTATGTATGACGAGTCGGTCGTGCAACGCTTCCAGTCGGAGCGACAGTCGCTGGCCATCATGGATCATCCGGCGATTGCCAAGGTATTTGACGCCGGCGCCACTCCGCAAGGCCAGCCATTCTTTGTGATGGAGTACGTACCCGGATTGCCGATCACTGAGTACTGCGATCAAAAGAAACTCCAGATTGCCGAACGGCTAGAGCTGTTCATCCAGGCTTGCGGAGGGGTTCAGCATGCCCACCAGAAGGCCATCATCCATCGCGATTTGAAGCCGGCCAACATTCTGGTGGTTGAAGTAAACGGGAGCCCGACGCCACGCATCATCGACTTTGGGCTCGCCAAAGCCGCCTCGCGCCAGGCTGCGGACGAGCCCTCGCTCACCCAACTGGGGCTGTTCATGGGAACGCCCGGATATTCGAGTCCGGAGCAGGCTGACCCAAATGTACGCGACATTGATACCCGCACCGATGTGTACTCCCTGGGCGTGGTTCTCTATGAGCTCCTGGCGGGGTCGAAACCATTTGACACAAGACAGAAACAAAAGCAGTCGCTGGACGAGTGGCTGCGCATGGTGCGCGAGCAAGAGCCGCCGCTTCCCAGCGCCAAGGTTGGCAGCGATCCGGCTAGATCTGCTGGAACCGCCGAAGCGCGGGGTACCGAACCCAGGCAATTGGTGAAGACTCTGCGTGGCGACCTTGACTGGATCTCGATGAAGGCGCTAGAGAAAGATCGCGCCCGCCGCTATGGAACTCCATCTGAGCTGGCCGCCGACATTCGGCGTTTTCTGAACCATGAGCCGGTGGGCGCACGGCCGGCAAGCGCGGTTTACCAGTTACGAAAGTATGCGCGGAGGCACCGCGTGGCCGTTGCTATAGCAGCGGGATTGATGGCGGTGCTGGCCGCCTTTTCTGTGTTGCAGGCATTGCAATTGCATCGCACTACGCTTGAGCGCGACCGGGCAAACCGCGAGCGCGATCGAGCCAATCGCATCACCGATTTTATGACCGGCATGTTCAAAGTCTCCGACCCAAGCCAGGCCCGCGGCAACAGCATAACGGCCCGCGAGATTCTCGACAGATCGTCGAAAGATATAAAGACCGGTCTGACCAAGGATCCCGAGCTGCAAGCTCAGATGATGCAGGTGATGTCGCGCACCTACGCGCTGCTCGGCCTGTACCCGCGTGCTTATGAACTCGCCAGGAGCGCTTTTGACATCCGTCTTAAACTGCTCGGACCACATGACCCGCAGACCCTAACATCCATGGCTCAAATGTCTACCGATCTGGCTTACCAGGGACATTATCCCGAAGCGGAAAAACTGTATCGCGAGGCGCTGGCAGACGAGCGCCGCGTCCTGGGAGCCGAGGCCCCGCTTACGCTCGAGACCATGGATCGCTTGGCCGTTGTACGAGGTTACCAGGGTCATTATGACGAGCAAGAGAAACTCGAGCGCGAAGTGATCGCGATTGGGACTCGCAAAATGGGAGCGGAAAATGAACAGCTCTTGCGAGCCCGTTCCAACCTGGTTGCGGCTCTATGGAATCTGGGGCACTATGCCGACGCCGAACGAGAAGATCGCGAGCTGGTCGCTCTCGACCAGCGCGTCTTAGGGCCCGATGCTCCCCCAACCCTGCTGGCGATGGGTAATCTGGCTTTGGTTCTAAAGTCGCAAGGCCGGCTGGCCGATGCGGAAGCACAGAATCGGGAAATCCTGGCCGCCGACCAAAGAGTGATGGGGCCGGAGCATCCAAATACGGCGACCACCATGGAAAACCTCTCTTCGCTCCTGATTGACGAGGGCCGCCTGGCTGAGGCCGAACGGCTGTCCCGTGAAGCGCTGGCCATTCGAACGAGAGCCCTTGGCCCCGAACATCCCACCACGTTAACGTCGAAAATCAATCTATCGCTGGTCGTTTTTAAGGAACGCCATATCGGCGAGTCGGAACAATTGCAAAGAGAAGCGCTGGCGACGGAGATTCGGCTGCAAGGGCCGGAACATCCCAGTAGCCTGGAAATGCAAACTTACCTTGCCGCCACCCTGAACGCGGAGAGGCGTTACGCGGAAGCCGAAAAGCTCGCGCGCAAAACCTATGAAGCCGAGATTCGTATCCATGGGCCGCAGAATCTGCATACCCTGAAGGTGTTGCAACAACTGGGAACGGCACTGGCCAATACCCACCGCTACCCCGAGGCAAGCAAGCTGGTTCGCGACGCGATCGACCAAGTGAACAAGCCCTCAGGGCAAGGAAACCGCTGGCTGGTGTGGTATGTCTTCGCCTGTGTAGCAGCCGCTGCCAACCGCCCCGATGACGCAATTCAATATTTGCGCGAATCCATCAGTCGCGGCTATAACGATGCCGACGGCTTGGTAGCCGATGACGACCTGAAGAGCCTTCGCCAGAATCCGCAATTCAAGCAAGTCGTCGCCACGCTCAAACGCCCGGTATGAATTGAAAGCTGACGTGGCCTGCCGCGAACACTGGCCTGGTCTTGCAGGACCACGTAAAGGCGGCGTCGCGACGGAACGGGAATCCTGATCCGTCACGCGGGTCCCGGCGCAGCGAAGCCGATACTGTCGTTGACGTGTCCGGTGAGCCTGTCGGCCAGCCGGGGGCCGCACTGGTAGCGGCGGTTGGCCGCCCGTAACTGTTGCCTACGGGCACTGGCTCTGCATTTGACGACAATAGCGTTGCCCATGTTCGCAGGGGCTGCAGACCTAGAAAATGGCGTTGCAGGCGCGACACCGCCGTACTCGTAGAACCGGTTCTTGCAGCCCGTAGTATTGTTTCTTATGCTGCCGCCCCATCAGAAACGACCCCGAGTAGACTAAGCCAGCGACACCCAGGAGGCAGATGCAAAGAGCGGGCGTGAAGCGAGTATGGTTCGGAAACGTCAGGAGCGCAGCGAGTAATAGCACCGTCGAGAAATAAAGAAGAGTGGGAGTGAGGTACATGTGAATCTTAGCGGTGTCGTCTTGCACGACTCGCTCAGCGGCGAGCGTGATCACTACAAACAACAGACCGATCAGGGTCGCGGCTGCGGCCGATATGAGAAGGTAGAAATTCGCCCATCGCGCTAATTCGTTCATAGCTCATTTGGGCCGTCTTTCTCTGTCCAGTCCTTCACTGTCCCTTCGTAAAGGTACTCGCGGATTCATGGGTTCATTGACGATGCCTTCAGACCGCATTCCTTGCCGGAATTCTGCCAAGACCTCGCCCAGGTAGCTCACGGTGCCATCGAGCATCAGGTCCGTTGCTCCCCCTATGTGTGGAGTGACAAAGATCCGTGGCTCCTTGAGCAGGGGATTCCCTTCGCTCACAGGCTCATCCTTCACTACATCCAAACACAGCCCCATAGAGATGACCGCTCTTCACCGCCGCCAGCAAGTCTGATTCATCGACCAGGGTTCCTCGACCAACATTGACCAACACCGCTTTCTGTTTCATGGCGGCGAGTACCGTACCGTCGATCATGTTCTCGTTGTCCTTCGTTCCCGGAATGGCCAGGATCAAATAGTCTGCGGATGCGGCTGCGAGCCTCAACTCATCATGTCGGTACCCCTTGACTCCGTTCGGCGCCTGTTCCGGGTGGTTATCCACGCCCGTCAAGATCATCCCGAAACCCCGAAGCCTTTCGATAAGCAAGTCTCCGATCCCGCCCAAGCCCACGATGCAAGCGGTCTTTCCGAAGAGGGCCCTATTCACTTCCAGCTTGGCCGAAATCTGGGCGTGGCCCTTAGTCACGGCCAGTTCCTCATTGAGCCGACGAGACACCGCAAGCATCAGGAGCACCGCAAGCTCTGCCACCGACTCGCCGTTACAGGTCTTCGTTGTCGGTGCCGACCCAACCCAGACACCGGCCTTCGTTGCCGCCTCAACGTCCACTCCCTCATAACCTGCGGAGGCCATCTGAATCAGCCCAAGCTTGGGCTGGGCTTCTATGTCTTTGGAATCGACCGTGCCGAACGCAACGATCACTTCAAGCTCCGTCGATGGAGCCTTCTCGCCGGGCTGCCACGAAGACAACTGGTCATCGGGATGTTCACACTGGACGCGTCTCAACATCTCTACTGCAAACGCATTCTGCCTCCCTAGAAAACCGATCTTCACCATCATGCCTCCTGTTCAAACACCAATAAAGAACAATACCCGCGTTAACTACTCCGATCGTCTTTGGTTGATGTTGTCCGGGCAGCCACACGCCCTCCGGTCTCGTCCAGCCAGTCGAGGATCACCTTCAGAGCTAGGCCCATATTGCCGATCTGGCAATGATTCTGGGCCGACTCGGCTTCAGTGAACACCCTGGCGCTGACAGAATGCGCGGCGGTCAGCGCCATCAGTTGGTCCGGCACCATGCTTAGCAGCATGTAGTGGTCTTTGCTCCCAGCCATCAGCAGAACGTCTTGCGTGACCAGACAGGAGATGTCATCTGTGCGATATTCACGCCAGGCCGCAAATACGTCGGCGGGTGTGGCGCTACCCCGGAACCCTCGCCTTGAGCAATGACCCAGTCCGTCACCAGATCCGTCTTCCTGACCGAGGCACCGGCTGCGTTGACTAGCGGCGCCGGCATTTGATCGGAGTTCGCCGCGATGACGGAGAGCCCGGAAGCGGTGAACCCCTTCGTCGCCGCAACGAAGAGGCTGGTGCAGATGTCCATCGCGATCACGCGGCTGACCCTTGGTTCGCGAGCCGCGGCACGGATGACTAGACCGCCGCCTAGGGAGAAACCGATCAGGGTGAAATCCGAAAGCCCGAAGTGGTCCACGATCGCGGCAACTGGTAGATGCCAGTCCGGTGTCATAGGAATGCCCACGTCCAGCGCCGTGCCATGGCCGGGCCCGTCGAAAATGATCGTGTCGAGGCCGGCATCGCGCAAGGCCAGCGCCGCAGGCAGCCATTCAACGATGTAGCTATCATAGCCGCCAAAGACGACGATCTTTCCTCGCACCACAGGCGGCGTGAACCGGTAAGCTGACAGCTGCTTTCCCTGGTAGGGGACGAGGTGATGGTTTTGCGGCGTGACTCCGTTGTCCTCCAGAACGATGTCCATGAATCTTTGGAAGGCGGGCTTGACCCGCGCATCGGAGGGCCTAAGGAAGAATATCGCCATCTTGGCGTAATAGGCCGCGGGCAGGCGACGTCCAGCCGCCAAGCTGCTATCGCTGAGCTCGGACATCTCTCGCGCCCAATGATCGTAATTGCTGATGCGGGTACCGACCGCCTTCAGTTCCTCCAGCATCTGCTTGTCGCCGACCCAGTTCCAGAATCGATTCATCTGGAAATTGAGCGAGACATTGGGGTGGAATGAATAGTAACCAACTGGAAAACGACTTAAGATTGCTTCTTCACCGACATCCATATACGCGGCTCCGTTCTCTGTTGAATTTGACGGGAATACCAAACCTCGCTGCACTGTGCAGTCCCATCTAGTCATACTGAAGGTGTGCATAACCCTGTTAAGCGCTAGCAGAACGCTATTCCCGCTTGGCGGGATAGACAGGAGTGACGGTGAACTCAAGCCCGCAACCTTTCGGTTGGTACTGAGGAGAAGTCACAGTACAACGAAGAGCCCCTCCAACGCTGAGCCGTTGCGGTCCCAGCTCGAGCAACTTGGATACTCTTATGGGATTCACGATCGCCGTCCAGCGACCTCCTGTCCAGTTGTAGGTGTCATAGGAAGTGGCTGCGAAGGTCCAAGCCTTTGGTGTTGTATAGGCCACGAACGGTTGAGCATAGGTTTCGCTGACGTTTGGATGGCTGTCACTTCCGGCTACGGACCAAACCTGACTAGCAAGCAGGCCGGCGTTTGTATGGGCCTTGTGTTGAGCACCACTGCGGTCGGCCCGACACCGAATTTGCGCGTGCTGAGCAGTCCGTTTGTGGCTGTCGGCACCAAGAAGGCCGGGCCGGCCCCCCAGATGATGGACTTGGTATGAACCGGGGAAAGAAAGACGCTCTCCGTCGAATCGCTCAATCCCGCCTGGGTCGTTCGGCCAGAGGCGTCGAACCAATTCTGGAGGGGCACGCTGATCATTGCAGCAAGCGGATTTGTCAGCCTTTGAGCGATCTCTGCGGAGTCGTTTGTCTCCGCCGCCACTGGGGGCTGTGAGACCGCGCCGCCAGTCTTTGGGGCACCTGACGTAGGCACTTGTGCGGTAAGCATCGACGACATCAGGAGCAGAGGAGTAGCCATCACAGAGTACAGAGTCTTCGTGATGGCCATCGATATTCCGGTCATTGGGTCTCCAAAGGACGTGAACGAAGATCAAGCCGCTTGGGGGACGAGGAGAGGCGCCGGTTCAGCCAAATGGAGTAAAGCGAGTGTGTTGGTCGAGAAGATCTTCTCGCGATCTCCGGCGTCTGGGATCGTTTCGTCGACGAGGTCGATGTGTAGCTTCGGACTCATGGGAACCGGACCGAAGTCGGTTCCAAACAGGACGCGGTCAACGCCGCACATCTCAACCATGGCTTTGAGGCCGATTGCGCTTGGTCCCATCGAATCGACATAGATGTTCGCCTTGAAGTAGTCCGAAGGCTTACGGAGGTTCTTGTCCACTTTGTGGATGGGCGGGTTCTGGATGCCGTTGTAGTTCAACTCCCAGTTCCAATCGAGTCTGCATATGACCGGAGCAAGAGCGCCGCCCATATGGACGAAGAGGACCTTGAGCTTCGGGTATCTATCGAAGACGCCGCTGTAGATCATGCGGGCCGCCGACACTGCCATATCGAATGGGCGGCCTAAAGCTTCAATGAGCCTGTACTGCTGCAGGGCGGCAGCGGCCACCGAGACCAGCGGCGGATGGATATGAACCAGGACATCCTTGTCCTGCGCATACTCCCACAGCCACTCGGCTTTGGGCGAGTCGAGGAAGACTTGATCTGCACCGGCACCGTAGCTGCTTGAAATGCTAATGCCATATGTTTCCTTGCTAGAAATAAGCGGATCGATGACATCGCGCGTGTTCTCTTCCAGAGCATGGGCGTTGGCCATGCAGGCAATATCCTTGGGGAACCGATCTCGAAGCTCGAAGGACTCGTCATGCAGGAACTTGAGCGTGTCGATCGTGCTGGCTTTGATTATGCTGTTGGCAAACGTCTCTATCTCGCCGCCATAACTATTCAGACAGAGCGTAACTCCACTCTTCTGCTGAATCTCCATCGAATAGTCAACGTCCACCGACTCGCGATAGAAAAACATTTCGCCAGCATTGGCCTGTGGCAACGGCTTTTTGTCGTCAAAGCCTATGTTCTCGACGAACTTCTGCTTCAACTTGGGACCGAAAATGTGCCGATGGGTGTCGATGATGCTTCTGGTCGCCTTGGAATCAGACATTGGGAGTACCTCTGCTGGAAGTCTCCATGAAAGATCAGGCTTAGGGTGAGTCGGATTGCTCATCATCGGGCAGGCGACTGCTGGCTTGGCGCGGAACTCCTTTCCTGTGATCGCCTGAACTCAAGGCTGGCCTCGGGATGCGTAATTGGTGACAAGTGTCCCGGCTCCGCCATGTGTTTGATGGCTGTTGGCGAGCAATCTGAAGCCTCGCTGTGGTTGGGAGGGCCGATGCCGACTGATGCCGCCGATTCAATCCGCTCCCCGCGCCGTAAACATCGTAAGACTTGCAACCGAGGGATAGTGGGAAATGAATCCGAAAGCACTCTAATTTTATGCTCGAATGGAGTATCCTATGAATAGGAGAACTCCTATGCCTGCTGCGGTCAAAGAGAAAGCGAAGAACACGATCCCCTCTCCCAAGGTGCGTAAATCGAAGTTTCAGGCTGATCTTGCTCCCTCTGAAGACCGCATCGTACGCGCGCTAAAAGCGGAGCTCCAAATGACGAGCAACACAGATTTCCTATCTGATGCTTTGGCTTTGTTCCGTTGGGCGGTCTCGGAGCGGAAACGTGGGCACATTATCGTCAGCGAGAGTTCGACAGGCGAGCGCAGGATACTCGTTTTCCCCCGGCTGGAGCGCGTTGCACCGGAAGTTGCCTTGCCGAACGTCGATATTCATTGGAATGACAAGGAGCTTGAGAGTCTCGCGGAACTCGCGTCGGGGCAACCTGCCCAACCGACCAAAGCCCTCGTTCGGGCGATGAGGCACTGACAATTGGCCGTCACGATCCGTCGCCTTGAAGAATTCGACGATGTAGAAAACTTCGATTGTGGAGATGAGCCCCTCAACAATTACCTGAAGCGCCATGCCTGGACGAACCAGCAAAAGAGCTCTATCGGCGTCACCTATGTTGGTATTGAGGAATCCGCACCTCGCTCAGTTCTGGGCTACTTCACATGGGCGACTTCGAGCGTGCCCCGCGATCTCTTGCCGAAAAAGCATGTTCGGGGATTGCCTCCATACGATCTTCCGTTGATCTTGCTAGCACGATTGGCAGTCGATCATCGTTTCGCGGGCAAGCGGCTCGGACACGCGCTAATTGCAGAGGTGTTCAAGATTACGCTCCGGGTTGCGGACGAAGTCGGTTGCCGCTGCATTATTACGGACGCATATCGCGACCGGGTTGGCTGGTATGCAAAGTATGGGTTCATTCCGGTCGAGGGCACCGCAAAGGATGGTCCCCAGAAGATGTTCCTAGATGTGAGAACTATTCGCGTAGCGTTGATGGATCTGAGCAGGGGTGATTCATGAGTCTCTTCCAGCGAGGCGATATTTGGTGGTACGAATTCTGGTTTGCCGACGGCGCATACGCGAGTCAAGCAAGTCTGAATCGAAGACTCTGGCCAAGACGGCGGAAAGAATTGTCGCCGTGAACTTGAGGAGGGCTTCAACAACTTCGCCGACGTTAGACGCGAACGGGTCCGCGCCATCGGCGAGATCGCAGACGAGTTCCTTGAGGAATACAAGTTGCGACTTCCTCAGTCCGCAACCTTCGCGGAGTATGCAATCCGCCACATTAAGCGCTTGGTTGGGGACAAAATGCTCGTTGACATGAACGAGGCAACCCTCATCAAGTATCAGAACGACCGCCTCACCGAAAGTGCGGCGCCCAAAACTGTGAATGAAGAGGTTGGCTTCTTGCTCCGCATCATGGGTGATCTTGGCGACCTCGTGCGGGTGAGGCTGAAGAAAAAGAAGAAGCTCAAGCTCAAGGTGAGGAACGATATCGGCAAGGCATACTCCACAGAAGAGAAGGAGCGAATGCTGGATCTGCTCGCGCTCCCGCCGAGCGATATCCTCTCGGATCGCTTCTGCGGTGCGCTCCACCGACTTGACAGTCACCTCCAGCCCGGCCAGGACTTTGATCTGTTCGCAGCCATGATCGAAGGGGGCATCCTGGCCCACCAGGGCCTGCATGCGAATGCTGGCTGAAGCAGCCAAGGCGCGCTCGCCCCATATATACCTGGCACTCACCTTGGCTCTGAACGCAGGCGTTGGAGATGCGGAACTTCGGGGACTTACTTGAGAGGAGGTAGCTTCCCCCTTCATGGTTCAGAAAGCAGGAAATTTAGTGTTTTTATTCGCAGTTATGCTATATTTAGCGTTTTTGGATTGACTTTAGCGTTTTTGAATGATCAGATACTCCGATACGGGCTTTAGCAAACCTGTACCAAGCAGGCCAATTTTTAGTGGTTTTCCATGACTTTTAGTGATTCCACACTAAAATCGCCGACCCAGCCTATTGGTCTCCACTGGCTAATCGAAGAGCTTGGACTGGATGTAGTCCCTCCGGCCATTCGTTCCGAAGTCATCCGTGGAGCAAGGAAGACCAGAATTGCAAATGGTTCGGTCCTTGAGCAATATCCACTAAGCTACGCTCCCAAAGATCTATTCGGGCATCTTCGCTTCGCCATGCGCTACGAGCCCATCGACTTGAACGTGCTGGCCGCGTTTTTCGCCAAGATTGAACGCAAAGAACTGGAAGCCTGGATCAACAGTGAGCCTGTCGGCAGGTATCCGCGGCGCGCCTGGTATCTGTACGAATTGCTGACCGGGGCGACGCTGGATGTTCCTGAGGTTCCGCCCACAGACAACGTGCTTTTGCTGAACCCCGCGCTCCACATCACGGCCACCGGCGTCCGCGTCCGGCGGCAACGGATCGTCGACAATCTGTTGGGCAATCGAGATTACTGTCCCATGATTCGCCGCACCGACCGGCTGAACACCGCCATCGAGCAGAACCTGGCTGAAGAAGTAAAAAGCATCGTCGAGGGTGTTGACCCAACCCTGCTGGCGCGCGCGGTCCATTACCTCTTTACGAAAGAGACCAAGTCTTCCTTTGCGATCGAAGGGGAAGTACCGAGTACAGACCGGACGATGCGCTTTGTCGCTGCGCTGGGCCGAGCAGACCATTTCGCTACCGGCGATAAGCAAGCCTTCGTAGATCTGCAGAATTCCATCGTCGATCCTCGTTATGCGCAGAAGGACTGGCGCATCATCCAGAATTACGTCGGCCAGACCGCGTCGAACTATACGGAAATCGTCCACTTCATCTGTCCAAAGCCGGAAGATGTAGCCTCTCTCATGAATGGATGGATGCGCGCGGTCGCCCGCATCGAGGACGGAGCGGTCGATCCGCTCTGCGCGGCAACGGTCACAGGTTTCGGCTTCGTTTTCATCCATCCCTTCGAGGATGGCAATGGCCGCATTCATCGCTTCCTGATTCACCACAGCCTGGCTAAATTGAAGTTTGCTCCACCAGGTCTTTTGTTTCCGGTTTCGGCGGCCATGCTGCGCGATCCGAAAGCCTATGACGCGGCCCTGAACGCTTTTTCCGGCAAGATCATGCCGAAGGTCCAATATGAAATGGACGATCAGCAACAGCTTACCGTGTTGAACAAAACCGACAGGTTATACCGTTACTACGATGCAACGCCGCAGGTGGAATACCTCTACGAAGCCGTCGCCGAGACCATCCGCAAGGATCTCCGGGAAGAGATTAAGTTCCTAGAGGTGTTCGACAGGGCGATGATCGCTGTTCAGAAGATCGTGGACATGCCCAATGCGCGCGCTTCGCTACTGGTGCGGCTCATTCTCCAAAACCACGGCACACTGTCCGGGAAAAAGCGGCGTCAGTTTGCCGAATTGAGCGATGAAGAAGTAACCAAGATTGAGGAAGCTATTCGGGGGACGAATGCCGCTGTGGAGATCAACGAGAACCTGGTGGGGAGTGATTTAGAGCAGTTCTTGCAGGAACGCGAGGCCAAGCAGAATGTCAGGGCCGCCGAGGAGATTGTCGCTCAAGGAGCAGCGGAGGAATGGCAACGTCTGAAGGACTTGACGAGATCGCTGACTGCAGGAAAGGTGGTGCATGGAAACCCGTTTGCGTGGACCCCCTATCACGCTTCCGATCAGGATTTCCTTCAACTGAAGGACGTGGCCGCTAGCTTCTTGGACCGAGGAAAGCGCAATGGCATTCCTCAGACATGCCGCATCCGTTTCGATCGGCACGCCTCCGGTCCGCAAGGTGTGTTTCTCGAAGACAAATCACCAATACCCAGCGAAGTATGGTCCTTGGAGCCGAGAGCAGACGGAAAAACCATTGTGTGGTGGGTGAGTGAACTCGGTAAGAGCTTTACGTCTGCGGAGCTCGCTCCTCAGGTAGCTATTCGGCTTGTCAAGCATTACGAAGCCTATGAGCACGCATTTGGACGATGACGTATTGATATGCAGGGACGATAATCGAAAGATGGGGATTCAGTCCGATCTCGAGCGGGGAAGCACGTTCAACGTGCACGAGATATCTTTCTATGCCATAACGGCGCCAATAAACCGTGGGTAGAATCCCTGGCAGAGCAACTTGAGACTGTCCGGTACAAGGATCGCTATCTTGGCGTGGTATTTGACAAGTGGGATTTCGAGAAAGGCAAGAATATTGTCTTGGAGCTGGAACGCTTCATTGACGACGCCCGATTTATCGAACTTGTTGTCAGCAAAGTCATGTTGGAAGCTGAGTGGTCTACTCTGGAGCGGACTATCGCTGTCTGGTCCGACCCATCAGGGAGAAAAGGGCGGGTGGTTACGCTCCTTTTGGAAAATGTAGAATTGCCGGCCAGTCTCAGGGTAAGAAACTGGATTGACTTTCGCGATGCATCGAAATATGAAGAGGGGTTTATTGAGTTAGTCGCACTTCTTACAGATACTCCATTGCGAAGAGGCCGGGGAGGATTTGCGCCGGCGCTCCCGGCCACGACTCTGGGTTATACAGCTTCGCCGCAGATCATTAAGGCATCCAGCGGAGCTGAGCGAGTGAATGAACTGGTTGTCACCAATCTGCTTCCCGTCACAGAATTGCTGTCCGTCGTTCAGTCCGCCGATACGACGATGCTGAGAAAGTCGGAAATCGGCGCCTTGACCGAAAAACGGAAGGTGCCGCCGTTCATCCTTCGTGAAGGCAAACTCTATACTTTTTCAGACCTCCACGATATTGAAAATCTGCTGGATGCCGCCATCGACGCCAAAAGCATCCGCGATGTGCATCTCTCGAATTGGTTCGCGGACGAAGCAAAGAGACGGTGGGCCGTCGAATTGTTGAATCTCGTATTCCGGCAGCATTGCTGGGACCGTTACCTCAGGTTTGATAAAGACGGTCAGAGGTCTTTCTTTCAACCCTACAAGGGAGAACCCAAGCGCATCACTTGGAGCCTTAACGGCAAACGCGTCCGAGAAGTAACGACCCGTCACTTCGGCATGAGAAAGGGCCAAGACGGAACGCTCGAAAAATTTCCCTTCGGCTGGCGACATCAGGCGATTCGGATCCTTGCCGGCAAGGAAAAATCGGTAACAACAAAGTCGACGATGCCAGTTCAAAAAAGCTCTCGCACCAAAAGCAACGAGATTGGCTTCAGGGGTTGTGCAGCAATTGGACCAAGTTGGGCCAAGTTTCGAAAGGAGGGGGCTGAAAGTTATTGATATATTGGCTCCTCAGGTAGGACTCGAACCTACAACCCTTCGGTTAACAGCCGAATGCTCTGCCATTGAGCTACTGAGGAGTGTTCTGGCGCGTTGAGGAGCGAATCAACGCATTCTGAGTATCTCAAATCAATCTACCAGCGTCAAAATTTCTTTGGCAGAGAATTTGGCCAAGGTCGTCCACTTCTCCAATTCGGAATTGACTGCTTAGCGAGGAAATCTTCGCACCGAAAAGCGCTCAGTAGAGCAGCACAGCGATTCGATAGCTGGAGAAGGTAGATCCCGCGTTGGCGCTCGAGCACGCACCTACTACCGCGCTCCGATACTGACGATTATCCAGCTCCGACAGCAGGTCCGGAGGCAACTGTGAAAGGTCTGAACTCTGCCACCGCATGACGAAGCGGGGATGAGAATTGCCGGCACTTCCATGTTCCATTTCACAAGTCTGCCTTGCGTCCGGACTGGATCCCGAGACCTGGAGATTGCGGGGGACGAGAAGTTTCTCGATTGCCGCTTCGGTCTGATCCAGGGTGAGGGTTGCGACGCTGCGGTCGAAGTCCGCCACCGCATAAAAGGAATCGCCGCGCTGGATGACAGCAAAGCCGACTGCATTCAGGTTTGAATCAAGGATGTTGGCCCGGTGAGGCGGCGATTTCATCCATTCGTTTTGAATTGTCTTGACGCTGGCGCCCATTGCGATGTTCTCGGCGATGGTCTGGAAGCGGGCCCCTGCCTGCGCGGCACGGGATGCGAGGTCGCCCTCGCCGGCATATTGATGCGAGAGTTGGCCGTTCTGGACAACTATCTCCGCGTGGGCCTTCGCGGCCTGCGCCAGAGAGTCGTCCCAACGAAGGGGCGATAGACCCGCGCCGGCGCGGGCCTGATTGGTCGCCGCAAAGAGGCTCTGTTCCTGGGCAGATCCTGCTTGCGGAGCGCCGCTTGCAGAACCGACAGTTAACAGACAGATGGTCAGCAGCGAGACCGCCGATCCGAACCCTACGCGTGTTGGTTTGATCGCTCCGTGGTTTACGAGTCCCCCTCTGATTCCGCCCATCATTTTGTATCAACCCCAGGATAGGAAGCGTGGCTGACACAGAAGGTTTTCCGCACGGCGCTGCGCTGGCGACCAAAACGTCGCTGTGCGATGATTCGGTCATTGGGAACTAATGCCATTTCGACACCGCCGCCTGCGGTTGGATTGAACCTGCTGCGTCGGCTTCGAGGCCAACCGCTGGCATTCTCTGCAACCGTAATGCTCGTGCTTTTTGCTTTGGCCGCTGCATTGGCGCCCCATCTTGCGCCATACGATCCGGCGGCGATCGACCTGAATCACCGGCTAGCCTCTCCGGAGGCCGCTCACTGGTTCGGCACCGATGAGTTGGGCCGCGACATCCTCTCTCGGGTCATCTTCGGGGCGAGGATCTCGCTTCTGGTTGCGGTTTCTGTCGTAACTTGTTCCCTAGCGCTGGGTCTAGTCCTCGGCGGCCTCGCCGGTTTCTATGGCGGACCGACAGACTTGATTCTCAACGTCTTCATAATGAATGCATTTCTGGCCCTGCCGGGGATTCTGCTGGCGATCGCCTTCGTAGCCTTTCTCGGTCCTGGCATGCGGAATCTCATCCTGGCGCTCTCGATCGGCGGCTGGGTGGGATACGCGCGGCTTGTACGGGCCCAAGTGCTGGCGGTGAAAGAGCGTGAGTTTGTCGAAGCTGCGCGCGCTATCGGCGCCTCTGATCTGCGCATATTCACGCGCCATATTCTGCCGAATATCCTGCAACCACTG
>Ga0302324_100007570_pt1 | contig 23052 bp, 21 predicted proteins | sample Palsa_T0_1_FD_201949 | JGI IMG/M metagenome (GOLD analysis project Ga0302324, IMG submission 201949) | Peat permafrost microbial communities from Stordalen Mire near Abisko, Sweden - Palsa_T0_1 | ecosystem: Environmental > Terrestrial > Soil > Palsa > Peat permafrost | place: Sweden: Abisko...
GGCGCAGCCATATTCCTCCGGCAGCGTGATGCCGATCAGGCCGAGTTCACCCATCTCGTTGAAAATCTCGCGATCGGTCTTTTCCTCGAGATAGGCCTTGGTGATGCGCGGCAGCAGCTTGTCCTGTGCGTAGGCCCGCGCGGTGTCGCGGATCATGCGCTCGTCTTCGGTCAGCTGCTCGTCGAGCATGAACGGATCATCCCACTGGAAATTCACCGGGGATGGCTTGTCCTTGGTCTGAGGGCGCACGCTCATCAAAATTCCTTTCGCGTCATTCTACCAATTTATGGACCAAATTAAAGCGCCACAGGCAGAAGCGCAATTGAATTGCACGGTGCTCTAATCTGTCATCCGTCATTCCGGTGCGGGCAAAATGTGCGAACCGGAACGACCGGACTCTATCCTTCAAGCAGTTCGTTGGAGACGATCTCGATGCCGAAACCGGACAATCCCTTGTAGTCATGCACCGACGACGTCAAATGACGGATCGAGGTGACGCCGAGATCGCGCAGGATCTGCGCGCCGACGCCGACTTCGCGCCATTGCCGGTTGCGGTCGGCCTCCGCGGATTTCTCCTCCGGCAACGGCGCCACGGGAACGCCGGCGGCGCCGTCGCGCAGGTAAACCAGCACGCCGCTGCCGGCTTTCCTGAAATGTTCGAGCACCGCCTGCATGCGCTTCGGCCCGGTGAACATGTCCCTGACGATGTTGGGCTTGTGGAACCGGGTCAGCACATTCTTGCCGTCACCGACGCCATTATAGACGAAAGCCACATGCGCGATGGGGTCGAACGGCGAACGATAGGCATAGCCCTGCAGCGGCCCGATCGGGCTCTCGGTGGTGAAGGTCGAGACCCGCTCGATCAGCTTTTCCCGTGCCTGGCGGTAGGCGATCATGTCGGCGATGGTGACATGCTTGAGCTTGTGGGCCTTGGCGAACCGCGCCACCTGCTCGCCCTTCATGACCGTGCCGTCGTCGTTCATCAACTCGCTGATGACGCCGATCGGCGGCAGGCCGCTGAGCTTGCAAAGATCGACCGCCGCCTCGGTATGGCCCGAGCGCAGCAGCACGCCGCCGTCCCGCGCAATCAGCGGAAACACGTGTCCGGGCCGCGCGAAATCGCTGGCGCCGACATTCGGATTGGCCAGCGCGCGACAGCAGGAGGCGCGTTCGTCCGCCGAAATCCCGGTGCCGCCATCGGGCTTGTAGTCGATCGAGACCGTGAAGGCGGTGGTGTGGTTGGATTCATTATGCGCCACCATCGGGTCGAGCCGCAGCCGGCGCGCATCTTCGGTGGTGATCGGCGCGCAGACGATGCCCGAGGTGTGGCGGATGATAAATGCCATCTTGTCGGCGGTGCACAGCGACGCCGCGACGATCAGATCGCCCTCGCCTTCGCGGTCGTCATCATCGGTGACGACGACGAGTTCGCCGCGGGCGAAGGCATGCAGAACTTCCTGGATCGGATCGGCCATTCATGGGGTCTCACATTGTACGGGGCGAGCATTAGCCGGACTCGCAGGCCCGCGCCAGCTTCATTACGCAGGGCAGAACGGCTCCGGCGGCGTGGCGATATGGTGGCGACAAAGCTTACCAACTTGCATAAGGTTGGAACCAATAAAGAACAAGGGAAACGCCATTCATGACCTCGCCAGCGTTCGACTTCGCGCCATTGTTTCCAGCGGGATTGCCCGCGCCTGCGGCGAAATGGACCGGGCTGGCCAAATACAGCTTTGTCGGCGGCAACAACGACCCGGACCAGGTTCCCGTCGAGGGCCTGATCGACGCGGTCAATGCCGTGCTCCGACGCGAGGGCAGGTCGCTGGCCACCTACGGGCTTGCCAGCGGACCGCAGGGTTATCTTCCGCTGCGCCAGTTTCTCACGGCGAAACTGAAATCCGACGCCGGCATCGACTGCGCCGCCGACGACATCCTGATCGTCTCCGGCTCGCTGCAGGCGCTCGACCTCGTCAACGCCACGCTGCTCGGGCGCGGCGACACCGTCGTCATCGAGCGGGACAGCTATCAGGGCGCGCTGAACCGGCTGACGCGGCTCGGCGTCAACATGGTCGGCATTCCGCTCGATCATCAGGGCATGCGAATGGATGCGCTGGCGCAGGTGCTGGCCGATCTCAAGCACCGCGGCATCACGCCGAAATACATCTACACCATCCCGACCGTGCAGAACCCGACCGGCACCATCATGCCGCTGGAGCGCCGCGCCGAACTCTTGAAGCTGGCCGAACAATATGGCGTGCCTATCTTCGAGGACGATTGCTATGCCGACCTGATCTGGGACCGCCAACGGCCGCCGGCATTGCACGCAATGAGCCGCAACGGCGGCGTCATTCATATCGGCTCGTTCTCCAAGTCGATCGCGCCGGCATTACGCGTCGGCTATATCGTGGCGGGATGGAGCGTGCTGTCGCGGATGCTGGCGCTGAAGACCGACGCTGGTTCGGGCGCGCTCGAACAGATGGTGCTCGCGGAATATTGCACGCCGCATTTCAGCTCACATGTGCCGAAGCTGACGCGCGGCCTGCGTGCCAAGCTCGAGACGCTGATGGAAGCGCTCAACGAGCAGTTCGGGACGTCAGCGGAATTTTGGGACCCCAAGGGCGGCATCTTCCTGTGGGTCAAACTCCCCGACCAGGTCGATACGCTCAAACTCTACCAGGCCGCGCTCGCCGCCGGCGTCGCCATCAATCCCGGACCGGAATGGTCGACCGACAAGGCCTATGCCGGCAGCCGGTTGCGGCTGTGCTTCGCCAGCCCCTCGCATCAACAGATCCGCGAAGGCATCGCTTTGCTCGCCGAGATATGCCGCCGGGAATTCGGCGTGCCGGCGCGGAGCGCGAATGTGGAGAAGCAGGTTCGGGTCTGACCGGCCGATGGCCGGAACATCAAAACCGGCCGTCCGGGAATGGTGTGCTTCACCGCGATGCTGTAGAATGACGCCGGGCGCAACAGGAGCTCGCACGATGGATGCCGCCGACCTTCGGGTATTCCAGTCCGTGGCCAGCACGGGCAGCATGAGCAAGGCTGCGCTCGAACTCAACACCGTGCAGTCCAACGTCACCGCGCGCATCAAATCGCTCGAGGATGAAGTCGGCTTCGCTTTGTTCGAGCGCACCCATCGCGGGGTCACGCTGACGGCCGCCGGGCGGCGGCTGCTTCCCTTCGCGGCCCGGGCCGCGCGCCTGCTCGACGACGCCAAACGCGCGGTAGCCGACGAGGGAACGCCGTCCGGGAGCCTGACGATCGGTTCGCTCGACACCACGGCCGCCCTGCATCTGTCGCCGGCTCTTGCGGCCTATGTGGCGGCCTATCCGGCGGTCGATTTGTCATTGAGAACAGGAACGACCTGCGAACTCATCGAGCAGGTGCTCGATCGGCAGCTCGATGGCGCCTATGTCTGCGGTCCGGTCGATCATCCGGACTTGCTGGCCGATCCGTTCGTGCGGGAAGAACTCGTGATCCTGACCGCCCCCGGCATACCCAGCTTCGAGGCGTTGAGCCGGAAACCCGACCTGAAGCTCGTGGTGTTGAAGGCGGGGTGCTCCTATCGCCTGCAACTCGAAGCCATGCTGGCGCGGCGAGGCGTCGTCGGCGTGCGGCTGCTGGAATTCGGCACCATCGAAGCCATCATCGCCTGCGTCAGCGCCGGCGTCGGCGTGACCTTGCTGCCGCGGGCATTGCTCGGATCGGTATGGGAGCGCGGACGCCTGCGCGTGCATCCGCTGCCGAACGATGAGGGACAGGTCGAGACCGTCTTCATCCGGCATCGCGAAGCCTATGCCTCGGGCGCCCTTCGCGCCTTCATGGACATGGCCCGGCCGGCCTTGACGGTCGCGGCTGCCGAATAGACCATTCGCCATCACTGCTAGCGATAGCGGCCATCAGATCAAACCGTTACCGGACGCAGTCGGGTTCGCGCTAGCGTCGCCGCAGGCAAACGACGGCAATGGCAACATCATGCAACACGACCGCTCCTTAGTGCTGGCATTCGGCGGGCTGGCGGCGATGACCGCGGCACTTGGCATCGGCCGCTTTGTCTACACGCCGATCCTCCCGGCCATGCTGGGCGCGCTCGGCTGGAGCAAATCCGATGCAGGGCTGGTCGCATCGGCCAACCTGCTCGGTTATTTCATCGGCGCATTGCTGGCCGGCCGGCCGTTCGCGGTGGCCCGGCCAAGGCCCTGGCTTCTGGCGGCACTGACGATCAGCGCGGTGTCCACCGCCGCCATGGCGCTGCCGTCTGATCTCGTCTCCTTCGTCGGGCTGCGCCTTATTGGCGGCGTCGCCAGTGCGTTTGTCATCGTGTGCGCGTCCACCCTGGTGCTGGAGCGACTATCGGCTTCGGGACGCGGGTCGCTGTCCGCCATTCAGTTCGCCGGCGTCGGCTTCGGGATCATGATCTCGGCGATAACAGTTTCCGTGATGCTGGCAGCGGGCGCGGGCTGGCGGAGCCTGTGGATCGGTACCGGCTCGCTCGCGATGCTGGCCGCGGTCGCGGCCGCAGCGTTGATTCCGGCGGCGGACCCGGTCGGTGCGCCGATCAAGCCTGAAATGACCGACGCCCCACCTTCAGGGATGACGGCCATGATCGTGGCCTATGGCCTGTTCGGCTTCGGCTATGTCATCACCGCAACGTTCCTGGTCGCCATCGTGCGGCTGACAGACGAGGTTCGCGTGCTTGAGCCCTGGGTCTGGACCCTGTTCGGGCTGGCCGCGATTCCGTCCGTGACGGTCTGGAGCTGGCTCGGCCAGCGGGTCGGGATCTTGAACGCCTTTGCCGCGGCATGCGCCATCGAGGCCGTGGGCGTTGCCGTCAGCGTCGAATGGGTGACGATCCCGGGTATCTGTCTTTCGGCGTTGCTGCTGGGCGGGACCTTCATGGGCCTTACGGTGCTGGGATTCATGGCCGGGCGAATGCTGTCGACCGGACATCCCCACCGGGCTTTCGCGCGCATGACCGCGAGCTTCAGCATTGGGCAGATGATCGGGCCGACGCTGGCCGGCTTCCTGTCGGAGCGGCTCGGCGACTTTCGCGTGGCATCCCTGATCGCGGCCGCGGCGCTGGTTGCGGCCGCGGCCCTCGCGCTCAGAACTTCATGGGCCGCTTCTACCTCACCGCAAATGGTGCCTGATACGGCCGCCCGAACGGCACGCCATTGATCACGGTCTGCACCGGCTTCAGCCAGGCCTTGCCGTCGCGCTTGTTGTTGCGGGTGTCGAGGAACGACACCGGCCCTTCCACCAGGTCCATGATCGCGACGTCGCCGGGCGCGCCGACCTGCAGCGTGCCGATCTTCGGCGCGCGGTTGATGATTTTGGCGGGCGCGGTGGTGGTCATCGTCACCACCTGCTCCAGCGAATAGCCCATCGCCATGAATTTGCTCATCACATTGGGCAGGAACGGCACGCCCGGCGTGTTGCCTGAAAATACGTGCATGTCGGACGAAATCGTGTCCGGGGTGCAGCCGGCGGGAATCGCGACCTCGGCCACGGTAAAGTCGAAGCTGCCGCCGCCATGGCCGACATCGAAGATCACACCGCGCTGCTTGGCGGCGAGCGCCGCCGGCAGCAGCTTGCCGTCCTGCACGATGTTGGTGAACGCGCCGGCCATGTTCGGCGCCCCGGAATAGGCGTGGGTCAGCACGTCGCCGGGCCGCAAAATATTCAGAATATCGGACATCAATGCGCCGGTCTCGACGCCGCCGATATGCACCATCATCTTGGCCGGCCAGCCGCACATCTCGCAGGCCTGAATCCCGCGCTTCAGCGGCTCGAGGCCGTGCTTGAAGATCACGTTCTCCGACATCCGCACCTTGACGCCGATCAGGAAATCCTGATTTTCCGCCAGCGCCATGGCGCAGGCTTCGACCTGCGCATTGTCGATGTTGTAGAGCTCGGCGACCGGGAAAGCCGACAAGCCATTGTTGGCGATGTGGAGGAAGGCATACATCCGCGCCCGCGTCTGCGCCACGATGTAGCGGCGCAGCGCCGCGAGGTTGTTGACGCCGGCATCGCCGGCCGACACCACGGTGGTGGTGCCCTGAAACTGTACCAGTTCGTCGGCGGGAATGCCGATCGCCGAGCCATAGGGGTAGACGTGGCAATGCAGATCGATCAGGCCCGGCATCACCAGTTTGCCCGAGGCATCGATGCTCTTCGTGATGCGGGCGGCGGGAATCTCCGGCTCGATCGCCTCGATCACGCCCCAGCGGATGCCGATGTCGCGCTTGCCGCGCAGCGACTGGCTGGGATCGACCACCTCGCCGCCTTTGATCACGAGGTCGAACTTGTCGGCCGGCCCCATCGCCGCATCGGCCGGGGAACGCCCTGACAATGTCGCGGCCGCGGCTGAGCCCGTAAGCGCAAGGAAATGACGGCGTGACAGTGCGGACATGCTGGCGTTCTCCCCCAAAGGATTTTTTTATCGATCAATGATGCGCCGGGCAGGCGATTTTCGCAAGCCGCCGATGGATGGCGCACGTGCCGCTGGTCTCTCCAGGCAGGTATGAATGCCTGTTCAGAATTCTCTTCCGTTCCGCCGGGAACGTTCCCTTCGACGCGATGTTGATCTCCCGTTCAAACGAGGAGGACATCATGAAGAAGCTTGGATACGTTATCGCAGCGCTTGGCGCGATCGCCATCGCCGCACCGTCGATTGCAAGCGCCGAGGAAGTCGTGGTCAGACATGATCATGACCGGTTCAACGCGCGTGCCGAAATGCATCGCGATCATGGCTGGCATCATCACCACCATGACCGGGTTGTGGTCATCAAGCATCGCCATCACTATTGAGTAGCCGTGACACAAAAATGGCCCCGCGAGGGGCCATTTTCTTTTGATCGCAGATTCTTTTAGCAGATTCTTTTAAGGGACTACGCGGCGGGCGCGCGGGTTCGCGCGTCTCTTCAGCGCACGCCTTCAGGCGAGTTCCAAGGGAGGGGCTGTCAACCGTTCGTAGAACGTCTGGCTCTGCTGACGCAGGCAATCCAGCGGCGTATCCTCATCATACAGAATCCGCATGATTTCTGCCGATGCGCCCTCGAGCCGCAGCACGCGGCGATTCACCCGGTTGACCGCCACAAGGGTACGCCGTCCTTCCGATGTCGCAGTCAGGGAAAACGCCTCGCGGGTCGTCGTACCGTTTGGAATTCCGCCCGATCGACGAAGCTCGTTGCCGATTTCGGTCAAGCGCTCCGGCACTATGCTGGCCAGCAAGGATAGCAGATGCTCGCGCGGCACCCAACTTGCGGCGAAGTATCTCTCGCTCTTGCGCGCGTCTCCGTTCAGCCGCGCGGCCCATTCGCTCGCCCGCTCGCCGGAAATTCCGTTAGATACCCGGTAATCATAGTAAACATTTACGCTCATCCTGGTGATTGGCTCGAGAGCGACGGGAAAATCCTGCAGGTGATGGAAGATTGGCGCGTTATGTTCAAGCGAGAATGTGCCGCAACCGAACGAGCCGATGATCTTGTCATTCTCAAGCACGAAGTTGTAGGTTTCTTCGGCATCAGCCTCGCTTTCTCCAGGGAAACCGAAGAAAAGGAAGCAATGCATCCAGATTCCGGCTTCGGTCGCGTCCGAGAGATTCCTCACAATAGTCGCCTTTGAATTGGGTTTACGCATCAGCCGCAGAACGTGCTCGGACGCGGATTCAAGACCGACATAGAGGGAACGGAACCCAGCCCGATGCAAATTGACGAAGTCGGCTTTCTCAAAATACTTTTCAAACTTGATCAGTCCGGTGAAAGCCCATGACGTCTCGGTCGCGGCGGGAAAGATCTTTCCGATGCTCCGAACGACTTTTGGAGGAATAGCCTCATCGTTGAACGCAAAATGCCGCACGCCGTAGCGCTGCGCATGCGCAGTAATCGTGGCCAGAACGGCTTCAGCCGCGTAGGCTTCATATTTCTCGCCATATACCATGCCATGATGGCAGAATTCGCATTTTCCCCAGTAGCAGCCTCGTGACGACAGAACAGGAAGGCTGATATGCCCAGTGATATAACGGCCCAGGGGGAGGTCGTCGAAATCAGGGACCGGCAACTCGCGGGGCCTGAGAGGCTTGCACGGTTCTGTGGAGACCAGACTTCCGGTCTCGTCGAGGTAGACGATCGCCGGAACGTCGTCGATCAGCTTGCGGCCACTGACAAGGTTGTGAAGGATCGCTGCGGCCGGCCTCTCGCCTTCGTTGCGCACGATGACGTCGAAATATTTCCCGAACCACTTGGGGGGAAGTGCTCCCCGCTCGAATATCCTGGAGAAGATTGTGCCGCCAATCAGCACGGGAATATCCAGGACCTGTTTGGCGCGCCGTCCGAACAGAAGGGTGAAGAAGAGTTGCTCTTGCCCGATGCACGATATACCGAGGGACGCTGGTTTGAGAGGGACGATGTAGCGTTCAATATATTCGTCGACAAATAACGCCAGCAATTGCGGCGGCGCCTCGACGATGCGCTCAAGCGCGGCGGAATTGTATGCAGCATGAATTGTCTCGAAGCCGAATGGCGAGATTCTGAAGTCCTGCGCGATGGTCGAGATTGTCTGAAGTAGCAGGCTCATGGAATGAATCGCAACGAAATGGGCCTTGATGACCTCCTCATCGTCCGCTGCCAGCACCGACCCAAGAGATTGAAGGTGCTCAAGGTCCGCCTTGAATTGAGGTGCGGCATCCAGGATCGCACCATAAGCAAGCTTCTCATCGACCAAAGCCGGAGAGCGAGCCAGCATCTCACAGCAACACGCGATCGCCGCGTCGGAATAAAGCCAATGATAGAGTTCAATGTTCGCATCCAGCGTGGTCACCGAAAACCCTTCACGCCGTAGCCACGCGGCTAGCGAAGGCAGCGACATTGGAGGCTGGAAAGGGCTCCATTGCGGAGGGAACAGCAACGCGAGTTCGCTCATCGCTTGTGACCTTCCCTGTCTCTTCCGGCCACGGTTAACTCGAAATATTCGCTATAACCGGCTACGAAAGGATTGTTTTGTCACCTGCTGCAATCACAGCTCTCATCAAACCCCTTCAAACCCCTTCGCGAGCGAAATCGGAGTTGCTCCGAGCGGCTTTTTTGTTGTCAAACGCCGCCGTCTCCAACAACTGGTTGGAACGAAGAAGACGATGTCCGGGACATCCAGGAAGGCGAATTGACCTATCACCCGAGCCCATGATGTCCCGGCATGTCAGTTACTGCCTCGGTAGCAGACGCCGCCGCGATCATTGAGCTTCGCGGCTGGCTCCTCCTTGATTTTGGTTTTGGTTATCGTCCGCGGCCGTTTTCAACAACGAGCCGGGATGGGAGATGAGATCCGCAATTTCGTTGGGTTGTGCACCCTTGATGAGCTCCGCAACTTTGGTGTTGAAAGCCGCTACATGGGGCGGAACCGTAGTTGTCGAACTAGCCATAACTGCGTCCTCCTTGTAATTAGCCCAGCATTCTTCGTATCTTCTTTCATTTTTCCGCTAATTGCATATTCCCGCTTAACGACACTACCTTAACACAGCTCTCATTAAGGTAGCAATTTGAATTCTTCGAAAACAAAGTGGCGGTATTTTGTCACGTTTAGCCACGGGAAGTTCGAGCACGGATAATCCTGTCGTGCGGTGTCCGCTCTCATCCGACCGACAGGGTGAATTTTCCCACTGCACGAGACCTGCAAAGTCAAGGCGCAGGAAAAACCCGGGACCGGCCATTCTCGCTTGATGAAAATCGCACCGTATTCGAGAAGAAAGCAATCGCGCTGAGGCTCCCTAATCCCAGGCCGGCGCGAAGCCGGGATTCACACAACGTTTGTCTTTCGGCAGCCCCGCGATCGCCTTGATGTCTTCCTCGTCGAGCCCGACATTCAGCGCGTCGAGATTGGCCTTCTGGCTCTCAACGCGCGAGGCCTTCGGGATCGCCGCGACGCCGTCCTGGTCGAGCAGCCATTTCAGCGCCACCTGCGCGGCGCTGGCGCCATGCTTGCGGCCGATCGCCATCAGTGTCGCGTCCGAAGCCGCGCGGCCCTGCGCCAGCGGGCAATAGGCCACCAGCGGGATTGACTTTGCCGTCATATATTTGCGCACCGGGGTCTGGTCGAGCATCACGTGATATTCGATCTGGTTGCAGGCGATCGGCGCCCTGATCTCCTCGACCACGGTCTTGAGCAGCGCGATGTTGAAATTGGCGACCCCGATGGCGCGGGTGCGGCCTTCCTGCTTCAGCCTGAGCAACGTCTCGAACATCGCCGGCAGGTTCATGTTCTTCGCCGGCCAGTGCACGAGATAGAGATCGACGTGATCGAGCCGCAGCTTTTTCAGGCTGGCATCGAACGACCTTCGGATCGCATCCGGGGCGAGGTTCTCGTTCCAGACCTTGGTGGTGACATGCAGATCCCCGCGCGCGACCCCTGCGGCGGCGATCGCCGCCCCGATGGCGTCCTCGTTGCCGTACATTTCGGCGGTGTCGATATGCCGGTAGCCCTGCGCCAGCGCGCTTTCGACCGCCGCGCGACAGATGTCGCCCTGCATCCGATAGGTGCCGAGCCCAAGCCGCGGCAGGCTGATGCCCTGGGTTTGCAAATGTTCCATGATGGCTCCTGAAGACCTGAAATCGCGGGATAGGCAGCCGTGGCGTGAATGCAGGCCGGATTGACGGGATGAGACAGCGTGTCGATCGCTTGATAGTCCGTCGGCGGCGCCGAGTCCAAATCAAGATCGGGTTAGAATAGCGATGGTCAGGGCTTTACGACGATGGCTGGAGGCCAACGAACTGCTCGCGATCGTCGCCGGCGTCGTCGGCGCGCTCCTACTGCTGTCGATGCTGCTGGTGTTCGGCGGCTATCTGATGGTGACCCGCTGACCAGGCCCGCGACGCTCAGATCGGCTCCGCCAGCATTCGGCCCGGCCGCGCGTCCGGCTGCGGCTCGAGATCGACCGACCACAGCGAGCTGTTATCGACGTCCTTCAGGGTCACCGTCATGATCCCGGATGGACCGTCGATATCGACGCGGCCGAAAAACTGCAGTCCGAAACAGGGGGCGAGATTTTCGCCCTGTTCGGCGCTGCAGCCCTTCTGATACATCGCCATTGGACCGAAGGTATTGTCGAGTTCGCCGGGACCCCAGGTTCCCGCGTGCAGCGGACCGGAGACGAATTCCCAGAACGGCTCGAAATCGGCGAAGACGGCCCGGTTCGGATCGTAATGGTGCGCGGCGGTGTAATGCATGTCAGCGGTCAGCCACACGGTATTGCGGATCCCGGCGCGCTTCATGAAGGACAACAGATCGGCGATCTCGTGTTCGCGCCGCTCCGGTGGGCCGTTGCCAAGGGCGATGGCGTCTTCGCTGATCAATCCGATCGGCAGGTCGGCGGCGATCACCTTCCAGGTCGCGTCGGAGGCGGCGAGCTCCCGCTTCAGCCACGCCAGCTGGACCGATCCCAGGATGAAGGCATCGCCGGGATCATCGCGCTTGTTCCAGGTCGAGTCGCGATAACTGCGCATGTCGATCAGGAAGACATCGAGCCGCGGCCCGTATCCGATCTTGCGATAGACACGGCCGGCCTGTGCGGAAATCTCACGGATCGGCATGAATTCGAAAAATGCCTGGCGTCCGCGCGCCACCAGCCGGGAGGTACCGTCCTCGGCATAACCGGTCTCATCGACGCTGCCGATCGGCGACCAGTCATTGGTGACTTCATGGTCGTCCCACTGCGCGAACATCGGCACCTGCGCATGAAAGGCGCGCAGATTGTCGTCGAGCAAATTGTATTTATAGTTGCCGCGAAATTGCGCGAGGCTGTGCGCCACCGCGGATTTCTCCTCGGTGACGATATTGCGCCAGGTTTCCCCGTTCGGCAGTTTCAATTCGGCGGGCACCGGACAATCCGCATAAATGTGATCGCCGCAATGGATGAAGAAATCCGGACGGTTTTCCAGCATGGTCCGGTAGGTTCGCATGCCGCCGCGGCCGGGATCGATGCCCCAGCCCTGGCCCGCGGTATCACCCGACCAGACGAACGAGACCGACGCCGGCTTCGCCGGCGCGGTGCGGAAATGCCCTGTCAGCGTTTCGCCCGATATCCCGGCGGCGATATCGTCGAACCGTACCCGGTAGAAGATGTCCTGCCCTGCCGGAAGACCTTCAAGCAGCACTTTCGAGGTGAAGTCGTGATCCGGCAGCGCGTCTGACGATGCCGTGCGCAGGATGGTCCTGAAGCTTTCGACCGTTGAACATTCCACCCGCATCCGCGCCGGCCGGTCCGCCCGCGCCCACACTACCGCGGAGCCGCCGGACACATCGCCCGACTGAATGCCGCTGACGATCTGCGGAAGATCCGCGGCCCGGCTGAGAGCAGGTCTGGCGGGACTTCCCAATCCCGCGAGCGCGACTGAGGACGCGGATCGGACCAGCCAATCGCGCCTGGTCAGATTCCTGTTCGGGCGTATCGCCATCGCCATTCGGGCCACCTCGTCGAATCACGACGGAGGGTGCCCGCTCAACTTGACTCCAGGCCGAAGGTTTTTTGACTCCAGGCCGAAGCTTTTGCGACAGCCGGATGACTCTGCGATGTGTTGCGGTGAGATTCCGGCAATGGCGGACGCAACCGAGCGGGCTGACGATGTCCGTTTGCGCGGCTAGCGAACGGCGGCGATGCTGTTAGCGAAGCGCTGCAGGGGAAACTGGATCAGGTCGCCGGGGCAATTCGCTGACCACGGTTCCCAGCGGTTCGTTGACCGCAATATCCAGGATGGATTCTCCGGTATTGTGCCGGTTCTTTCCAAACACCACCAACGTGAATTTGTCGGCCTCGTGGCTTTCGGAATCCGCATAGTACCGGAAACCGGATCCGACGATCTCAAGCTTGCCCTTGGTGGGCGCCTTCAAGACCAGGACGTTGTAGATTTGCATGTAGGACCAGCGAAGTCCCTGGATGCATTCCGATCCCGGCGCAGCCGACATGGTCCAGCTGACGAAGTCGTCTGTGAGCTCGAAGGGTTTCTGATCCTTGATGCATCTCGGACTGGCGTCCGCCGACACGCCCAGAGCGGCGATGAATCCGATCGCGATCAACAACCTGCCGAGGGTTCGGGACATTCGCCTGCATCCTTGTTGCAGGCGGGGAGAATGACGTCTCGACCTGAACATTTCGCAGGACGCAGGATCGATTTGTCTAAAGTAAGACGCCAGACCGATTTGTCCGGTTTTGGTGAACCGATCCTCAACAAACCCGCCCCTTGCGGCCAAGACCGCGGCGGACACCCTGTCTTGCAGCCCGTGGATTTACGGGACCGAGGGCCGCCGGCCCGACCCGTCTGGCCCCCGCGACCTGATTCGCGCTGCCAGAGCCGGCACGCCTCCTTGCGGCCCATGGCGGCATTTCATTTCGCTGCCGGCTGACCGAGAACCGCTGACGGCCCTATCGCTTCCAGTTGCAGATGCCTCCCGACCGGCACGGCCAGACCTGGATTCTGGCATCGAAGGCCTGGGCATCGAGCGGACTGGCGTGGCGTCGCGCGAGCCTGGTTCTGGTCGAACCGAGCCTTGTCTCCGCGCGCACGATTCTGGTCTTGCGGACCGTAATCGTGGGTTCGGCTTTGGGTTCAGCGCTGGCCCTCACGCCGGCGCTGTCCTGGTCGGTGCTGACGTCAAGCGGACCCGGTGTGAAGCCGGCGGCGGGCCCAAGCGGCTTTGGCGAAAGCACCGCCCTGGAAAGATCAAGACTGAGGAATTCGTCCGGACGGTATTGGTCCGCGCTCGCCAGACCGCTCCAGATCAGGAGCGTCGTACACAGGATGGCAATGAAAAAACTCCTCGGGACCATCGCGGCCTCCTGAAATACCCAAAACAGGCAACCATGATTATCTAGGGAGCGTTCCCTGCAATTCCAGCGGAACTTGCCGGCAAGGTTACCGCGTCGGTTGTCGCAGCGCCTGGCGATGCCCGAAGCGGGGTGTTTACCAACCGCCCTGTCCCCGCTACCAAGGGAGCGTGCACTGCAGCGTATGCCAGCCTGGACCGGGAGGAACCGTGCGACTTCTCCATATGCTGACCGGCACGCTCCTGCTGCTGCCCCCCGTAACAGCCCGATCCCAGACCGTCTGGGAGATGCCGACGGAATATCCGCAAAGCGCCATGTCCGGGCTTGGCGTGACCACATTCGCGCAGCACGTCACCGAGTTGAGCGCGGGAAAACTGCTGATCCAGCCGAGCTTCGATGGCGCCAAGGGCATTCGATCGGCCGACATGCTGACCGCGATTGCGGAGCGTCGCGTCGCGGCCGGCGACGCCTTTGCCGGCGCGCTGGAAGCGGAAGACGCGATCTTCGCTCTGCCCTCGCTGCCGTTTCTGGTGACGTCGATTGCGGACGCCAGGCGGCTGGCCGACCTCGCCCGGCCCTACATCGCGACAGCCTTGCACAATCGAGGCCAGCGGCTGCTGTATCTGACGCCCTGGCCGCCCTCCGGCATCTGGTCGAAAGCGCCGCTGAAGACGGTGTCGGAGCTGTCAGGTCTTTCCGTCCGCACCTATGACAAGATATCGCGCGAGGTCTTTGCCAGCGCCGGTGCCAGGGCCACCTCGATCAGCTTTGCCGATACGATGCCGAAACTGGTCGACGGCAGTATCAACGCGGTGCTGTCGTCGGGAGACGGCGGCGCCGGTCGCGGGCTGTGGCAATTCCTGCCCTACTTCAGCGAAGTCACCTATTCGATGCCGATGTCGGTCGCGAGCGTCAATCAGGCGGCCTATGACGGATTGGCGCCGGAGTTGCGCGAAGCGGTCGATAGCGCGAGCCAACGGACCGAGACGGAGTTGTGGCTCGCTTTGTCCACCCGGCTGGGCGAGAACTATGCGCGCATGCGCGACAACGGCGTCACCATCGATACCCATCCGGCGCCGGCGATTATCGCAGCCCTGCAATCCGGCGCCGCGGCGGCACAGCAGGCCTGGTGCGCGCGATCGGGGCCGGCCTGCGAGCAGGTGCTCGGCGCCTTCAAGGCCGGCAAACCCTAGATTGCCGTCGATCGTGCGGCGATTTTCCGCGCAAAATCAATTGAGTTTACTGCCATTGAGCTCACTCGCAATTTAGTTCACTCGATTTGACGCCTGCTGTAGGGTGTTGGCGCCGGGTTGCTGCAAGATCGTCCTTCGAAAGGATCGTTATGCCTGTTGCGCCCAATTCGCTGTTGTCCCGTCTGTTGTTCATTTCATTGGGAGTCCTGTCGCTTCTCGCTGCCACAGCTCAGGCCCGGGCGGACGACAAGGTTCTGCGGGTCGGCACGCTCAAGCTTATCCACGGCATCACGCCCTACTTCTACGAGAAGTTCGCGCCGCCCGGCTATACCGTGGAGGTGATTCCGTTCGAGAGCCCGACCGACGGCAAGAACGCGGTGCTGACCGGCACCGTCGACACCTGCATTCACGGCATCGCCGCGTTTCTGCTGGGCGCCGCCGCCGGCGAACCGGTGGTGATCGTCGCCGCCGCGACCAATCGCGGCATGGCGATCGTCGCCGACGCCAAATCCGACATCAAGACCGTCAGGGATCTCAAGGGCAAACGCGTCGCCATCTTCCCGGGCTCGACCCAGGAGGTGGTGATCCTCGAGCGGCTCAAGGCCGAGGGCATGTCGATATCGGATATTCAACCGATCCGGCTGTCGTTCAGCGACATGGCCGGCGCGCTGGCGCGCGGCGATATCGATGCCTATGTCGGCGCCGAGCCCGGGCCGGGCATCAGCCTGGCCAACGGCACCGGCCGGCTGATCGAATATCCGTATTCGACGTCGATCGGTTCGCTCAACATGATCCTGTCCGCCAGCGAAAAGATGGTCAAGGAGAACCCCGAGCGGCTCAGGATGATCGTCGAGATGCACAAGAAGGCGACCGACTATGCGATGGCGCATCCCGAAGAGATGGTCCAGGTCGCGATGCAGAAGCTCGGTCAGCAGCGCAAGTCGATCGAGATCGCGGTGCCGAATGTCGAACTGACCTGGAAGATCGATGACGAGTTCATCAAGCGTGCCAAGGCCTACAGCGAGTTGATGGTCGAGAAGAAGCAGGTTCGTCAGGCCCCCGACATGTCGCGGGCGATTACCGAACAGTTCATGTAGCCGATCGACGTGAACGACCACGCCACCATCCTGACTGAAACCGCCGAACCGGTCGCCGCGGCCGCGCTTCGGCGCCGCAACCGGCTGCGGCTGGAAACGCTGCGCGCCATTGCGCTGGGCGCCGGCTTCCCGATCCTGCTGATCCTGATCTGGGATCGCGCCGTCGCGATGACGGGTACGCGGCTGATTCCGAGCCCGTATCAGGTCGCGGTCATGATGTACGACTTCTCGTTCGGCGGCGTCTATGACGATGCCTTCAGCGGCACGATCCTGATCCATGTCTGGAAATCGGTGCAGCGCGTCTATGGCGGATTTTTCCTGGCCGCCGTGATCGGCATCCCTCTGGGCATGATGATCGGGCGCATCAAGCTGCTGCGGCAATTGCTCGATCCCACGATCTCGCTGCTGCGTCCGATCCCGGTCACCGCATGGTTGCCGCTGTCGATGATCTTCTTCGGCCTCGGGCCGAATGCGGCGATCTTTCTGGTCTTCCTCGGCGCCTTCTATCCGATCCTGCTCAATACGATGTTCGGCGTACGCTCGATCGATCCGCGCCTGTTCGAGGCCGCCTCGATGCTCGGCTGCTCGGGCGCCGGAATGTTCCGCCAGATCGTGCTGCCGGCTTCGCTGCCGGCCATTTTCAACGGATTGCGGATCGCGCACGGCTTCGCCTGGATATTGATCGTGGTCGGCGAAATGACGGGCGTCCCGACCGGCCTCGGTTCGGTGGTGATGGACGGCCGCACGCTGTCGCGCACCGATCTCGTGATCACCGGCATGATCGTGATCGGCGCCTGCGGCTTCATCACCGACCGGATCATCGTCGCGGTCAGCAACCGCCTGTTGAGCTGGAGTCCGCAGCATCTTGAGTAACGCACTCCACCCGGAAACCCTGACCGTCCGCGGCGTGACCAAGCGCTTCGCGGTCGGCGATGACGAGGTCGAGGCCCTGGCGCCGGTCGATCTGACCATTCCGCAGGGCGAATTCGTCTGCCTGATCGGCGCGTCCGGCTGCGGGAAATCGACGCTGCTGCGCATCATTGCCGGCTTCGAGGAGCCATCGACCGGCGAGGCCTCGATCGACGGCAAGGCCATCACCGGCCCGGGCAGCGACCGCGGCATGGTGTTCCAGGATTACGCGCTGTTTCCGTGGATGACGGTGCGCCAGAATATCAGCTTCGGACCGCGACAGCGCCGGTTGCCGCGCGAGGAGATCGACAAGACCACCGACGAATTCGTCAGGATGGTCGGCCTCAGCCGCTTTGCCGACCGCTATCCGAGCCAGTTGTCGGGCGGCATGAAGCAGCGCGTGGCGATCGCGCGCGTGCTGGCCAACAACGCCAACATCCTGTTGATGGACGAGCCGTTCGGCGCGCTCGACGCGCTGACGCGCGAGCAGCTTCAGCACGAACTGCTGCAGATATGGACGCGCACCGGCGTCACCGCCATCTTCGTCACCCATTCGGTCGAGGAAGCCGTGCTATTGGCCGACCGCGTGCTGGTGATGAGCGCTGGCCCGGGACGGATCGACAGTGATTTCCGCATCGAACTGGCGCGGCCGCGCGACGTATCCTCGCCGGAGTTCAACGCGTTGCGGCGCGACATCGCGCGCCGGCTCACCAGCCACGTCGTGCCGTCGCGGGCTTAAGGGATTTCCGACATGAACGATCCGACCGCACGCGCCACCCCCAACTCCGGCACGGGAGTTCTCGAACTTCTGCGCCGCTTCAAGGGCGATCAAGCCGCTGCCGATCGCTACGCGGCGGACTGTCTGGAGAGGACAAAAGCCGCGGAGCCGGTGCTGAAGGCGTTCGAATATCTTCCGGTCGATGTCACGCGCCGGCCAGGTCCATTGTCCGGCATTCCGGTGGCGATCAAGGATATCATCGCCACCTCGGACATGCCGACCACCAACGGATCGCCGATCTACCGCGATCACATTCCGGCCAAGGACGCCTGGGTGGTCGAGCGCCTGCGCAGTCTCGGCGCGACGATCTTCGGCAAGACCGTATCGACGGAATTCGCCTGGCGTCATCCCGGGCCGACGGTCAATCCCTGGAATCATGCGCATACGCCGGGCGGCTCGTCCTCGGGATCGGCGGCGGCGGTGGCGGCCGGCCTGGTGCCGCTGGCGCTGGGCACCCAGACGCTTGGTTCGGTGATCAGACCCGCGGCCTTCAACGGCGTCGTTGGTCTCAAGCCGAGTTTCGGCGCGATCCCGCGAACCGGCGTGCATCCCCTGAGCCCCTCGCTCGATCACGTCGGCGTGTTCGCGCGGCGGGTGGACGACGTGGCTTACGCGCTGTCGCTGCTGACAGCTTCCAGCGACCTCGATTGGCATGGCCGGCCGCTTCCCGGCTTTCAGATCGATCCCGATCAAGGCGTGCCGCCGCTGCCAAAGCCGCGCCTTGCGATCGTGCGTTTCGAAAAATGGTCGAAGGCCGAGCCGAAACAGCAGCAGACCTTCGAGGCGGCGATCGCCAAATTGCGCGACGCCGGCGCGGTTGCGCAAGAACTTGAACTGGCCGAGCTTGATTCAACCAACTGGCACGCCATCAACATCATTCTCGCCAGCGAGGCCGCGCTGATTTTCAGCGACCTGGTCGCGCGCTACCCCGACCGCACCAGCGACCATCTGAAATCGGCGGTGCAGGCCGGCAAAGGCCATGGCGCCTTCGACTATCTCGCCGCCAAGGCGCAGCAGGAAAAACTGCGATCGCGCCTTGCAACCGACCTTGCCGGTTTCGACGCGGTCCTGACCCTGCCGGCGTTCGGCGAAGCCCCGAAAGGCCTCGGTTACACCGGCGACGCCGAATATTGCGCGCCATGGACCCTGCTCGGCGCGCCCGCGGTGGCGCTGCCGGCGGGTTTTGGCAACAACGGCCTTCCGCTCGGCGTGCAGATCGTCGGGAGCTACCGGCAGGACTATCATCTGCTTCGCGTCGCGAAATGGATCGAGGGGGCCTTGCGCTTTGATCCCGGGCTTCCCCGAATATAGACCGGACGAAGGACCGCGATTGAGTCTGCTTGTCCCAGCGTCCAATCCGGAAATTCAATCCAGCCTGCCGCACCAATCCCGCTGAAGAAAGTACTTGATTAGGAAACGATCGTTCGCTATTGTGCGTCATGGCCGCTGTAACACGATCAAGTATAGGAAAATCCCGCGGGCCGGGCCGGCCCCGCGAGTTCGACATGGACAAGGCGCTGGACCAGGCCATCGGCGTGTTCCGCGAGCGCGGATTTCACGCCACCTCGATCGGTGACCTGAAGGACGCGACGGACCTCACCGCGGGGAGCATCTACAAGGCCTTCAAGGACAAGCGCGCGGTATTTCTGGCGGCCTTCGATCGATACACTTCGCTGCGCAATGCGCAGATCCGCAACATCGCAGGTACCGCAAAATCCGGGCGCGACAGAATATCCGATCTGCTCGCCTTCTATGTGCGGTCCTCGCACGGCGCTGAAGGGCGTCTGGGCTGCCTCGTCGTCGGCAGCGCCGTCGAGATGGCGATGTTCGATCCGGAGATTGCGGTGCGCGTGACGTCGACCTTGAAAAATAACGAGGCCCTGCTGGCAGGCGTGATCGCACAGGGTCAGTCGGACGGCTCGATTTCATCCGCGATCGATGCCGAGAATACCGCACGCGTGCTGGTCTGTCTCACGCAGGGCCTGCGCGTGGTCGGCAAGACCGGGCGCCCGCCACCGGCGCCGGCGATCGTTGTCGACGCTGCCATGAAACTGCTCACCTGATTGGCGCCAACGAAAATGTCTCCGCACCGTTACGCGTAATTAGGAAACGTTTGTTTCCATTTAGAAAGACAAACAATGACCCTCGCTGTATCCACCGATCGTCCCGTCAACCAGCAAGCCGTCTCGCGATGGATCACATGGCTGCTGGCTGTCGCCTGCGGGTTGATCGTGGCCAACCTCTATTACGCCCAGCCGCTGGCGGGGCCGATCAGCGCGGCACTCGGCCTGTCGCCCGAAGCCGCGGGACTGGTGGTCACGATGGCACAGGTCGGTTACGTCGCGGGCCTGCTGTTGATCGTGCCGCTCGGCGATCTCGTCGAAAATCGCAAACTGGTGCTTTACGTGATCGGCCTCGGCGCGCTGGCGCTGTTTGGCGCGGCACTTTCCACCCGGCCGCCGCAGTTTCTGTTCGCGGCTTTATTGATCGGGCTTGGCTCGGTCACGGTGCAGATCCTGATCCCTTATGCGGCCCATCTCGCGCCCGAAGCCACGCGAGGCCGGGTGGTCGGAAACGTCACCACCGGTTTGATGATCGGCATCATGCTGGCGCGACCGGCCTCCAGCTTCATCGCCTCGGTTTCTTCGTGGCACGTGGTCTACCTGGTCTCCGGCACCATCATGATCGTGCTGGCGCTGGTGCTGGGCTGGGCATTGCCGCGACGGCTCCCAAGCACCCATGGCAGCTATCGCGCGCTGCTTGCGTCGATGGGCCACCTGGTATCGACCACCCCGGTGCTGCGCCGGCGCGCGCTCTACCAGGCCTTCTTGTTCGGCGCCTTCAGCCTGTTCTGGACCACGACGCCATTGTTGCTGGCCGGCCCCGACTTTCACATGTCCCAGCGCGGCATCGCGTGGTTCGCGCTGGCGGGCGTGGCCGGCGCCGTCGCCGCGCCTGTTGCCGGCCGGGTTGCCGACCGTGGCTGGAGCCGCGCCGCCACCGGCGCGGCGATGCTGATCTCGGCACTGGCTTTTGTGCTGACTCACCTCGGCAACGCCGGTTCGACGGCATCGCTCGCCTTGCTGGTCGCGGCCGCGATCCTGCTTGATTTCGGCGTGCAGGGGAATCTGGTTCTTGGCTACCGCGCCTTGTTCGTGCTCGGGGCCGAGTATCGCAGCCGTCTCAACGGCCTCTATATGGCGACGTTCTTCATGGCCGGCGCGATCGGCTCCGGTGTCGGGGCATGGGCCTATGCACGCGGCGGCTGGGCGCTCGCCTCCGGCATCGGCTTCGCATTGCCCGTCATGGCGCTGATCTATTTCGCGACCGAGCCCAGGAAATAACGGGTTTGGGTCGCTGCCGCCCGATTCATTCGCTCTCAGATGCTATAAAAAAGCATTTATGAACTACCTCACCTCGGCAACTTCGAGTATAACAGCGTCACGCTCGGACGGCAGCGAGCTCACTCACCGATTCAATTTGATGGTTCGGCGATGAATATCCTTGATCCGCAGGGCCCGATCGCAGCCGCCGACAAAACCATCCTGATCGATTCCATCGCGATTATGCTGGCGATCGTGTTACCGACGATCGCGGCCATATTCATCTTCGCATTCTGGTTTCGCCAGTCAAACCCGCGCGCTGTCCATCGTCCCGATTGGGCCCATTCCGGCCGCATCGAGCTTGTGGTCTGGTCGATTCCGACGCTCACCGTCATCCTGCTCGGTGGCGTCGCGTGGATCGGCGCACATCAGCTCGATCCCGCCGCCCCGGTCGAAGGCACAGGAAGCCCGGTCAGGATCCAGGTTGTGTCGCTGGACTGGAAATGGCTGTTCATTTACCCGGATCAGAGGGTCGCTACCATCAATACGTTGACGGTGCCCAGCGGGGCGTCGCTGCACTTCGAGCTGACATCGGCAAGCGTGATGAACGTTTTCTTCGTCCCGCAGCTCGGCAGCATGATCTACACGATGAACGGCATGGTCAATCGGCTCAACCTTCGTGCCGATCAGGAAGGTAATTATCAGGGGCTGTCGGCGCATTTCAGCGGCGACGGCTTTCCCGACATGCTGTTCGACGTCCACGTCATATCGCCGCTCGCGTTCCCCGACTGGGTCGCAAACACGGCGCGCGGCGATCAGGTCTTGAATGAGGAAAGCTACAACAAGCTCGCGCAACAGTCGGTCGAGAAGACCAAGACGAGCTATCGGCTCGCCGACCCGGAGCTTTTCGGCAAGATCGCAACCCAGCAGATTCCACCGGCTCCGGGTCCGCAACTGACGACGAACCTTGCGAAGCCCGACAGCGGAGCGAGCAATGTTCGGTAAACTGAGCTGGGCCGCGGTTCCGATCGATCAGCCGATCCCGCTGATTACGGGAGCTGTTGTGCTGGTCGCGATTCTGGCGATTCTCGCCTGGGTCGTGATTTCAGGGCATCTGCCCTATCTCTGGCGCGAATGGATCACCAGCGTCGATCACAAGCGGATCGGCATCATGTACACGCTGCTCGCCGTGGTGATGCTGCTGCGTGGATTTGCCGACGCCATCATGATGCGGGCGCAGCAGGCGATCGCCTATCATTCGCCAGGGTACCTGCCGCCTGAACATTTTAACCAGATTTTTTCCGCACACGGCACCATCATGATCTTCTTTGTCGCGATGCCGTTCGTGATCGGGTTGATGAATCTGGTGGTACCGCTGCAGCTCGGCGTCCGCGACGTGGCGTTCCCGACCTTAAACTCGGTCGGCTTCTGGCTCACCGCGACCGGCGCGCTCCTGGTCAATATGTCGCTCGTGGTCGGCGAATTCGCGCGCACCGGCTGGCTGCCTTACCCGCCGCTGTCGGAGCTGACTTACTCGCCTGGCGTCGGCGTCGACTACTATACATGGTCGCTGGAGATCTCCGGCGTCGGCACGCTGGTCGCCGGCATCAATCTCGTCACCACGGTCCTGAAGCTGCGCACCAGGGGCATGACCTATTTGCGCATGCCCATGTTCTGCTGGACCACGCTGGCTTCGAACCTCCTGATCGTCGCCGCATTCCCGATCCTGACCGCGACGCTGGCGATGCTGATCCTCGACCGCTATTTCGGCTTCCACTTCTTCACCAATGAGGCCGGCGGCAACGTCATGATGTTCATGAACCTGATCTGGGCGTGGGGCCATCCCGAGGTCTATATCCTGATCCTCCCGGCATTCGGAATTTTCTCGGAAGTGGTCTCCACCTTCTCCGGCAAGCCGCTGTTCGGCTACCGCTCGATG
>Ga0302324_100007572_pt1 | contig 23048 bp, 20 predicted proteins | sample Palsa_T0_1_FD_201949 | JGI IMG/M metagenome (GOLD analysis project Ga0302324, IMG submission 201949) | Peat permafrost microbial communities from Stordalen Mire near Abisko, Sweden - Palsa_T0_1 | ecosystem: Environmental > Terrestrial > Soil > Palsa > Peat permafrost | place: Sweden: Abisko...
ATAAGAACGTGTCCTGCGGAACGTACCCGATCGCATTGCGAAGTTCGGTAAGCGGATACTCTCGAATGGAACGACCGTCGAGGAATAAGGTGCCCGGAGGCGCATCCCACAAACGCGCGATCAGAGCTGCCAAAGTGGACTTACCGCTGCCCGTCGGTCCCACGACCGCCAGTGTCGAGCCAGCCGGAACGTGCAAGTTGATGTTGTGGAGGACGGGCTCTCCTGCCTGCGTTTCCGAACCCGAAGTTGGGTAGGTGAACGTGAGGTTTCGAAAATCAATCTCGCCGCGGACCGTGGATTTCTCCTGTGCCGCGGGAGCATCTCCATTCGGCCGCATGTTGAAAGGGTCAGTCGGCGTATGCGCTGGGGCGGACGAATCTCGGATCCCCGGCTCTGCGTTCATGATGTAGTTCAGCCGGCCCATGGACGCGGCGCCGCGCTGGAAGATATTCGTCACCCAGCCGAGAGCGATCATCGGCCATACAAGCTGGATCAAAAACATGTAAAACGCGTTGAATGTCCCGAGTGAAACGCGATGATCGATCACCTGTTTGCCGCCCAGCCACAACAGGATCAGAACGGTCATGCCGATCAGCGTGGAAAGCCCCGGAAAAAAAAGACTCCAAGTGCTGATGAGCTTGATATTCCGGTTTACATAGTCGCGATTGGCTTCGTCGAACTTGGCGACTTCCTGTTTTTCCTGGGCGTAGGCGCGAATGACGCGCATGCCGGTAAGATTTTCCTGCGCGCGGGTTGAAAGCACTCCAAGCGCGGCCTGAATCTGCTCCGAAAGCCGGTGGATGATCTCGCCGAAATAGCGCGTGACGATCGCGACGATCGGCACCGGAATCAGGACCCACATGGTGAGCGCGGGCGAAAGCTTTAGCATAAAGAAAATCGCCAGGACCATCGTGGAGATCGTCGTCGCGCTGTACATGATGCCGGGACCGAGCACCATGCGCACTGCGTTCAGATCGTTTGTGGCGCGAGACATCAAATCGCCGGTCCGATTGCGCACGTAGAATTCCGGTTCGAGCAAGACGAGCCGCGCGAGCAGATCGTTGCGCAGGTCGTATTCAATCTCGCGAGAAATTCCGATTAGTATCCATCTGGTCCAAAAGGAGAAAAATCCCTTGGCGAGCATCACCGCTACCAGGATCAGGCAGTAGAGTCCCAGGGCGTGACGGCTGAACGGCGCATAAATTGAAAAAAGCGGCGAAAGGAGTGCGCGCGAAAATCCGCTCAGAGTCGCCAGCGTACGGGGCGATCCTTGCACCAGGTCCGTAATCATTCCAATGATCAATTGAGGCAGCGCCCCGACCAGCCCCATCAGCGCCAGAGTCAAGAGTCCCAGAGCCGTCATCCCCTTGTAGCGGAGCACGTATGGCACGAGCGACTTCATCTCGCTCCAACTGGAAAGCTTCGGTTGCGGGCGGCGGGCCGTGGCGACGACGGGTTGGGCGATGGCGCTCATGGACGAACCTGCGACTGCGGAGTTTCCAGCGTGGGCAATTCTCCGAGGAAATTTTCGAAGGTCCTGTCGAGCGATTGGTAACGTTTCACCTTCGGATTCCAGCGGATTCCCACCGGCAATACGTGTCCGCCCTCGCCTTTAGGTGACGCGATCGGTGTGAAATACATTTCCAATCCCTTTTCGTGCTGTTCGAATTGCAACCGCCAGCCGTTCACCGGCGCCAGGGGAGATCCTCCGAGAAATCCCTTTGTGTTCTTCAGATGTTCGTCGCACAGGAAGATCTGTTTCCAGGTGTTGCCGTCATTCTCGATTATAACAGCGCGCGTGACGACGGTGCCGGCCGCGACGCCTGGTGGGATTACCTTCAGCCGATTTACCGCCAGAACCTGCTGCGGGCCTGACTTGGAAAGGTCGCCAAACGCCAGAACTTCAGTTTCTGAACCTAACGCCAGCTCGGCAGCTTTCTGCACGTCGGCTGGAATTGCCGGAGCGGCTGGCGTGGGAGCAACAGCGTCTGGTTTGACTGGAGCGGGCGTCGAAGAGGAAGTTCCGCAAGACATAATCGTCAGTGCCGCCGCGGCGACCGCAATGAGTGCGATTGTTTTCATGCTTTTTCTGCACATCCGGATCAAAGGCTCGACGCCGCCAGGGTGATAGACACCACCTGCTTGGAGGAAACGCTGCACGACACCTCCATCACCTGGGGGACGTTTGAGCCGGCCCAATCGAACGAGTACAACCATAATTCTAGCTGTTCGCTTCCTCTCGCGGAAGGACTCTCAGATTCAGGCTTGCCATATATTTCGGCCATGCGACTGCACGCGTCGCCGAGCTGCAATCCCTGGCCGGACGCCAGCAACTTCAAGCGGCTGGGAGCCATTACGATAGCCTGGCATTTTGCCATGATTTCAGGTTTGTAGTCGGTATCCACTGTGATGGTTTGCACGATTTTATTTGCGTCTACTTCAACGCGAAGTTCGCGGTGCGTGCAGATGTCGCCCCACAACAATGCGTCTGTTACGGATTCGTCGCGATCCAGCTCGCGGAAAATTTTCTGCGGCGAAGCGAGCCGGTCGTGGCCTGGATGAAGTCCGGCGAGACTCAGCTCGTTTGTTCGCTTGGAAGCCTCGACTGACGGAGCGGCTTGAACCGCCAGCATCAGGATGGAAGCCACGCTAGCGAGCTGCCAGAATTTCTTCAAGGCGCGCCTCAAAGTTTTCCTCTCCCTCCGACCACAGCCGCACCCTGGCGACCGGCAAAGCTTTTTCGATCCGGCCAACCCAGTCGAAAAGTTTTTTTATGTTCTCGCGGGTCTTTTCATAATAGTTGTGCAAATTTTCAGGACGCGCCATGGCCTCAAGAAAAAGTTTTTCCTCCGGGCTTTCCGCGGTTGAACGGCCAATCTGCCGGATGCCGAGCAAGCCTGCGTGCCCGGTGAAGAGATGCTCGAAGCCGAAATTTACTTCCAAATGGCCGTCTTGACGCCAGGCTCCGCTGTCGAAATCCTCTCCATAACAAATAAGCTCCAGGGCCTGCGGCTGCAGCTGCCATCGCGCCGGATCGCCTTCGTAAACCCATAGATCCCAGCGCGAATGAACCGAGTAAGAGCTGTCGTTATTCAAATGATTCTTCGCCAATTCCACGATGCTTGCGGCATCCAGAGGAAGCGAACGTAGATCCTGCTCGTAGACCGGAGTTTCCGTCCAGTCCACCGCGCGAATTTCGAGATGTGTGAATCCGGGCTGCTTCGTAGAGAAGGGAACCGTGGAAAGAAAAGTGCCCAATCTTTCGAGAAGGAGATCCTCGGGAAAATCCTTGCACCAGATACTCAGGTAAGCCTGATTCGACATGCCGAGCATTATACCGGGATGCAGCTTGGAGCCGAAATCGAGGCAGCGGGTGCGGAGGCGGTTTAAATCGCGGGCTTTGGATTACTTTTTGTGCTTAGGAGAGTCGTCGTCTTCTTCGGCGTTGAAGTCCGTGGAAATGCCGAGGAGCCGTTCCTTCAGAGTGTCGCCCATCCCGGCGAGAACTTCGGAGCAGGTTTCGCGGAGGCGCTTTTCGGCGGCTTTGGCAATAGTGTCGAGCACGGATTGCGAATGCTGGCCGAGTGTGGTGGCGGACGCGAGCAACCAGGAGTTGGAGGCGTTTTCCAGCCGAGCCTTGTATTGTTCGATGGATTCATCGGTGGACTGTTTCAATTGCAGCTTCCACTCTTCCTTTTCCACTTCGCGCTTTTCTTCCCAGGCTTCAATGAGCGGCGCGAGTTGCGATTGAAGGAATGTCCGCGCCTGCTCCACGCCTTCCATCATGCGCTCGTCCATTTTCTGCTGAAATTCGGCGAGCGAGCCTTCGCGGTTGAACTCCATATCGGAGCGGGCCTTTTCCAGCGCCGAGCGGGAGCTTTGTTCGAACCGCCGTAGAGACTCGCCGGTAACGCGCTGCACCTGATCGGAGAAGGATGCCGTCGCGATTTGGGCGGTTTCGTTGAGTTTTTCTCGTTCGCGGGCCACTACTTCTCCCGCGGCGTCTTCAATTTGCGCCGTGCTGTGCTCCACATACGTCCGGCGGTAGTGATCGAGCTCGGAAGCCAGCATGCTGGATACTTCGGCGGCGCGATCGCGAAGTGTCGTGGCCGATTGCTCGACGGCCTTTTCGAGCGAGGTCTGCATCGTGGTCTGCGCTTTTTTCTGATACCAATCGGAAGCTTTCGACAGAGCCTCGTACGTCTCGTGCTGCGTCTCCGTGCTTTTTTGCTGCAAGTCTTCTTGGACTTTCGAAAGAGAAGCCCGGCAAGATTCCTCGAATTCCGCGGGAACCTTGGAAGCTTCCGCGCGGAGTCGTTCAAGCGACTCCTGTATCACCTGTTGCGAAGACTGCTGCGCTTGTTCGCGAATTGAGTTTTGCAGTTGCGCGGCTTGCTCCGCGGCCTGGCGCATCTGTTCGCCGATGCTGCTCTTCAGGTTTGACGCCTGCTGCTCGGCATTCTGCAGCTCGGACGTCATCCTTTGTACTGCTTCCAGGCTTGGCGCGATCTTCTGATCCAGTTCAGCGGAAACTCGCCCGAGAACCTTTTGCGCGGATGCTTCCAGCGCCGGTTCAATCTGCTGCGCGCGTTCGGAGATAATTTGATCGGCGCTCCGGCTGATCTGCTCCCGTTGCGCGCCAAGAAGCTCATCGAGATGCTGCCGCGTTTGTTCCAGAGTGACCTTCGCGGCATCCCGGAGTTGCAACTTGGTTTCTTCCGCCCGGTCGCGCTCGTGCTTCAGGCTGGCCCCAAGCGATTCGATCGTCGTAGCTGCGCTGTCGATCACTTCGTCCAGCGAAGTACGAAGAATATCGCTGCGGGTAAGAATGTTTTGCTCCGCTTGCGACATCGCTTGCCGCGACACTTCGGAAATTTTCTCGTCTATCCGCTGCGACGCGTTCGCGATTTTCTCGTCGAACTCGTGCGACGCTCCCGCCAGGCTGGCCTCGACTTGTTGATTCCAGCGCTGGTTCGCCGCGGCTATCTCCGCTTGCGATTGCTCCACCGTCTGGCTTCGCACGCTCTGGGCCGTTTCTTCCAAACTCTTGCGCCATTGATCCAGATGTTGCTGCGCCACTTCCGGCGAGGAAAGAATTTCCAGCGACGGCGTGGCCGCCGCGCGCTCGATCAAAGCCCGCTCCACGGCTTCATCCACCGCTTGCTTCAGGCTGTGTGCCTCCGTTTGCTCCGCCGCCTGTTGGGCTGCCTGAGTTGCGGCTTGCTCGGCTGCATGGCTGACTGCCTGCTGCACCGCGTCGCGAATTTTCTCGTCGAGATGAATTGCGGAAGCCTCGGTGGACTTTCGCGCCTCGTCCACAATCGCCGCAGTGCGCTCCGCCGCCTGTTGCACCACTTTCTTCACGGAAGCTTCGGACACGCGCTCCATCGAAACCTTAATAGCTTTCTCGATGGCCTCGTGAAGTTGCGAATCAAGTTGCTGGCGGGCAATTGCCATTTCCTCGGTGATCGCTGCTTCCGCGGTCCTGCGCATGGACTTGTCGAGTTTTTCCTTAACTTCGTCCACCATTTGCGCCATTTGGCGCGCCAGCGGTCCCTGCACTTCTTGGCCTGTACTCGGAACTACATGAATCTTGCTTTCTTCCGCGGGAACGGCTGGAACGCTCGCATGTGCCGGCGGCGCGGGTGCCTGATGGGAGGGTGCCTGCGGTGGTGCTGCAGGCACTCTGGATGCTGCAGTCGGTGCGGAAGGCAAAGGTGCCGCGACCGAGGGCGCAGGTATCACTGGTTTTGCATTCTCGCTTGAGGGCGTGGGAGTCGGCTGAACCGTTGCAGGCGTTTCCGCTTTCTTATCCGGGGAGGCGGATGGAGGAGCAGAAACCGTCGCGACGGGCGGTGCCACGGATAGTTTCGGATCAACGGCGGCATACGTAGCAGAACTTTCCGCGCCAACCTCATCCGACATCGGGAACCAGTCCTCGGGTGGGAAGGCTATACCCCAGACGTTACCGGCGGCTTCAAACTCAAGCCCAATTTGAAATAGCTCGCGAACTGTGCGCGGTCGCTGCACCCATACTACCCGGCCCTGAGTGGTACGCTTTTGTCCCGCTTCGGGACGAGGGACTTCCAGCGTAACCATCGAATTCTTGGGAACGTAATGTTTCGACTGGTACTTACATCCGTGACAATTCACCATCACGGTCGTGGTTCGTTCCTTAAATGGCTGGCCGAGCGCGTCCACACCCGTGACCGTAATGGGCACGGCTTGCACGATCCGCGTGCTGCGGCGCTTCTGTCCGTCTGGATCGGTCGATACCAGGGGTTCGGTCACCATTCCTCCAAGAGGGGTGTCCATTAAGGGTAGCACCGGCAGTGCGACGGGTCGAGCGACATAAGGGGGCTGTGCGAAAGGGTTACTTGGCGGTAACGCGCAGCTACCAATCTGACCGCGCGAGATCCCAGGATTGAGAAGAGGGAAGGCGACGGCACCGACCAAAGTCCGTGCATTTCTGGCAAAGAGTTCGGTGCTTCGTTATCATGTCAAACGTGAACGAAAAAGCTCCGGTACCCCTCATCCGCAAACTCATCCTCATTGCGGGTGTCCTGGTGGTACTTGTCGTCATCGGTCTGGTCGTAGCATCAGTGCAGCTGCCGGGCTATCTGCGCGAGCGCGCTATTGAGACCCTGCGTACGCACTTCCAAAGCGATGTTCAGTTTTCCAACCTTCAGGTCCAGGTATTTCCGCGGACACGAGTCACTATTTCGGACTTGGTGTTGCGACACAACGGGCGAACAGATGTTCCCCCGCTAATTCAGGCGAAGGAGATTATCGTTGACGCTACCTTGACCGGTCTCCTGCTTCCAAAGATGCGTGTCGCAAGCGTCCGCCTGATTGGCTTGCAGATCCACACGCCGCCCCACCGCCCGGGGGGACAGCCACTGCTGAAGAAAACGGACGAAGATCTTTCGAGAAAATATCCGATCGTAATCGACGATATTCACGCGGATGATGCGCTTCTCGAAATCCTTCGGCCCCAGCCGGGAAAAGAGCCGAAAGACTTCCAGATTCATCATCTGCAGATCAACGATTTTAGCTTTGACCGTCCTGCTAATTTTCACGCCATTCTGACGAATCCGACTCCCAAGGGAGAAATTGACTCGATTGGCCTATTCGGTCCGTGGCAGCCGGAAGAGCCCAGCCAACTCCCGGTCGATGCAAAATACAATTTCAAGAACGCTGACTTTCGGACCATCAAAGGTATTTCGGGGACCATGAACTCCACCGGTGCGTTCAAAGGCCCTCTGGATTACTTGTCCGTCCAAGGGCAAACGGAAACTCCGGATTTTGCGTTGAACATTGCGGGACATCCCGAGCGCCTGCACACCGATTACGACGCCACCGTGGACGGCACTAACGGTAACGTGATTCTAAACCATATCCTCGCGAAACTTCGGAACAGCACCTTGCACGTAAAGGGTGAAGTCGTGGATATGGAGAGGAACGTCAGGGGGCGAACGATCAAGCTTGACGCCATCTCCAACGACGCGCGAATTGAAGATTTTCTATGGCTTGCGGTTAAGTCTGACCAGCCTGTGATGACAGGCTCCGCCACGCTGAATGCACAGATCGAAATTGCCGAGGCGGACACGGACATCCTTCAGCGTTTGACCATTCATGGACAATTCGGAGTGGACAATGCGGAGTTTACAAGCTCAACGGTGCAAGGAAGGATCGACACGTTCAGCAAAAAGGCGCAAGGCGAACCAAAGGCCACGGACCTGGGAACGGCCGTTTCCGCGTTAAAGGGAAAGTTTGACGTGAACAAAGGCCTCATCACATTCTCGGAACTCTCCTTTGCGATCCCGGGAGCTTCGGTGCAATTGGCCGGAACCTATGAAATGACAGGCGGTGAAATGAATTTTCACGGCAAACTGCGGATGGAGGCGAAGCTCTCGCAGACCACAACCGGAGTGAAATCGTTTTTCCTGAAGGCGGTTGACCCGTTTTTCAAAGGCAAGCACGGCGGAACGGAGATACCGATTAAGATCACCGGAACAAAAGATCATCCGTCATTCGGACTGGATCTGCATCACGGAAACTAAATCCCGCGAGGCTAAAGCTCGCGGCGTCCTTCCATTGCTTTCATCATCGTCACTTCGTCCGCGTATTCAAGGTCTGATCCCACGGGAATACCCATCGCGATGCGCGTGACGCGAACACCCAGCGGCTTGATGAGCTTCGAAAGATAAACGGCCGTGGCTTCACCCTCGGCTGTCGGGCTTGTGGCGATGATAATTTCTTCCACCGTGTTGCCTTTCAGACGCTCGATGAGGCTCTTGATTTTTATTTGATCCGGCCCGATCCCTTGCAGCGGTGACAATGAACCGCCCAGCACGTGATATAGCCCGTTGAATTCCCGTGTTTTTTCCACCGCCTGAATATTCGTAGCTTCCTCCACCACGCAGATGATCGTTCGGTTCCGCGTCGCGCTCGCGCAGAAATGGCAGGGATCCGCATCTGTAATATTGTTGCAGACGGAACACTCGCGCACTTTTTCCTTGGCTTCGCGGATGGCGTCAGAAAGCGCGAACGCCTGATCGCGGTCCACCCGCAGCAGGAAAAATGCCAGACGCTGCGCGGTTTTCTGCCCAATCCCTGGAAGGCGTTTCAATTCGTCAATCAATCGCGTCACTGAAGGCGCAAAATCGGGCATGCCATCACATCCGTTTCGTGGATTTCGAAAGAGAAGGGAATCGGTACTGCACCTGGGAGACGGGCCGCCGGAAATCTAGCTCAGAACATGCCGGGAATTTTCATTCCCGCGAGCCCAGGCAAACCGCCCGTGAGATCCTTTACCTGCTTGGATAATTCTTCATCCACGCGCCGGGTAGCTTCATTCACCGCTGCCAGCATGAGCTCTTGCAACATTTCCTGGTCTTTGCCCTTGAAGACGTCCGGTTCGATGCGCACTTCGGTCAATTGCTTTTGACCGTTCATCTTCACCGTGACCATGCCGCCGCCGGACGAAGCTTCCACGGAAATCTCGCCGATCTGCTTTTCGAGCTTTTCCTGGACCTGCCGGAACTGCGACAACATTTGTTGTAGAGCTTTAACTTCCATGTGTCATTCCTCGCCCGGGCGCTTGACCTTTGAAATCTGGCCGCCGAACTTTTCAAGCATTGCCCTAACGATCGGGTCTTCTTCAAACCGGGCGCGCAATTCAGAGCTGCGCGGCACAGCTGCCCGGCCACTCTCAAGCTTAACACAGACGCGCAGCGGCTGGCCGACCACTCGATGCACCGCTGTGCGCAAACGTTCCATCGCTTCGCGAGGCAGCATATCCGCGAGTCCGCGGTTCTCCGTGGTGAAGAAAAGCCGAAACTCGCTGGCTTCCATTTCACATCGCGTGGCCTGTTCCAGAAAGGACGACAGCAATTTCGATTCGTGTAGCGCGGCTTTGATCGCCTCCAATTGCGCGGAGGCCAGCCCCCCGCCAACATCTTCGGCGGCGCGCGCCACGATACGCGGTGAAGACGCGGGAACAGGCCCCGAGGATGTAACGGCAGACATGCGAGCCGGCGGAATTTTTTCTCCCGGCGCCGCAATGGCGCTCGCTGCAGGAGTCTCGCGCGCCGGCGCAACCGCCGAATAGGCCGGCGCCGAGGCGGACTGCGCTGCGGACATCGCACGCGGTGGCGCGCCGGAAGACGAGGGCGCTGATTTCGCTGCGACTCCCGTGCCGCGCAGGTCAGCGAGAATTTCTTCAAGCGGCGCAAGGCGCTGCGCGTTCACCAGCTTCAGCAGCCCCAGCTCGAGATGCAGGCGTGCATCGGGTTTTTTGCGCAGATCGTCATCCGTGGCCAGCAGGATGTTGAAAAAACGCGTAAGGTCTTCTTCGCTGAACTTCGCCGCTTGCTCCGAAAGACGGTCCTGCTCGTCGGACGGTGCGGCGACCAGATCAGAACTCGCGCCGCACACGCGGACCACAAGAAGATTGCGAAAATGGCGAATTGCTTCGCGGCAAAAGTGCTGGAGGTTTTGTCCCTCGCCGATCAGGCGATGGACCAGTCCCAGGGCTCGCTCCGCAGACTGTGTCGCGATCGCTTCCACAAGTTCATCCAGCACGTTCTCTGCAACCACTCCGAGCAGTTCGCGTACTTGTGCGTCTGTTACCGTATCTTCGCTGTACGAGATGGCCTGTTCCAGAAGCGAAAGGCCGTCGCGCAGGCTGCCTTCGGCGGCTCGCGCGAGAACGGCGACTGCCCCGGGTTCGATCTGAAGTTTTTCTTCGCGCGTGATGCGCTCGATTTCTTCCGCGATCTCTTTGAACGTAAGCGAGCGAAACTGGAAAAGCTGCGCGCGCGATTTAATCGTATCCGCTAGATCTTCCGCTTGCGTTGTCGCCAGGATAAAGACCACGCGTTCCGGCGGCTCTTCGAGGGTCTTGAGCAAGGCATTCGAGGCCTCGTCAGTCAACTGATGCGCTTCGTCCAGAATCACCACTTTGTAGCGGCTCGAAGCCGGCGCGTAGCGCACCATCTCCCGCAGTTCGCGGATCTGGTCGATGCCGCGGTTGGAAGCAGCGTCGATTTCAAGCACGTCGAGCGAAGTACCTGCGGAAATCTCCCGGCAGGAATCGCAAGTGTTGTCCGGATCGGCTGTCGGCCCGCTCGCGCAGTTCAATGCTTTCGCCAGAATGCGCGCGGTGGTTGTTTTCCCCACACCGCGAACGCCGGAGAAAATGTAGGCGTGTGCCACGCGGTTCGAGCCGATCGCGTTAGCCAACGTTCGCGTCACGTGTTGCTGCCCGACGATTTCGCTAAACGTTTGCGGCCGGTATTTTCGAGCAATCACTTTATAGCTCATGATTGAATGTCCAGCCTTCCGGGCGCAGGCGATAAGAGGAACTTCGGGTACTCCGCGGCGCACGAAGCTGACCCGCTACCGTTGCTCCCTTCCGGGCCTGGCGGAGTTTGCGGGGAATCGTCGCACAGAGCCCGAAGTCCCACCGATCGGCAGTCGCTGTAGAAACTTTTATTTCTTCAGCACTGCTCCGCGAAGTCTAGCACAGCGCTCCACTGCGTGAAAGATGGGCGATGGAATGTAGATTGGTGCGGATTGTGTTGCGAGGCTGCCCAGGTTTGGAACAGAAGCCGTTACATACGGCAAGCTGTGTTAACAACTCGGACGTTGCGTCGGGCTCGGCTAGTGGCCTCCGGCTTGGCCGCCCGTCACGGAATTCTCTTTCAACGCCGCGCGCGCCTGCGGCACGGCAAACGCCGTTTCGACACGCTCGTCACTAATCGCTGCCAGAGTGGTCAGAGTTTTCTGCGCGTCAACGGGCTGTCCCGCTTTGCTTTGGGCCTCCGCCAGCAACGTCAGCGAAAGTGGGTTTTGGGGGTCTTCCATCAGTTCCGGGATCGCGTCGTCATACTTTTCCTCCGTCATCAACGCAGCGCCGTTTGCGGAGTGATAGGACTGTTGGACGAGGTTGCTGCGGCTCGTCTGCGACATGGCGGTCAGGGGTTTAAGAGCCTTCTGCGTAGCGTCCGCCATGCCTGCGCGTTCGGTGATAAACGCGCGCGTTTGCAGAATATTCGCTAGTTCTATCTCACGGCTGCCCTGCGAGATCTCATGATTTTCCGTGAGCACCTGGCGACCGGCATCGAGATCCCTCAGTGCTGCGCGCGGATCAGGGTTGAAAAGCGCCATATCGCGGTGAATTTCTGCTTCTTCGACCGGCAAATCGGCGGCGTGCGCTTCCACCGCGAGTTTCGCGAATTCCCGGGATCCTCGTTCCAGCTGGTTTTCCCGGTAGTACGTCATAGCCCAGAGGATTCGATAATCCAACTTGGTCGCGCGCTCTTTCGTTCCCGCAATCGCTTTCAGATATTCCACGCGAGCGCGTTGTTGATCTCCCATCAGCGCGTAGGTGGAAGCGAGGCCGACTTGCGAGGTGTTGAAACTCGAATCAATTTGCAGCGCCTTGCTGTAGTGTTCGAGGGCCGCCGGATAGTCGCCCAGCATGCGCATGATTTCGCCGTAGGAGTCCTGCGGGTTTGGCTGAGCTGGCAGCGCTGCGACGTACTGGTCCATCAGCGGAGGAGCCAGGCTCGGCTGCCCGCTCAGCGCGTAGCAGTACGCCAGATTGTTCAACGCAGGAAAATATGTCGGATCTTTTTGCAGCACATTTTTGAGGATTCTCTCGCCGTGCTCGTAGGCCGCCTGATTCGAGCACAGCCACTCAGCGGCCATATTCGCGAGCCGTTTGTCGTTCGGATACTTCGCGAGAAGATCGTTCATCGCCGCGATAGCCGGAACGAGTCCGCCATTCTTCGCGCCATCTATCCAGCGCACCAACAAGCGCTCGTCGGGCGACGCCTTCGCAATGTATTTTTCCGCCAGGGCGTATTCCCGTCTCTCTTCCATCGGATCGCTCGTGAAGTAAGCTAGCATGGCGTGGGCTAAGGCAAAGTGCGGATCGGCTTTCACCGCTTTGCGCAGGGAAACCAGGCCCTTATCAACGAAAAGCAGGTCTTCGTGGTACAGCAGCGCGTGTTCGTAATCGAGCCGTGCATCGGCCGACGAAGTCGTGACCGGAACTGTGTCTGCCGCCGGCGCCGCATCAGCCGCCGCGTTCGCTCCGGTCGCGGGCTCTTGCGCTTGCGCACCGGCCGCGGCAGCGCCGGCGCCGGTAATTACCAGCGCGACGATTGCATATAGAAAGGGGTTTCGGATTCTCATGATTCCTCGCATGGATTTTCAAGCCTCGATCAGTGGCCCTTCAGGCTGTAACCCGGGTCGAAGGGCTGCTTGTCGTCAATCTTGATCACTTTCACTCCACTGGTGATGTTGTAAACGTCCACCACGCCGATCGCTCCGGGGCTGCTTTCCACGATCTTTATGACTTCCTCGTCACTCGAGACGAAAACGACCGGAGCCGTTATCTTCCGGCTCGGATCGTTCAAAATCGCCTTTCCCTCTTCGAAAGTGACTCCTAGAATTTTCTCGATGACGAATTTCATTCCCGGCGAATCCGTGTCCCGCAGGACGATTGTTATGTTCCGGTCGGTGGGCCAAGTATGGGTCTTGCCTTTGAAAATCTTAGCAAGATCAGCCAGAGTCGTCGCTCGAACGGGATTCGTAGAATGGACGATGATCGCAAAATCGGTCGCGAACGCGGCAGCCGTAACGCCGATGAGCAACAGCACGAGAATCAGTAATCGTTTTCGCATCGAATTCTTTTCGGGAGCTCAATTCTTGGAACGGACAATGCCTTTGATGCTCGCCTGTAGGCGAGGTTAACATTCCGTGCCTGCGCCTGAACCCGCGAGTGCGTCACGCCATGTCGTCCAAGCTACCTGTCCGGAAGGCCAGTCTCGCTTTCTTCAACTGCCGCAGGCTTTCTTCACAGTGGGACGAAATATTGGGGCTTGGCGATTAGGAACAAGAAGACTGATTTTCGGGTAACACTTTCTTGCGGGGGAGTATCTTATCTGCGGGTGCATCCTCCGCACTCGCACCGCGGCGCCAGCGGTAACCCCACGACACGGGGATGGCTTGGCATGTCCAAATTCCAAAGCCCGGAGGAAACTATGAAGCGCTTTATCAGTGTTTGTGCATTACTGTCTGTTCTGTTGTGGTTTACGCCCGCAGTACACGCTCAACAACCCACTGCAATCCAGCCCGGTACGCAAGTCCGGCTCACGATGGCCAGCGGACTCAGCACCGGTGTTGCCCATGACGGCGATCCTTTCACCGCGGTCGTCGCCGAACCCGTCTTCGTCGGCAATCAACTTCTTCTGCCCGCAGGTGCGAAGGTCCATGGGACGGTAACTAGCGTGACGCGCCCTAAATTTTTCGCGCTTTTCCGCAGTGGCGCTTCGATGAATCTTGTCTTTAATTCCATTGAGGTTGAAAGCCGCATTTTCCCCGTACAGATGAGCATTCTTTCGCTTTACACCGGCGGAATGGACGCGGAAAAGAAACGCAAAGACGTAAAAACGACGGAAGGAGTCGTGATTGAGGAGAAGCGCGATATCAAAGGCGACCTCATGACCGGCGGCCTGGGTACCGGCGCCGGCGCTCTTGTTGGAGTGCTATTTGCCAACGTGGCGCGCGGCACGCTGATCGGGTTCGTCGGCACCACCGCTTACATCGCAATAAAGAAGGGTAAGGACGTGGACCTCCCGGCGCAAACCGGCATGCTCGTCCGCATGGATTCCACGATCTCGCTGCCGGCTTCGTTGTTGCACAACGCGGCTTACACCTCGAGCGGAAAGTAAGAGCGAAGTCGCGCGGCTTGCAGGATTGTAATCCGGGCCTGCTATCGTTCGCTTCGCTGGAGCGGAAAAATGACTTGGTTCGTGGCTCACCAGCCCGGCTATGGACCCGGTCAGCTTCAGAATTGATAGCGATTTGCTTCTAATTGAGTCTCGAGACTCCCAGACTCCACAAACTATGCGGTTGCAGTTTCTGCGCTCCGATCGATATCGCCGGATATTCCGGGCGGACACGAACGATCCGGAACAAAGCTGATTTCGAATTCAGCTCGTCACCGCCGCTCTGGTGAATTACCCGGATGGCCACCACGGTCTCCGGTGCCACTTCCGTATGCAACCGGAATTGGCAACCCGAATCGCTGACGTTGCACGTCTCCGTGCGTTCGGTGAAAAAACGTAAAGAACAGTCGAATCCGCAAACTTCTATCAGCAACGCCAGGGGTACACGGTCTTCTTGGCGCCGGTCGTCCGTTGTAACTGTTCCCAACTGCTGCCAATCGGCTTGTTGCTTTCTCATATAGTCCATCCTTGGCGTGGCAGTCTTGGAACAACGACCGTGCCGGCACATAACCAAAATGTCGTTTATGCAGCGCTGACCGCAGACTTTCCGTTGGCCGGACGTTTCAGAAAACGGTAAAGGCTGGTGCGTCCAATTCCCAATACCTGTGCGGTGCGCACACGATTGCCTTTGCACATGTCCAGCACGCGCTGAATGTGAACGCGGCGAATTTCTTCCAGTGGAAGCGGGCGCCAACTTTCGTCCGACGCGGAACTGCCGCGGTGCGGGTTTTGCAGGTGTTCCGGAAAATCCCCGATGTCAATAAAATCCGCTACCGTGGTAATCGCGGCGCTGGCGATCACGTTTTCAAGTTCTCGGACGTTTCCCGGCCAGTCGTGCTGCAAGAGAAGGATCTGCGCGCGCCGTGTCAATCCCTGGATCGGCTTTCCGTAGGCTTCGCTGTACTTCTTCAAGAAATGCTGCACTAGAATCGGAATGTCTTCGGGACGTTCTGACAATCCGGGAACCCGGATTTCAATGCTGCTGAGTCGGTAGAAAAGATCTTCGCGAAAACGCCCGGCAAGAACTTCGGCGCGAAGGTCGCGGTTTGTCGCCGCGATCAAACGCAAGTCCACTTTTCTCACTTCGGGCGAACCCACGCGCTGAATTTCGCGGTTCTGGATCACCCGCAGCAGCTTTGCCTGCATGTGCAGCGAAGTTTCGCCGATTTCGTCCAGGAAAACCGTGCCTCCATTCGCGTATTCGAAAAGACCGGGGCGCGTCTCCGTGGCGCCGGTGAAAGAGCCGCGCACGTGCCCAAAAAGCTGGCTCTCGAGAAGCGTGTCAACCAGCGCTGAACAATTGCACACTGCGAATCGCTCTTTGGCCACCGGGCTCATCTGATGCAGCGCTCGCGCAATCAACTCTTTGCCGCTGCCGGTGGGCCCGGTGATCAGCGCATTCGTATAGTGCCTTGCGATTTTCTTGGTCAGGTCGAATACTTCCAGCATCGCGGGGCTTCGGCCCACGATGCCGTGAAATAGCAGGTTATCGAGGAGTTTGTCTTCCAGATCGCGGATTTGGGACCGCTGCGTGAAGTTCTCTGCCAGATCGTCCAGGGCCTTCATCAGCCGCGTGTAATCCACCGGCTTGCACAGGAAATCGTAAGCGCCGTGCTTAATCGCCTCGATAGCAGCATCCACCGAGTAATAGCCGGTGACCAGCACTACGAACATTCCCGGGTCGCACTTCAAAATTCTTTCGAGAAAGGCCAGGCCATCCATCCCCGGCATTTTCACATCCGCCACCACCACGCGGCACGCACCAGTCTTGACGCACTGCAACGCGTCTTCTGCGTTCGTTGTACCGACCGTGTGAAAGCCGGCCTTTTGCAATCGTGCCGTGGTGAGATCCACCTGGTCCGATTCGTCGTCCACCACGCACACGGAAAGATTCTTTCGTGCTGCTTCAGGCCCAGGTCGCTCTTCGACGGCTAGCATGGTGCGGATACATAGGCAATGCCCGTGCCGTTTCGTAACATCGTTATAGGGTGGAATATGGAAAGAACTGAGGCGCGTATCTGATGCAAGCTCTCGTTAAGAGTCACGCATTGTTAGCTTTAATCGAAACAGGAAGGAAACGGCCAGTGCGAACAGAAAAGAGCCTCTGCTTGAATGACTTTCGATCGAATATTTTCTCGTTCCGAATTGGCCCGGCGATTTCAGAACGGAACCCGTCTAAGATTTCCTTAAGCTTCTACTCGATGCCTACGGCGCCTGAAATCAATCTTCCGATCAGTTAGCCAAGACTTTCTGAGCTTCACGCGACTTTGCAGTCGAACTAGTTGTGCCAATCGTGTCCGGGCCCGCGTCGATATGCGGATGCAATTGTCTTAGGCTTACGCAACCTCGGCCCTCTAAATCCTCAGACCCGATGTTTAGGACGCGGTATGCAACAGGAAAGTTGATGTTTCCCGTCGTGGCATGGATCAGCCGCACAAACACTACGCAGCCCTCGTGCAAACGCGATATCAATTCGACGCTCTTCTCGCCTAGATCCGTCCAGTGCAGCACGGCCGTTTCGACGAAGAATGTCCCTTTTATATTCCAGCCCGATACTTCCACCCGATAACTGTTGGGTCCATCTAGCAGTGAATGCATTGGCCCTCCCGCGCGCTGATCATTGCAGAAGTGATGCCAAAGACCTGTCGCGTGAACCATTCACAGGGAAGGGCTTACGCAATAATCGAGCGGCTTCAGCGTCTTGCGGCCGTGCTTATCGAAACATCTGTTCGTGTCTGAACCAAACCGAAATGGGGCCTAGAAGCACATGACCTTAGCCCCAACGGGAACCGGGATACAGCGCCGCCAGCGCGAAGCGAAAGATGTAGGGGAAAAGTTTATCGTATGCATACCAGGCCAGCACCAAGCCCAACATTCCAAAGCCCTGGCTTCGCGACCAATTTACGAATTTCAAGGCCGTGCCTTCGCTCATAAACAGCGTGATTCCGGTGTTCCCATCGAGCGGCGGAACGGGAAGTAGATTGAAGGTTCCGAGCAGGAGATTCAGCAGGAAAATGATGCTAAGAAACGTGGCGGCAAATCCGGCTATACCGGGCCCGGAGGCTTCGGTGATACGTGTGAAGCTCACGAACGCCGGCATCCTGAAATATCCCAAAGATATTCCGGCGCGAATCGCCAGCGCGGAAAAAATCACCAGCGTAAAGTTTGCGGCGGGGCCTGCAAGCGCCATCCAGGCAGCCCGGCGCGGATAGCGTTGCTGCCATGCGGGGTCGTAGGGCGCGCTGGCCCACCCGATCATCCAGTGCGCCAGGAAATAGGAAATGATCGGCACGACCACCAGTCCAAACGGCGACCGGCGTATATGCGGAATCGGATTCAGCGTTACCTGCCCGCCGTGGAACGCGGTCGTGTCTCCGCCAAGCTTCGCGGCAAGGGAATGAGCGCCTTCGTGGCACGTCGTCGAGAAAAGAAATACGATATACCAAATTACTCCGAGGATTAGGAATTGCGGCGTGAACTCCGAGCCTTGCATGCTGGCGCCTAGACTAGAGCGTCAGCCCATTTTGCGCAAGGTGTACCGTCGGCGTCCGTGATGAATTCGTAGCCGGGGAGTTTGCGACGAGCTTCCCGTCGCGGCTGGGCGCGTATCGGAGAATTGGCTCCGGGGCCTGGACTCGAACCAGGATAACCAGCTCCAAAGGCTGGCGTGCTACCAATTGCACTACCCCGGAATAGTTAAACGACAGCATAGGATTATGCCACGTAGGTTTACTTAGGGGAAATCGTTGAAGCGCGCCCGAATGCTTTACCGCTGAAGCGACAGTTCATTCCAGATTAGCCGCAACCTTGAGGCCTTCAGTTCTTCCGGGAGCTTGAGCCGCGCTAGTTTCGAGCGCAAGCGGCCAACGTCCAGTCCTGCCGATTGGCAGACCAAGGGGAAGTCCCGCTCATCCTTAAACAAATAATCCTCAGCTTCGCGTTTGCGGCGAAGCGGCCCGGACACCCATTCCTGAATAGTCGTCACCACCACCGCCTGCCAAAGCCGTACTTCCATCAGTTTCTCTTCGTCGCCAACTATGCAGTCTCTTGTCTTCATGAGCCGTCCAGGGGATATGTTTAACGGAAGAGCGCTAGCAATAGACGTGCCACCGGGCAAATCAATCGGAAATTCTTGCCGGATGTGTTTTGTTAGTGAAGTCGAAAGATCGCAAAACGGCAGGACTTAGCTTTCATGCGAAAAACTGCGGAAATTTCTCTGGTTACCTTGAAGAGTCAGTGAAGGACTGAACGGAATTTATTCCTAGTGTAGGTAGCTTTTGCACGAACCGAGAACCGCGCGTCTAAGCCACCGCTGCTTTCTTCCGCAATAATTCCGCTCGTTTTGGCGCGCCCACGATCGGCCTTTCTCCCGCCGGACAAGGCCTGCCCTCATGCCCCGAGAGCAGATGTTTCACCAGAGCATCAATCCTTTTGTGCTCGCCGCGGGTGAGCTCGCTATCCTCATGGAATGAGAGGTCCTTGGACCTGCGAATTTCTCTGGCCTCTCGGAATGTGCGATCGGCCTCTTGAAGGATTCGATTTAGCGCCTCACACTGCAGTTTTGCGGCCATGGCGCGAGAGTTTACAATGGTGCCCATGCGTCTCAATGGTACGAACGTACCAGCGCAGCGCTCAAGAGCCCTTATTTCGCTTTTTCTTTCTTCCGCTGTGCGTCACCTGGATTTTTTCGGGACCTTTGCGCCCTTCTTGCGTGCCTCCGAAAGGCCGATGGCGATTGCTTGCTTTCGTGAGGTCACCTTCCCGCCCTTTCCGCCCTTGCCCGAGCGCAGCGTGCCCCGTTTTTCTCGATGCATCGCGCTCTTCACACTCTTGCCTGCAGCCTTGCCATATTTTCTTCTGGATCCTTTTTTCTTTGCCATTTCATACCCTCCTGAAAGTTAGATCAGAAATCCCGGATAAAGTTACGCGCTCGCGCCGTGTGCTCCGGCCCCCGAAGCAGCCGCCTTCAGCCAGACGCCAGTTGGTGCTTCACGCCGCGCTAGGCCAAAATCCTCAGTTCACTCATCTTTCGATGCACTGTTTTATTCGTTGCGGGCTTAAGGCAGAATATGGGCGCAAAATCGAGGGGACTATGAATCGCAACGTTCTCGCAGGATCATTTCTCTTGGCCGTCATTATTGCGTCCGCTGGCGGCTACGTTATCGCCGACGATGCGCCGCTCGCAGGTTACTCCGTTGAATCGTCACACACCGAACGCGACTGGGAGCAGAAATTTCGCGCTACGCCTGATCCTGCCAATCTTCGCGCTTATATGCAGCGGCTTTCCGCGCATCCTCATAACGTCGGCTCGCCGTACGATAAAGACAATGCCGAATGGATCCTGGCCAAGTTCAAGGAATTCGGCCTGGATGCGCACATCGAATCCTTTAACGTGCTTTTTCCCACACCTAAAGAGCGTCTCGTTGAGCTCGTCGATGGCGGCCCGCATTTCGTCGCCAAGCTTCAGGAGCCTGCGGTGCCCGGGGACCCCACATCCAATCAGCAATCCGAGCAGCTCCCCACATACAACGCGTATTCCGCTGATGGCGACGTCACCGGCCCGCTCGTTTACGTGAATTACGGCATCCCCGATGACTATGAAGTTCTCGAGCGCAACGGCGTCTCGGTAAAAGGCGCAATTGTCATCGCGCGGTATGGCCACGCCTGGCGCGGCATCAAGCCTATGGTCGCTGCCGAGCATGGCGCTATCGGTTGCATTATTTATTCTGATCCGCGTGACGACGGTTATTCCCCGGGCGTCACCTACCCGGAAGGTGCATGGCGGCCGAAAGAGGGAGTGCAGCGCGGCAGCGTGCAAGACAGCACCGAATTCATGGGCGATCCTCTGACTCCCGGAATCGGCGCAACCGCCGATGCCAAGCGGCTCCCCATCAAGAACGCTCCCACGCTGACGAAAATTCCGGTCCTTCCGATTTCCTACGCCGACGCCGAGCCGCTTCTCGCCGCAATTGCAGGCCCGGTGGTGCCCCCTGCATGGCGCGGAGGCCTCCCCATCACTTATAGGCTGGGCCCCGGTCCCGGAAAAGTTCATCTGAAAATGTCTTCCAACTGGGACATCAAGCCGCTGTACGACGTGATCGCCAAAATTCCCGGCGCGCAATTTCCCGATGAGTGGGTTCTTCGCGGCAACCATCACGACGCGTGGGTGAACGGCGCGGAAGACCCCGTCTCCGGCCAAGTAGCCCTCTTGGAAGAGGCTCGCTCGCTGGGTGCCCTGGTCAAAGCAGGGTGGAAGCCGAAGCGCACGATTATTTATTGCGCCTGGGATGGCGAAGAACCCGGCTTGCTCGGTTCGGTGGAATGGGCTGAAACCCATGCAGATGAACTGCGCAAACACGCCGTCGCCTATATCAATTCAGATTCCAACGGCCGTGGTGTTTTGGGGGCCGAAGGTTCGCACACGCTGGAAAAACTGGTAAACGATGTTGCCCACGACGTTCAGGATCCCGAAACAAAACTTACGGTCTGGAAGCGTTGGCAGCTCGACAGCATCAAGTCCGCGAGCTCCGACGAAGAGCGCCAAGAATTGCGTCAGCGCAAGGATATTCGCATCGGTATTTCAGGAGGCGGTTCCGACCACGCCGGGTTCCAGAATTTTCTTGGCATTGCAGTGGTTGATGCCAGTTTTGGCGACGAAGACGGAGGCGGCATCTACCATTCGATTTATGACGATTTTTACTGGTACACGCACTTTAGCGACACGGACTTTGTTTACGGCCGCACCCTCTCTCAATTTAACGGCTCGATGATCATGCGGCTCGCCGACGCGGATTTGCTGCCCTTTGATTTCTCCGATTTTGCTGACACCGTCCAGACCTACGTCAAGGGCCTCCAAACATTTTCCACAAAGATGCGCGACGACATCCGCGAGCGCAACCTTGAAATCGAAGAAGGCGTCTTCACTGCCACCGCCGATCCGAAAAAAGCATACTTTCCGCCCAAAAAGGAAGACCTGCCTCCTTATTTAGATTTCTCTCCGCTTCAGAACAGCGCGGACGCGCTTTCGCGAAGCGCCGGCGAGTATCAGAAAGCCCTCACCGCCGCCGACGCAAACGGCGGATCGGCGCTCACTTCCGCATCCATCGCCGAAGTCAATGGCTTGCTGATACAAAGCGAACGCAAGTTAACCACTCCTGAAGGCCTGCCGGGACGGTTTTGGTACAAGCACCAGATCTACGCGCCGGGCGTCTACACGGGATACGAATCGAAAGCAATTCCTGCCGTCCGCGAAGCCATCGAACAGAAGAAATGGAAGCAAGCGGAGCAAGCTATGGCCCGTGCCGCTGCCGTTCTCCAAGACGAAGCGACTCTGGTGTCCTCCGCCGCGGCAAAGCTTTCTGCTGCTTCCGCCGCCGCAAAATAAACGGAGGTTCAGGCGGCCCGCCCTGTGTTTGTGGAGTCCTGGCTAATCGGGCCGCTAATCCTTGTAACTCGCCCCAAGCCTTCTACATCTACATTTGGGGTCCGCATATGGGCCCACTTACGACCTTACGCAGCTGACGTAGTTGAGCTGTCAAATACTCTTACGGAGGGCATGTCATGAAGCGAATTGGAAACATCAGCGCTGTTTTCGGCACAGCGGCTTTGCTTTTGCTATTCGGAACTACTGTTCCCACGCAGGCGTTTCAGGAAGACCACCCGCAAGATGCTAAGCCGGCTGAAAATAAGCCCCATGATCAGGAAGCCAAGCCTGCAAAAGAGGACAAGCCCCCCAAGGACGCCAACGCTCCGAAGGCCAAAGACACGCATGAAACAAAAACGGTGACGAAATCTGACACTCGGACGGAGTCCAAGTCCACCGTGAAACACGGCCCCATCGAGAACGGCCGTATCCCCGACGCCCAGTTCCATTCGCACTTTGGCCGTGAACATACGTTCCACGTCGGCCATCCGGTTATCGTGGGAGGCCAGTCGCGCTTTCAGTACGGCGGCTATTGGTTTGGTTTTGGCGAAGCGTGGCCGGTTGGCTGGGGTTACACGGACGACGTTTATGTCGATTATATCGACGGTCAATATTACCTGATCGATCCAGTCCACCCTGGTCTTCGCCTTGCGCTGGTCGTCGTAATCTAAAATCTAGGTCTATAAAAAAGCCCCATCTTCTGTCTGGAAAGAAGGTGGGGCTTTTTTTGCCTCAAAACGCGCGGATGCCGCTTCATTCTGATTGCAGGATGCTTCTCCTCGGAAATATCCTGCGTTACTTGCCAACGCTTTCGATACAATCAGCGCGCTTTCCCGTCTCCACAATCTCGAGTGGGTAGGAACGTGAAATTTCTTCGGACTTTCCCTCGGACGGAAATTTGAGGAATAACCGCAGTCTTACCTTATTGCTGAGGGCATTTCTTGTCTGCGGTCTGCTCTACTGCATGTACCTCGTCACCCGGCGGGCAATCGGGGCATGGTACTTCCGAAAGAAACTGCCCCAAGATATTCAAACCGCCATCAAATGGGACCCTGGAAATCCGGAGTACTATGACGATCTTGCCACGCTCACTCACCTGTATTCGAGTGGTGGCAATCCAGCCGAGGTGATACGCCTTAGCGAGAAAGCCACGCAACTAAGCCCGTACAATGCGTTCTACTGGGCCGATCTTGGTGCAGCGTATGAGTGGGCAGGGCGCAAAAATGACGCCTTGGTCGCCTTCACCCGCGCCCGCGCTCTTTTCCCGAATTCGCCTGAAATCAATTGGAAGGCTGCGAATTTTTACGTCCGAATGAGGCGAA